>ERZ778018.2225-NODE-2225-length-12864-cov-5.208213_pt1 | contig 12864 bp, 8 predicted proteins | sample MGYA00375748_ERZ778018 | MGnify/ENA primary metagenome ERZ778018 (study PRJEB29350, sample SAMN05509839) | bioreactor metagenome | biome: bioreactor; material: wastewater | place: South Africa: University of Cape Town | collected 2014-04-22 ... | reverse complement strand
GCTGGAGAACGTCGAGATGCCGATGATTCTCGATGGGCTGCCGCGCAAGCAGCGACGCCAGCGAGCGCTCGAACTGCTCGAACTCGTCGGGCTGGCCGAACGCGCCGGACACAAGCCGGATCGGCTCTCCGGTGGCGAGCAGCAGCGCGTGGCGATCGCCACCGCGCTCGCCAACGCACCGAGCGTGCTGCTGGCCGACGAGCCGACCGGCGAACTCGACACGACGACCTCGAATGAGATCATGGATGTGCTCCGTTCGGTCAGCACCAACCTCGGAGTGACGGTGGTGGTCGTCACCCACGATCCGCTCGTCTCGAATCAGGCCGGTCGCACCGTCGCGATTCGCGATGGCCGCACCAGTAGCGAAACGTTGCGCCGGACCGAACTGGGCGAAGAGGGTGAGCATCAGGTGATCGCCGAAGAATTCGCCGTCCTCGATCGCGCCGGACGACTCCAGTTGCCTTCGAACTATGTCGACGCGCTGCAACTCGAGCGCCGCGTGCGCCTGGAGTTGGAACCGGATCATATCGGCGTCTGGCCCGACCGCGCTCGCCCCGGCAACGGTCGTCGTGAGGAGGATCGTCATGGGCAGTGACAGCCAGCACTGGCGCGCTCCGGAGCAGCGCAACCAGCCGGACGATGAGCCGGAGATCGCGCCTAAACCGGCCAGCGACGAGGATGCGCGCTGGCGGCCTCACCGCCCCAGCGAAATACCGGTGCAACACGAGCCGCGCCCGGCAGAGAACGAATCGCGGCCCGACAGCGCCGCGCCCTGGCGACCGCCCGAGCAGCGTCGACGCACCCCTCCCGAAGCAGCCGTCCCGGACTCCACTCCGCCGCATCCGCTGGAGGGTGAGCGCTGGCAGGCGCCGCCGAAAGATGTTGTGCCGCTCGAACAATCCTTCGCGGCCGAACGCGCCGCGCAACAACGGGCCGCCGTCTGGATCGATCGCACCGAGCGGCCGGTACCGATCCTCGATCCGATCGTCGCGACCGAAGGGCTCGCGCGCGATTACCCGATGGGCGAGTCGATCGTGCACGCCCTCAAGCCCGTCGAATTCCAGATCGGGCGCGGCGCGCTGGTCGCGGTCCACGGCCGCTCCGGGTCAGGCAAGACGACGATGCTCAATCTGATCGGCGCACTCGACCGGCCAAGCGCCGGTCGCGTCTGGATCGACGGCGAAGAGGTGACCGCGCTTCCCGAAAGCGCGCTCGTCGGCCTGCGTCGCTACAAGATCGGCTTCATCTTCCAGACGTTCGGCCTCATCCCCATCCTGACGGCCGCCGAGAATGTCGAGGTGCCGCTGCGGCTGGCCCGGGTCGATGTCGCTGAGCGCGACGAACGCGTGCGGGTGCTGCTCGAACTCGTCGGTCTCGGCGAACGGGCGCGGCACCGTCCGCATGAGCTTTCCGGCGGCGAGCAGCAACGCGTCGCCATCGCCCGAGCGCTCGCCAATAGCCCGCGCCTCCTGATCGCCGACGAACCGACCGGCCAACTCGACTCCGGCACCGGGCGCACGATCATGACGCTCATCCGGGCGCTGGTGAAAAGCGAAGGCGTCACCGCCATCGTCGCCACCCACGACCCGCTGTTGATTGACCTCGCCGACCGCATCATCGAACTCCGCGACGGCGAAATCATCGCCGATAGCGCGGCGAAGTAGGACCTTATTTCTCTTGCAGAGGCGCAGAGGGTGCAGAGACTAAACGCAGCATAAGAACTCCACGTCCTCTGCGAGAGATGCCGGTTTCCTCTACCTCAGCAGGCCGCCCAACGTGAGCCAGTAGTAGATGGTGTAGCCGCCGGCCAGGAAGAGGAGCAGGGCGCTGGCCGGACTAACGTAACGGCCGAGCTGGCCGATGCGACGAACAGCCGCCGCTTTGAAGAACGCGGTAATCAGCGTCAGTGCCGTGATCACCGCCCCCATACCGAGTCCGTAGAGAACGAACTCCGAGAGCGACGAGACGAGACGTCCGGCGGTCAGTGACCCCCCGGCCAGGGCGAGGAAGATCGGCAGCGTGCAACTCAGCGACGCCAGCCCGTAGCCGATGCCGTACGCAAAATATCCGCCCACATGGTTGCCGCGCGCCAGGCCGGTCACGCGTGCCGCCATCCGTTCGCCCAGCCCCGAATAGATTCCGTTGGAAACGATGAGGCGCCCGGCCAGCAGCACCAACGCCACACCGACGATCAGCCCCAGCCAGGGGAAGACGTTCGTCAACGACGCCGTCACGCTGCTGAGCAGCAGCCCGGTAATACCGAAAAGAAGTACGAAGCCGAGTGTCACCGAGGCGCTGATCGCCAGTGCCCGCCCGAAGCGCGCACCGCGCTTCGATTCAACCGCATCGCCGAGATAGAGCATCAGATAGGCGGGCAGGAGCGCGAAGCCGCACGGATTGACGGCCGCAACCATGCCGGCCCCGAACGCATACCCGAAGGGCAAGGCGATGGAAAGATCGCGCAGAAACGATGTACCGGATGACGATGCGTTCTCAACGCTACCGGTCACCGAGCTTTCCTGTGTTCCGGTCAGCAACGCCGCGGCCAGCGCCAGCGCGAGCACCAGAACGACCAGCGTTAACGCCAGCGCACGTCGACGCCGCGCGTTCGCACCTCGACCACTTTCAACGCGGATCGTCGATTGCCCCATCACCTGGCGCTCACATCATTTGCTACTCGGACAGAAGCTTTTTGAGGTCCTTCGTCAGATCGGCTTCCCGGTAAAGCCCCGTCTTCGTCTTGGCGACTCGCCCCTGGGCATCGATCAGCATCGTGATCGGCAGCCCCGGAATATTGTAGGCCCGCACCGGTGTGTCATCGATCGCGTAGCCGGTCGGGTACGTAATGTCGAACTCCTTGAGCAACGACTTTGCCTGGTCGTGCGTGCCAAGTCCGACAAAGGGTCCGACATCGACGCCGACAAAAATCACATTCCCGGTGAACTGATTCGCGACCTCCTGAAAATCGGGCATCTCCTCCCGGCAGGGCGGACAATCACCCCCCCAGAAGTTGAGCACCACCGGCTTCTTCAATGCCAGGATTTGCGAAAAGGATGACTCGCCCTCGGGCAGCAGATGATCGGTCGTATAGCTGCCGATCTTGAAATCGGAGGCCGGCTCTCGCTTCGGATCACTCTTCCCGAAACAGGCCGGAAAGAGTAATAGGGCGATAAGGAGCAGGGTGAATCCAACGCGAACACGCGCGAATGAAATCGGAATGAGCCTCATGCGTGATGTACTTCCGTCATGTCACAACCGCTGGGCGCTCCTCGCGATTCGGCGCCGTGATGACGATACCAAATAACGGCCAGGAATCACCCACGAACGCCGGGCGGCTGCGAACGATACCTAACATTCTTGGTACAAACATTGCATCTCTATCGAGGCGGGCGTATGCCCGCCTATAGCGAATACTTGTGGAGAGGGACGATCGATGGCGAAGACCCAATCATCTGCCAACATCCTGGCTGACGGCAATGAATCCAAGCGTAACGCGATTGTGAAAATGCTCGAAAAAGCGTACTGGATGGAGATCGAGACGGTGATAAGCTACATCACCAACTCCGTCAATCTCGATGGCATCCGGGCACGCGAGGTTTCCGAGTCGCTACGGGCGGATATTCAGGAAGAACTCGGGCATGCCCAGCTTTTCGCCGGGCGAATCAAGGAACTCTACGGAGTAGTGCCCGGTTCGATGGAGTTTAAGGCTGAGCAGTCCTACCTTCAGCCGCCGAAGCAGCAGACCGACATCGTGCACGTCATCAAAGGCGTGATTGAGGCTGAAAAGGGCGGAATCGAGTTCTACAGCCACATCGTTGAAGAGACCGACGGCGTCGATCCGGTCACCCAGGACATGGTCATCGACATCCTGCGCGATGAGCAAGGCCACTGCCGTCTCTTCGAAGGCTTCCTCCGCGAATACGAAGCCGACAGCAAGTAAGCGGAGGGAACGGCCACCCTCACCCGCAGCCCCTCTCCCCGACCCGCTCGCGGGTACCCCGGGAGAGGGGTGTCTCAGGGTGGGCTTGAGTGCGTTTCCCGAACAGCGGCTCCCGCTGAACCGGGCGACATTCATGGCGCCCACGCGACTTTAGTCGCGCGTCTCCTCCCCTCTCCCATTCGCGACGGGAGGTGGTTCTCCCTCCCATGGGGAGGGAGTCAGTGGGAGGGACCGGCCGGGGGTGAGGGCGGCTCCCCCGCTTGCCGCGCGAGTAACTCCCCACTCTCCTCATCTTCGTTGTACACTGCAGCTATGTCTGGTTGAGGCGAGCGGCGGGAGCGATCAATATGGAAAATGGCGATATCAAAGTGATCCGGGGAGCCTGTCCTCACGACTGCCCCGACACCTGCGCCATCGTGACTGAAGTGCGGAACGGCCAGGCGATCTCGATCGCCGGCGATCCCGACCATCCGATCACGCAGGGTTGGCTGTGCGCCAAGGTGCGTCCGTATCTGGATCGCGTCTATCACCCCGATCGGCTGCTCCATCCACTCCGACGCGTCGGCCCGAAGGGGAGCGGCGAGTGGGAACGCATCAGTTGGGATGAGGCGATTGGCGAGATCACCAGCCGCTGGACCGATCTGATCGAGCGCTACGGTGCGGCGTCGATCCTCCCCTATTCGTTCAGCGGCACGCTCGGCCTCGTTCACAACGGGATAACCGCCGCCCGTCTCTGGAATCGTATGGGTGCCAGCGGACTCGAGCGTTCGATCTGTGGCGCTGCCGCCGAAACCGCCGTCACGCTCACCTACGGCTCGCGCTGGGCGCCCGACCTGCGCGATCTCATCCACAGCGAACTCGTCCTCATCTGGGGGCACAATCCGGCCAGTACCGCGCCGCATACGATGCCTTTCCTGCGTCAGGCGCAGAAGAACGGTACTCAGGTGATCGTCATCGATCCACGCCGCACGATCACCGCGCGTTCGGCCGACGAGCATATCCAGCCACGACCAGCCACCGATGGCGCGCTGGCGCTCGGCATGATGAATATCATCTTCAGTGAAGGTCTGCACGACGAAGCCTGGCTCGAGGCGCATAGCGTAGGCTGGCGCGAACTGCGTGACCGGGCTGCCGAATATCCGGTCGAACAGGTCGCCGAGATCACCGGGCTTGACGTCGAAACGATCGTGTCGCTGGCGCGCCGCTTTGCGACCGCCAGGCCGGCCATACTCAAGTTCGCCGATGGTATCCAGCGTCATGGCAACGGCGGCCAAACGGTAAGGGCCTTCTGCGCGCTCCCGGCGATCTGCGGGCATGCCGGTAAACTCGGCGGCGGCCTGATGTACAGCACCAGCGGGTTCAGCACCTGGGACAACGAGGCTTCCGGCCACGCGTCCGAGTGCCTACCGACCCCGCGTATTATCAACATGAATCGCATCGGCGCCGCGCTCACCGGTGAAGCGGCCGATCCGCCGGTTATGTCGCTCTACGTCTTCAACGCTAATCCCGCTGCCTCATCGCCCAACGCGCCGCTGACGATCCGAGGGCTCATGCGCGACGATCTCTTCACCGTCGTCCACGAACTCTTCATGACCGATACCGCGCGCTATGCCGACATCGTGCTTCCCGCGACGACCCAACTGGAACAGGCCGACCTGAACCGCGGCTACGGCCATCGCTTCTTGCAGTACAACGCGCAGGCGATCGAGCCGCTCGGCGAAGCGCGATCCAACTGGGATGTCATGCGCCTACTGGCGGCCGGCATGGGTTATGACGAGCCGTGGCTCCAGCAGTCTGTCGACGACGTCATCGACGAGATCATCACGGCGTCCGCGAAGAACAATCCGTTCCTCCGCGGCATAACGCTTGAGCAACTGAAGTCCGACGGGACCGTACCGCTCAACTTCGATGCACACGGCTATGTGCCGTTCGCCGACGGCTTCTTCCCAACCGCGAGCGGCAAGCTCGAATTGAAGTGCGACGCGATCGCCGCCTACGGACTTGATCCGTTGCCACAGTACGAGCCGCCGGCCGAGTTCCGCGATTACCGGCCGGGCCAGGATGATCGCTTTGTGCTGATCACCGGCGCGTCACATCACTTCGTTTCGAGCAGCCTCGCGAACATCCCGAAGCTCCTTGGGAAAGAGGGCATTCCGTCGGTCGAGATCAATCCGGCCGACGCCGAGCGGCGGAGTATTATCGACGGCGAAGACGTGATTCTGTCGAACAAGCGTGGTTGGTGTCGCCTCCGTGCACGCATCACGACCGACGTGCCGGTCGGCGTCGCCGTGTCGCCCAAAGGCCAGTGGGCGCAAAATTCGCCCGACGGCCACAATCTGAACTGGACGACCTCCGACGCGATTGCCGACCTGGGCGGCCAGAGCACCTTCCACAGCAATCTGGTCGATATTCGTCCGGCACGCATCCTCGTCACCAGCGAGCACAATGTACGCGAAGCGGTGCCTGCGGACGATTAGCAGTGTCTCCAACATTTGACAGTGCCCCAAAGGGCAGCCCTCGGTGGCTGCCCTTAGCGCGAATGCCGTACGTCGACGGTTGGTTGCTCCGGCAATGTCCAGCGGCCTCGATAGAGCGTGAGCCAGAGAACGGCGGCGACGGCCAGGATCGTCGCGGGGTTTGGCTCGAACAGATTGGCCAGGATACCCCCAAGCAAGACAAGAATCGCCAGCGGCCGATCAACCGATCCTGGGACGAAGAGGCTGATCAAAATCAGGGCGATGCTGATCGGCAGGAGCGCGAATGGCGCCCACCAGAGGCCGGTCAGCACGAGCTCGATCAAGAAGACCACGCCACAGACGATACTCAGCAGCCGAGCGCCTCGCTCTCTGGTGAGCACGCCGATGCGCGTCGGTCGATCGCGCCAGACGTAATAGAACGCCATACCGGCGATGAAGGTGCTCAGATGCTCCAGGCTCCCATAGTCGGGCCGGTACGCCACGATCGCGAGCAAGAAGAGGAGCGATCCACTCCCGACCACGCGACGCCAGCTATGAACCAGTGGAGGAACGCCAACCACCGCTCCGGCGCAACACCAGGTCGCCGTCGACGAACCGACTTCCGGGGCCATCAGTCGATCGATCGTGGACTGCAGCTGCCAGATGTGCGCGGGTATGAGCAGCAGCATCGCCAGCAGCAACGGCAACCAGGCTCCGGCGAACCAGGCGAAGATAGCGCGCTTCGTGCCGAAGAACAGCTCACAACTACCCGTCGCAACAATCGAAAGTATGACGGTCGAGATGATGGCGACGGGGTGATCAATGAGAAAATTCGTCGTGATGATCGTCCAGATGCGACCGTCGCCCAGCGCACTCAGACCGGTGCCCCAACGGTCGAGTTGGGCATCGCTTGGAACGTGGTGAAGCGTGCCGTTGGCACAGGCTACAATGATGATGAGGGTGACCGTTATGGTCGCCCAGGGAATCAGACGAACGACCGACAGCAGGGTAGTGATGGGCAGCGACGACTGACCCACGGTAAAACCGGGAGGTTGCAGGTTGTCTCGTTCAGCGATCCGCCGGCGTCGATCGGAGTAGATGCGCCTCATTGGGTGATGCACTCATCTCGTCTTCGCGTATACCGCGCTTCCCGCAATTCCTGCGGCGAAAAGCCGGGCTCGTATGGGGCGTTGCGCTCGCCATCCTGTTCGTTGCCTTCGTCCTTCGTGACAAAGGCGAAGTCCATCGTATCTTCCACATCCTGCGTGCGGCGGATCCGCTTTGGCTGATCGTCGCCATCGCGCTCGGTCTCTTGCTACAGATGCTGATGGGCACCGTCTTCGCACCCATCCTTCGCCGCCTGGGAACGATCGTTTCGAAGGGCACGCTCGTTCGCGTGCAACTCCAACGCCACGTCATATCAACGATCATTCCGCTTGGCGGACCTGCCTCGTCACTCGCGCTCGTTCGCGGCCTTAACCAACAAGGCGTCCCGGCGACCGACGCGATCTACGCGTCCTTGCTCAACGGTGTGCTCGGGTATCTCTCCTTCGTGCTCTTCCTCGTACCGGTCGTCGTCTATCTGTTGATCGGTGGAACGGCCACGACACTGGTCGTCGTCGCCTCGGCCGCGTTGATCGGACTGGTTGGCGTGCTGATCGCCGTGCTGGCGGTCATCCACCGCGCCGCGCGCCGCGATTCACGGCGCATACCTCAACGGATCAGAACGTTTCTCAATGACGCCCGCAGGCATGGTGTCCAACCGTCCGACCTCCTGACTCCGCTTCTCATCCACCTGTTGATCGATCTGATCGGCGTCGTGATGCTCTTTACCTGCCTGCGCGCCGTCGATCAGCAGCCGTCGCTCACGGTCGTCCTGGCCGGATACGCGATCGGGACGCTCTTCCTGCTCGTCACCCCGGTGTTTCAGGGGCTCGGCGCCGTCGAGCTCTCGATGACGGTCGTCCTGACCGGTTTTGGCATCCCGAGCGGCGCGGCGCTCGCGGCCGTTCTGCTCTATCGCGTTGTCGAAGTCTGGGTGCCGCTTCTTCTCGGACTCTCGATACAAGTGAGCGATGTGCCGGAGGTGCGGCGCGCGTCGGCGCGCGTGCCGGCAATTGTCACCCTCATCACCGGCCTCACGACCGTGTTGGCAGCGGTCAGCCACCCCTTCCCCCGGCGCTTCGACCGGCTCGAGCAGTACTCGTTCATCGGCCCGCATGAATTTTCGCGCACCTTCGCCGTCATCGTCGGTTTCTTCCTTATCGTACTCTCATGGAGCCTCTGGCGGCGCAAACGCGTCGCCTGGATCGCGGCGATCGCCCTGCTGGCGATCAGCTCAATTGGGCCGCTGCTGCGTGGGCACGATCACGTTATTGTCGTTCTGTCGATCGCAAACCTTATCCTGCTCCTCCTGCACCGCGGGCATTTCCGGGTACGCAGCGATGTGCCGACGATGCGGCAGGGGCTCATCCGCTTCGTGCTGAGCCTCCTCTTCGCCGCGGCCTATGGCACCATCGGGTTTTATCTGATCGACGAGCGCGCCTTCGGCACCGATTTCGGCGTTGGACAGGCGATTATTGAGACCCTTCGCCTCTTTTTCAGCCTCGGCATCGATAGCGCCTCACCGCACACCCGCTTCGGTATCTGGTTCGAAAACTCGCTGTCTGCCGTCGGCATCCTGTCGCTCGTCTACGCGGCGTTCTCCCTTGTGCGACCGGTCGTCTGGCGACGACGGACGCTCCCGAGCGACCGGCGTGCGGCACGCCGGCTGATCGAACGCTGGGGCGACTCGGCGCTCGATCTGTTCAAGACAACGGATGACAAGTTTTTCTTCTTCTCATCGACTCATCTTGGTGTCATCGCCTACGGCCAGTCGCTCTCGTCGGGCATCGTCCTTGGAGATCCGGTCGCGGTCGACTCGCTCGAATTTCGACGCGTTCTCGATGAATTTCTCGACTTTTGTGACGCGAACGATTGGGCGGTCGCCTTCCATCAGATTCCCGGCACGCATCTCGACGACTATGCCGCGGCCGGGCTGTCATGCATCAAGATCGGCGAAGAAGCGATCGTCGACGTCACGAATTTCACGTTGGAGGGGCACGCGATGAAGGCGCTGCGTTCCAGCATCAACCGCCTGGAGCGCGAAGGGTACCGAGTCGTCTCATTCACGGCACCGCTTGCAGACGACACGCTTGCGCGCCTGCGGAAGGTATCCGACGAATGGCTCAGCCTCCCCGGCCGGCGCGAACGTGGCTTTACGCTCGGCAGCTTCAGCGAGGAATATGTACGGGCTACGCCGGTGCTGGCGATCGAGGATGCGACGGGCGAACTGCTCGCCTTCGTGAACGTCATTCCCGATGGTGTCGAAGACGAAGCGACGATTGATCTCATGCGGCGTCGCATCGATGTCCCGAACGGCACGATGGATCTCCTGCAGGTGCGGCTGATCGAGCACCTGCGCGCGTTAGGCTTCAAACGCTACTCGCTCGGCATGGCACCGTTCTCCAACGTCGGCGACCAACCGAACGCTCCGGTGATCGAGCGCGCGATTCGCTTGCTCTACGACCATTTCAGCCTCGTCTTCTCGTACAAGGGGCTCTATAGCTATAAGGCGAAATTCCAGCCGAGCTGGGAGCCGCGCTATCTCGCGTACTCCGGTGAAACGGCGCTACCAAAGATTATTCTCGCGCTCATCCAGCTAAGCGAGCGCCCACCGCACCGACATTAGGCGTATTGAAGCGGGTCAACGATGGCCCAAGGGAGTCATCTGGTGCTATGATGCGGTCTCGTAGGCTGATCTATTTACGCTTTGTCGTAGGCACAGGTTTTCCTTGCGAAACCGGACAACGCGAAGCGGAGTGACGCTCTCCGCTGCAATGCGCCACTCCGAATCAACCTGGAACGAGATCTCGGTTGACCGAACCATTGATCCATGACGAATTTGAATCGATCCTGACCTCACTCACCGATCTCTTACGAGCCGACCTGCTCGTCATTCTGATACCGGTTAGCGACCGCCAGTGCTTCGTCCCTGCGGCGAAACGGGGGATCGATGCGGCGTTGATCAACGACTTCGAGCTTACCATCGACGAGGCGACGTATCGCGCGCTCACGGGAGAACCAATCGCGGGAATCAACGGCCCCGGCCCCGGCCTCTCGTTTAAAAGTCCGCTCGACCAGCTCAGCGACGTTTCATCCGTCACGACGTTGCCGCTCGTTATGCGTGCGCGCGTACTCGGCTTGTTGCAAATCGGCTGGCGTGATGCGCCCCCGGCTCCGCCGGATGCCCGGCTGCTGCGCTTCGCGGCTGAATACGCCGCCACGGCCGTCGATCGCATCACCCTGCATCGCGTGCTCGCCTCGGCACGGTCGACAACGGCCTACACCCGTGAACGGCTCAACTTCCTGGCAATCACAAGCGCGCTACTGTCTTCGTCGCTCAACTACGAAACGACGCTCGGCCAGGTGACGAGTATGCTCGTGCCGCAACTGGCCGATGTGTGCGGCGTCGTGATTATCGACGACGACGGGAACGCCACCGAAGTCACGACCGACGGCATCGATCCCCAGATGACACGTCTGGTGCGCGAGATGCAGTCACGGTACTCGCTCCGCCCCGACGCACGCAGCGGCCTGCGCCGCGTGCTGAATACCGGCCGCACCGAGTTCCACCCGTACGTCGATGAGCGCTATTACGAACTCATCGCGGCCGATGAAGAGAACGTCGAACTGCTGAAGCTCGTCGGCATGCGCTCGATGCTGATCGTGCCGCTGAACGTGCGCGGCAAGACGATCGGCGCGCTGTCGCTCGCCTATATCCGGCCGGACAATCACTACACGCTCGAAGAGGTCGATTTCATCGAAGAACTGGCCCAACGCGCCGCGATGGCGGTCGAAAATGCCCGGCTCTTCGACAAGTCACAACGCGCGCTACAGGAACGCGAAGAGGCGCTTCGATTCCGCGAGCAGACACTGCAGAGCGAACGCGCGGCACGCGCCCGTGCCGAGGCCGCCCAGCGACGCGAGGCGTTCCTGGCCGAGGCGAGCAACGTCCTCTCCTCGTCACTTGATTATTCGCTGACGCTCGAGAACCTCGTGCGCCTCGTCGTTCCGCGCATCGCGGACTGGTGCGTCATCGATCTCTTCGATGATACGGGTACGTCATCGGTCGTCGCCTTCGCGCATCGCGACCCGAAGCACGAGGAATTGCTCGCCCAGTTGCGCAACCGCTTTTCCCCGGTCTCCCTGCCGGAGCTACCGCCACGCCATATCCTGCGCTACCGCAAGCCAACGCTCATCGGCTCCGTCCACGAACATTTCTGGGCCGACAGCGCCACAAGTCCGGAGCAACTGGAGCTCCTCCAGCGATTCGAAACGACGTCGCTCATGGTGATCCCGCTGTTCGTACGCGACCGCACGCTCGGCGTCGTGATCTTTGGCCGGACACCCGGCTCGTCCTCTTTCGATACCGATGACTTCGCACTCGCCGTCGATCTCGGCTATCGAGCCGCGCTGGCCATCGACAACTCGGAACTCTATAACAGCGCACAGGAAGTGCTCCGGCTACAGGAGGAGTTCATCTCGACGGCCTCGCACGAATTGAAGACGCCACTCACGACCGTCAAAGGCTACCTGCAGCTCATCAACCGACAGTTGCATCGCGAGGATCAGAGTCCGGCGCGCATCGGCCGCTTTACGCGCGAGATGGAACAGCAGGTACGGCGGCTGGAAGATCTTGTCTCCGATCTGCTCGACGTCTCCCGCATTCAGCAGGGGCGCGTCAAGTTGCGCTTGGAGCCGTTCGATATGGCCGAACTGGCAGCCAACGTTCTGTCGCGCTTCGAATTCGCCCAGGAGCGCACCGCCGCGCACGAATTGATGATCGAAGCGCCGGAACCGGTCGAAGGCATCTGGGATCGGGGACGGATCGATCAGGTGCTGACAAACCTCATCTCGAACGCCATCAAGTACTCGCCGGACGGCGGGCAGGTGCATGTACGCGTACGGAGGGTGGCCGATTTCGCACAGATGACCGTGCGCGATACCGGCATCGGAATGACGCGAGAAGAACGCGCCACGCTCTTTCAGCCGTTCGTGCGCGGCGCAAACGTGCGCCGCGAGATTACCGGCACCGGCCTCGGCCTCTACATTACGCGCCGCATCGTCCAGAACCACCACGGCACGATCTCGGTTAAAAGCGAACCAGGTCGCGGCTCCACCTTCACAATCCGCCTGCCTTTGATTACCCGGACAAACGACTAAACGCGTCCCGTACCCCCGCGCGCTCAGGTTTCATGTTGGCTATACTGTGCGTCATTGCCAGGTGGAAGGTCTGTGCTTCCATCTGGACGTTCCATCGACTCGGAGGGACATCGATGACTGACGTCAATCTGCCCAACGCGGGACTCGAATGGCGCTTGGTTGGGCCGCATCGCGGTGGCCGGGTGGTGGCCGTGGCCGGTCATC
>ERZ778018.2223-NODE-2223-length-12871-cov-4.104167_pt1 | contig 12871 bp, 11 predicted proteins | sample MGYA00375748_ERZ778018 | MGnify/ENA primary metagenome ERZ778018 (study PRJEB29350, sample SAMN05509839) | bioreactor metagenome | biome: bioreactor; material: wastewater | place: South Africa: University of Cape Town | collected 2014-04-22 ... | reverse complement strand
AACGCCGGCAGGCCGTACTTCTTCAGCAGATACATGCTTCGTCGCTCCCTCGACTGGTCGATCGGGAAGGTCTCCAGCGGATTCTTGTCGTAGTCGAATTCGGCCAGCACGAGCTTGCCGTAGCCCGTCGCCAGCGGACAGGATGTGTAGCCGTCGTAGCGGGCCGAGGGCGGTTCGCCCCGCATGGCCGAGATCAGGTTCCTGACCACGACCGGGGCCTGCTTGCGGATCGCCGCCCCGGTTTTCGAAGTTGGCAGGTTGCTGGCGTCGCCCAGGCCGAACACGTTCGGGTGGCGGGCGTGACGGAGCGTGAACTTGTCCACGTCCACCCAGCCGGCGGCGTCGGCCAGCGGACTGTGCTTGATAAAGTCCGGAGCGCTCATCGGCGGCGTGACGTGGATCATCTCGTAAGGGACGACGACCTCCTCGCCCGTCTCAGTGCGGCGGAAGACGGCCTGCTTCGCCTCGGGCCGCACGGCGGCCAGGTCGTGCTCGAACAGGGTCTCGATCCCCTTGCGGGCGATGACTTGCTCCAGCGTTCGGGCATACCTCGGCACGTGGTAGATCGATCCGGCGGCCGAGGCGAAGACGACCCGTGACGCATCTCGGACGCCCGCCCCGCGGAAGTGGTCGTCGGCCAGGTACATGATCTTCTGCGGCGCCCCGCCGCACTTGATCGGCGTGCTCGGGTTGGTGAACAACGCCGTCCCGCCTCGGAAGGTGCGGAGGCACTGCCAGGTGTAGTCCACCGTCCGGTAGTCGTAGTTGCTACAGACGCCGTGGGAGCCGATCCCCTCCTTGAGGCCCTCGACCTTGTCCCAGTCGATCTGGATGCCCGGCGCGACGACCAGGAAGTCGTAGCCAATCGCCCGGCCCCCACGGGTCAGGACGTGGTTCTCGGCCGGGCGGAACTCGGTCACGGCATCCTGGAGCCAGGTCGCCCCTTTCGGGATGAAGTCGGCCTCGTCCCGCTCGCTGGCGGTTTTCGGGAAGACGCCGGCGCCGACCAGAGTCCAGAGCGGCTGGTAGTAGTGCTTGGCCGACGGCTCGATGACGGCGACGTCGGGCTCCTTCAGCTTGCGGGCCAGGTGGGCGGCGACGGTGATCCCCGCCGTCCCGCCGCCGACGATCACAATCCGATGGTGCAACTCTGCTGGCATGGGTTCCTCGGGGGTCAATCCCGTAATGTTGAACGGCCCGTCTCGACGCTCAATCCCTGGTTGTCGGCAGTCCGGCGGCCTTCCAGGCGGCCATGCCGCCCAGGACGTTGGCCACGTCGCAGTATCCCTCCCGTTTCAGGAACGACGAGGCGATCGAGGCCCGGTAGCCCGAGCCGCAGACCACCGCCACCGGCCGGTCGCGGGGCACCTCGGCATACCGCTCCTCCAGCGTGCCGCCGTGGATGTGGCGCGCCCCCTCGACGTGACCGGCGTTCCACTCGGAATCGGTGCGAACGTCGAGTACGAACAGGCGGCGGTCGTCCTTTAGCCGCGCCGCGAGGTCGTGGACCGAAATCGTTTCCAGCCGGCCAAACTCGTAGCCGTGGTTCTCCCAGTCGGCCAGGCCGCCCTCCAGGTAGCCCTGCACGTCGTCGAAGCCGACTCGGAGCAGGTGCGTGACGACCTCGGGCACGGCGGCCGGGTCGTCGGGGACGATCAGGGCCGGCCGGTCGTAGGGGAGGACCCAACCGGCCCAGGTCGGCAGGTTGTGGCCGAGCGGAATATTGATCGATCCGGGAATGTGAGCGCCGGCGAACGCCTCCTTCGGCCGAACGTCCACGATCAGGCAGTTCTCGCAAGCCCGCTCGTGCACCTGCTTCGCCGTGAACCGCTTCTGCCCCGGCAACTCCGGCCCCACGACCTTCGGCCCCTCGGCGTTGATCTTCTTCATCCGGCGGAAGTAAGGCGGGGCGATCGGCATCCCTTCGAGCAGAGCGGCGATCCATTCGGGCTCGTCCCGCGTCTGGAGAGCCGGGCTGAACCGCCGCTCGAAGCCGAGGCTGGTCGAGCTCCGCGAACCCAGAGCCTTGCCGCAGAGCGAGCCGGCCCCGTGGGCGGGGAAGCCCTCGGTGAAGTCGGGCAGTCCCGGCAAGACGCCGAACACGCTCTCGTACAACTGGTGGGCCAGCTTCTTGCGGGCGGCTTCACCCAGCAGGTCGGGGCGGCCGACGTCGCCGACGAACAGGAAATCGCCGGTGAAGACGAGCCAGGGGACGTCCCGGCTCCGGGTGTCGTCGTAGAGCGCCCAGGCGACGTGCTCGTAAGTGTGCCCCGGGGTGTGGACCGCCTTGAGCCGGACCGAGCCCAGTTCGACCTCGTCGCCGTCGCCGACCACTCGGTCGGCATACGGCGGCGTCCACTCGGCGCCCCCCATCCCCGAGACGACGACCTCGACCTCATCCTCCAACCTCGCCTTCAACTCGGCCGAGCCGCTGACGAAGTCGGCGTGGACGTGCGTCTCCAGGACGTGCGTGATCCGAAGGCCCTCCCGCTTGGCGATCGCCAGGAACTCCTCCACGTCCCGGGTCGGGTCGATCACCGCGCATCGCTTGGTCTTCTCATCGCCGACCATGTAGCTGTAAATGGCCAGGCCGGGGATGAATCGTTGATGAAAGAACATGGCGGTCTCCTGCGTCAGAGAAGGGTTTTGGCGACGATGTACGCGGCCACGGCGAGCATCGCCGCGGCGAAAAGTTTCAGCAGGCCGGGGCCTCCCAGCCGGCGTCCGATCCGGGCGCCGAGCTCCATCCCGGCGACGCCGCCGAGGACGAACAGGCCGGTCAGATCCAGCGGCAGCGGCCGGCCGGCGGCGAGGTGGGAGGCCACGCCCGAGACGCCGACCAGCGCGATGACCAGCAGCGAGGTGGCGACGGCCCGGTGGACGCCCATCCCGGTGACGAGTACCAGGGCCGGCACAATGACGAACCCGCCGCCGACGCCGAAGAGGCCCGAAAGCACACCCGTCGCCAGGCCGGCGACGACGAGCACGGCGAAACAGCGGGAGGTCAGGCGCAGCCGCCCGCTCGGGTCGCGTCGGCACGCCGGCCCCCGCTCGTCGGCGGGCGTCGGGCCGAGGGCCGCCCGCATCGCCCGCGCTTCCTCCGGCCGGCCGACGGCCTGGGCCCACAGCCTCCCGGCGACGACGACCATGAGCCCGGCGAAGAGGACCAGCAGCACCGCCTCCGGCGTCCGGCCGCCGAGCCAGGCCCCGGCCGGGGCGCCGAGCACGCCCGCGACGGCGAAGATCAGGCCGGTGTGGATTTCGACCTCGCCCCGGGCGAGCCGTCGCAGGCAACCGACCAGCGCCGTCGCCCCGACGGCGGCGAGCGAGACGCCGATCGCCTCCCGAGGCCGCACCCCCAGGCCGTAGACCAGCAGCGGCACGGCGAAGATCGAACCGCCTCCACCGGTCAGGCCCAGCGACAGGCCGATCAAGGCCCCGAAAAGCAGGCCCGGCAGCGTCGCGTCTCCGACGCCGTCCAGCCCCGACGAAACGGCGAGAATCGGCCCCCCCAGGAGCAGGCTCAGCGCAGACACGTCGCCTCCTCCGCCTGACCCCGGTTCCACGGCATCCGGGCGAGAGCCATCCCCATGCCGCAGGTGTCCGTAATCCCGGCGAAGACCAGGCCCGCCCCCACGAACGCAGGCAGAGCGAGGAAGCTCAGGTGGAAGAACGTCCCCAGCGCCGTGCCGAGCGCCACCAGCGCGCCAGCGGCGATCCGCACCTGCCGTTCCAGCGAGATCGCTTTCGCGCCCCGCACGACGGGCAGCCCGGCCTGCTCCCAGGCGAGGGTGCCCCCCTCGACGTTGACGACGCTCGAATAGCCGGCGGCAAGGAACCGCTCGCACGCTCGCCGACCACGACCGCCCGAACGGCAGATGACGTACAGCGGCTCCTCCTTCGCCCCGTTGCGGGTGTTCATGACGTCCGCCGGATCGAGCGCGTCGAGGGGCACGAGACGGGCGGGCTCGGCGTGGACCTCCCGGTACTCGACCGGCGTCCTCACGTCGATCAGGTCGACCGGCCGTCCCCGCCGCCGCATCTCCTCCAACTCGCTCGGCGAGATCGTCGAAGCGCTCATTGTTCCTCACTCCCGTTCTTTGTCGCGAGCGGGTTAGGCGTGACAAGAAAAGCTCGCCGGGCGCGCGGCGACTCGGGCCGCCGAGCCGTCGAGAGGGTTTATGCCCACCGATGGATCACGCCCCCGCAGGCGCGCGCCCGCCGAAAACCGCCAGCTCGAAACTCTTGAAGAAGCAATCCACATCGATAAAGCCGATGGCGCGCAGCCAATCGCACTGGTCCCATACCGGCGCCAGAATGTCGGCCTCACGTTCCTGGCGGCTGGTGAATTCGTGATGGACCTGCTCACGGGAGACCGTCGGGTCCTGCTGCTGACGACGTCGGTACAGGGCCTCCACCATCTGCTGTTCCCAGAGGCGGTTGCCGAGGGGGCTGGCCGAGGCGGTGTGCTCAATGTTGACGAACCATCCGCCGGGCGCGAGCAGCGAAAACACGTCGCGGTAGATGCGCCGCTTCCGGTCGTCGGGGTGGTGGTGGACCGCAAATCCCGACACCACCGCGTCGAACGGGCCGAGGCCGTCGGCCCAATCCGAATCGGCGAAATCACGGTTCAGGATGGTCGTTCCCACTCCGAAGCGAGCCCGCGCCGCATCGAGCATCGGATCGCTGAAATCGATCAACACGACCTCCGCGTCCGGCCAATGCCGGCGGACCGCGGCCGTGAGGACGCCGTCGCCGCAGCCGAGGTCCAGGAAGCGTCGGAACGGACGCCCCGTCTGCAGGAGCTGGCACATGATCGCGAGTTGATCGGCCGCATGGGGAAACGCTCCCCGGACCCCCTTGAGAAAAGCTTGGGCGACTTCGGGCGACTGCCAGACTGTCGCATCCTGGCTCATGGTCGGCTTCCTTTACTCTTGCTGATTCCCAATTTCATTTATGGGAGAACATATCCTTGAACTCCTTTTCCTTCACCTTCTTGGCCATGGCCGCCAAGAACACTGGAAACATGAGGCCGCTGACGAATGTGCTGAGCGTGACGGTGAAAAATGCGGAGACGATCCAGTCCACCACCAAATACCCGCTGTGGGCCAGAACAGGCCGATAGACGGCGACGCCGAGAAAGACCACCCAATGGCTGAGGCAGTAAAAACAACTGAACAGGTATCCGAGCTTGTAATGGACCTTGTCGGTCCATGCTCGCCATGGGGCGAACAGCTCGGTCTGGGTGACCGTGATCGAGATGCTGCTGGATGCGATCGCAATCACGAAGCAGACCCACAGCGACGCCAGGGTGGATGCGGTGAGAACCTCGTTCATCTGTACTCCAGTGGTCCTCGAGTTCGGACGCGAGCCGGCCTGTGAGCACGCGAGCGTCGGCCAGCCATGCAATTCCGCCACGTGATGGATTCGGACGTCCGGCGCGGCGTCGAGCAGCGGCTTGAGCGCGCCGACGACGTCGGCGCAGCGGTCGGCCAAACATCGCCTTTACGCATCGTACGGCCCTCCCCCACTTGATCGCCGTGATACAATCAGGGTATCCGCCTGGACAACTATATGCATTTTAAGTTATGTGGTCAAGCCCATGTCCGCAACGATCCCCGACGAATTCCTCGACCTGATGGACGAGAAGTTCCGCATGCTCGCCGACCCGACCCGACCCGACCCGACCCGGCTGGCGATCCTCCGCAGCCTGACGGCGGGGGAGCGGAACGTCACCCAGGTGGTCGAGGAGACCGGCCGCAACCAGGCGAACGTCTCCAAGCACCTGAAGATGCTGGCCGAGGCGGGGCTGGTGGCCCGCCGCTGCGTAGAGGAAGAGAAGGCCGTAGGGACGTCCGGGCGGGTGGAACGCAACCACCGCCTGATTGAGCGCTTGCTTCGTCCTCTTGGACGTGCCGTCGTGCGGCAGATCCGATGCCGGCGAGGAGTCGGACCGCCGTGGCCGCGACGTCGGCGCGTTTGAGTGATCGGCGACCGTCCGAACGGGGCGGTTCGGCCCCGCCCCAACGACGGCGTCGAGAGGCTATTCGCCCCCCGCCGGGCCCCCTTCCCGACCGTCCAGGAACGCGATCACCTCCTCTTTCGCCATGAAGCCGGCGGCCCGGCGCAGCACGCGGCCCGAGCCGTCGACGACGAAGATCGCCGGGATCCCTTCGACGCCGTAACGGCCCGCGAGCGCCCCGGCCTTCGGGTCGTCGACGTCCAGGCGGACCGGGATGAAGCGGCCCTCGACGGCCGCGCCCACCTCCCCGTCCGGCCAGACTTCGTGCTCCATCACGCGGCACGGGGGGCACCACGCGGCGCCGAAGTCCAGGAGCAACGGCGCCCCGCTGGAGGCGGACTCGGCGAGCGCCGCGGCGAAGTCCGTCCGCCATCCGACGGCCGACGCGGGCGGTTCGGACGTCGCCGTCCTGTAGTAGGCGCCCTTCAGCATCGTCCAGCTCACGACCACCGCCGAGAGGAAGACCACTCCCCAGACGGAAGCTCCGCCGAGTCGCCTCGTCCACGGCGCCTTCTCACCCCCTCCAACGCAGACGTCATCGTTCGCCATCTCGATTCCCTCGCTCGCGACCTTGATGCGCGACCCGACATGCGCCGCGCGACGATCTCTCTCCGCCTGGCTCATCGCTGGTCGTCTCCTTGAACGTGAATGGCGTCGGGGATGATCGGCCCCGACGCCGAGGCGGGCGAATGCAATCCTTCAACGGCCTGCGCCCCGCAACCGCCGTCCGCGCAACTCGGGAAGCCCATGGCCGGGAGGATCCAACGGGTCATGATCAGCCATGCGGCCAACATCCCGACCATAACGCCCAGGTCTCCCCAGGCCGTGGACGACTCGGCGCCGGTCGGAGCCTCGATGTTTCGACTCATCGCATGGTCCTCGCAAATCTTGCATGACGTCCACTCAGGAGTTGGCCTTGGCCGGGGCGGGCTCCTTGCCTGCGCTCGGCGCGACGACTTCGACCCGGGCCCCGTCGGCGAGGCCCGAGGGAGGATTCTCGATGATCGACTCGTCGCCTTCGAGCCCCCCGCCGACCTCGATCCGCGACCCCAGGTCGCGACGGATCACGATCGGCCGCCAGCGCACCATGCCCGACCGGTCGACGACGACGACGCGCGTCCCTTCGGGCCCGGTCGCGACCGCGTTGGCGGTCACGGTGAGGGGGGCGCCGCCGGCCCTCGCGAACTCGGCCTCGACGAACATGCCCGCGTAGAGCGCCCCGTCCTTGTTCGGCAGGTCGATCTCGGTGCGCAGGGTGCGCGTGGCGGGGTCTACCGCCCGGGCGGTGCGGGACACGCGGCCCACGAACTCCTTGCCGGGGAACTCCCTGGCCAGGACCTTCACGTCCTGCCCGAGCCGCACCGCGGCCAGATGGGCCTGCGGAACGGTCGCCACCACGCGGAGGACGTCGTCCTGGGCGATCCGGAACAGGGGCGCCTGGCCCGACCCCTCCGCGGCCACCAGGGCCCCGGGGTCGAATCCCCGGGCCGTAATCGTCCCGGCGAAGGGCGCGACGACGCGGAGGAACGAATTCAGGTCCTCCAGGCGGTGGACCTCGGCCTTGCGGGCGGCGAGGGTCGCGTCGGCAGACAGGACGGTGGCGTCGGCGACCTGCTGGGCCGCCTTCGCCTCGTCGAGGTCCTGAACGGAGGCGGCGTTCCGCTGGACCAGGGCCTCGGACCGCCTCAGGTTGATCGCGGCCAATTCTCTACGAGCGACGGCCAGCTTCAGGTCCGCCGACGCCTGGTAGACCGTCGCACGCGCCCTTTCAAGCTCCCCGTCCATCTCGGGGGCCTCGATCTCGGCGAGCAACTGGCCCTGCTCGACGCGGTCGCCGATGTCGACCAGGACCCGCTTGAGGTAGCCCTTGGCCCGCGCGTGCAGCGGGCTCTCCCGATTCGGCAGGAGGTCGGCCGGCAGCCGGAGGCTGAGCGGTTTCGTCCCGCGCGTCGGGCGGACGACCTTGACCCTCGGCGTTTCGACCAGGCTCCGAATCTCGCGGGCCGCCTCGGCCAGCTCCGCCTGTCGGCTCTGACGGGGGACCATCCCCAGGGCGACCACGCCCGCCAGGGCGGCGGCCGCGACCCCGCCGAGCGGGATCGCCAGCCAGGGCCGCCGCGTTCGGCGCCGTGGGCCGTCCGACTGTTCGAGGCGGGCTTCGGGCAGGACGGTCGTCGTCATCGTTCAATCCTCCAACTCGGGACGAGGCGGCTTGCGCCGCAGCAGACTGTAGACGACGGGCACGAGGAACAGGGTGGCGATCGTCGCAACCCCCAGCCCCCCGATCACGGCCCGTCCCAGCGGCGCGTTCTGCTCGCCCCCCTCGCCCAGGCCGAGCGACATGGGGAGCATGCCGATGATCATCGCGGCGGCCGTCATCAGGACCGGCCGGAGTCGGGTGCGGCCCGCCGCGAGCGCGGCCTCCAGCGCCGTATCCCCCTCGGCCCGCCGGTCGTTGGCGAAGGTGACCATCAGGATGCTGTTCGCCGTCGCCACGCCGATGCACATGATCGAGCCCATCAGGGACGGCACGCTCAGCGTGGTGTCGGTCGCAAAGAGCATCAGCACGATCCCCGACAGGGCGCCGGGAAGGGCGAAGAGGATGATGAACGGGTCGAGCCACGACTGGAAGTTCACCACCATGAGCAGGTACACCAGGAGGATGGCGAACAGCATCCCGGCCCCGAGCCCCCGGAAGGAGGCGGCCATGCTGTCGACCTGGCCGCGCACGACGAGCGTCGTCCCCTTGGGGAGCTTCGCCCGGATCGGCCCGAGCGCCTCCTCCAGGTCGGCCGCGACGCCGCCCAGGTCGCGGCCCTCGACGTTGGCCAGCACGTCGAAGACCGGCTGGATGTTGTAGTGGTTGACCACGGCCGCGCCGCCGCCGCGCGAGACGGCCGCGAGGTTCGCCATCAACTGCGGCTGGCGGCCGCCCCCCGGCCCGACGACGGGCGTGTTGTCGAGATCGTCCATCGAGTCGACGCGGAACTGCGGCGTCTGGACGGCCACCGGGTAGCTTACGCCGTTCTTCGGGTTGAGCCAGAAGTTGGGCGCGACCTGGCCGCTGGAGCTGAGCGAGACCAGCATGCCGCTCGCGACGTCGCGCTGGGTCAGCGCGAACTGCCGGGCCCGCGTCCGGTCGACGTCGATGCGGATCTCGGGCGAGTCGACGACCTGGTGCAGGTGGACGTCCACGGCGCCGGGAATCAGTCGGAGCGCCCGCTCGACCTCGCGGGCGGCCTTCAGGTTCGCGGCCTTGTCGCGGCCGACGACCTGCACGTCGATCGGGGCGGCGAGGCCGAAGTTGAGGATCTGGCTGACGATGTCCGCCGACTGGAAGAAGACCGTCAACTCGGGGTGCGAACGAGCGAGCCCCGAGCGAATCTTCCGTACGTATTCCTCCGTCGGGGCGTGCCCTTCCTTGAGCGCGATCAGGATCTCGCCGTCCGACGTCCCCACCGTGGCGGAGTCGCCGAAGGTCAGGTTGATCCCGTTCGGGGGCAGGCCGATGTTGCTGAGGACCGTCTCCAGTTCCTCGGCCGGGATGATCCCGCGGACCTCCCGCTCGACCTCGTTGAAGTATTCCTCGGTCCGCTCGATCCGGGTGCCGGCCGGGGCGCGGACGTGCAGGCGGATCTGGCCCGCGTCCACCTTCGGGAAGAAGTCCTGGCCGAGCTGGCCGACGAGGCTGACGCCGAAGCCGCAGGCCGCCGCGAACCCGCCCGCCACGATGAGCCGGTTGTCGAGGGCCCAGGCGAGCAGCCACGCATAGGCCGAGAGGAATCTTTCGAAGACGCGGTTGAAGGCGCGGTGGACGGCCCAGAAGATCCCTCCCCCGTGGGCCGCCGCCTCGCCGTGGGGGTCGCGGTACATGTCGACCTCGGCGGCCAGCAGGTGGTTGACCAGCGTGGGGACGAGCGTCCGCGAGAGGAAGTAGGAGGCCATCATGGCCGAGACGACCGCGAGCGCCATCGGGCTGAAGAGCGACCTGGCGGCGCCGGAGAGGAAGAAGATCGGCAGGAAGACGATGCAGATGGCGAGCGTGGCGACGAACGCCGGGGTCGCGATCTGCTGGGCCCCGTCCAGGATCGCCAGGCGGAGCGGCTTGCCGAGGTGCAGGTTGCGGTGGATGTTCTCGATCTCGACCGTCGCGTCGTCGACGAGGATGCCCACCGCCAGCGCCATGCCCCCCAGGGTCATCGTGTTGATGGACTGCCCCATCCCCGCCAGCACGAGGATCGACACGCAGAGCGACAGAGGGATGGAGGTCACGACCACGAGCGTGCTCCTCCAGCTCCCCAGGAACAGGAGGATCATCATCGCCGTCAACCCCGCGGCGATCGCCGCCTCCACGACCACGCCCTCGACCGCCGCACGAACGAACACCGACTGGTCGAGCAGGTAGTCGACCCGCAACGAGTCCGGGAGGCCCTCCAGGACCTTCGGGAGCGTCTCCCGGATCCGCGCCACGATGTCGAGCGTCGAGGCCCCTCCCGACTTGAGGACCGTCAGGAGGCTCCCGCGCAGACCGTCCTTGACGACGACGTTCGTCTGGACGGCGTAGCCGTCGCGGACGTTGGCGACGTCGCGGATCATGAGCGTCGAGTCCCCCTCCTTCTTGATCGGCAGGTCGTTGAGCAGCTCGACGGCGTCCGGGCTGCTGTTGAGCCGGACCAGGTAGTCGCGTTCGCCCATCTTGGCGCCGCCGGCCGGCAGGATGAGGTTCTGGGCGTTGACGGCGTCGCTGACGTCGGCGGGCGAGAGCCGGTGCGCGTGCAGCGCCTGGAGGTCGAGGTCCACCATGATCTGGCGGGGCTTCCCCCCCAGCGGCGGGGGGATCTGGGCCCCCTGGACGGTGGCGAGCTGCGTCCGGATGAAGTTCTGGCCCAGGTCGAAGAGCTCCTGCTCGGAGAGTTCGGGGCTGCTCAGGCCGAGCTGGAGGATCGGCACGTTGGACGCGCTGTAACGGATGATCAGAGGCGCCGTGATCCCCGGCGGCATCATCTTGAGGATCGTGCCGCTGACGGCGGTGACCTGGGCGACGGCGGCCTCGATCTTGGCCCCCGGGTGGAAGAAGACCTTGATCAGCCCGACGCCCGTGAGCGACTGGCTCTCGATGTGCTCGATGTCGTTGACCGTAGTGGTCATCGCGCGCTCGCTCACCGTGACGATGCGGGACTCCATCTCGGAAGGCGACGTGCCCGGATACTGCCAGACGACCGTGACGACGGGGATGTCGATCTCGGGGAAGACGTCGACCGGCATCCGCAAGACCGCCACGACGCTCAGCACGGCGATGAGCAGGGAGAGGACGACGAAGGTGTAGGGCCGTCTCAGGGCGAGCTTCACGATCCACATGCACAACGCTCCTTCGCGGGCGTGGGCCGGAGGTGATCCGCCGCGGCCCGCTGCGGAACAATACCGTCGGACGGCGCGCGAGAGCCCCCGGATCGTCCGAACGGCCGAATCGGTCGTCCGAACGGCCGAATCGAACGCCGGGACGGCCCGCTCAGGAGGGCCGGAGCCTCTCGCCGAGGAGCGAGGCGCCGCTCCTCGACGTCTCGACCGTGGTCCGCGCGGCGTCGCGGAGCACGACCTCGTAATGACGGTCGCCGAGCCGGCGGACCTCGGCGATGTGCTCGAGGTTGACGACGGCGTCGCGGGAGATCTGGAGGAAAGTCTTTTCGTCGAGCCGCCCCTTCACGGACGCGAGCGGCTCGTGGGTCGGATGCGAGCCCAGCATCGTCACCACCCAGGTCCGCCGCTTCCTGCGGACGAGGGCCGCGATTTCGGATCCGGGGATCAGGCGGAGGACCCCGTCGGACGGGTCGCGCACCGCGACGCGGCCCGCGGGCTCTCCAGCATCGTCCTGGAGGCCGCCCCGCTCGGCGAGCCGCTGCTCCAGCCGCCGGACGGATTCCAGGATCTGGTCCGCGTCGAAGGGCTTGAGCACATAATCCACGGCCTCGACGCGGAAGGCGTCGACGGCGTGCCCGGAGTATCCGGTCACGAAGACCACCAGGGGAGGACAAGGCAGCGCCAACAGCCGCGACGCCAGGGTCAGCCCGTCGGAGCCGCCCAGTTCGATGTCGAGGAAGGCGACGTCCGGGGCCAGTTCCCGACAGAGCTTCAGGCCGGAGGCCCCGTCTCCCGCCTCGCCGACGACGCGGACGCGGCCGGTCCCCTCCAGCGTCGACCCGAGGTAGCGCAGCGCCAGGGGCTCGTCCTCCACGATCACGGCCCGCATCAGGACGCTTCCCCGGAACGATCGCGTTCGAGGGGGATGCGCAGCTCCGCGACCGTCCCGCCGCCGTCTCGCGGACGGACCTGGAGGAACCGGCCCTTGCCCTTGCCGTAGAGGGCCTCGAGCCGACGCCCGAGGAGGGACAGCGCGTGTGGCTCCGATCCGAACCTGTCCGCCAGAGTCAAGGCCGCACCGGGCCCGACCCCGTCGTCCTCGACCTGAACGATCATCGACCCACCGTCCGACCGGACCCGGACCGTGACCGTGCCCCTGCCGCGCAGCGGCTGGAGGCCGTGGCGCACGGCGTTCTCGGCGAGCGGCTGGATCGAGAACGGCGGGACGGGATGCGCGAGCAGTTCGTCGGCCACGTCGGAGACGACGCGCAGGCGGTCGCCGAACCGGAGCGACTCGATCTCCAGGTAGGCGGCCACGACGGCGAGTTCCTCCCGCAGCGGCAGCGTGGCCCGGTCGTGCTGCTCCAGGCTGCCGCGGAGGAATTTGCCGAGCCGCGCGACGGCGGGCGGGACGTCCCGGGGCGAGATCGCGGCCAGCGCGGCGATGGAGTTCAGCGCGTTGAACAGGAAGTGGGGGTTCATCCGGGCCTG
>ERZ778018.2221-NODE-2221-length-12885-cov-224.628761_pt1 | contig 12885 bp, 12 predicted proteins | sample MGYA00375748_ERZ778018 | MGnify/ENA primary metagenome ERZ778018 (study PRJEB29350, sample SAMN05509839) | bioreactor metagenome | biome: bioreactor; material: wastewater | place: South Africa: University of Cape Town | collected 2014-04-22 ... | reverse complement strand
TGCGACGAGGCCTACGCGATCATCGACGCGATCGACACCGCGAAGAAGAAGCGCGGGCTGGACGCAGGCAAGCTCGATGCCTTCCTCGCCGGGTTGCGCAAGGCGAAGGCGACCGCGAAGAAACGGGCGCCGCGCGCGGGAGCCCGGCATGGCTGAGCGCAGCGCCACTGCCGTGAGCAAGCCGCTCGCCCGTCACGCGGCCGCGGTCGGCGTGCTGCGCCGCAAGTGCGCGTGCGGTGCGCACGTGCCTGGTGGCGGTGAATGCGAATCCTGCAAAAAAAAGCACGCGGGCCTGCAGCGTTCGGCGCAAGGGTCGGAACCGCCCGCCGCGCTGCGGACTACCGATCCACTGACCGCTTCACTGATCCGTTCGCGCTTCGGTGGGGATTTCTCGCGTATCCGCGTGAACGGCGCCAACGTGCCGCTGGCGGGAGCAAGCGACGGCGGGAGGAAGATGGATATCGACGTGCGTACGGTGCGCCACAACGCGGCTGCCCGCCTGGGCGCCCTGCAGCAGGCAGGCGAGCAGCCGAAGGAAAATGAAGGTGCTGGCGCAGGCGGCATCATGCGCACGGCGCAGGTCACGCCGCCGCCACCCGGCATCATGGGGCCGGTGGGCCCCGGTTCCGGCACGGGTGGCTGCAGCTTCGCGATCCACTACGAGAACGTCCGGAATACCGGTTGTGGAGCGAACTGCGGCGCGCAGATCGAGTACGACGTCACCGGCGTGACCGCGACCGGCAGCGGTTGCCCGGCCACGCTCAACGGCCTGCGTGTCACCGAATCGGTAACCACCGACAACGGCTGCGGCCCCGGCGGTGTGACCACCGGCGCGGGTTGTCCGATCGAGGAACATCCACCGCTGCTGCCCGGCCACGGCATGATCCGCAACTGCCACGACACCTACGCGCTGTGCGGTCCGGCCGCCGCCTTCGGCGCGACAGGGTGTACCGAAACCTACACGCAGAAGCTGTCCGTCGGCGGCACGCTGGCCGAGACGCGGACGATCCGCTTCGTCATCACCAAGTCGGGCAGCAGTTGCTCGGGCACAGTCACGCGTACCTGAGGGAATGCCATGAATACGCCCGCCCGCCGAACCGATGATTCGTCCGTCTTCACCCCGAGGCAAGCTGCTGCGTATCTGCGCGGGCAACACCACATGGCGCTGTGCTTCATTCAGAACGGTGCCGCGTCCCACGACTGGCAGGCGGCATCGCACGGGACGCCCGGAGCGCTCCTGGATTCCCTTGTCGCCGCCGTGCCCGAATACGCGTGGACCGCGATAGGAGACCGGTACGTGCTCCATCCGCGTCAGCACATCTGGCGTGCGCCGCTGTCGGGTGGGGCGTTTCAGGGGCCGCGCCTGCAGACGGCGCAGGCCTATGTCGAATTCCTGCGTGGCTCGGCGCCGGAGATGGCCGATCTGCTGCCGCCACTGTTGAAAGGCGATCCCGCCGCGGCGCTGTACACGGCCACGGTGTCGATACCTGAAAGCTGCAGCGCGCTGCAGGGGCTGGTCGGTCTGCTCGGTCCTGATCCGACGATGGTGTTCACCATCGAACGTCAGGATGCCAACCGACGGGTGCTTTTTTTCGAGCAGGTGGACGTGGGAGAGGCAGCATGAGCGCGGATAGCTCCTTCGCCTGTGCGCGGCCCCCGGATGCAGCACCCTTCGCGGCGAGCCTGCGCCGCAAGTGCGCCTGCGGCGCGCACACGCCGGGCGGCGGCGAATGCGCGGAATGCGCGAGCAAGCGACTGCGGCGCAGCAGCGCCGGGGGAAGCTCGCCCATGCTGGTGCCGCCGCTGGTGCACGACGTGCTCGCCACGGCGGGCCGGCCGCTCGAACCCGCGGCCCGCGAGTGGATGGAGCCGCGCTTCGGCCGCGACTTCAGCCGCGTGCGCGTGCACGACGACGGCCACGCCGCCGCATCCGCGCGCGCCGTGGGTGCGCTGGCCTATGCGGTCGGCAGCCATGTCGTGTTCGACGATCACCAGTACGCGCCGGGCACGCCCGCGGGCCGCCACCTGCTCGCGCACGAGCTGGCGCATACGCTGCAGGATCCTGGCGCCGGCGGCCTGCACGCAGCGCTGGCGATCGGGCAGCCCGGCGACGCTTCCGAAATCGCCGCCGATCGTGCAGCCGACGCGGTGACGCGGGGCGAGCGGGTTTCCGTTGCGCCCAGCGGCGGCGGGCTGGTGCGTCGGCAGATGCGCGGGTGCGCCGCCAGCGCGGGCGACAGCCCGGACGTGCGCAAGGTGCACTGCCCGGATGGCTCCGACTACCGGGTGACGATGACGGCTGCGGACGGGCCGCCGGTGCCCGGCTTCCATGGTGCGGTCACGCCCGGTGCCAACCTCAGGGAAATCTGGTTGGACATCTCCCTGTGCAAGGGCAACATCCAGGTGAACGTGCAGCCGGGCGTGGACATACCGAAGGCGCTCGGCTCGGTGATCGCCAACATGGTGGCGGGCTCCGACGCGCTGAAGGGCGTCGCCGTCAACCCCGAGCTGAAGATCACCTTCATCCAGGGGTCGAGCTTCACGGTGTCGCTGGTGCCGTCGGTCAAGCTGGACGAAAAGGGCCTCGCCGGCGCCGGCGGCTCGGTGCAGGTGCAGACCAAGGACGTGACCGTGAAGGGTGGCGTGAACTGCGACCCGCGGGCGGGGTCGTGCATGTTCACCATCGACATCGGCGGCGGCGCGGCCACCAGGCCGGTGGACTGCCACAAGAAAGGCAAGCAGAAGATCACCTTCGCCTGCGAGAAGATCACCCACGTGCCGGCGGTCCCGGAGGTGCCGGCGCTGAAGCAGACGGACGTCCAGACGCGCTACGTGTTCTTCCGGCACGCCAGGCATGAGGTACGCAAGGATTTCCGGCTGCCGACCGACATCCAGGCGCTGGACGAACAGGGCTACCGGGTCACCTCGATCAAGGGCTTTACCTCGCCCGAGGGACCGCGCGGCTCCGAACACGCGCCGCAGTTCGAGGGCAATGTGGAGCTGGCCAGGGAGCGCGCGCAGGCGGCCCGTGACTGGCTGGCGGACCCGAAGGTATGCGCCGGCTGCGACCTGTCCGGCGCCAGACAAAGCGGCGAGAGCGAACTGCCGCCGGAACAGGGCCAGCAGGAGCCCGAACCGAAGGGCCCGGGCATGGAGCATGGCGCCGTGGACGAGTTCCTCGGCAAGCAGGGTACGCCCGACCCGCTGGCGCCGGCCGATCCGGCGGAACGGGCGAAATTCGAACGCATGCCATTCGCCCGGCAGCGCGAACAGGCATACGAGCTGATGCGCCGGGCGGCCATCGTGCTGGAGCGTACGCAGGTCGTGCGCGAACGCCAGCCCGGTGTTCCGGCGCGGGACGAGCCCAGCGCTGTCGAATGCAGCCCGGAAGTGCTGGAGGCGGCGCAGAGATCGTTCGGCATCAAGACTCCGGGGCCATTCAATTTCGACACGCCGAGGAAACCCTGATGGACACCTCGCCATGAACATCTTCGACGGCCTGTACGGCTACGAAAAACTGATGCTGGCGTGCGGCTTCATCCTGTTCGTGTTCGCGCTGGCGGCGATCATGGTGATGATCGTGCAGCGGCGCGACTTCAAGATGGCGATGGGGTTGATCGTGTTGGCGATCGTGCTGATGGGGTTCCCGGGTATCCAGACCTTGAAGATCAACAAGGACATGGTGGAGCTGGACCGCATCCGCACGCAGCCGCAGGCACCGACCGATCCGGCGCAGAAGCAGCAGGCGCAGCAGGTGTTGGCCGATCTGGAGCGCCGCGCCGCGGACAACCCGCAGCTGCAGGCGCAGGTGTCGGACGGCTACCGCGCGATCGGCGAGGTGGACAAGGCGTACGACCTGGCCAGGTCGGTGCTGCGCGAGAAGCCGTCGGCGCAGGTGCAGGCCACCCTGGTGCCGGTGCTCACCGCGAAGTTGAACCAGGTGCAGGCGAATGCGCCGATCGCGGCGCCGCGTCCCGCCGCCGCGGCCAGCGTGCCGTCCGCGGCCGCGAGCACCGCGGTGGCGATGACGCCGCCCGGCGCCGCCAGCGTCGCGGCCGCGCCACCCGCTGCGCCGGCTCCCGCATCCACCTCGTCGGCACCAGCCGCGCCCACGCCGGCGGACAGCGCGCGCCAGCATCAGATTGCCGAGATCGCCCAGCAGTTGCAGTCGACCGCCGCACCGCTGCCGGCGGCCTCGCACGCGGCGCTGGCCAAGGCCTATGCGGTGCTGGGCGAACCGCGTAAAGCACAGACGAACGTCGAAGCAGCCCGTCGCATCGACCCGAACGTCAAGATCAACCCTGCCGTGTTGCGCGCGGCCAGGACGGGCGACCACCCATGAGCGCCTTCCCCGGTTCCCCGCGCATCCTCAAGGGCGGCATCGTGCTGATCGATGCGGCCAGCTCGGCGGTGCGGCGGGTGATCGCGCTGCAGTACAACCCCGATTCGCTCACGCGCTCGCTGCAGGTGCAGGGAGTGAGCGCGGATGGCGGCGATCGTTCCGAGGCGCTGCGGCTGAAGGGGCCGCCGGTGGAGACGCTGAAGCTGGAGGCGGAGATCGACGCCACCGACCAGCTGGAATTCCCGGAGCAGAACGGCGGCGTCGCCGAGTCCGGCATCTTCGCCCAGCTGGCGGCGCTGGAAACCATGGTCTACCCGAGCAGCGGCCAGCTGCGCGCGAACGATGCGCTGGCGCAGATCGGCACGCTGGAGATCGTGCCGATGGAAACGCCGCTGGCGCTGTTCGTGTGGAGCAAGTCGCGCATCCTGCCGGTGCGCGTCACCGAGTTCGGCGTCACCGAAGAAGCGTTCGACGCCGCGCTGAACCCGATCCGCGCCAAGGTCAGCCTGGGCTTGCGCGTGCTGTCGGTGAACGACGTGCCCTCCGGGCACAAGGCCGCCAGCCTGTTCATGAGCTACCTGCAGCAGAAGGAGCGCCTGGCCGGCGGCGCGGGCGGCCAGCTGTCCGCGCTCGGCTTGAGCGGCGTGCCGTGAATACCCCGCGAACACATCGGAGAGCGACATGCGTATCGAGGAAATGATTGCCGCCGTACAGCAGGCCCTCGGCGTGGAGGTGGACGGCAAGGCCGGCCCGCAGACCTGGGGCGCGATCTACGCGCGGCTGGTGGACAAGAAGATCGATCAGATGAAGCCGGCCGAAGCCGTTTCGCCGGTGGACGATCGCAGCGAGAAGGTGATCGCCACGCTGCTGCCGCAGGTACGCCCGATTGCGCGCGCCCTGGTGCAGAAGGCGGCTGCTGCGGGCATCAGCATCCGCGTGATCAGCGGCTTGCGCAGCTACGAGGAGCAGGCGGCGTTGTATGCGCAGGGGCGCACGGCGCCGGGGAAGAAGGTGACCAACGCCCGCGCCGGCTACTCCAACCACAACTTCGGCATCGCCTTCGACATCGGCGTGTTCGAGGGCAACCGCTACCTGCCGGAGTCGCCGAAGTACAAGGCCGTCGGCGCGCTGGGCATGGACCTGGGCCTGGAGTGGGGCGGCAACTGGAAGACCATCGTCGACCAGCCGCATTTCCAGTTGCGGCCCGCCTGGGCGGCCGACGAGAGCGAGCGGCAGATGCTGGCCGAACTGCGCTCGCGCAAGGATCGCGGCGAGGCGGTGTACGCCTGACGCCAGCGCAGCGATCGACACGCCGCCACGGAGATGCCCATGACCTTGAATTTCCCGCCCACCAGCCGCTACGCGCTGACCCCCACCACCAGCCTCGTGCGCGCCGACGGCAGCATGGTGACGTACCTGAAGCGCCGCTTCGTGCCGCCGCCGGAGAACTTCGCGCTGCTGCAGTGGCACCGCGTGGTGCAGGGCGAACGGCTGGACAACATCGCGGCGCAGTACCTGGGCGACCCCGAGCAGTTCTGGCGCCTGTGCGACGCGAACCGCGCGCTGCGGCCGCAGGAGCTGACCGAAGCCGTCGGCAGGAAGCTGCGCATCACCCTGCCCGAAGGCATTCCGGGGGTACCTCATGCTTGAAGGCGTGCACCTGACCCTGCTGGTCGGCCCGGTGGTGCCGGTGCCGGTGCCGCAGCTCGTGCTGGATGCGCTCACCCGGGTCGAGGTGAATGCGCCGGACGAGGGCGCGGGCGCGTTCACTCTGCAGTTCAGCTTGAGCGTGCGCTCGCCGCTGCACACGCTGTTCCTGCTCTCCGGCGGCGGCGTGGTGCCGCTGCTGCGGGTGATCGTGGTGGTCACCGTGAACGGCATGCCGCAGGTGCTGATCGACGGCGTGGTGACCCGCACCGAAGTGCTGCCCGGCGCCGACCAGCGCCACACCACGCTGCAGGTCACCGGTGACGACCTCAGCACGGTGATGACCAAACTCGAATTCTCCGGCCTGCCCGGGACGCCGTACCCGGCGATGCCGGCCGAGGCGATCGTGGCGCTGCTGCTGGCGAAGTACGCCTTCCTCGGCATCGTGCCGCTGGTGATCCCCAGCATCGCGATCGACGTGCCGATCCCGACCCAGCGCATTCCCACCCAGCAGGGCAACGACCTGGACTACATCCGCCTGCTGGCCGAGCGCGTCGGCTATGTGTTCTATCTCGAGCCCGGTCCGCTGCCCGGCACGAGCACCGCGTACTGGGGGCCGAAGATCAAGGTGGGCGTGCCGCAGCCGGCGCTGAACGCGGACATGGACGCGGCCAGCAACGTCGACGAGCTCAGCTTCAGCTACGACGGCAACGCGCGCCAGCTGCCGGTGGTCTACATCCAGAACGAGCAGACCAAGCTGCCGCTGCCGTTGCCGATTCCCGACATCGGGCCGCTGAATCCGCCGCTGGGCCTGCTTGATCCGCCGCCGCAGCAGTTCCGTCCGCTGCCGGAGACCGCGAAGTATTCGCCGCAGCGCGCGCTGCTGCTGGGCATGGCCGAAGCGGCGAAATCGGCCGACACCGTCACCGGCCGCGGCAGCCTCGACGTGGTGCGCTACGGCCGCGTGCTGAAGTCGCGCCAGCTGGTCGGCGTGCGCGGCGTCGGTCCTGCGTTCGACGGCCTGCACTACGTCAGCCAGGTGCGCCACACGATCAAGCGCGGCGAGTACCGACAGAGCTTCCAGCTGTCGCGCAAGGGGCTGCTCTCCACCGTGCCGCTGGTGCCGCCATGAGCAAGTTCTTCGGCAAATACCGTGGCACCGTGGTGCAGAACGTGGACCCGGAACAGCGCGGGCGCCTCCAGGTGATGGTGCCGGACGTGTCCGGGCTGATCCCGTCGAGCTGGGCGATGCCGTGCGTGCCGATCGCCGGCAAGCAGAGCGGCGTGTACGTGGTGCCGCAGATCGGCGCCGGCGTGTGGATCGAGTTCGAGCAGGGCGATCCGGATTACCCGATCTGGGTCGGCGGCTTCTGGGGCAGCGCGGCGGAAGTGCCGGCGCTGGCGCTGGCCGGCAATCCGGCCAGCCCGAGCGTGGTGCTGCAGTCGGGTCTGCAGAACACCATCTCGATCAGCGACGTGCCGGGGCCGGCCGGCGGCATCCTGATCAAGAGCGTCACCGGCGCGATGATCATGGTCAACGAGGTCGGCATCACGATCTCCAACGGCCAGGGCGCCACCATCGTGCTCGCGGGGCCGACGGTGACGGTGAACAACGGCGCGCTGGTGGTCACCTAGGAGGCATGCGATGCCGGGCTTCCTCATCCATGTCGGCGCCAGCGTGCTCTGCTCGCACGGCGGCCAGGCGCAGGCCACCGCACCGAATCCGCGCGTCACCGTCAGCGGCCAGCCCAGCGTGACGATGCCGGCGCCGTGGCTGGTTGCCGGCTGCGCGCTGCCGCCACCACCGGCGGCGAACGGGCCGTGCGTCAGCGCGCAGTTCGTCACCGCCGCCACCCGTGTCGCTTCCAACGGACAGCCGCTGCTGCTCCTCGACAGCCAGGCGATCTGCGCGCCGACCGGCACGCCGCTGCTGATCGTCGCCAGCCAGACGCGCGTCACCGCGATGTGAGGACGCCCATGAACATCGACTATCCGTTCCACTTCGATCCGCGCGGGCGCACCGCCGAGGCCGGCGACGACGACCATGTGCGCGACATGATCGAGCAGTTGCTGTTCACCAGCCCCGGCGAGCGGGTGAACCGGCCCGACTTCGGCAGCGGCCTGCTGCAGCTGGTGTTCGCGCCGAACAGCCCGGAGCTGGCCGCCGCGCTGCAGTTCACCTTGCAGGCGGCATTGCAGCGCTGGCTGGGCGACGTGATCGACGTGGGCAAGCTCGAAGTCAGCAGCGAGGACGCCACCTTGCGCGTCGACCTCAGCTACACCGTGCGCGCCAGCGGCGACACGCGCAGCGACAGCTTCGTGCGGAGCCTGCCATGAACCGCGCGAACGCCCATGCGAGTCCCCGCACGATCGGCTGCGCGCCGCTGCCGGCCTGCAGCGTGCCGGCGCGGCGCGAGAAGCTGCGGCTGGCCGGCACGCTCAACGGCATCGACTACGTCGAGGTCGGCGACGACGGCGTCAGCCTGTGCGTGCACCTGTTCGGCGAGATCCCGCAAGGTCTCGGCGTGGCCAACGTGCGCATCAGCGGCGGCGACCGCATCACCGGGCTGCGCGTGCTCAGCGTGAACCCCGAGCTGGAACCGGACATGCACGATGACGCCTGCCTGCGCATCGTGCTCGACCGCGAAGGCGACCACACCGCGTACTGCCTGTGCCTGGTGGATGCGGCCTCCGGCAATGACCCGGCGAGCTGGCAGGCCTATCCCGGCTTCGATCCGCGCTATGCCTGCGTCCCGCTGCACTTCCGCCTGGACTGCGCGAAGACGCTGGACTGCGCCGACGAGACGCCGTGCGTGTCGCCACCGTCGCCTGCGCCGGAGATCAACTACCTCGCCAAGGACTACGCCAGCTTCCGCCAGCTGTTCCTCGACCGCCTCGCGCTGGACATGCCGGCGTGGACCGAGCGCCACGTGCCGGATCTCGGCATCGCGCTGGTGGAGGCGCTGGCGTATACCGCCGACCAGCTCAGCTACTTCCAGGACGGGGTGGCCACCGAGGCCTACCTGGGCACCGCGCGCAAGCGCATCTCGGTGCGCCGGCATGCGCGGCTGGTCGACTACCGCATGCACGAAGGCTGCAATGCGCGCGCGCTGGTGACGCTGGCCTGCAGCAACGACCTCAGCCTCGAACTGGCCAACCTGCTGCTGCTGGTGCCGCCGCCGGGACGATCGAATCCGCCGCCGGGCATCATCAACGCGAACCAGCTCGCGGCGGCGCGTGCGCAGGGCGCGCTGATCTACGAGCCGATGCCGCTCGATGGCATGACCACGTTCGACGTGGTCGCCGCGCACAGCGCGATCCGGCTGCACAGCTGGGGCGACGAACTGTGCTGCCTGCCGCGCGGCAGCACGCGCGCCACCCTGGTCGATGCGCCACCCGCGCCGGATGCGCCGCCCGTCGCGTTGCTGGCGACCACGGATGCGGCCGTCACGCCGGCGCGTGCGCTGAAGCTCGCCGTCGGCGACCTGCTGATCTTCGAGGAAGTGCTGGGGCCGCAGACCGGCAATCCGGCCGACGCCGATCCCGCGCACCGGCATGCGGTGCGCCTCACGGATGTCCGCACGTCCGTCGATCCGCTGGACGGCACGGCGCTGCTGGAGGTGGCGTGGGATGCCTGCGACGCGCTGCCGTTCGACCTGTGCCTGTCGGTGCGCACGCCCTCGCCCGACTGCGCCTGGCTGCACGACGTCAGCCTCGCGCGCGGCAACGTGCTCTTGGTCGACCACGGCGAACACCTGCGCGGGCAATGCACGTCCAGCGCCATCTGCACGCCGACCGGCAGCGATGGCGACTATCCCGGCCTAGCCGCCGCGCTTGCCGCGATGCCGGATGCCTGCACGCGCTGCGCCGCCCTGGCCGAGGATTGCTGGCTGGTGCCGGGCGATACGCAGTACGGCTGCTGCCGTTGCGACGGCGCCGTGGCGGACGTACGCCGTCCGCCATCCGACACCGGCCACATGCTGCCGGATGCACCGCTGACCTGGGCCGAGCCGCTGCCACCGCACGCGCCGGTGTGCCGGCTGCTGGCGCGCGAGCCGCGCCTCGCGCTGCCGCAGCTCGTCGTGCATGGCGGCGCGCTGGCAGACGTGCTGGTGGCCGGCACGCCCGACCCACGCTGGCGCTGGCAGCCGCGCTACGACCTGCTGGAAAGCGGCCCGGACGACCGCCACTTCGTGGTCGAGACCGACGACGACGGCGCCGCGCACCTGCGCTTCGGCGACGGCGTGCTCGGTGCACAGCCGCAGGCCGGCGACTTCTTCCGCGCCGCCTCGCGCATCGGCAACGGCCCGGCCGGCAATGTGGGGCGCGACAGCATCGTGTGGCTGGCGCTGAAGTCGGGCGTGCTGGCGACCGACCTGGTGCCGCGCAATCCGCTGCCGGCCAGCGGCGGCACTGCGCCGGAGAGCCTGGCCGAGGTGAAGCTGCATGCGCCCGGCGCGTTCCGCGCGAAGCCGTTGCGCGCGATCGTCGCCGACGACTACGCGAGGTTCGCCGCGCGCGCGCCGCAGCTGCAGGGCGCCGCCGCCGCGCTGGAATGGAGCGGCAGCTGGTACGCCGCCGACGTGGCGGTCGATCCACTGGGCCGCGAAGACCTGCCAGAGGGCCTGGCGCGGCGGATCAGGGCGCAACTGGAGCGCTACCGCCGCATCGGTCACGACGTCGAGGTGCATGCCGCCGGCTACGTGCCGCTGCGCATCGCGCTGAACGTCTGCGTGCGGCCGGACTTCCTCGTCGCCCACGTCGAGGCCGAGCTGCGCGACCGCTTCGGCGCCGGCCTGCGCCACGACGGCACGCCCGGCTTCTTCCATCCGGACCGGCTCAAGCTGGGCGCGCCGGTGTTCGTCAGCGCGCTGCTGGCCGAGGCGCAAGCGATCACCGGCGTGGCCCACGTCGAAGTGTCGTGCCTGGCGCGCGCCGACGACCCGGCCGACAGCGTGCCCGCCGACGGCGTGCTGCACCTGGCCGCGCGCGACATCACGCGCGTCGACAACGACCCGGACCATCCTGATCACGGCAGCATCCGCTTCACGCTGGGAGGTGGCCGATGAGCTGTTGCAGCGCCTGTGACAAACATGCCTGCGCCTGCGGTTGCGGCGCGATCGCCGGCACGCCGTTGCCGCTGGCCAACCGGCCGGGACTGGACGCGCTGGCTTACCGCGTCGGCCGCTACGCCGATTTCCGCGCCACCATGCAGGCCGGTCTCAGCGACGCGACGGTGCCGGCACTGGCCGGGCTGCGCACGCGCGAAGGCGACGACCCGGCGATGGCCCTGCTCGACGCGTGGGCGGTCGGTACCGACGTGCTGAGCTTCTACACCGAGCGCATCGCCAACGAGGCCTACCTGCGCACCGCCACCGAGCGCCGTTCGGTGCTGGAACTAGCGCGCCTGGTCGACTACCGGTTGCGTCCCGGCGTGGCCGCCGGCGTGTACCTCGCCTATACGGTGGAAAAGGATTCGCCGCCGGTGACGATTCCTGCCGGCGCGCGCGCGCAGTCGGTGCCCGCGCCCGGCGAACAGATGCAGACCTTCGAGACCGCCGAACCGCTGGAGGCGCGTTACGAGTGGAACGCGCTCAGGCCGCGGCTGACGCGGCCGCAGGACATCACGCTCGACAACGTGGCCACGCTGGACGCGCTGTGGGTGGCCAGCACGGCCACTGGCCTGAAGCCGAACGATCGCCTGCTGTTCCTGTTCGGCGAGCTTCCCGCCGGCGTGCCGGCGATCCGCCTGGTGCAGTCGGTCGAGGTGCAGCAGCAGGGCGGGCGCAGCAAGCTGCTGCTGCAGCCGTTCGGCGCATTGCAGGGGCAGATCGTCGCGGCGGCGAAAGTGGCGCTCGCCGCGTTGTCCGGCGGCACGTCATTGCGCGACCGGATCGAAAGGCTCTACCGCGGCTTGCTGCTCGGCGGCGGCGACGTCGGCAGCGTCAACCGTCTGCTGGGAAGCTTCGGCCTGGAGGTGGGGACCCTTGCCGGTGGCCCGGCGCCGGCGCAGGCGTTCCTGCTGGCCGTGGTGAAGGCGTTTGGCGGCGACGGCGCCGTCAGCCCGCCGCCGGCGGGCGGCTTCGGTGCGCTGTTCGGCGCGTTGACGCGGCAAGCCACGCTGCAGCCGGCCAACAGCTTGCGCCTGCAACGAAGCGTCGCCGCGGCACTCGGCAAGGCCAGCGATGCGCGGCCGCAACTGCTGCTGAAATTCGCGCCGCAGCTGCATGACACCCTCTACCGTGCCTGGGCCAGCGTGCCGCAGGGCGAACCTTCGCCGACCCTGAACGGCGTGTACGCGCTGCGCCTGGCCGCGCCGCTGTTCGGCTACAACGCGCCGCGCATCATGGGGCTGGGACTGAATGACGACCCCGCCACCAAGGGCACCGTGCCCTACGTCTCCAGGCCCGATGGCGACTGGGATGCCATCGCGGACGGCGGCGAGGAGGACGACCTCGTGCAGCTCGACAACGCCTACGACGGCGTGCAGGCGGGCAGCTTCCTGCTGATCCAGTCGGGGCGCTACGGGCCGCCGGTCGTCGCGCAGGCCAGGCGCGTGCAGGTGCATCCGCGCAGTGCCTACGGCATCAGCGGCAAGACCACCGGGATCGAATTGGTCACGCCGGATGCGGACACGTCCGTGTGGCAGGCGCCGAGCATGTCGACCCTGCGTGCCACGCAGGTCCACGCACAAAGCGAATCGTTGCCGCTGGCCGAGCTGGTGATCGGCGACGAGATCGGCGCGCTCGCCGCCGACGGCAGCCCGCGCGGCACCGGCGACAGCGCCACCCGGCTCACTCTCGATGGCGCGGTGGATGGCCTCAAGGCCGGCCGCTGGGTGATCGTGGAAGGCCGGCGCAGCGACGTGCCGGGCACCGACGCGGTGAGCGCCGCCG
>ERZ778018.2218-NODE-2218-length-12896-cov-6.613971_pt1 | contig 12896 bp, 9 predicted proteins | sample MGYA00375748_ERZ778018 | MGnify/ENA primary metagenome ERZ778018 (study PRJEB29350, sample SAMN05509839) | bioreactor metagenome | biome: bioreactor; material: wastewater | place: South Africa: University of Cape Town | collected 2014-04-22 ... | reverse complement strand
TTTCGCGTTCGCGGCCATGTTTCAATCCTCGCCCGGCTCTTCGGCCGGGCGCCGCCCCATCAATATCGACGGCATGCCAAACGATGTCAGGTTTCAATCCTCGCCCGGCTCTTCGGCCGGGCGCCGCCCGCCAAAAGAGGAGCCACGATACATGCAGGATGTGTTTCAATCCTCGCCCGGCTCTTCGGCCGGGCGCCGCACCTCGGAGCTTGCTGTTGCGTCATCGTCAAGCTGTTTCAATCCTCGCCCGGCTCTTCGGCCGGGCGCCGCTCGGTGGCGTCGTTAACGTCCGATTCCATGGGTAAGTTTCAATCCTCGCCCGGCTCTTCGGCCGGGCGCCGCTGCCCTGTGATAGCCAGACCGATCTCAGGACTTAAGTTTCAATCCTCGCCCGGCTCTTCGGCCGGGCGCCGCGTGCAGTCTAGCGGTAAACGTATGGAGGGCAATGGGTTTCAATCCTCGCCCGGCTCTTCGGCCGGGCGCCGCGTGATGCGCGCTCCGTTTTCGATTGCCTTCGAGCAGTTTCAATCCTCGCCCGGCTCTTCGGCCGGGCGCCGCCCCAGAACCGCTGCGGAAGCAGGATTTGCGACATCAGTTTCAATCCTCGCCCGGCTCTTCGGCCGGGCGCCGCGCATGTCCATCTCCCGCATCCCTTTTGCCGTGATTGTTTCAATCCTCGCCCGGCTCTTCGGCCGGGCGCCGCAACCTCCTTCTCAAATATGAAATGCCCATCCACAGTTTCAATCCTCGCCCGGCTCTTCGGCCGGGCGCCGCTCACCGCCAGGGCGCCTACAATATCATCCTGCTTGAGTTTCAATCCTCGCCCGGCTCTTCGGCCGGGCGCCGCCATGGCGGTTGCCGTGGAAGGCGAAGAGGGCAGGGTGTTTCAATCCTCGCCCGGCTCTTCGGCCGGGCGCCGCCCATTCTCTCAAGCGGGACGAACGAGGAGTACAAAGTTTCAATCCTCGCCCGGCTCTTCGGCCGGGCGCCGCACGATGAGCTGAGCAATCAGCGCTTCCACATCTCTGTTTCAATCCTCGCCCGGCTCTTCGGCCGGGCGCCGCCTGGATGAAAAATCGGTGGTTGCCATCCAGAGAGTTTCAATCCTCGCCCGGCTCTTCGGCCGGGCGCCGCGGCCACCCGGTAACTATCGTCATTTGCCCGGGTAAGTTTCAATCCTCGCCCGGCTCTTCGGCCGGGCGCCGCCCCTTCCACGTTGCCGACCGCGAGCGCCAGGATTGCAGTTTCAATCCTCGCCCGGCTCTTCGGCCGGGCGCCGCCTCATATCGCGCCTTGACGTGAGAGTCTTTCGACTGTTTCAATCCTCGCCCGGCTCTTCGGCCGGGCGCCGCCTCCGGATTGAACCGGGTATTCAGGATATATTGCAGTTTCAATCCTCGCCCGGCTCTTCGGCCGGGCGCCGCGACTTCCACTTGTCCCCGCACTCGGCAAGCAGGGGTTTCAATCCTCGCCCGGCTCTTCGGCCGGGCGCCGCGCAATTCCAAGATACATCGCGGCAAATCCTCAAAAGTTTCAATCCTCGCCCGGCTCTTCGGCCGGGCGCCGCATCCGAGCAATGCGATCGACTGATACCCGAAACTGTTTCAATCCTCGCCCGGCTCTTCGGCCGGGCGCCGCCCTCTTTCTGGTGTAGATGGCGATCCTCGCGTACTGTTTCAATCCTCGCCCGGCTCTTCGGCCGGGCGCCGCCCTGCTGCCGCCTCTATCACGCGCACCCTGAACGGGTTTCAATCCTCGCCCGGCTCTTCGGCCGGGCGCCGCGGCGCCAGGCTGGATAGCGTAAAGGCAAACGCAGGTTTCAATCCTCGCCCGGCTCTTCGGCCGGGCGCCGCCCCGCTTTCTCCTCTCTATACCTCTTCATGTAGGTGTTTCAATCCTCGCCCGGCTCTTCGGCCGGGCGCCGCCTGCGTACGGCTTGAGTCCTGCCTTTACTGTTCATGTTTCAATCCTCGCCCGGCTCTTCGGCCGGGCGCCGCTAAATTTACAAAGGCCAAGGCTACAGGAAGGATTGTTTCAATCCTCGCCCGGCTCTTCGGCCGGGCGCCGCCCAACATCGAGCATCAGGGCTTAGAGTTTTCCCGTGTTTCAATCCTCGCCCGGCTCTTCGGCCGGGCGCCGCATGTTGAGAGCATCACTCAGGATCGGTTTGCGCGTGTTTCAATCCTCGCCCGGCTCTTCGGCCGGGCGCCGCGGTGCTCTATACCTGCAATGGCACGGTAACGTCTGTTTCAATCCTCGCCCGGCTCTTCGGCCGGGCGCCGCCAAGGCTTTCTCGGATGCGATGCGCGAGATTGGCGTTTCAATCCTCGCCCGGCTCTTCGGCCGGGCGCCGCTCGATAGACAAATTTGCCTGTCTCCGTCCTGACAGGGGTGTTTCAATCCTCGCCCGGCTCTTCGGCCGGGCGCCGCCTGTTGCCTGCCGTCCATGCGCTTCACGTCGAAATGTTTCAATCCTCGCCCGGCTCTTCGGCCGGGCGCCGCCTTTTTTCAACTCCTTCCCCCTCTGTTGATTTTTGTTTCAATCCTCGCCCGGCTCTTCGGCCGGGCGCCGCCTGGCAATCCAGTTTGCCATGTTCCGCAACGACATGTTTCAATCCTCGCCCGGCTCTTCGGCCGGGCGCCGCTTAAGCGCGTCGGACGTGGAGCGCTCGATCTTAGTGTTTCAATCCTCGCCCGGCTCTTCGGCCGGGCGCCGCGTTGACGCTGCCGGAACTGTCACAGTAATAAAACATGTTTCAATCCTCGCCCGGCTCTTCGGCCGGGCGCCGCCATGTTCACCCCATTTGAATGGGGCAGACGAGCAAGTTTCAATCCTCGCCCGGCTCTTCGGCCGGGCGCCGCTTTTCATAAGGATTCTGCATGTATATCTTTGGAATTGTTTCAATCCTCGCCCGGCTCTTCGGCCGGGCGCCGCGCGACAAGGGAGGAAAATAATTTAATTTTCATTGGTTTCAATCCTCGCCCGGCTCTTCGGCCGGGCGCCGCTCCCCGAAGAGGATGGATTTCGCGTTCGCGGCCATGTTTCAATCCTCGCCCGGCTCTTCGGCCGGGCGCCGCATCCAAGATGGCAAAGCGGAACTGCTTTTCATTAGTTTCAATCCTCGCCCGGCTCTTCGGCCGGGCGCCGCGAAACATTGCCGAATACGATTGGCACGGCTTTTACGGTTTCAATCCTCGCCCGGCTCTTCGGCCGGGCGCCGCATCCGGAAAACGCGGCGAGATTTATATCTATGAGGTTTCAATCCTCGCCCGGCTCTTCGGCCGGGCGCCGCCACTCCCGCCTCGATTGAAGTTGTCCCACACAAGGGTTTCAATCCTCGCCCGGCTCTTCGGCCGGGCGCCGCAGTGAGACCTCCAGCTACCCCTAGCACTGAGGAAGTTTCAATCCTCGCCCGGCTCTTCGGCCGGGCGCCGCAAGCTGCATCATCGCCGAATCCCATGAAGGCGACTTGTTTCAATCCTCGCCCGGCTCTTCGGCCGGGCGCCGCGTCCATGTCCATCGGCGCGGAATGTATCCTCACTTTGTTTCAATCCTCGCCCGGCTCTTCGGCCGGGCGCCGCAAGAACATCGGCGTGTACGTATTTAGCCATGATTGTTTCAATCCTCGCCCGGCTCTTCGGCCGGGCGCCGCTTATCTTTTGCTACCGTTCCAATAAATTTCAGGTAGGTTTCAATCCTCGCCCGGCTCTTCGGCCGGGCGCCGCGAAGACCAGAAGAACATCCAAGGGTTATGTGATGTTTCAATCCTCGCCCGGCTCTTCGGCCGGGCGCCGCCGTGGCGTTTTTCAGGTTTTCCGTTGCGCGATATGTTTCAATCCTCGCCCGGCTCTTCGGCCGGGCGCCGCCCGGCGAACCGTCCGTACTTGCGCAACTCGGTATCAGTTTCAATCCTCGCCCGGCTCTTCGGCCGGGCGCCGCGGGGTGGCGATCGGCACGGCAGGGGAAATGCGTAAGTTTCAATCCTCGCCCGGCTCTTCGGCCGGGCGCCGCAATCAAGAATGGTGCAACTCGCATGCTTCTTTTGAAGTTTCAATCCTCGCCCGGCTCTTCGGCCGGGCGCCGCAGTACAACTACAACTCCTTCATACAACAGAAAATTTTGTTGTAAATGCGCGAACCTTTATCCCTAGCCGGAACAATCGAGTTCAGACATAGAATTCGAAGAAAATTGCTCATGATTACCAAATACTTGAATAAAACGCGAACACCCTGCCATATTGCCTTAGCTTGAGGTTCGCGCACGTCAAATGACCAGAGGCCCTTCAAAATCCACCGCTCTGAAATTTCCGTGCTCCTTCACATGCAACTCCGCCGGCTCAGTCAAGCGGTAGATACGAAGATTGTCTTCTTTCTGGTCAATCTCTGCCAATAGCCTGCGTTCCAATTCTTCGTACTGCATTAAGTCAACCCGGCATTCGAATACTGATTTCTGCACGCGCTGCCCTGTCCCTTCGCATACCTTCGCGACCCTCCGCAGCCTTTTTCGCCCTTCCCTTGTTTCGGTTGAAACGTCGTAAGTCACGATGATGAGCATGACTACCTCGCCAGAAAGGGTATGTAGCCGTCCATCTCGCCGCGGATGGTTCGTGCCATGAAGCGCGCCTGAAGCTGCGGCAATAAGCCTATTGATAATTTTGTTTCCAGGAGTGGATGGGTAATTATCTCCTGTTTGCGCTCCTGGTACGCCACTACCACGGCCTTTCTCGCATCGCCTTCCAGATAGACCGCACCGCCTTCGCGTTCCTTGAGATCATGCAAGGTGATCTGACCACGATTAATCAAGGTCAAAGCCAGCCGGTCTGCAAGAATAGCGCGGAACTCTTCCATCAAATCCAATGCCAATGCCGCCCTTCCAGGACGCACGGCATGGAGAAAACCCAATTGAGGATCAAGTCCCACGCTTTCCAGCGCCGAACGGCAATCGTTCATCACCATCGAATAGAGGAACGATAATAGTGCATTGAAGCGATCACGTGGCGGGCGGCGCGATCGTCCATTCATTGTGAAAAATTCGCGTATGTTACGCCGCACCAAGCGTGGTAACGCAGAGAAATAGATCTTCGCAGCATCCCCCTCCACTCCGCGTAACACATCAAGGCTGCCTGTTATGGGCAGGTTACGAATTGAACGGGCCAAGGATTCCGCCGCCCCGCTTAGTATGTCTTGGTCTTCTGCGTCATCCGCTTCACGCGCACCGCGCATCAGTACCTGACGTGAATTCCGCAATTTTCCAGCAATCACCGCCTGCGCTATTGCCAGCGCCAATTGCTCATCGGTAGCGACGCGATGTTGCGCCTGCCGCAACAGGATATTACCGCTCGCAGCCCCTTCTAGCCGTGCCTTGAAACGTCCATTATTATCGAGCAAGACGAGGCTGATGCCATCATCGGCGCAACGGTGCATCAAGGCAGGGGAAACCATAATATTACCGAAGCAGACAACCGAACCAAGATGGTGCAGCGGCACTTGCATTTTCTTTTGACGCTCGACATCTATACGCAGCGTATCATTTTCCAGATGCACATAGGCTTGAGGTGTCATAACGTAAAGCGTATTAAGAACTTGACGCATACGTTACTCCGGTAAAAAAAGGGATGAGCGCAAGACTGCTTGCGCCGGCTTAGCCATTAACGCTTCCGGCTGGCATATCTCCTTCAGTGAACACTCCTTGCAGCGCGCATCATTAGCGGGCGGCGGCAGTTTGCCGGAACCCAGCAGGGCGCGTACTGCCCCCGTTATCTCTTCCACCTGACGGCGCAACGCATCAGTTATCATCACTTCCCGTCGGCGGCGGGAAGAGTGGTGGTAGATCGCGCCGTGCGTAATCGCTTTGCCTCGCATTTCTTCCAGACACAAGGCTTGTGCCACGAGTTGCAGGTCATCATTGAGACGCTTCTTGCGTATTCCATGCTTATATTCCACTGGATAGATATTGCCATCCGGCCAGAATTCCACCACGTCACATTTACCGATCAGCCCAAGCCGATCCGACCACACGGGCAAGGAATATTCGGCCCGCGCGCCTTCACAAGTTGTTATCCATCCCGATTGGTCCACTCGCTCATGTTCAGCGTTGCCCCGTGAAGTGTGGATGTTATTGGCAAATTCACTTTCCAGATAAATCAAACCACAACGTCTCGGGCAATAAGCGTACTGATTGAGAGCAGAAACGTTAATAAACTCATCGTTCTCAAACATATCAATTGTTGCGTCAACCCGGATTTAGTAGTTCAACACCAACAGGTAAGCGGTCATGATGTACCTCTACAACATAGTCTGCAAATGTTCTAGGGGAGCCAGTCAGGCCGTCACGGTGATCGATTTCAATAATGGTATTTTCGATCTTGCGGCCAGGAGCGGAAAAATCCAGTAGTCGCTGCGCGGGGGCGCAGCCGAGCATCGCTTGACGCACTCTCTGGGTTGCATCGCTGTCGGTGCCAACGTGCTTGAACACGTACAACCCTCGGCAGGACATCACGCCTTTGGAGGCAGAGCGGTCATGATCCCACATGCCTTTCAGGGCATCCCATAGATGGGTGAGGTCGTCGTCTGAAAAGCCAGTCCCTTGGGCGAGATTGGCGGAAACGAAGCCTTTAGCAACATAGAGGCCGTAGGGAATGAGAGGCTTGCGGCCCATTGTCCGCAGTTTGTCTTCTTCCTGTTTACCCTCCCATTCTTCGTAATCGCCTTTGGTTTTGGCACCAGCCACTTTTTCCGCCACGGCCATGCGGGTAATTGAAGCATCTATCGGCAGAATTGGATCAATGGAACGCGAGAAAGCAACCTGAACAGGGCCACGCACTTGTCCGGCGTTTGGGCCGGTGGACATGACGGCGCCAAAGGTACGCACATCGAAAAACTGTTGGCACATCCAGCTGCGAGCATTCCCAACTTGCGCTCTGTTTCCCCCACCTGCGGAAGCGCCCCCTGTAGCTTCGTGCGCTGCTGTAATCTGTTTGTTAAGATTGGTCGAATGCTCGATAAAAATAGCATTGGGCGCTACATTGCCGAAGGCTGTCTGAATGTAGTTGCGCACCCGCCGCTTGATGGCCACGTCGGAAACCAGTCCATGCATATCTTCCGGGTCGATACGCGGGCTGTTACCCGCATCCGGGTCGCCATTTGGGTTGCCGTTTTCGCAATCGAATAGGTAAAGAAATTCGTAACGGTTCTGAATGGCGCTCATTAACTTTCTCCTTGTGCAGTTTCGTTGGTTTTCTTGCCTTCACGCAGTGCGGCGAGTTGCTGGTAATAGCCAAGGGCAAATAGCCCTTGCCCGTTAAGATCGAGTATGCGCGGCGCACCATCACCTAAATGCCCCATCACATCGGCAATCTGATTTTCGTACCAGTAGGCCAATCCGCCTTCAAGTTTGCCTAAGTGGTTACGCGCGTTGCTGACCAAGCGACCGATAATCAATCCCGGTGTCTGGCTGGTGGCAGCATAGTAGCGTTGCACCACGCCCGCGCCCACATCGCCAAGTGCAGCGCGTTGTAAGTTGGCAAGTATGGCGAGCAGTCGCCCGCAGTGGTAAGCGGGTGCGGGGTGGTCGGGGTTGAGATAGGCGGTCATGGTTGTGTTACCTCCTGAGTTGAGTCGAACGAAATAGGCTTTGATGAGCCCCACGCGAGCGTGGTTAAACGGAAGTTGGTCTTTATCAACCAGGTCGGTGCGGAAACGCGCCAGTGCTTGCGCCATGATGGGTTGCGGGATGGGCAGACGCTGCACCGCCACTTTCCATAATGTGGCAACGGTGGGTGCCGGCAAGTCTTTCAGTTCGCGAACCAATGCTCCGCACACCGCCATAAACTTGGGGTTGTGTGCTTGCCCCTGGCCATCGCGGGCAACAATAGCAAGATCGGAAAACCACGCCTCGACGTTACAGACCAAATCCTCGAAACGTCCTTCCATCCAGTCGCGCACCATCACCCGCCCGGATGCACCGGAGAGCGTCAGCGCGTAATAATGATTGTTACCCAGATCAACGCGTTCGCCTTTGCGGATGGATTCAAGCAAACGACGTGCAACTCTCAGCGCAGCCGCTTCTGTGTTTTCCCCAGACTCGAATCCATTCAACCACTCCATCGGATCATCCTGTGGGGCGACCTGTTCCTTGAACCAATGAACCACCAGCGCGCTGGCAAGTTTGCGTGAATGGTTGCGAATCAAGTCGTTGAGGCCGTCTACATATTTCTGCGCGGCTTCGGCGCTCATGGCGGCGTTTGCAGATTGATTCAGACCGAAGGAGCCGAAAGCAGTCTTGTCGAAACCAACCATCACATCGCCCATGCTCAAGCCACCAACACCCGATAGCCCAGTAATTTTTGGCTGGGTCAGCAAAGGCTGGGTTGTCTCACCCGTGAGGAAGCAGACCATCGAACCATCAGCAGCATTACCTGAAATAGTTACGGCATCAGATAAGCCGCCGCCCATGTCTGACTTGCGCCATTCGCGCCACCAGGCTTGGACTACGGCGTCCTCTCGCGGATCAATGCCATCAACCTGAAAACTGAGCCAATCGCCAGGTTTGGCCTTTCTCGCGGTGAGTGCTTCACGTATACCTCCGAGGCAAGATTCATTTTTCAGTGCGTTTACCAACGTACCGAGTATCGGAGCCGCATCAGTAGCCTTACCTAACATCTCAACAAAAAATCTGTGCTTATCTTTGGTACCGGCAATTTTCTTTGCTTCCTCGTTGGCTTTGAACATGAGCACTACTGTCTGCACAGTCTCCACCAGAAAGTGAGACTTGCCGCCCGCATTCATGGCGTGCATATCTGGACAACGATGTTGCATCGCCCCATGTTTACCGTCGCCCAACGGCAGCACATTAAGAAAGCGTCCATCAGTGGCAAGTTCAACGCACCAGCGTACTTCGCGGGTTTTGAAACCGGGCTCGGAATCAAGGCCTTCGCCATATTCCATCAGTTCTTGCAACATGATTATGTTCTCCCCGGCTTTTTAACTGACGCGCTATCAAACGGCGGCACATCTAGTACGCCATTGCGGACATGGGCATCGAACAGCGTGATAAATGGCTTGTCGCCATCACGCGCCGTCTCTTTGCGCAAATCAAACACATCGTAGAGCATGAATCCAAAATGCTGGTCAATGGAAGCGGGAGCTATGGTGTTGGCATTCAGTGATCCGACATATTCAAAGAAGGCAGGAAACTCGCGACAACCGAAATACGGTTGCTGAAAACATTTACCCTGTTTGACACGACGCTCGAACTGGCTGTTGAATTTGCCGTAATCTTTTGCAAAGCTATGCTTGGGGACGATTTGCGCGGCAATCCGGTAGCGTACATTTTTGAGCGCCATGGTCTGGCGCTGGGTGCGGCCTTTCTGGTCGGTGCCGAGTTCATCCTTATTGCCATCCGCCCAGATTGGTTCGGGCACAGCACTACCATTCATCCACCTGTTGAGCACGGCTGTTCCCGGAACTATGTCCTTCACTTCGTTGCGCCGCAGAGCAATGTAGCGAGGCAACTCCAGCACTTCGATGCGCTTTACCTGCCAATGAAAATAAGGGCGCATAATCTGGCCGTCACGACGACCATCCCAATAGATCGCATCAAAAATTCCGCGCGCTGCCGAGGGTGTAATGACCGGGTAGGAAAACCGCTCGACCTTCATTTCGGGGCGGGTGAAACAGGCGAGATCGCCCCAGACTTCCAAAATGTGTATACCGTTTGCCATGTGCCCTCCTTATGCGATAAAAATCCGCTCACCCTTGGGCGGATTCAGTCCAAGGGTGTCGTCATAGTAATCCCCTTCGAGGAAAAACCATTCATCAGATGTGCCACCACGCCTGAGTCTCGCTGGGATGGCCCACGCGGGGGAGCCATCTTTTGTCAGGTAAATGCTAACAGCAAGCCCCTGAGCGCGGCGCATCCAAACAGCGGAGATACCTACCCGCTCGGCTTCGCTACGCAATGTATCAAACTCTTCTCGCCGTTCCTCCCACGGAACCAAAATCTGAATGATATTCTGGTCGATGAGTCGATATTGCTTGGCGACTTCCGGAAAGTCCAATGCCTTGATTGCCTCATTCAGCGTATTATTCTGATTGGCCGGATTGTTCAGATCATAAAGCCGCCTGTAGTAATCGCGATATAGGGCGGGATCGTTGATATCCAGATCTCCGTGCAGAGTCAACATCGTGCGCGTGACTTCGGCGGCTTGATAGTAGGCGTGTGTGGGGTAGCACTGCCGCAGGTTGTCTTCGGCGTTTGGCTCAAACACCACCACCTTGCCTAACTGGCCTTGCTCATTGAGTCGGCCTTCACGGTTGCATCGTCCCGCCGCTTGGGCAATGGCCTCCAACGGCGCGTGCGCTCGATAGACCAAGGGAAAATCGAGATCAACGCCAGCTTCGACACACTGAGTAGAAATCAAGCGGCAGATTTCACCCGCGGTGAGCCTTAAACGTACTTTCTCCAACACAGTACGCCGGTGCTCGGCGCACATGTTGGTGGAGAGGTGGAACAGACCCTCAATTCCGGTTAGTTCATCAAGCAGAGCCAAGACGTGACGCTTAAGATTGACCACACACAAGACCTGCTTCGCGCGGCGCACTTCAGCAGCCAATTCCGCCCAGCCAAGCTTTTCTCCGTTTTTCGGCCATGTAATCGCTACCCGTTTCAACGCAGTGAACATTTGAGCGTGCTCCGGTACGGCTTCGCGAGGTTGCCAGCCTTGCACGGCGTGCTTTGTTACCGCTGTGTGCAGCGTGTCAAATGCAGGTTGCGTGGCAGTGGAAAAAACCACGCTCGAACGATAGGCGGATGTCAGGTGTGACAATGCTGCCAGCGTCGGCACAGCAAGACCTGTTGGCAAGCTTTGCGCTTCATCAAACAAAATCACCGATTCCATAAGATTGTGCAGTTTGCGGCAGGCGGAAGGGCGGTTCGAAAAGAGAGATTCGAGCAGTTGCACATTGGTGGTTAACACAATTGGCGCGTCCCAGTTCTCGGCCAGCACACGACGCTGACGTTCGCTTGCGCTTTCGGCATCATGTCGCTCCGTTTCGACCCCTAGTCCGGCCAAGCTGTGATGTTCCAGCACAAAGTTATCTGGAAATGATTTGAATACCTTCCGATATTCGCGTGCTGTCTGTTCAATGACGGACAGGAACGGCACTGCGAGAACGATCTGCTTTAAATCATGCCTCGCCGCGTGTTCCAGCGCGAATTTAAGCATAGCTAATGTCTTGCCGGAACCGGTGGGCGCAGTGAGTGTAAACAAGCCAGATTCCATCTGCCCTGCTCGCATCGCTGCACCCCACAAGGTTTCTCTTGCTTGTTGCACCTTTGCCTGTGCGCAAGTAGAGCTTTGCAATTTCGCCGTGTAAGTATCGAGTGCAGCGAGTGCCGCCCTAGCATCCAACTTCGGCCCATCAGGGCGAGGGCACTTGCCTTGCACGCCACCCTCGAAGTGCGCCTCGGTATCGAGAAAATCGGCATCCACCAAGCACGAAAAGAGCAGCCGCACATCGAGCATGGAAGAAACCGCCTGCGCCATTCCACTTTTGTGTGACAACGCTGCTTGTGCGGGCGTATTGAATAACAACCCGTCTGCCTCAGCACGATGCTTGAGCCGTATGTGGTCGGTATCGCTCAGGGCAAGTCCGCAGGGATGGTTTTGCGTGAGATTCTGGGGATTCATCCGGCGTAAAGCATCAGTACTGGCATGTTGCAAGCCGACATGATGCCCCTGAATCGCCAGCGCAGCGGCAATGGCTCGATGTTCGGTCAGTGCAACCCACGCTCCCTGCGACCAGTGATCCAACCCCTGATCCTTGCCTTGTAGCCGTGCCTGAAAACGGTCGCCGTATTTTCCAAGGTCGTGCAACAATCCGGCCAGGCCAGCTTCGTCGGCCCACGGTTGTGCGCCGCTAAACTCCCTTGCTCGCTGACTTACACTTTTTAAGTGCTCGGAAAGAAAATGCCACTTCCCTACACTGTTGGCACTATGGGCAAAATAGCAAGCTGTCATTGTTTATCTTCGATAGCTCGGGGAATCAGAATAATTACCATTTCACAGCTCCATATCAGTTCCGGCAGGGTGGCGTATTCTTTCAGGTATACGTCTTCGTGCTTGACACTGCGCCAAAGCCATTTCAAAGACGTTGTCCAATATCCCCCTCGCCCGTAACGACCGTAAGCGAAAACAACTCTGAAGAGAAGGCTGTTTTATTAACACAATGGAATAAAACATCATTACGGATACGTTGACCAAGTGAGATCATATCCGGATATTTTTCGCTGCTCCGTATACTGGTTGAAACCAGTCAGTAGATTTACGAGGTCACAATACCCAGCGCAAGCGTTCCCGCCAAATGCCATTAATGTCTTTTTTACATGAGCTAAGTGTTAAGTTACTGCAGCCTCTTTCACTTTATTCTCATTCATCGTTATTAGCACAAATCTTCCCGCTCTTCATATGTCAAGCGACTGAGTATTCATTCCTTTAGCATACGAAAAGAAATCTTTTGGCACTATGTCTCATTGGTTCTGTTCTCGCAATTGGACCAAAGTACTACTTGGCATATCACAACTACGCAGGTAGCATAAATAATGGGATCTGCCCTGATATTATTCAAATTTCCGAATCATGAGGTCTTCCGGCGGTTTCGTTAACCCGCACGTTCAAATTCCGAGCTTCTCTCTCTCGCAAAATACCGTTTTGAAGAAGACAACATCTTGACCTTGAGGTCCGTCACAATGTAATGTTCGCCGCTGGTTGTTTAAGTGGTTTTCGGAATTTCCATCCTTGAGTACTGATCCCGCCACAGAGGAACTTCTTCATCGCATCCTGAAGCAGGTTTCCCGTTCGTTTTATCTCACCCTCAATGTGCTGCCGATTGGTGTG
>ERZ778018.2215-NODE-2215-length-12920-cov-4.371240_pt1 | contig 12920 bp, 11 predicted proteins | sample MGYA00375748_ERZ778018 | MGnify/ENA primary metagenome ERZ778018 (study PRJEB29350, sample SAMN05509839) | bioreactor metagenome | biome: bioreactor; material: wastewater | place: South Africa: University of Cape Town | collected 2014-04-22 ... | reverse complement strand
GGAATGCGTGGCCGACCGCGACAGCAAGAACCCGCTCGAACTGGACAGGAACGTCGGCGAGCGTATCGACCGCCACTGCCAGGAGCTCGGCCTGCTGGTGCGCCCGCTGATCAACATGTGCGTGATGTCGCCGCCGCTGGTCATCACCCGCGCCCAGATCGACGACCTGGTCGGCATCCTGCGCGAAGGCATCTCGCGCACCATGGACGATCTTCGCCGGGAAGGCGTCTGGAACGGCTGAGGCGAGGGGTCAGGAACGGCGCATTCGCGGCCTTGGCGGCAGCACGTCCAGCACCAGCATGCAGCCGATGACGATGATCGCCGCGCCGAACAGCTGGACCGGGGTCAGCGGTTCCTTGAGCAGCAGCGCCCCGACCAGCACGGCGACCACCGTCACCGCGAATTCGACGCTGATAGCGCGCGTCGGCCCGATCGCCGCGACCAGCCGGAAATAGATGGCGTAGGTCAGGGCGCTCATTACCAGGCCAAGAATGCCGAGATAGACGAAATCGGCCGGTCCCGGCATCGCCGGCACCGGCACGGCGACCAGCAGCGGCAGCGTCATCAGCCCGCCCGCGAGGAACGAGCCGGCCGCGACCTCCATCGACCCGGCGGTCCGCAGGTGCAGGCTGGCATAGTTGCTGCCGAAGGCCGCCGAGAAGGACGCGAACAGGCAGGCCGCGCAGGCGAGCAGGAAGCGCGGCGTTACCGGCACCGCGGTAAAGCCGACCAGGAGCACGATGCCGGCCATGCCGATGAACAGACCGGCAAGCCGCGACGGCGTCATCCGGTCCAGCCCCCAAAGCTGGCTGATGACCATGGAAAACAGCGGGATCGCCGCCACCAGGATCGCGGCCATGGCGGTGCCGATCAGGGGCGTGCCGTAGGACAGGCCGATCAGCTGGCCCGCCACCGTCGTCGCTCCGACGATCGCATAGGGCCGCCAGCCGAGGCTGAAGGAGAAGCCGCGCTGCAAGGCCTTGCCCATCACCACCAGCGCCGCGCCGGCGAGCAGGCAGCGGAAAGCCACGGCCCCCACCCAGCCGAAGGCGGCCACGACCTTGACCAGCACCAGGAACGACAGGCCCCAGGTGACGGCCAGGAACAGATAGGAAGCAAGGTCGCGGGCACGCATGGAGAGGGGAAAATCCTTGGAAGCGGCGGCTGCGCCGCTGCCTGAAGCGAGACGATGTCGCGCCTTTTACAGCCGACAGCCGAGTCGCGATAGCCGGCGCGGAAAGAACATGCCAAAGGCACGAAAACCCCATGCCGGTGCGCCGATGACGCGAACGTTTTCCACTCTGGTCGGCTTTGCGGCGATCCTGACCTGGTCCTTCCTGGCGCTGCTTTCGACCGCCGCCGGCGGCGTGCCGCCGTTCCAGCTGGCGGCAATGACCTTCTCTCTCGGCGGGCTGGTCGGCGCGGCAAGCTGGCTTTACCGCCCGCAGGCGATAAAGACGCTGCGGCAGCCGTGGCCGGTATGGGCGCTCGGCGTTTCCGGCCTTTGCATCTATCATTGCGCCTATTTCTTCGCCATCCAGTCGGCGCCGCCGGTCGAGGCCAGCCTGATCGCCTATCTGTGGCCGCTGCTCATCGTCGTCTTCGCCGCCTTCCTGCCGGGCGAGCGGTTGCGCGTCCACCATCTCGCCGGCGTGCTGCTCGGCCTTGCCGGCGCCGTCATCGTAATCACCAGGGGCGGCGCCGTCGGGCTGGCCGAGGGCATCAGGCCGGGGCACGGCATCGCGCTGTTTTGCGCCTTCGTCTGGTCCGCCTACTCGGTCTTGTCGCGGCGTTTCGGCGCGGTGCCGACCGATGTGGTGGCAGGCTACTGCCTGATCACGGCGGCTGTCGCCCTCGTCCTGCACCTCGCCCTTGAAACGACGGTGCTGCCGCAGACCGCCACGCAATGGACGGCCATCGCCGTGTTGGGCACGATCCCGCTCGGCGCCGGCTTCTATGCCTGGGACTGGGGCTGCAAGCACGGCGACATCATGGTGCTTGGCGCGCTTTCCTATGCCGCGCCGCTGTTTTCCACCGTGGTGCTGCTGCTTGCCGGCTATGGCGCCTATCACTGGTCAGTGGCGGCCGCCTGCGTGCTGATAACCGCCGGCGCGCTGATCGCGGCGAAGGACATGCTGTTACGGCAACGCGCTATCGCCGCGCCCTCAGCGCCGCGTTGACGGCGGCCATCTCCTTCTCGTCGGGCGCGTCGTCCAGGTTGAGCACCGGCAGCGCCTCGCGCAGATGGTCGTGGTGGGTGCGCACGCCGTATTCGAGGTCGGAAAGATAGAATCCGTTGAAGGACTTCGACAGCATGGATTCGTTCGACCACACGGTAAGCTGCACGTCCTCGTTCATGGTGTCGCGGTCGATGCGATAGGACAGGTAGCGCGCCGCCGCCTGCTCGCGGCCCTCGTCGCGGTAACGGTAAATGGCGCCGCGCAGCAGGCTCTCGCCGGTCGAAAGCGGGAATTCCTGATAGAACTGCACCGATTCCGGCATCACCGAGATCACCGCATTGGGGAAGATGCCGTAATAGACCCACGCCTTCTTGAGATAGTCGGGCAGGCGGGCCTGCTCCGGCGCCAGCCTGACGTACTGCCGCACGCTCCAGCGGCGGCCCGCATGCGGGTTATAGGTGGCGAACGAACGCGATATGCCCTTGACGAACGGCTCGTCGAAATAGGTGGAGCCGTAGAGGTCCTGGAGCGCCGGATGCGCCATGGCGACGTGATAGCCTTCGTTGTCGACGTCGCGTACCGACTTCCAGTTCACCGGCGAGGTCTGGGTCCAGACCCCGGAAGCCGGCACCATGGTCTCGGACCGGTAATGCGCCATCTCGGCCTCGATCGGCTTCAGGAGATCGGCCACCGACGGCTGCGGCCCGTCGTTGCGGAAGCGGATGAAGACGAAGCCCATCCAGATTTCCAGGTCGAGCGGCAGAAGCCCGAACTCGTTCTTGTCGAGATCGGGGAAGGTGGCCGGCCGCGCTGCACCCCGCAAGGTGCCGTCGAGATTGTAGACCCAGCCGTGGAACGGGCACACCAGCGCGTTCCTGCAATGGCCCTTGTCGTCGGCGACGACGCGGCTGCCGCGGTGCCGGCACATATTGTGGAAGCCGCGCACCACGCCGTCCTTGCCGCGCACGATCAGCGCGCGCTCGCCGATGACGTCCATGGCGAGATAATCGCCGGCATCGGGCACGTCGGAAACATGGCAGGCGATCTGCCAGTGATTGCGGAACACATGCTCCTTCTCCAGTTCGAGAAGCGCATGCGAATGATAGCTCCATCCCGGCAAACCTCGACGGTCCCAGTCATTGGGGGTGGCGACGCCAAGCAGGTGCTGGTTCATGGAAGTTCCGTCTTTTTGTTGAATATTCATTCAATAAAAGCACATTTTCCTTTCAAATGCAAAGATTTGAGCGGGTTCGCCTTCCTCAAGAACGATTCTGCCATCTTTCCACCAGCCGAATTTTACCGATTTTTCCGGCGCTTAGGCAACGGCATCCACCGGGATTTTCCGCGCGAAAACCGCCGCCGGCAACCGCCGGACATCTTGCAATCGGGCGTCACGCGTCTATGGTTAATGAATTATGAACACGTTGATCATCGATATAAGAAGGGCCGAGCCGCGCGATGCGGCCGCGATCGCCGACGTGCACCAGCAGGCCTGGCAAGGCGCCTATGCCGGCATCATCCCGCACCGCGCGCTGACGTCGATGATCAACCGGCGCGGCCCCGACTGGTGGGCCAACGCCATACGCCGGGCCGCGACCGTGCTCGTCGTCTAGATCGGCGGCGAGATCGCCGGCTACACCACGGTCGGCCGCAACCGCGCGCGCGAACTCAGGCAGCAGGGCGAAATCTACGAACTCTACCTGCGCCCCGAATACCAGGGCATCGGCCTCGGCAGCCGGCTGTTCGCGGCCGCCCGCGCCCGCCTTGCCGACAACGGCCTCAAGGGCCTCGTCGTATGGGCGCTGGAGGAAAACCAGAACGCGCTCGCCTTCTACGCCGGCGCCGGCGGCCGCGACATCGCCGAGGGTGTCGAGATCTTCGAGCAGAAGGCGCTGAAGAAGGTCGCCTTCGTCTGGGAATGACGCCCGGGCGGCGGCGTTTGCCGCATTTGTTTCCGATCCGACATCGATCTTGAACGAATCGCCGCATTGCCTGCCGGCACACCAGCCGCTATCGGATCGGCAACGATAGAGGAAACACCGCCATGCGCCTGGAAGCGATAGCCACCGGCAACAATGCCCCCGAAGACGTCAACGTCGTCATCGAGGTTCCGGTCGGCGGCGAGCCGATCAAATACGAGATGGACAAGGACGCGGGCACGCTGGTCGTCGACCGCTTCCTCTATACGCCGATGCGTTATCCCGGCAACTACGGCTTCGTTCCCCACACGCTGTCGGGCGACGGCGACCCCATCGACGTGCTGGTCTGCAACACGCGCGCGCTGATTCCCGGCTGCGTCATCAACGTGCGGCCGATCGGCGTGCTTTTGATGGAAGACAACGCCGGCATGGACGAGAAGGTCATCGCCGTGCCGTCGCCGCATCTCACCAGGCGCTACGAGAATATCGCCAACTATACCGACCTGCCGCAGATCACGCTCGAGCAGGTCGGGCACTTCTTCGAGCACTACAAGGACCTCGAACCCGGCAAATGGGTCAAGCTCGGCGGCTGGCAGGACGCCGCCTATGCGCGCAGGATGATCGTCGAGGCGATCGAGCGCGCCAAGGGCAGGTAAGCAACTCCCGCCGGCTTGCGCGGAAAAACCGCAAGCCCGGCGGTATATCCTATTGCAGGTGGTGAACGGCCGGCACGCCGTAGACGTTGGTCGGAACCTTCTCCATCCGGGCCTTGAGCTGCAAGGCCAGGTAATGCGAATAGCAGCGCGACTGGTGCAGGTTGCCGCCGTGGAACCACAGCCCTTCCTGCTGCGTCGGCTTCCACATGTTGCGCAGTTCGCCCTCCCACGGACCGGGGTCCTTGGGCGTGTCGGAGCCCAGCCCCCAGCACTTGCCGACGCGGTCGGCCATTTCCTGGGACATGATGCGCGCCGCCCAGCCGTTCATCGAGCCGTATCCGGTGGCGTAGACGATCAGGTCGGCCGGCAGTTCGGTGCCGTCGTCGAGCAGCACGCCGTTCTCGGTGATTTCCCTGATGCCGACACCCGAGCGCAGCTTGATCCTGCCGTCCATCACCAGTTCGCAGGCGCCGACGTCGATGTAATAGCCCGAACCCCGGCGCAGATACTTCATGAAAAGCCCCGATTCGTCGGCGCCGAAGTCCAGCATGAAACCGCTGGCCTTGAGCTTTTCATAGAACGCGTGGTCCCGCTCCTTCACGCGTTCATAGAGCGAGATGTGCAGGTCGCCGAGGACCCGATAGGGAATCGAGGCGAAGATCATGTCCGCCTTCTCGGTCGTAATCCCGTTGGCAAGCGCCCGCTCGGAGTAGAGATCGCCCATTCCAAGCTCCATCAGGGTCTCGGAGCGGACGACGTTGGTGCTGGAGCGCTGCACCATGGTCACGTCGGCGCCGTGCTCCCACAGGTCCGCGCAGATATCGTGTGCGGAGTTGTTGGAGCCGATGACCACCGCCTTCTTGCCGGCCCACGCCGCACCGCTCGCGTGCTCGCTCGAATGGCATTGTGTGCCCTTGAAGCGCTCCTTGCCCGGAAAATCCGGGATATTGGGAATGCCCGACATGCCGGTAGCAAGAACGACGTGCCTGGGCTTTACCGTCACCTCGCCCCCGGCGTGCTTGATCTTGACGGTCCATTCCCTGGCGGCGTCGTCCCAGCTGGCGGCCACCACCTCGCTGGAACTCCAATAGTCGAGTTCCATGACGCGCGTATACATCTCAAGCCAGTCGCCGATCTTGTCCTTCGGCGCGAACACCGGCCAGGTATCCGGAAACGGCAGGTACGGCATATGGTCGTACCAGACCGGATCGTGCAGGCAGAGCGACTTGTAGCGCTTGCGCCAGGCATCGCCCGGGCGCGCGTGCCTGTCCACGACGAGGGTCGGAACGTCGAGCTGCTTCAGGCGGGCGGCAAGCCCGATGCCTCCCTGCCCGCCGCCGATCACCAGGACATAGGGCTGGCGCGAATAGCCCAGTTCGGCCTCGTCGGCGGCGCGCTGCTCCTTCCACGTCCTATGGTTGGCGTGGATGCCGTGCTCCACCCCCTTGCGGCGCGTCGGGCCGCGCTTTTCCTCATGGCCCTTCAACTCCTTCATGGCGGTCAGGAAGGTCCACGCCTTCCCGTCCCGCAACCGGACGAGACCGTTGCCGCGCGCATGCTGCGTCTCGAAGGTGAACCATGCCTCGACCACGCCGTCGACCGCTTTGGCTTCCCCTTCGAGTTGCCATGAAGACGGCTTCGTCGCCTCCAGATTGGCGTTCAGCATCGCCCGGACGGCATCACGGCCTTCGAGCGTGACGATGTTCCAGGTGAAGGTCACGAGGTCGCGCCAGTAGCACTCCTTGCCGAACAGGTTCAGCGCCGCGTCGATATCGCCTTGCGCCAGCGCGGCATCGAGACCGGCAAGCCATTGTGTCGCCACACGGCGGGGGGGTCTCCGCAACGATCGCATCCATGTCGTTCTCCTCCTCTCGGGTCGTGCCCTTATCGCCCGCCGATGGCGACGGCTTGTTCTGTCGTCAGCCGGGCGACAAGGGCGGGAACCCGGGAAAAACTGTCGGCGACGGCATCCGGCTTCAGCGTGGCGAGCGGGGCCTTGGCATAGCCGTAGCTCATGGCGATCACCGGGATGCCGGCGGCTCTGGCGGTCGCGATATCGACTTCCGAATCGCCGACCATGATTGCCGCATGGCCGGCCGTCAGCTTTCCTTGCGGCAGCGTGTTGACGAGATGGGCCGGATCGGGCTTGGCGACGCCGAACGTGTCCGGCCCGGCGACGATATCGAAGAAACCGCCGATGCCGAGGGCATCGAGGATGGTGCGGGAGAACGCCTCCAGCTTGTTGGTGCACACCACGAGCCGCCAGCCGGCGGCCTGAAGCTCGGCGAGGGCTTCCCGCACCCCCGGGTAAAGGACCGACCCGTCGGGAATGCACTGCGCGTAGAGAACCTTGAAGCGCTCCGTGGCGGCGCTCAGCCCCTGCGCGTCGAGCTTGACGCCGCGGGAGGAAAGCGCCTGGTCTACCAGATTGGCAATGCCGTGGCCGATCAGGCGGCGGGTGCCGGCAACCCCGATCGCCGCCAATCCGTGCTCGCCAAGCAGAAGGTCCGATGCGCGGGCAAGGTCGACGGCGCTGTCGACCAGGGTTCCGTCGAGATCGAGGATGACCGTTCCGATATGTCCGTTAGAGCCTTTCATGGCTCCCCGCACGCACCGCCTGCTGTACCAGCGCCGTGACGACAGACGGCATTTCCAGCTGCGGCAGGTGCCCGGCGTCTTCCAGGCGATGCAGCGCCGCCCGGCCCGGCACGGCCGCCTCCACCTCGCCGATCGCGATGATCCGGTCGCGACGACCGACGATGACGTGGCAGGGACCCGTGTATTCGCCGAGTTCCCGCTTCACGCTGAACAACTGGGTGTTGCCTTCGAACACCGCTTCCGCAACGGCCTTCTGCCGGGCGACGACGGCATCGTCCTCGCGCGCCGCCATCGTCGCGCGGATCATTGCTGCGGGAATGGATTTGGCGTCGTGAACAAGGCACTCCATCTGCGCCACCAGCGCCGCCTCGGAGCGGGCCGCCAGGAAGCCCGCGATGAAGGTGCCGTTGATCGTCGGCCCGAGACCGGCGGGCGACAACAGCGTCAGCGACAGGATCTCGAAGCCGGGACGGCCCGACAGCGCGATCGCGATCGCCGCGCCGAGCGAATGGGCGACAAGGTGAAGGCGCGTATGCCCGGCCGCCTCCAGCGAGGCCGCGACCGCGTCCACCATGGCGGAGAAGGAGGGCACCGCCGCTTCGGACGACGCACCATGTCCGGGCAGGTCGAGCGCCAGTATGGCGTTGGGAAAATCCAGCGCGGCGACGAAAGCGCGCCAGGTCGAAAGGTCCCCGCCGAAGCCGTGGATGAACAGCACCGGCGCCCGGGTTCCCTCGCGCAGGGTACGGATCGCGCCCGCGCCGGCTGCCGACGAGCGCTCCTTGCCCGGTTTTGCAGCGCCCTGCCTGATGCGCGCCTCGACGTCGCGCAGGACGACCGCGCCGCGCGGACCGGTGCCTGCGATGTCGGCAAGGACGATGGCGTTCGCTTGCGCCATGCGGCGGGCGAGCGGGGAGGAACGAAGCCCTCCGGACGGCACCGCCCCCGAAGGTCCGGGAGAGGCTCCGTCGGCGGCACGAGCGCCGCCGTTGCCCGGACCGGGCTTTTCCGCCTGCTTTTCGGCCCTGGCGTCCGTCCGTGGCGCGTCGGCCGCCGCCTCTCCGGGTTCGCCCAGCACCATCAGCGGTTCGAGGACCGTTGCAGTGTCGCCCGCCTTGTAGGGAAGATCGATGACGACGCCGGCGCTGAAGGCCTCGACCTCGAAGGTCGCCTTCTCCGATTCGACCTCCGCCACGATGTCGCCGCGCTTCACCGGGTCGCCAAGCTTCACGAAAAGCGCCACGACCTTGGCTTCGGTGAGGTCCTGGCCGACTTGAGGAACAAGAATGACTTCTGACATGGCTCAATCCCGATCGGTCAGGCGACGCGCCGCTGCAAGGGCTCCATGGCGCGGGCCACGAAATCCACCATCTTGCGCGTCGCCGCCGCGAACTCGGCTCCGGTGGCGACGAAAGCGGCGAAGCGGCTGAACTCTTCCGGCTGCATGCCGTCGAAATCGTAGGCCTGCCGGAAATAGGGGATGCGGCGAAGCTTCTCGATCGTGGCGGCCGGCGCATCCTCGTCGATCGCCCCGGCGTCGAAAGGCGCCATGCGGTCCTCGGCGGCCATGAGCTGGCCGATATAGCCGGGCGGGCACGTATAGACGAAGTCGCCGCCGGCGATCTTCTCGATATGCCAGCTGGAGGCGTGGCCGGCGGCCGGATCGTCGCTTACTCGCATCGAGCATTGCAGCATCTTGCTGGGATGGCCCGTTTCCTTGCCGTGGCGGTAGGCGCGCTTGAGCACCGCCAGTTCGCCTTCGAGGATTTCCTGCGGCGAAAGGGCGATGCCGCGCGCTTCGGCCTGTGCCTTGAGGTCGCCGACATTGCCGAGCCTCGCCGACATATGGGTGATGACTGAGCGCCAGCGGGAATAATCGACCCCGGTCGCCCGCCCGCGCACGAGGCCGCGCGAGACGGCGTCCATGCAGGCGACATATTGCGGCACGGTGAACGAGGTGGTGTTGTTGGTGGAAATGCCGCGCGCCGTCAGTTCCTCGATGACCGCGTAACCTTCCTTCGACCCGGGTATCTTTACCATCACGTTCGGATGCTGTGCGGCGATTTGAAGGCCCTGCGCCAGCATGAGGTCGTAGTCGGTCATGATGCGCGGATCGACCTGGCCGGAAAGGAAGCCGTGGCGGCCGCCGCTGCACTCCCACACCGGGCGGATCATCTCGGCGCCCCGGCGCACTACGTCGAGATAAAGGCGCCAGTAGATATCCTCCACACCGGCATCCGGAGATTGGCCGACGAGGCGGGCGATTTCCTGCGTCCAGAATTCCGGCGCGTTCTCTATCGCCTGGAGCGAAAGGGGCGGGTTGGTGGTAACGCCCGCAAACCCCATGACGCCCTCGCGGCTTGTCGTTTCGGCGTCGAACAGGCGCGTCAGCTGCGCTTCCCAGACCTTGCGCTTGGCCGCCGGCGCGCCGGCCAGCATCGCCTTTTTCCAGCTTGCATAGACCAGCGGCGAGGAATCCCACCAGATCTCGCAATCGGGGTTGGTCGCGGCCAGCCGTTCGAGGATGTGCAACGTATCTGCGGCCAACCGGTCCATCACTGCGCGGCCTCGGCAAACCCGCCGGCGTCGAGATGAAGCGCGCGTCTCGCGGCGGCGACGACGTCGTCCTTGCCGGGAACGCTGGCCTTTTCGAGCGTCAGGTTGAAAGGCACGGGGATGTTGAGGCCGGCGACGATCTCCACCGGCGCGTCAAGCTCGTAGAACACTTCTTCCTGGATGATCGAGGCGATATCGGAAGCGACGCCGCCGCGCCGCGCCGCCTCCTGAACGATGACGGCCCGCTTGGTCTTGGCGACGGAGGAAAGGATCGCCTGCCTGTCGAGCGGCACCAGCGTACGCGGGTCGAGCACCTCGGCCTCGATGCCCTGCTTCGCCAGTTCCTCCGCGGCCTCGAGCGTGCGCGGGATCATGTTCGACCAGGCGATAAGGGTGACGTCGGAGCCGGCGCGCTTGATGTCGGCCTTGCCGAACTCGACGATATGCTCGCCGTCGGGAACAAGCCCCTTGGTCATGTAGAGGTGCTTGTGCTCGAGGAAGATGACAGGGTCCGGCTGGCGCAGCGCGTATTTCAGCAGGCCCTTGGCGTCGGCCGGCGTCGACGGCATCACCACGCGCAGGCCCGGAACGGAATAAAAGAGCGCCTCCAGGCTCTGCGAGTGCTGGGCCGCGACGCCGCCCCCGGTGCCGCCCTGGGTGCGCAACACGAAGGGAACGCGGCCGTCGCCGCCTGTCATGAGACGGAACTTGGCCGCCTGGTTGACGATCATGTCCATGCCGAGCATGGCGAAGTCGACATAGAGGATTTCGACGATCGGCCGCGCCCCGGCGATCGCGGCACCGACACCGACGCCGATCATGCTCGCCTCGGCGATCGGCGTGTCGCGCACACGTTTTGAGCCATATTTTGCCAGCAGCCCTTCCGTCACCTTGTAGGAGCCGCCGCGCTCGGCAATGCCTTCGCCGATGATGAAAACCTCGGGGTTGCGCGCCATCTCCTCATCGATGGCCTCTCGCAACCCATCGCGATACATGATTTCCCGCATGGCGATCGCCGACTCCCTTTGAAATTCTTTTCTTGTTTTCCGGCGAGATCAGTACGTTTCCGCGAAGGCGCGGAATTCCTCCACGCCGACCTCGCCGCTGTTCCTGGAAAATTCGACCGCCGCGACGAACTCGTCGTCGACTTCTTTCTGGATCGCCGAAATCTCGTCGTCCGAGGCACCGCCCAGTTCGATGAAATAGTTCCGGGCGCGGTCGACCGGGTCGCGTTCCTTGTAGTAGGCGAGGCGATCCTCGGGCATGTACTTGCCGGGGTCGTTGACGTGGTGGCCCATATGGCGGAAGGTCCGCGCCTCGATGAGGATCGGGCCCTGGCCGGCGCGGCACTTCTTGGCCGCCTCCACGGTCAGGTTGTAGACGGCAAGCGGATCGTTGCCGTCGACCAGGTGGCTTTCCACCCCGATCGCGGTTCCCCGCTTGAAAAGGTCGGTTTCGCGCGTCGCCTCGCCGATCGGCGTCGACACGGCATACTGGTTGTTCTCGATCACCAGGATGAAATTCAGGTTCCAGATCGCGGCGAGGTTGAGCGCTTCGAGGAAGGTGCCGTTGTTGGTGGCACCGTCGGTCGTGAACGTCAGGGTGACGGCATCGCTGCCGCGCACCTGCGATGCGAGCGCGGCCCCCACCCCGAGCGGCGTGCCCGCGCCGACGATGCCGTTCGCGCCGAGGTTGCCCGACGAGATGTCGGCGATGTGCATGGAGCCGCCATAGCCGCGACAGTAGCCGGTTTCCTTCTGCAAAAGCTCCGCGACCATCCGCTTGATATCGGCGCCCCAGGCGATGCAGTGACCATGGCCACGATGGGTGGAGGCGACGAAATCGCCCTTGCTCAGGGCCGCGCAGACGCCGGTGGCGATGCCTTCCTGCCCGAGATAGGGGTGGAAATAGCCGCGGATCAATCCCTGCCGGTAGAGCTTGATGCCTTCCGTCTCGAAGACGCGGATGCTGTAGGCGGTGCGGAAAAGTTTTTCCAGCAAATCCTTGGGCGGGACGTTAGAGGCTTGGCGACTGTCGCTCACGGATTTTCTCCCCACGGCTTCCCCCGCGTTTCAAGGCTGTCACCGAGCTTCTAGCATCACGGCGATCAGTCTGTCGAGAAAATTTTTTTCAAGAATATCCGAGCCACATCCAGCCCGATTTCCGCGCTGAAACGGCCATTATGGGCGGCTGTCGGGCATTTTCGCCGATGGGCCGGGGTGCCTCCTTACGCCATGGAGATTGAATAGTTGGGGATTTTGGTGAAAATTGCTTTCTTGCCCTCATTCGACTAGCTTCGGCACCTGTGTGCCGGTACAACATACACTTGCAGCGAGAGGTGACGGATGGGCGATGAAGACACCGGCGCAGGCGACGGCCTGCTTACACGCATCCAGAATCACTATGGTGAACTCAGGCGGTCCGAACGCATCGTGGCCGACTATCTGCGCGCGCATGCCGACGAGCGGCTCGACGCCTCGATAACGCAATTCGCCCGCACGCTGGGGGTCAGCGAGGCGACGATCAGCCGTGTCAGCCGTGCGCTCGGCTACGACGGCTATCCCAACATGAAGCTGTCGCTCGCCGAAGGCGCGAGCCGCGCCAACCGCTATGCCAATCTGCCGTCCGGCCTTGAGGAAACCGACCCACCCATCACGCTGAGCGAGAAGCTGTCGGCGACCCTGGCGTCGAGCCTGCGTGAAACCCATCGCATGCTGGACGCCGACCGCATCGAAAACGCGGTCGAGGCCATTGCCGGTGCCGACCGGACCATTTTCGTCGGCGTCGGCGGCGCGGCGTCGATCTGCGACGAAGCCGTGCACATGTTCCTGAAGGCCGGCATCGACGCGGCGAGCTATCGCGACGGCTACACCCAGATCGTCGCGGCCTCGACCATGACGCCGTCGCGCACGCTGGTCGGCATCGCGCATACCGGGCGCACCAGGACGGTGAGCGCTGCGCTGAAGCATGCGCGCGACCTCGGCTCGAAGACGATCGCCATCACCAGCGAC
>ERZ778018.2214-NODE-2214-length-12921-cov-4.933857_pt1 | contig 12921 bp, 11 predicted proteins | sample MGYA00375748_ERZ778018 | MGnify/ENA primary metagenome ERZ778018 (study PRJEB29350, sample SAMN05509839) | bioreactor metagenome | biome: bioreactor; material: wastewater | place: South Africa: University of Cape Town | collected 2014-04-22 ... | reverse complement strand
CGGTTCGCAGTGAATCGGACAAATTCACTGTGGTCACCTACTCAGCATGACAGGGGGAGTTGCGAGGAACCTACGAACGAACACCCACTCAGCCCCTTCAGTGGGCTTCGCCGCAGGAGCCCGGGCATTTATCCCCGGGCGGGCTGGACTGGGCGAACGTCCAACGTTTGGCACTGCTGTTCCCCCGGGCGAGGTCGGGGCGACGCCACGTTCGGGGCACCACAATGCGTCCCCCGCTGGCGGGGTCGGAGCGGCAATCCGTTCGGGGCTCCACAATCCCCTCCCCCTGGCGCGCTTCCGGCGATGCCACGCTCCGGATCCAACAACCCATTCCCCTCTACGCGCCCCTGACGATACTACGTTCGGGTCTCCACGATCCATTCCCGTATGCGCACCTCCAACGACGGCCCGTTCGGGGACGCGTACTCGGTTCGCCCATGTGGCGAACTTGAGGTCCGAGGTGCCATCTGGCGTGAATACGCCAAAGAGAGTATCGACCGGGGAGGCCGGCAGAGGTACCCCTTCAGGCAGGCAACCGGCGGAATGGGGCGGCCGGCTCGCGCGACATTCCGATATACGACCGGACGTATACTTATCCAGTGCGACGACCGGATAACGATGATGGTCACGATGCAGAACATGGCGCGGCATCAGTCGCGCGACGAGCTCGAGACGCTTAGCCAGCCCGTTCGGATGGTTCACCTCTGGTGGCTGCTGCTCGGTTTCTTCACGTTGCTCATCGTGCTCATCCCCGGTTTACGTGTCACCTTCCGGCACGAAACGCTCAGCTTTACTCTCGAAACGTTCAATACGCTGGTCGCGACGATGGTTAGCTTCGTCGGGCTGGCGCGCTATGTCTTCGAGCGGCGGCCGTTCGATCTCGCGATCGCGGCGGCCTTCGGCACGATCGCCGTCACCGAATTCTGGTTCGGGCTGATCCTGCCGTTCAGCGGTTCAACCTTTGAATCGGTGGCCGATGCGCCGATGTGGGGTTGGCTGCTGACGCGTGCCGTGGCCGGTGTGCTGCTCCTGCTCGGTCTGCTCTCCTGGCCACGCGGTCGAAGCTGGCTTGCGCAGCTCGGCGGACGGATCGCCTTTGTGGTGGCGGGGATCGCCCTGGCCGATGTCGCCTTTTGGTACTGGCACGACCGGCTGCCGCGCCTGCTCGGCAGCGAAGCCTGGGAACTCTTTAGCCTACCTGGTCGATTTACGACGAGCACACTTGCCGGACAGACGTTGCTCGGCATGCTGCTCGAATCGCTGCTTGCCGTGCTCTACTTCTGGCTCGCCTATCGCCTGACGTTGGCGGTGCGTGAAGGTGAAGATGCCTGGCTGGCGCTGGCGCTCATTACGGCATTCATCGCGCAGTTTCAGTTCATCTTCTACCCGGCGCCGTTTCATCCCGCGGTCACAATCTCCGATCTGCTCTGGCTCGTCTCCTACCTTCTGCTGCTGGCCTTCCTGGGGCACCAGTATGTCCGTGCCTCGGGCGGTATGCGACGCCAGCAGGAGCGGGCGAGCGCGCTGCTGGCACTCAGCCAGACGCCTGTAATCAGCCGCGATCCTGCCCTCGTCCTCGGCGCCGCACGACGTGCGACGAAGGTCGTCGGCCCACCGGCAACGGTCAGCGTACGCGTCGGTGATCAACGCACTCCGGTTGATGCACAACTCTCGATTCCGGTGCAACTCGATGGCGTGCGGTATGGCGCGCTCGATGTGCGCCTCGCTGATGGCCAGACGCTGGAGCCAGATGCCGAAGAATACCTGCGGATCGTCGCGAACCAGACGGCCAATTTGCTACGTGCGATCGAGTTGTACGACGAATTGGCGGCCGGTGCCGTACGCGACGAGCGCGCCCAGCTGGCGCGTGAGCTTCATGACGGTCTGGCGCAGGACCTGGCGGTGCTCCGGCTGCGGCTGAGCGACGCCACGGGCGATGGGTACGAGCACGGCCTGGCCGACCGGGCGCTCTCGGAGGCCCGCTACGCCATCACCATCCTGCGTGGGCAGACGGTCGCGCCGGACGACTTCGTCGAGGCGCTGCGGCGGCAATCGGACGATCTCGCCGACCGCTTCGGGGTGCCAGTCGAGGTGACCCAGGAGGCCGAACTGACCGCCATTCCGGCTCCGGCCCAGGTGGCGATCCTGCGCATCAGTCGTGAGGCGATCACGAATGCCGGTAAACATGCGGCTCCCAGCCTCGTCCGGCTCTCGCTGCGACAGAGGGACAGCGTTCTTGAGCTTGATATCCAGGACGACGGCCGTGGCTTCGACCCGGCACAGCCGGCTCGTCCCGGCGCCTTTGGTCTGCGCGGCATGATCGAACGCGCCCAGCTGCTCGGCGGAACCCTGACCATCGACAGCGCGCCGGGGCAGGGCACGACGATCCGCGCTCGGCTGCCGATCCGGGAATTGGACGGCGCGCGATGATTCAGGTGATGCTGGTCGAGGACCATTCGCTGATGCGCCGGACGCTGCGCGAGATCATCGGCGCCGAGGCCGACATGACACTGGTTGCCGAAGCGACCGACGGTCAGACGGCCGTTGACCGGGCAGTCGCCGCCCGCCCGGATGTCATTTTGATGGATATCGACCTGCCCGAATTATCCGGTATCGAAGCGACGCGCGCGATTGTGGGCTGGTTGCCGCAAGTTTGCGTCATCATGCTGACCGTCTCATCGGCGCAGGAGGATCTGTTTGAATCGCTGCGTGCCGGGGCTTGCGGCTATATCACGAAAAACGCCGGTCGAGATGAGATTGTCGATGCGATCCGCGCCGGCAGCAGCGGCGCGTTGCCGCTCACACCGGCGATGGCGAGCCGTGTACTGGCGCATTTCCGCCAGTTGCGGCCGGCGACGAATCCGGAACGGCTCGCGCTGCTGAGCGAGCGCGAGCGGGAGATTTTGACATTCCTGGCAGCTGGACTTCGTGACAAGGAGATTGCCCATCAGCTCATGATCTCGCCCGCGACGGTTAAGAAGCATGTCGAGCATATCCTGCGCAAGTTGCAGGTGCGTACGCGTGCGGAGGCGACCGCCCAGCTTAGCGCCGAACGCGGTGTGGGCAAGCGTCCATCATCGCGTGATTCCTAGTGCGACGTTCCGGCCAGTGTGCGGCCGGTCATTAAGAGGAGGCAGAAGGTGCCATTCGATATTGGTGCTCCCGAACTCATCATCATCCTGATTGCCGTTCTCATCATCTTCGGCCCGGGCAAGCTGCCCGATCTCGGACGAACGCTCGGCAAGTCGATTAGCGAATTCCGCAGTTCGGTACAGGAGTTGCATGACGATCCGGAGGCTGTGACACCGCCGCCACCGGCCGTCCCCAGCGGCACGCTCACCGCCGCCAGCACGACCGAAAAGGTCGAGCACACGGACGACTAAGGATTGGCGAAGTAACGAAGCTGCCCTCACCCCCGGCCCCTCTCCCGTTCGAGACGGGAGAGGGGTGTCTTGCGGCGAACAAGGTCATGATTCATCTCGTTGGCCCGTCGTCCAACGTGTTGGAACGACTGCGCTTCACTTGAATCTCCCCTATCCCAATCGTTGGGAGAGGGGCCGGGGGTGAGGGCCTCCCTTCCCGCGCTTCAACTCGGCGAGGGTTGGTTCTTGTCGCGGGGTTGGTGGGGCTTGGGGAGTTGCCAGTCGCGGCGGATTGCGATCATCCGGATCGCGAAGCAGAGTACCCCACCGGCGAGGGATGCCGTCGTCGTGAAAAGCGGCAGATAGTAGCTGCCGACCACCACCGCAGCTCCGGCTAGTGCCGCGACGGCATAGAGGTCGGCGTGTAAGACGGTCGGCACCTCCGAGACCAAAACGTCACGCAGCATGCCCCCGCCGATGCCGGTCAGAACACCGAGCATGATCGCCGCGAGTGGGTTGAGATGAAAGTCCATCGCCTTGGTGGCGCCGGAAACCGCGAAGAGCGCGAGACCTGCCGCGTCGATGATCGAGATCAGTTCTTGCATGCGCTGGACGACCGGCGACCAGACGAATGTCAGCAGCCCTGCCCCGAGCGAAACGACAACATAGTGCCAGCTGCTGATAGCCGGCGGCGGAGTCGCGCCGAGCAGCAGATCTCGCGTAATTCCGCCGGCGTTGCCGGCCGCGAACGAGAGCACGAGCACTCCGAAGAGATCAAGCTTCTTATTGACGCCGACCAGCGCACCGCTGAGCGCGAAGACGAACGTCCCAAGCAGATCGAGCACCAGGACAAATGTGCTCGCACTCACCCTGAACTCCTTGTTTCGCGTGTCACTCGAATCGCTCCGTTGTGATCACCGCAGTGCGCGTGCCGCTCTGACGATAGTGAATGATCAAGCGTGGCGCTCCGGAGTAAGCCATGCGAGCGCTCCAACGACCAACGCCTCAACGCCGGCCTCGAGCGTCGGGTGAAGCACCGGCGCGAAGAATGGACTATGGTTGGTCGGAATCTCGCCGACCCGGCCCAACGCTTTTGCTTTTGCGTAGGTGTCGGGGTCCGTACCGCCGACGAACCAGAAGACTGATGGCACATGCCACTCGGCACCGAACGAGCCGAAGTCCTCGCTGGCGGAGGCTGGACCGGTATCGTGGACGCGATCGACCGTGAAGTACATGCGGAACGCATTGCCAACACGCTCGGTCGCGCTCGGATCGTTCTTTACCAACGCGTATTGATCGAGCGGAGTGATCTCCGGCGGTTTTGGTGCACCCGACGCGGCGGCCTCGGCGTTGACGATCCGCGCGATCGCGTCGAGCACACGTTTGCGGACCCCATCATCGAACGTCCGAACGTTCAGTTTAATCACGGCCGTTTCGGGGATGACATTCTCCTTCGTGCCGACCTGGAGCGAACCGATGATCACGACAGCCGACTCGGTCGCGGCCAGTTCGCGCGAGACGATCGTCTGCAGCCGCATGACCGTCGCCGCGGCCATAACCACCGGGTCGATGCTGGCCTAGGGCATCGACCCGTGCGCGCCGCGACCAAAGAGCGTGATCTGCAGGCTATCGGCGGCGGAGGTGACCACGCCGCTGCGCGAGCCGAGGGCGCCGGCCGGTCCGACCATGACGTGCTGGCCGAGCACGACGTCCGGCTGCGGGAAGCGCGTGAAAAGTCCATCGTCGATCATCGCCTGCGCGCCCTCAGCCGTCTCCTCCGCCGGTTGGAAGACGGCCAGCACGGTTCCCTGCCAGGCATCGCGCTGCTGGGCGAACAGGGTTGCCGCGCCGATCAGCCAGGTGACGTGGATGTCATGGCCGCAGGCATGCATGACCGGTACCGTCTTCCCCTCGCGATCAGTCGCGGTCACGGAACTGGCATAGGGCAGCCCGGTCGCTTCCTTAACCGGCAGCGCGTCCATATCGGCGCGCAGCATGACGGTCGGCCCGTCGCCGTTTCGCAGCAGCCCGACGACGCCGGTCTTGCCGATGCCGGTGGTTACGTCGAAGCCGGCGGCGCGTAGCTGGTCAGCGGCCACGCCAGCCGTGCGCGTCTCTTGCATCGACAGCTCTGGGTGGGCGTGAATGTCCTTGTAGAGCGATTCGAGGCGTGGCAGCAATGCCTTGAGCGGTGCGAGAACGGACGCCGTTGCGCTTGCTTCGTCTCTATCCACGATCCGGCTCCTTTAGTTGAAAACCTCTATCAACCAAGAACGTACCGCCGGGTCTCACGTTGCGCAACGTGCATCGGGGAGATCCGGCTCTCCAAGGCGCACGGCATTGAGAGCAAACGCGATGCCGTGCACGGGCCGTAATGACCCGCCGCCGTATCATTAGTCTGTGATACGTGCGGGCCGCGATGGCGCGGCCCGAACTCGGGTAAAGGAATCCGGCTTCTTATGAACTATGACGCGATCGTCGTTGGTGCCCGCATTGGCGGCGCGACCACGGCGCTGCTGCTTGCCCAGCGCGGCTACTCGGTGTTGCTGCTCGATCAGTCTCACTTTCCGAGCAGCACACTTTCGACCCATCTTTTCTTCACCGACACAATGGATGTTTTTGAACGAATAGGCGTGCTTGATCGCGTGCTGGCGGTCGATGCGCCGCGCCTCAAGCGCCTGCGCTTTCCCTATGTCGATGCGCCGTTTGCCGAACGGAACGGCCGCGATTTCGCGCTCTGCATCCGGCGCGAAACGCTCGACGCGATTCTGGTCGAGGCGGCCGCGGCTGAGCCACGGATCGACTTGCGTACCGGTGTGCGCGTGACCGGCCTTATCTGGGATGGTGAGCGAGCGAGCGGGGTGCGTGTGCGTGCCATCGGGAGCCAGGACGAATCAGAGATCGCCGGGCGCTTCCTTATTGGGGCCGATGGTCGTAATTCGCTCGTGGCGCGCGAGGTTGGAGCAAGCGCCTATTTCGAGGTTCCAGCGCTCTTTGCCTGGTACTACGGCTATTATGCCGGGGTGCCGCTGGATGTGCCGCCGAGCGCGATGGCAGCGCGGCTGGCCGGCTATCCGGCGGTCGGGGCCGACTACGCCGCCTTGTTCGTCTTTCCGACCGATGCCGGACTGACGCTGGTCGGCTTTGGCGTGCAGCACGACGCATTTCACCGCTTTCGCGACGGCTACCGCGAACATTTCCGCGAGGGGATCAGTCTCGTCGAACCGGTTGCGGCGCGACTCGGCGATGCGCCGCTCGACGGCCCGATCGTCGGCACCGGCGATCTGCCGAACTTCCTGCGCACGCCTGCCGGACCGGGCTGGGCTCTGGTTGGCGATGCCGGTTCGCACAAAGACCCGCATACGGTACAGGGCATGGGTGATGCCGCGCGTTCGGCGGTGCTGCTGGTCGATGCGCTCGATGCCTGCTGGCGCGGTGAGAGCGATGAAGCGACCGTCCTAGAGCGTTATCACGTAGCGCGCGATAGCGACATCCTGCCACTGTACGACTTCACGACGAGTCGCCTGGAAGCGGCCTTCGATCCTGAGGAGTGGAAGGAATACGGCCGGCTCACCTGGGAACATGACGAGTTGGCGCGTGCCCGCGTGGCCGCCATGGCACACGCCATTCCACCCGGCACGGTCTACAGTGTCGAATCGGTGCGCGCTGTGCTCGATGGGCGGATACCGGAAATCGACTGACGCATCTCAACTGGGCCAGGTTGTCAATGCAAATGCCCCGAAATTGGGGGAATGGTGTACCATTTAGATAGTGATCTGTTCGCCTCGTCTCAATTGGGTCGGGGGGCCCAGCGTTCTCGTTTTTCGGACAGGTGAGAACTGACACGGAGCGTAATGCGAGGGGATGGTGCTTCCGTGTTACCCAGATCGGCTGGACGAACGCAATCCCTTCGAGTGAACATAAATCCAATGGTCCGCGCCGGACATTCCGTACGCGCCGTACGTGTCGACGCGATGGGAACGATCAGCGGAGATCGTTTGCCCACGATCTGAGCACAGCTAGGGTGGTAGCGTGTCATGAGTATTACAAGCCGTTTTCATGGCCCCAATGCGGCCTATGTGCTGGAACTCTATGAACGGTATCAGCAGGATCCGGAGCAAGTAGACGCGGCGACACGTGCCTACTTCGAACAATGGCGTCCGGAACTGCCGACCACGAGCGCGCCGGCCGCGGTTGCTGCGATCGATACCGCCAAGATCGTCGGCGCGGTCCAGTTTGTGGAGAGTATCCGCGAACGTGGCCATTTCGCAGCCGATCTTGATCCGCTTGGCAGCGAGCCGGTCGGTGATGCGGCGCTCGATCCGGCGACTCACGGCATATCCGACGCCGATCTCGCCTCACTGCCGGCCAGTATTGCCGGTGGCCCGATCGCCGCGCGCGCGGCGAATTTGGCTGAAGCAATCGCTCAGCTCCGCGCGATTTATTGCGGCCGTACCGGCTACGATTTCGACCATGTGCAGGTAACGCATGAACGAGATTGGCTGCTCGACGCAGTCGAATCGCAACGATACAACCAGCCGCTGAGCGCTGATGAGAAACGCGCGATTCTGAGCCGGCTCTCGGATGTTGAGGGGTTAGAACACTTTTTGCATCGCGCATTCGTCGGTCAAAAGCGCTTCTCGATTGAGGGCAACGACATGCTGGTGCCGATGCTCGATCAATTGATCGCGGCGGCCGCCGGAAACGGCGCACACGACGTGATCATCGGCATGGCGCATCGTGGCCGGCTCAACGTCGTGACTAATGTGGTCGGAAAGCCGGCCGAGAAGCTGATCGCCGAATTTATGCATTACGTTCATTCGGCACCACCGTCGGCCGATCCACGCACGAGTGGCTGGATGGGTGACGTCAAATATCATATCGGCGCCCAGAAAGACCCGGGCGAGATCCCCGCACGCATTACGGTGCCGTCGAACCCCAGCCATCTGGAGTTCGTCGATCCGGTCGTTGAAGGCATGACCCGTGCCGCACAGGACGAACGCGACCAGCCCGGCGCCCCCAGGCAAAACGTGGATGCCGCCTTCCCAATTTTGATTCATGGAGATGCTGCCTTCCCTGGGGAAGGCATTGTTGCTGAGACGCTCAATCTTTCGCGCCTCGATGGGTACGAGACGGGCGGCACGGTTCACATCATCACCAACAACCAGATCGGTTTCACGACGCTTCCGAGCCAGGACCGCTCAACCTTTTACGCGAGCGATATGGCCCGCGGCTTTGAGATTCCGGTGGTCCACGTCAACGGCGATGATACGGAAGCCTGCCTGTCGGCGGTGCGGCTCGCCTTCGCCTATCGCGAGGAATTCAACAAAGACTTCATGATCGATATGATCGGCTATCGGCGCTGGGGTCATAACGAAGGCGACGAGCCGAACTTCACCCAACCGATGATGTACGCCAAGATCACCTCGCACCCGACCGTGCGCGCGCTCTGGGCGCAAAAGTTGGCCGAGCAAGGCGTCGTACCACTGGCTGAGTCGGAAGCGATGGCGCAGGCCTCGATCGATCGCCTGCAAGAGATCCGTCATCGGCTGATCGAGCGAGGCGAGGCCGAGCCTCCGGTCGTGCCGGATGCCTATGCTGGGGTGGTCCGAGTCATCGATTCGGCATTGCCACTCTCGCTGATCAAAGAACTGAATAAGCAGATCTACTCGATTCCGGAAGGCTTCGCGCTCAACCCGAAGCTGAAGCGCAATATTGCGCAACGGCTGAAGGTCGTCGAGGAGGGCGGCAAAGTCGATTGGGCCCACGCCGAAGCGCTCGCCTTCGCCAGCATCGTCGCCGACGGCACGCCGATCCGGATGTCGGGACAGGATAGCGAGCGCGGTACCTTCAGCCAGCGGCATCTGGTTTTCCATGACTTCGGAACTGGTAAGACGATTATGCCGTTGCAGGAACTTGATTCCGGACGCGCATCTTTTGTTGTCTACAATAGCCCGCTTGCCGAGGCATCGACAATCGGCTTTGAATACGGCTATGGCGTCTTCGCGCCGGAAACGATGGTGATCTGGGAGGGTCAGTTCGGCGACTTCGCCAACCCCGGGCAGGTGATCATCGATCAATTCGTTACCTCTGGTCGGGCCAAATGGGGGCAGACGTCATCGCTGGTGATGCTGTTGCCGCATGGTTATGAAGGCCAGGGGCCGGAGCACTCGAGTGCACGGCTCGAGCGTTACCTGCAACTCGCGGCCGACGACAATATCCGTGTGGCGAATTGCACGACCTCGGCCCAGTATTTCCATCTGCTGCGCACGCACGCCGGACTGCTGACCAGCGCGCCACGACCGTTGATGCTGATGACGCCAAAGAGTCTGTTGCGCCATCCGGCAGCGGCCTCGCCGGTCGATGAGTTGACAACCGGCCGTTTCCAGCCGGTGCTTGACGACCCCGATCTGCCGGGCGAGCGAGCGGCGGTCGGTCGAATCGTTCTCTGTTCGGGCAAGGTCTATGTCGATCTAATCAGCGGCGAGCAACGTAAGGCGAATGAGAACGTGGCGCTTGTGCGCCTGGAGCAGCTCTATCCGTTCCCGGAAGAGATGCTGCGTCAGGTCCTCAGTTCGTATCCGAACGCGCGTGAACTCGTTTGGCTCCAGGAAGAGCCGCGGAATATGGGCGCCTGGAGCTTCGTCAGCCCGCATCTGCAAGAAATCGCGGCCGATCGCGATCTCGAATTGCGCTACACCGGCCGCCCGGATCGTGCCAGCCCGGCCGAAGGGTTGGCCGAACTCCACACGATGGAGCAGAACCGGATCGTGACGGAGGCATACCAGGGGGCGCCGGTTCCGGAGCTGAAGACGTATGGAGTGAAGCATGCCGACTGAGGTTCGTGTTCCAACGCTTGGCGAATCGGTCGTCGATGCGGTGGTTGGGACGTGGCTGAAGAAAGAGGGTGACCAGGTCGCTTCGGGCGAGACGCTGGTCGAACTGGAGACCGATAAGGTCAACGTCGAGGTCATCGCCCAGGAAGCCGGTCGGCTCGACAAGATCATGAAGCAAGAAGGCGAGACGGTGAACGTCGGTGAAGTGATCGCCTCGATCGACGAGAGCGCCGCGACGTCCGCCGAGCCGGCGGCCGAGCAGGCCGCGCCCGCTGCCGCTCCCGCGGCGCCGCCGACAGCGGCTGCCGAAGCACCGGCCAGTGCGCCGCAAGCGGAGCCGGCCGAAATGGCCGGTGGCGTGCGAGCCACGCCGGGTGTGCGTCGCCTGGCTGCCGAATACGATCTGGATCTTTCGAAGGTTCCGGCGAGCGGCGAGAGTGGCCGCGTGACACGCGAAGATGTGTTGCGCTATGCGCTGAATCGACCGGCCACGGCTCCGGCTCCGGCCGCCGCGCCCGCCACACCGACCAACGGTGCGACGCAGGCGCCAATTCCGCCGGCTGCGCCAGCCGCACCCGCCGCTGCTCCAGCGGCTCCGGCGCCGTTTGACGAGGCGCTTGGGCGTCGCGAAGAGCGCGTGCGCATGAGCCGCCGCCGCCAGACGATCGCGCAACGATTGGTCGAGGCGCAGCGCACGGCCGCCATGCTGACGACCTTCAATGAGGTCGACATGAGCGCAATCATGGATCTGCGCAAGCGACGGCGTGATGCGTTCAAGGAGCAGCACGGCGTCGGACTCGGCTTCATGTCGTTCTTCACGAAAGCGGTCGTGGGCGCGCTCAAGGCGTTCCCGCGCGTGAACTCCGAGATCCAGGGCACCGAGTTGGTGTTCAAGAAGTACTACGACATCGGCATCGCGGTCGGCGCCGAAGAAGGACTCGTCGTGCCGGTAGTGCGCGACGCAGACCGGCTCTCGTTCGCCGCCATCGAGCAGGAAATCGTCGATCTCGCGACCAAGGCGCGTGATAACAAGCTCTCGCTCGATGAACTGCTCGGCGGCACGTTCACCATCACCAATGGTGGCATCTACGGCTCGTTGCTCTCGACGCCGATTCTCAATCCACCGCAGGTCGGCATCCTCGGAATGCACAAGATCGAACCGCGACCGGTGGTGGTCGATGGAGAAGTCGTTGTGCGCCCGATGATGTACCTGGCGCTCTCCTACGACCATCGTGTCGTCGACGGTCAGGAAGCGGTCCAGTTCCTCGTCCGCGTCAAGCAACTGCTCGAAGACCCAGAGACGCTGCTGCTCGAAGGGTAGCCGTCATCATCCATTCGCACTGAGCAACGCCAGCTATCACAGACGATAGCTGGCGTTGCCATGCCTGCGCTGTCGTGCTTCAGGACGCGACAGGATGAGCCCCCGCTTACGGAGCACTCAAAGAATGTGCTTGCGGATAACGCACGAAAACCTTGATCGGCCGCTCCGGACCGTGCGCCAGCCGGTGGAACGCGTCAGGTAATTCAGCCGCATCGATGCGCCAGTCGAAGAGTTGACGGAGGATATCGAGCCGATCACGAGGTTGCGCGAAGAACCAGCGGGCATGGGCCTGATAGTCCCACCCGTCGCTCGACCCGACGATGTGCAGTTCCTTCTGATGGAAGGCGGGCTGAAGGGCCAGCGGTTCGAGGTTGCCGTCGGCCAGCACGCAGATGGAACCACCGGGCCGCATCGTTTGTTGAAGCAGGCCGAAGGCGGTGTCGCGGCTGGAACACTCGAAGCCGTACGCGTAGTTTGTCGTGAACCGGCTCTGCTCGACTGGGGCGAAGGTTGAACGAGCGCCGACGCTTCCGGCCAGATAGCGGCGGTTCGGTTGTGGCTCGCAGATGTCGACGTGCCGGACGCCGTAGCACAACAAGACCCAGAGCGTCAGCAGGCCGATTGTGCCGGCGCCGGTGACGAGCACGGGATCGTCCGGCGCTGGTGACAGCGCGCGAATCCCCTTGGCAACATCGCAACTGAGGATAGCAAGCAGTGCGATCTCGTCATCAACGTCGTCGGGCACCGCAATTGCTTTGGACGCCGGGATGATCGCGTGCGTCCGATGACCGTAGAACGAGAAAATGCGATCGCCCGGTTTGATGGTGTCGACCTCACAGCCGCCGGCGAGCACCCGCGCGACGCTCTCGTAGCCGGTCATGGTTGGATACGCTTTTGTGATGCCGCGTGAGGTGCCGAGGTAGTGCGGCAGTTCGGTGCCGATGCTGATCGCACCGGCCAGCGTCGACACCAGGATTTCGTCCGGGCCGGGTTCACCGAGATGGGAATCAGTCCAGCTGAGTTGCTCCGGACCGGCCAGGAGCAATGATTGGGCCGGCATGGGGCGAGCCTCCTTCGAACGGCTCCAACGATAGCGCAATGCGGCGGGCACGAGGCACGAGACAACCGCGTCGTTAGATCGTTATGTACCAAAGTAAGCGCGACTTCCGAAACGACGAGGTGGAGAGAAGGAGAGCGAGATGGGTCGAAGTGTATGGTGGAGTCTGGTGGGCGTTCTGGTACTGTGCGCGTCGCTTCTGTCGGGCGGCGCGACGGCGCTGGCACGGGATAGCAAGCCGGCCGTCGCTCCGGGAATGAGCCCGCGAACCGATGGCCAGACTGTCGTCTGGCAGGCCGAGAATCCCGGCAACTCCTTCGATATTTACGCGATGACGAACGGCGC
>ERZ778018.2213-NODE-2213-length-12934-cov-11.696094_pt1 | contig 12934 bp, 7 predicted proteins | sample MGYA00375748_ERZ778018 | MGnify/ENA primary metagenome ERZ778018 (study PRJEB29350, sample SAMN05509839) | bioreactor metagenome | biome: bioreactor; material: wastewater | place: South Africa: University of Cape Town | collected 2014-04-22 ... | reverse complement strand
TGGGCTCCTCGGCGGGCTTGGCTTCCTCGGCCTTGGGCTCCTCGGCGGGCTTGGCCTCTTCCTTCTTGGGTTCCTCGGCGGGCTTGGCCTCTTCCTTCTTGGGTTCCTCGGCGGGTTTGGCTTCCTCGGCCTTGGGGGCGTCGGCCTTTTCCTTGCGGACGGCGTCGAGGTGGCGGTTGAGGATGGCGGCCCGCTGGTCGAAGAGGGCCTTCAGGCCGGCGTTGGGGTTGAGGATCCGGACGTCCTTGACGTAGTCGACGCCGTCGAGGTGGCCGTAGCTGGTGAACCAGGCGGCGAAGACCTCGGGAGAGACGGCGTAGGGCTTCTTGCCGTCCTTGTTCTTGAGGACTTTGGCGTCGTCGGCGTAGCCGCGGACGAGGATGTCGAGGATCGGCGGCGGCTCGATGGAGGTGTCGACCAGGCCGGCGTCCTGGGCGGCGACGATCGCCTCGGCGACGGCGCGGCGGGCGACTTCGAGCTTGGCCTCGACCTCGGGGGGGACCGTCGGCGGGGCGGCCTCGGCGGAGGCCTCTTCCTTCTTCGGCTCCTCGGCGGGTTTGGCCTCCTCCTTGGGGGCGTCGGCGGGTTTGGCTTCCTCCTTGGGGGCGTCGGCGGGTTTGGCCTCGGCGGGCTTGGCCTCTTCCTTCACGGCTTCCTGGGCCGTCGCGACGGTCGCTCCCAGGAGCCCCCAGGACACCACCAGGCCCGCGGACAAGGCCAGCCAGAGATTACTGCGCGGCACCATCGTTCTCCTTTGCTCGACTCGTTTCCCTCGCCGGTCGTCCCGCGGCGGCGGGCGCGACCGCGGCGGGGCGTCGTCCCGGCGTCGCCTTCGACGTCGGTTCCGCCTCCCGCCTTCCAGTACGTCGCGGCGGACGTTTCCCGCCAATGTAACGGCCGTAAATCGCGGCCGCTAGGGGACGATCGCGGCCGGCCTCGGGTTTGGTCGCGGGCGTTCGATCGGAAGTCGGGGCGGGACGAGTTATGCCGAAGGCCCGGATTGCCGAAATCATAGGAGGTAAGCCACGGAAGCGCGGGGGCGGCGGCGTCGCCCGGCCAGGTCTCAGGAGAGGACGCGATGGGACGCTCGCCTTTGGACGTCGGGAGGCGCCGGCCGCGCCGGACCCTGCCCGTCATGGAGGGTTTGGAGAGTCGGCTGGTCATGAGCGTCGACGCCTTCGGCGCGCCGGGAATGGGTGCGGGAGTCGACCCGCTCACGGTGGCCGGGATCGATCCGCCCGCGCCCGCGGCGGCACGGACGGCGGTCCCGTACTCGGCTTCCGCCATGACGCGCGCCGTGGCGGCGGCGCCCGGTTCGCCCGCGGAGTTGCAGGCGGTTCCGGCGCAGGCGGGGCCCTCGCCGGTGCAGCCGACGCCGGTCCTCCGGCAGGGGGGCGGGACGTTCCGCAAGAACTACCAGCAGTTCACCTACCGGACGCCCGGTGGGGGCGTGGCCACCCTTTCGATCCAGGGCCGCGGCAGCTTGCAGGGGACCTACGTCGACTCCTCCGGGGCGCTCAACCTCCGCTTCGGCCTGTCGAACGCTTACACCAAGATCGTGTCGAACGTCCAGGGGGGCGACGGCCGCGCCCCGTTGGCGAGCGTCTTCAGCCAGACGATGGCGTCGTCCGGCACCCAGGGCGACCTGAGCGGGATCGGCTCGCCGGTCATCGGCATGGTCAACCTGCGGCAATACGACCTGATCCCCGGCGGCACGATCAACCTGGAGGCCGGCGTCGGCGTGCTGGGCCTGCAATCGGCCGCGGCCGGCTCGCAGATCCAGCTTCGCGAGCTGACCGGGATGGAGCCGGCCTCCGACCGCTACGACGCGCGGGGGAACACGCCGACTTATAACGCCAGCCTGGCCAACGTCATCAACGTCAACCCGCCCGGGTCCACGTCTCAGTCGGGGCTGACGGGCACGGTGCAGACCGGGGCCAACCCGATCATCAGCAACCTCTTCCTGGTCCAGACGCTCGCCGGCGGCGACGGCGAGATCATCTCCGCCGGCAACGTCCTGCTTCAGACGACCCACGGCGACCCCGGCCTTCCGCCGCCGCCGCCGGGCGTGGTCGTCGCCATCGACCGGGTCGATGGCGCGCTGACGGCCCCCGTCAACCTTCAGACCGACCCCAGGATCTTCGGCTACGACCCGGCCACCGGCCAGGTCCTGCGGTTCCAACTGAACCTCAACGACGGGACCGGGGCCGTCGACGGCTCGTTCGCGCCGATCGTCGTGCCCGGCGCGCCGGCCGACGTCGGCCTGTCGCTGGGCCGCGACGCCGGCCGCCTGGCGCTCCTGGTCAACACCGGCTCGACGATCACGGCCTACGACGCGACCTACGGCGCGGACCTGGGCTCGTTCACCGTGCCGGCCGGGTTCTTCGCCACCGGCTCCACCGACGTCTTCACGGTCATCGGCGGCCCGAGCGCCAACCAGCTTCAGCAGATCGACGTCACGGCCAGCCTCGCCGCCGGGCACGCCGTCGCTCCGGCGGGGAATCCCGCGCCTTACGCGCCTCCGGCGGGGCTGTCGCTCCTGGGCGGGCTCACGGGCATCCCGGCGTCGGTCAACGTCTACACGTCGGTCGCCGGCACCTACAACACGCTCCAGCCGCTTGAGAACCAACTCGGCTTCCTGAACGTCTCGGTGACCGCGACGAAGCCCTCCGCCAACGGCGGCCAGAACGTCGTCAACTCCTTCGCGACCGTGCAGCAGCAGGCGTCCACCCCCTTCGTGCCGATCCCCGCGGGGAACCCCGACGACGTCGCGACCTCGATGGGGAGCGTCGACCGCAGTCTCGCCGTCAACACCGGCCTGGCCAACGGGGCCGCCGCGGCCAACACCATCCGATTGCAAAGCCAGGTCACGGCGACCCCGCGCGGAACGATCACGCTGAACTACCCCGATCAACTCTCGGCCCTCAGCGAGAGCTTCCGGCCCGACCTGGCCGCCTCGGTCATCATCGACGTCCAGGGGACGATCCAGTCGGTCCACGGGACCAGCGCCAACGGCCTCGTCCTGAACGACTCCGGGTTCCTGAACCTGGTCTCGTTCCAGAAGATGAGCAACTCCACGATCATCGGCGAGCCGGTCAATCACGTCCGGATCGTCCACCGCGACAACGTCTTCATCGGGTCGACCGAGCGAACCGCCGCCAGCCGCGGCGCCGTGACCTTGATTCCCAATCTTCAGCAGGTCGGCCCGCTCTCGCAGACCCGCAACCGACCCCAGCCTTGACCCCCCTCGCCCGGCGGCCGGGATCGGGCTATGATGGCGATTTCCCTCGGGCTCGCGAACAAGGCCCCGGAGACGTCGGTCATGGTTCGATCCTTGTCGCTCGCGGCGCTGGGGTTCATGCTGGTCGCGCCGGCCCTCGCCGACGATCCCGCCGATCGGCCGGTCGACTTCGACGCCGAGATCCGGCCGATCTTCTCGGCCCGCTGCGTCGTCTGCCACGGGCCGGAGACCCGCAAGGCTGGCTTGCGGCTGGACCGCAAGAAGTCCGCCCTCCGCGGCGGCGACGAGGGCGCGGCCATCGAGCCGGGCGACGGCGAGAACAGCTTGATGGTCCAACTCGTCTCCGGCGAGGACCCCGACCGCGTCATGCCGCCGAAGGGCGAACGGCTCACCTCCGAGCAGATCGCGGTCTTGAAGGCCTGGATCGACCAGGGCGCCGAATGGCCCGAGGACGGCGACGACCCCCGCTCGTGGTGGTCGCTGCAAGCCTTGAACCGCCCCGACGTCCCCGCCGCCGTCGACTTCCCCGACGCCCCCGCCGCGCGCAACCCGATCGACGCCTTCCTCCGCGCCAAGCTGGTCGAGAAGGGCTTGAAGCCCTCGCCCCAGGCCGATCGCCGGACGCTCGCCCGCCGGCTCTACTTCGACCTGACCGGACTGCCCCCCTCGCCCGAGGAGGTCGCCGCGTTCGTCGCCGATCCCGATCCGACGGCGTATGAGGAACTGGTCGACCGTCTGCTGGACAGCCCGCGCCACGGCGAGCGCTGGGCGCGGCACTGGCTGGACGTGGCCCATTACGGCGACTCGCACGGCTACGACAAGGACAAGCCCCGGCCCAACGCCTGGCCGTATCGCGACTACGTCGTCCGCGCGTTCAACGCCGACAAGCCGTTCGACCGCTTCGTCGCGGAGCAGATCGCCGGAGACGCGCTGTATCCCGACGACCCCGACGCGATCACGGCCCTGGGCTTCCTGGCGGCCGGGCCGTGGGACTTCGTGGGCCACGCCGAGGTGCCGGAGACCAAGTCCGACGGCAAGGTCGCCCGCCACCTGGATCGCGACGACGTGGTCCAGACGGTCATGAACACGTTCGTCGGCCTGACCGCCGGCTGCGCCCAGTGCCACAACCACAAGTTCGACCCGATCTCCCAGGAGGAGTATTTCCAGCTTCAAGCCGTCTTCGCCGCCGTCGACCGCGCCGATCGCCCGTATTATCCCGACGTCGCCACCACCCGCCGGGCCCGCGAGCTGCTCGCCCGCAAGGCCGAAGCCGAACGGAATCGGGACCGCCTGACCGCCGCGATCACCGCCCGGGCCGGTCCCGCGCTGGGGGAACTCGACCGCATGGTCGCCGCGGCGCGATCGCCCGACGACCGCCCCGAGTACGGCTATCACGCCGACCTGGCGCCGCGCGACGACGTCGCCAAGTGGGTCCAGGTCGATCTGGGGCGGCCCGTCGAGATCGCCCGCGTCGTCCTTCACCCCTGCCGCGACGACTTCAACGGCATCGGCGACGGCTTCGGCTTCCCCGTCCGCTACAAGGTCGAGGCGGCCGACGACCCCACGTTCGCGCGCGGGGTCGTGGCGATCGCGGATCGCTCGCAAGCCGACGAGCCGAACCCCGGCGTGACCCCCCAGGCGTTCCCAACCCGGGCGACCGGGCGTCACGTCCGGGTCACCGCCGTCCGGCTGGCCGAGCGCCAGAACGATTATAACTTCGCCCTGGCCGAGCTTGAGGTCTTCGACCGCTCCGGCGCCAACGCCGCCGCGGGGGCGGCCGTCTCGGCGCTGGACTCGATCGAGGCCCCGCCGCGATGGCGCGCGGCGAACCTCGTCGACGGCGTCGCCCCCGACCTGGGCGGCGGCCATCTGGACGCGCTCCAGGCCGCGCGCGAGGCGTACCTGGCGAGGGCCGTCGCCCCCGCGCTCCTGGCGGACTTGAAGGCGGCCGAGGCGGACCTGGCGCGTCTCGACGCCGAGCGGTCGGCGCTGCCGCCGCCGAGCATGGTCTACGCCGCGACGATCCACGACGGCGGCGACTCCCCGTTCCGCGGCACCGGCCCCGACGGCGGCCGTCCCCGTCGCATCTTCGTCCTCGACCGCGGCGACGTCGACCGGCCGCTCCAGGAGGTCGGCCCCGGCGCTCTGAACGTCTTCCGCGGGCTCTCCGGCGATCTCCACGTCGCGCCCGACCGCCCCGAGTCCGAGCGTCGCGCGGCGCTGGCGCGGTGGCTGGTGGACGAGCGCAATCCGCTGACGTGGCGGGTGATCGTCAATCGCGTCTGGCAGTACCATTTCGGCCGGGGGATCGTCGCCACCCCCAGCGACTTCGGCAAGATGGGCGTGCCGCCGACGCATCCCGAGTTGCTCGACTGGCTCGCCGCCGAGTTCCGCGACGGCGGGCGTTCGCTCAAGGCCCTGCATCGGCTCATCGTCACGAGCGCGGCGTACCGCCAGGTCTCCACCGGCGACCCGGCGGCCGAGGCGATCGACTCCGGCGACGCCTTCCTCTGGCGCGGCGTCCGCCGCAAGCTGGAGGCGGAGGCCGTCCGCGATTCCGTCCTGGCCGTATCCGGCCTGCTCGACCCGACGATGTACGGCCCGCCGTTCCGGGATTTCGTGCTGGAGCGGCCGGAGCACTCGCCGCACTACGAATACGAGTTGATGCGTCCCGACGACCCCTCGATCCGCCGCCGCGCGATCTACCGCTTCCTGGCTCGCTCGCGGCCCGAGCCGTTCATGACGGTCCTCGACTGCGCCGACCCGTCGATGCGGGTGGAGAAGCGGGGCGAGTCGGTCTCGCCGCTTCAGGCGCTCGCCCTGTACAACAACGGCCTGATGCTGACCGCCGCGAAGGCCCTGGCCGCTCGCGTCGAGCGCGTCGGCGACCGCCGCGCCCGGATCGCGCGCGCCTTCGCCCTGGCGCTCGCCCGCGAGCCCGACCCCGACGAGCTGGACGGCCTCGACGCCCTGGCCGCCGAGCACGGCGTCGCCAGCGCCTGCCGGGTGATCTTGAACATGAGCGAGTTCGTCTTCGTGGATTAGGAGCGCGCGATGGGCCGAGACGACGCGATGATCGAGGAGTACCGCCGCATCTTCGGCGAGCAATGGCGCGATCCCGTCCCCGGAAAGGTGTCCGGTGACGCTTTCTACCACGGCCCCGTCCCCGAGGAGATGGTCGCGGACGCCGAGCGCGAGCTTGGGGTCGCGTTCCCGCCGAGCTATCGGACGTTCCTCCTCCACTTCGGCGCCGGGTTCATCGGGAGCAACGAGATTTCCGGGTTGTCGACGGAGGAGCGAGACGGGGCGGAGTCGCATTTTTGGTCGAGCGTCGTCGAGGACTCCAAGACCGCGTGGTCCGGCCCGATCCGCGACCGCGAGGGCTTGCCGCGCCACCTGGTCTATTTGAACTGCGACGGCGGGGAACTCTCGTACTTCCTGGATTCCTCCATGCCCGACGACGCCGGCGAGTATCCGGTCGTCCGCTGGGGGCCCATCGAGCATCCCGGAGAGATCATCGCGCCGAACTTCCTTGAGTTCGTCCGCTGGATCGAACGGGAACATCAACGCTACCTGGAATGGAAGAAAGACCACCCGTCCCCGCCGCTGGGCTTCGACTGGAAGATGGACATCAAGACCGGCGAGGTGACGCGCGGGAGGACCTGGAAATGAACCGTCGCGACTTCCTGTGGCGCAGCGGTGGGGGCCTCGGCGGGCTGGCGCTGGCGAGCATGCTGGGGGCCGACGGGCTGCTGGCGGCGGAGGTCGCGGGGGGGCTGAAGCTCCGTCCCGACGGCGGCCTGCACCACGCGCCGAAGGCGAAACGGGTCGTACAACTGTTCATGGCCGGCGGGGCGAGCCACGTCGACCTGTTCGACTTCAAGCCCGACCTGGTCAAGCACGACGGCAAGCCCTCCAGCTTCGGCGAGAAGGTGGAGACGTTTCAGGACGGCCTGGGCCCCTGGCTGCGCCCGCTCTGGGACTTCAAGCCTTACGGCCGGTCGGGCAAGCTCCTCTCCGAAGTGGTCGCGCCGCTGGGTGAGGTGGTCGACGAGATCGCGTTTATTCATAACATGGCGGGCAAGACCGGCGTCCACAGCCAGGGGACGCTCTTGCAGACCACCGGCTTCAACCGCCCCGGCTTCCCGTCGATGGGAAGCTGGGTCTCCTACGGCCTGGGCCGGATGAGCGACGACCTGCCGGCGTTCGTCGTCCTGCCGGACCCCCGCGGGCTGGCGTCCAACGGGTCGAAGAACTGGGACGCCGCGTTCCTCCCCTCGCGGCATCAGGGGACCGTCGTCGACCTCTCCGCCCCGCGCCCCATCGCCGACCTGTTCCCCGACGAGCGCGTCGCCTTCGCCTCCCGCGCCGGCGACGAGGCGGGCGTCGCCCTCTTGAACCGCCTCAACCGCAAATACGCCGATCGACGCCCCGACGACGACCGCCTCGACGGCCGCATCCAGTCGTATGAACTGGCCGCCCGGATGCAACTCGCCGCGCCGGAGGCCCTGGACGTCTCCAGGGAGTCGCCCGAGGTCCTCAAGCTCTACGGCCTGGACCATGTCCCGACGTCGTTCCCGGCCGAGATCAACGCATTAGAGGAGACGATCGTCTTCTCCCGCCGCTGCCTGGTCGCGCGGCGGTTGCTGGAGCGCGGGGTCCGGTTCGTGCAGATCTGGAGCGGCAACGACAACGGCTTTCCGCGCCGCAACTGGGACTCCCACGAGGACGTCCACCGCGACCACGGCCCGCTCGCCCTGGGCATGGCGCGGGGGACGTCGGCGCTGATCCAGGACTTGAAGCGGACGGGGCTTCTGGAGGACACCATCGTCCTTTGGACCACCGAGTTCGGCCGGATGCCGTCGAGCCAGGGAGGCAAGGGCCGCGACCACAACCCGCACTGCTTCACAAGCTGGATGGCCGGCGGCGGCGTGAAGCCCGGCGTGAGCTACGGCCCCAGCGACGAAACCGGCTTCAAGCCGCTCGACCGGGGAAGCTCCACCGAGGTCTACGACCTACACGCGACCATCCTGCATTTGCTGGGGATCGACCACACCCGGTTGACCGTCCGCGACAACGGCGTGGACCGCCGCCTCACCGACGTCCACGGCCACGTCATCCCGGATCTTCTGGCCTGACGGGGTCGCCAACGACGAGAGCCTTTCGATGAAGTTCGATGAAGCCGACATCCAGGCCCAGGTCCGGACCATGCAGATCGTCGTCGTGGCGCTGGCCGCCGGCGTGATCTTCTTCGGCGTTTTGACCGTCACGGTGTTTCGGGACGCGACCCGGCCGCCAGTGGCGCCGGGGCCGATGATCCTGGGCCTACCGTTGTTAACGGCGCTGGCCGCTGTCGTGGGCGCCCTCACGCTGATCGCCTCGATCGTCGCGCCGAGGCTCATGGTCGCCAACGGGCTGCGCATGATCGCCGGCGGATTGACGCTCGACGAGACGAGGCCCACGAGTTCCGGCCAGCGCCAGGTCTACCCGGCGGGCGACGTCGGCCGGTTGCTGCCGTTGTTTCAGGCCCAACTCATCGTGGCGTCGGCGATGAACGAGGGGGGCGCGCTCTTCGCGCTGCTCGCGTACATGATGGAGGGCGAGCCCCTTTCGCTGGCCGTCGCCGGAGCGCTCCTCGCCGTGTTGCTGTCGCGGTTCCCGACCGTGGACCGGGTGGGGACCTGGCTAGAACTTCATCTCGAACGCCTGGCCGATTTGCGTCGCGACGGCTTCTCCACCGGCCCCTGACGGCGCCCCAAGCGCCTCCGAAGCCCTCGATTCAAGCCTCACGCCCCGACGATCCGATCTAATGCCTACGCCGCGCGGAGCCGGTGGGAACCCGCCGACCGCTCGGCGGGCATGGATGGCGGAGGTGGACGTTGGCGAGCGACAGGCGCAAGATCGGGACGGAAGTCGCGACGGTCGCCCTCGTCGTGGCGTGCCTTCTCGGGACGCTCAACCTGGTGATCTCCCTGCACCGCAAGGCGTTGCGGGCGCCGAAGGTCGCCCAGGCCGTTCCGCCCCCTCCCCCCGAGCCCGCGCCGACGCCGGAACCTCTCCCGCCCCCCGATCCTCCCAGGCTCGCCGACGAGCCGCGTCCCGCCCCGACGCCCCCACCCGCGCCCGTGGAGGATCCGACGCCGAAGGCGCTGGCCGAGCTTGCGGAATCGACCGCCAGGGAGCGCGCCGAGGCGGAACGCCTCGATCGCGAGGCCGAGGGGTTGGATTCGGCGCGGAAGCGCGCCGACGCCGAGGCCGAATCGTGGCGTCGGCGCGAGATGCTGGTGAAGCGACAACTCGCGACGATGGACGAGAAGGCCCAACGGGCGACCCGCGAGGTCGACGCCATGGCCTCCCGGCGCGACGTGCTGGCCCAGGAGCGCGACGCCTTGAAAGCGGCCATCGCCGCCGCGCCTGGCGAGGGGAGTTACGCCGTCCTGCCGTATCAGGGCGAGAACGGCACCTGGAAGCGGCCGATCGTCATCGAATGCACGGGCGGTCAGGTCGCCATCAAGCCCGACGGCCCGACCTTCACGATGCTGGAACTCTCCGGCCTGGCGAACCCGCGATCGAGCCCCGTCGTGGTGGCCCTGGCGCGCGAGCTTCTAAAGGTGCAAAACTCGCCGTCGCCCGACGGCGCGCCGGTCGTCCCCTACTTCGTCTTCCTCGTCCGCCCCGACGGCGTCCGATCGTATTACGAGGTCCGCGCCCGACTGGAGCCCCTGGGGATCGCCTTCGGCTACGAGTTGGTCGCGGCCGACATGGAGATCCACGTCCCCAACTTCGACGACGTGGCCGCCTGGGACGGTTCGCCGAGCCTCGGGGCCGCGGCGTCCGGCCTCGCGTCCCGATCGAACGGCGGCGGGGGCGGTCCTGGCGGCGATGCCCCGACCGGCGCCTGGCCAAGCGGCGGCGGTGGCGGCGGGGCCGGTTCGACGATCGGCGGCGGCCTGGGCTGGCCCGGCGGCGGCGGTGGAGAAGGCAAGCCCGGCTCAGGCGCCGGCGCGTTGGCTGGCGGCGGCCTGGCCTGGCCCGGCGGGAGCGGCGGCGCGGGGGCCGGCGGCGGCGGCGAGCCGCGGGGGACGGTCGGCGGGTTCGACCTGGCCCGTGGTCGCTCGGGCGGCGGCGCCGGAACCGGCTCGGCGGGCGACGGTCCCAATGCGTTCGTTTGGCCGTCGCGACGTCCAGGCGCGGGGGGAGGATCGTTCGGCGGGGCCGGCGATTCGGCTTCGGACGAGGGGATCGCCGGCGCGCTTGGGACGGACGGCGCGACCCGCGGAGGTTCGTCGGCGGGTCGGGACGTCGGCGTCGGCGACTACGTCGGGACGGGGATCGCCCCGGCGACCCGCGACATCGCCCGACCCGACTTCGCCCGCGGCGGGGGGCTCGGGATCGACCGCCCCGGCGCGGGGCGCGGCGCGGTTTCGCGCGGTCTGGAACCGGCCCCGGCCGGCCTCGGCTCCGAGCCCGACCCTGGCGGCGGCCTGACCTGGGGCGACTCGGCCCCCGCTGGCGCGTCGCCGGGCGCCGCCTGGGGCTATCAAGCCGGACGGCTTTCGAGCGGTCGACCGGGCGACGCCGGGGCCGCGAACGCCGGGGATTCGGCCGGGGCGCCCAGGAATCCCTCGACGGAGTCGACTGGAGCGCTCGGATCGCCTGCGTCGGCGTCCGCGACGTCCGGAGCGCCTGGGAATCCCTCGACGGAGTCGACCGGGACGCCTGGGGCGCTTTCGGCTGATTCGGCGGTCGGCGGCGCGGGGTCGGCGACGCCGGCGCCGGCGTCGAGCCTGGGGGCGCTGGCCGGGGCGTCGGGATCGCTTCGAGGTTCGGGTCCGGGAGCGGCGTCGGCCGCGAGTTCGAGCGCGAACGCGGCGTCGGCGAACGCGACGGGGGCGGGCATGAAGTCGTCGGCGATGAATCCGGGTTCGAGCGGCGGCGGGGTGCCGCTGCCCTTGCCAATCGAGATCGGCTCGCCGGGCGGGATGCAGCCTCCCAGCCTGATGCTTGGGAACCAGTCGGAAGACGGCAAGGGGAAGGACCAGGGTCAGGGGAACTCCGGTCAGGGCGACGGCAAGGGACCGCGAGGTCGGAGCAAGGACTGGAGGCGAACGCCGGCGATCGAGGCGCCGTTCGAGATCGTCGTCGCCTGCGATCGCGACGGCGTGACGATCCAGCCGGGGAACCGTCGGATCACCGCCCACGCGCTTACGGATCGTCGCGAGGAGGAGTTGCTCACCCGGAACCTGGAGGCCGAGGCCCGCCGTCGCGCCGCGGTCGACCCCGCCATCAAGCCGATCCCTCGCGTCAAGTTCCTGGTGCGGGAGGATGGCGCGGCCAACTTCTGGGAGGCGCGCCGGCAGTTGCTCTTCTCCGGGCTCGACTGGCCCATGACGCTTCAGGTGGCCGGCGCGCAGAACCCGCGACTCTTCGACGATCGGGGGATCTGGTGATGACCGAGAACGCCCGCCAGATCCTGGCGATTCCCGTCGTGCTCGCCGCCGTCGTCGCGCTGAACGTCTTCGTGAACCGCCCCCGCGCGCCCGAACCCGCCCCACCGGCGGCGGTTTCGCCCGAGCCTGAAGCGCCCCTCGTCGCCAACGTCGAACCCGTCCTCACGCCCGAGCCGGAGCCGGAGCCCGAGCCGGAGCCGGTCGCGGAGGCCCCGCCGGCGCCGACGTTGGATCGCGAGGCGGTCGCCGGGGCCCAGGCCGATCTCGACGCCGCGGCCCGCGACCGCGCCCGCGCCGAGGCCCGCGCCGCGGAGGCTCGCAAGGCCCTGGCCGCGAGCGCCACCCGCTCGGCCCTGGCGACGGCCAGGGGGAGGAAGCTGGCGTTCAAGATCCGCAACCCGAGCGTCCAGATCGCCAGGGCGTCGGCCAGGGGGGGATTCCTCAAGGCCGAGAACGACAAGCTGACGAAGGAGGTGGCCGACCTGCGGAGCCTGCCGCTTCCCAAGCCGACGCCGCTTCTGAACCAGAACCCGGTGGCCCGCCCCGCCAACGCCGACGAGTATCACTTCGAGCTGCGCCGGGGGCGCGTCAGCTTCATCGACCTGGAGCGGCTTCTGGAACTCGCCAAGTCCGACGCCCAGGTGAAGATCCGGATGGCCGATCGGACGGGGATGCTCTCGTCGCGGGTCGGGCCGGTCGGGTCGTTCTCGCTCTCCTACGTCCTGGGCCGGGCGCAGACGGGGATCGAGGAGCTTCTGGAGCGGAGCAGCGTCCGGTTCGACCTTCGCGGCTGGGAGGTCGTCCCAGAACTCGACGGCCGCGGCGAGACGTATGAGGCGACGCGCAACCCGATCTCCGCCTTCACCCGCGCCCTCAACCGCTTGAACCCCGGTCGCGCCGTGGTGACGATGTGGGTCTACCCGGACAGCTTCGCCCTGTACCGCGCCCTCCGCGACGACCTGACCGCCCGCGGCTTCAGCGTCGCCGCCCGGCCGCTACCCGAGGGGATGGCCATTCGCGGCAGCCCGCTGGGATCGATCTCGGCGACGCAATGAACGGGCCCGATCGGCCCTCGCCGGCGCGGGGTCGGAGTCCGTCCCATCAGTATGTCGCGGCCGACATAACGGCCTTCCCCCCTCGCGGGGGAAGGTGGCCCGAAGGGCCGGATGAGGGGGGGCGGGCGAGAGGGCCGTCGACGTCCAGGGCTTCCCGGACGGGCTTCCGCGAATTCCAACGGTCGTCT
>ERZ778018.2212-NODE-2212-length-12938-cov-3.748972_pt1 | contig 12938 bp, 11 predicted proteins | sample MGYA00375748_ERZ778018 | MGnify/ENA primary metagenome ERZ778018 (study PRJEB29350, sample SAMN05509839) | bioreactor metagenome | biome: bioreactor; material: wastewater | place: South Africa: University of Cape Town | collected 2014-04-22 ... | reverse complement strand
GAGCCCGTCGCGGGCCGAGACGGAAAGAATCTGCGGCGCCGATCCATCGAAGAGATCCCGAAGGCGGTCACGCACGAAATCACCGGCTTCGCGTCGCTCGTCCTTCGAAACCAGGTCCTGTTTGTTGATAACGACAAAGGCGTGCACAGCAGGACCGATGGCCGCCTGGAAGAGCCGGAATTCCTCGTCCGATAGCGGACTCTCATAGCTGGTCACAAGAACCAGAGCGTCGGCTTCCGGTAGAAACGCTTCCGTCGTCGTCGCATTCTCGAAAATGACGGAGCCCAGTCCGGGCGTATCGACCAGATAAAAGCCCCTGCGCAGAATTTCGGCAGGCAGTTCGATATTGGCCGATTCTATGCCAAGCCCGTTGCCGGGATTGCCTTGTTGGGTAATGTACCGGCCCAGCTCATCCATCGCGATCTCGATGTCGAGGTGCTTTTGCCGATATTTCAGGGTAACCTTTTCGTGGCTTCCATAGGTAACGGTCGTGATGACGGAAGTGAGAGGTACGATGCCGGTGGGAAGACGGTCCGTTCCCAGAAGGGCATTCATCAGCGAAGACTTACCGCGGTTGAAGCGCCCTATCAGGACCAGGTTGAAACGATCTTCGGCAAGTCGTACGAAAAGGTCCTGAAGCCGACCCTCGCGCTCCTCGTCTTTTTCTGCCTGTGTCAACGTCGCGGCCGATCGCAATAACTCTGCCAGCTGGAATTTTGCCTGCTCGTAGTCGCGTAGGTTCATAACAACCGTCCTGCCACTGTGACCGGTAGCGGCCACGCGCGTAAATGGCAGGAGTCATCAGCTTGCTGAGCATGGATGAGGGGGACTCCATCCCCAGAATAGATGGTATCGGCTTGTGGCAGTGGCAATCGTTGCTAAAAAATTAACGCAGAACGTGCGACAGGATACTTGCCGCGACGCAAGAGGCGTCCTATTGTCATTGTGGGGATGGGGTCCCCCTTTAAACGCCGGTTTCGGCTGATGACTCCTGCCAGTCGGAATGACGGTAGGCAGTCCCCCTCTATCTCATTCCGATATTGCCGGTAGCGAAAAGACGGTTATTTTTCCGATCGTCTTTGCGATCTTGGGAGGTGTCGCTGCCGGTAGACAATAGGCTTGGGTGCCGGACCAAAGCGCGTACTCTCCAGCTTTGGCTGCGGATACTCGGTAACGAGGTCGATCGCCCGACGCCGTATTGCAGGCGATCTGACTTTAAGCCTGTTGTGCACTGGCGGCCCGAGGGACACCCTCCTCTCGGGCCGCCTTTGTCGTCGGTATCAAGGTTTTGCGACAGGTTTTCACTGTCTCAGGGCAGGCGCTAAAGCCTGCGACAGTCGACCATGCGCGATTGGCAATTGACACGGAACGCCTGTATTCGTACGCATAGACCATGGGGATGGAGTGCCCCCGAAACCGCCGCTCGGCTGATGACTCCTACGACTGATCATCTATCTGTGAATTGCGGCAAATGTTGCCTGCAGTTCGTAGTCGAGCGAGGCAAACCATGAATATCGACGCGATTTCGATCGGAAGCCGCTTTCCCGATGAGGTAAACGTCGTCATCGAGGTTCCAATTGGCGGCGATCCCATCAAATACGAGATGGACAAGAAGTCCGGCGCACTGGTGGTGGACCGGTTCCTATATACGCCGATGCGTTATCCAGGGAACTACGGCTTTATTCCAAAGACATTGTCCTCAGACGGCGATCCCTGCGACGTGCTTGTCGCCAATACGCGGGCGTTGATTCCGGGCGCCGTGATTGCAGTGAGACCGATCGGTGTTCTTCTGATGCAGGATGAAGCCGGCTCCGATGAGAAAATCATCGCGGTGCCAACGAGCAAGATCACTCGCCGCTACGAAAACGTGAACGAAGCGGCCCAATTGCCGGAAATCACATTACAGCAGATCCGGCATTTCTTTGAGCACTATAAGGATTTGGAACCCGGCAAATGGGTGAAAATAGTCGGCTGGAGCGATATGGCGGAGGCAAAGAAGCTGATCGTCGAGGCGCATGAGCGACATGAAGCTCAATAGAAACGAGCCCGACCGGCTCACCCCTTGCGGGCGGCCAGATCGAGTTGGCGCGCCCGCTTGCCCCGGAAATAGGCCTTTATCCAGGGTTCCTCGCTCTTGAGCATCTCCTCGATCGCCCCTTCCAGGATCACCTTCTTGTTTCCCAAGACGGCTACGCGGTCGCACACCGAAAACAGGCTGTCGAGATCGTGTGTCACCATATAGACGGTCAGGCCCATCGTTTCCCGCAGTTTGGCAACCAGTTCGTCAAATTCCGCTGCAGCGATAGGATCGAGGCCGGACGTCGGTTCATCGAGAAAGACGATGTCGGGATCGATTGACAGTGCACGGGCCAGGGCAGCGCGCTTGATCATTCCGCCGGACAGTTCCGACGGGAATTTGGCAGCGGCATCCGATTCCAATCCGACCAGTTCGAGCTTGAGCAGCGCCAATTCGTCCATCAGCTTTTGCGGCAGATCGACATATTCCCGCATTGGGACCTGAATATTTTCCAGCACGGTCAGCGAGGAAAACAACGCGCCGTGCTGGAACAGGACCCCAAGGCGCATGTCGATGGCGAGACGCTCGTCATCTGTTATCGTGTCGATGTCGGAGCCAAACAGGCGGATTGTGCCGGATCTCTTTTTATGAAGTCCCAGCACGGTTCTGAGCAGGACGGACTTTCCACCCCCCGTCGCTCCGACGAAACCAAGAATCTCACCCCGCCGGACGTCGAAGGAAAGTTCATCCAGGATGACCGAGCCGCCGAATGCAACGGTTACGTCGCGTACTGAAAGGATAACGTCATCTCCTCGGTCGTCCTGCGGCAAGCCAGACGACGTGACATTATCGACCATAGACAAATCGGTCTCCACGATCGTCGTCGGCAGGACGCTCGGAAAAATGACACAACGACCAACCCGTGCGGGCAATCGTCGCTGTTGTCCGCACATCGTCTGCGATACCGGAGCAGCCACCCGAAAAATGGTCGGAACGCGGTAGTCGGCCGGCGGTTGGGATCTATTCCGCCGGAACGATGCCTATTGCCTCGGAAGGCAGGCTGATTGGCGCAGCTTGGCGCCTGAACCTGCGCCATGCCATCCTGATGTCCCGAAACAGCCTCACCCAGGCATTGGGCTCCTCGAAATGCGACGCGAACTCCTTGTTGACCTCAAGGGGACGCCAATAGTACTCGTGCCATCCCTTGAAAGCGGTATAGAGCTGCTCGCTCTGCTCTCGGCTCACCGCCTGGGCAGAGCAACTGCATCGAGCGTCGATCGTCACCCGACCCTTGCGATCGAACCGGAACTGGTGCCGGCTTGGCACATGGCGTAACCAGCCCTGCTTGAATTCGAAGTCCGCAGGCTGGAATTGAAACGCCTCGATCATAGGCGTGACATCAAGGTAGCGGGCGGGAAATGCAGCAAGAAATTCACTATCGGCCGTCGTTGTCATCTCTGTTCTCCATCGCATGTTGGAAATCGAGCACGGACAATCCGCTTCCGGCCCGATGACCGCCAACCTGTATCGATCAGAAGAGAACTTGCACGACCATCGGCGACATTCGCCTTGGCATAGCACCTCGAACTCACCTTGACGGAGATACCATCAAGTCCCTACCGCGATCGATACCACAGTAGGAGTCATCAGCCGAGGGCGGTTTAAGGGAGACTCCATTCCCCAGGAGAGGCTAACATTTCAAGTCAATCATCGCAATGTCATTTCCCGAGATCTGCTACAATCTCGGATCGATATCATGGGACTTTGCGCTGCCAGGCCTGTCGTCGATATGGGCGGCGAACTCCTCCAGCACAGCGACGTACAGCGAACGTTTGAACGGAACAATGAGCCGTACAAGATCGCGAGCACTTACCCAACGCCAGTGGGAAAACTCGGGATGTTCGGTCGCGACATTGATGTCACTATCCTTGCCGCGAAACTTCATGAGAAACCATTTCTGCCGTTGCCCGCTCCAGTGTTCGACGGGTCTCCGGTTCCGGACCTCGTGAGGAAGCTCGTACTGGAGCCAGGCATCGGCGCTGGTTACGATTTCGACGTTGGAGGTTCCAAGTTCTTCACGCAGTTCGCGCAAAGCGGCGTGTTCCGGAGTCTCCTCAGCATCGATACCTCCCTGCGGCATCTGCCAAGCTTCTTCAGTCATATCGATACGCTGCCCGACAAAGATCTGCCCTTTTTCGTTCATGAGCATGATCCCGACGCCGAGACGGAAGTTTGATCGCTCGCCCGGCGACGGCGACATCTCCACCGGCTCATCAGAGCGTTGCGGAGGATAGTTGCGGATATTTGCAGCCATTCGCTCCAGCAACGAGCGCAGGACGCCCTCGTCAACCTTGTCCGCTTGCATGACCAAGCGCACGATTGGCTCGGACATGAGATCATGGACAGTCGGTTCTGGCGGCTTGGAAGCGCTCTCGTTCATATCCTACCTTCCTGCACTAGCCTTGGCGGCATCGTTATCAGACTGGCAGGAGTCATCAGCCCGAGCGGCGCTTGAAGGAGGACTCCATCTCCTATGGTTAGATCATAGCGAAAACGACTGCACAGGCAATGTGCTCGATCTGCAATAACGCTGGACTAAGGTTCGTGATCGAACTGCTTTGAACCGCTCGAACACCTCAGTGCATCAGCAAGACCGGCAGTTCGGTGTCGGAGAGAATTCTATGTGTCATGCCATCGAACACCCATTCGAGAATCATCCCAAATCGATATGCGCCGACAACAAGCAAATCCGCGCCGATTTCGGTGGCTTCCCGCAAAACGCGCTGGCCAGCATGCTCGCCCGACACGGTCTGGCTTTGGTGGAATTCTGGTGCAATCCCCTCGTCACGGAGCATTTCCAGCGCGTCGGATCCAGGCTGCGCCTCATCGACGCAAAGGATTGTCACCCGATTGGCGCCTCGAATCCACGGCATGGAGTGCTGAAGAGCCCTCTCTGTTGCCGCATTTGACCGCCAAACCACTACCACGTGATCATTGAAGGCATGCTGTCGAGACGCGGGAGGTGGCACGAACAAAACCAGTTTGCCGGTGTCGAATATGGCCGCGTGCAGAGCATCTCCAGAGTCCAGATTATGCGGCCGCGCTAGCGCCAGCAGATCAGCAAATCCCGCCTGCTGTCCTAGTGTCCTTTCGACCATTCCCGTCATTTCAAGCCATTTGGCGTTGCGACAACCGGTAAAGGCGCGCCACTGATCAAATGCCTGATGCGCTTGCCTGGCGCGTTCCTCAGAGGTTCCTTCACTGCGTACACGCAATCGCTGAATCGAGATTTCCTCCGGAGCAGTGGAAATATGGGCGGGATCGACTTCAATATGAAGGGCCGTCAATTCGGCATCCCGGTCGATCCTACAAGCCATTGCTGCCAGCGTAAGACATTGCCGTGCGGTTTGTGCTTCTTCAATGACGGCCAATACGTTCAAATGGCGATCATGGCGAAAATACCGATCAGAGTGCATGGTGAGCCCTTCCTTGCGCGGAAGACTGGCGGACAAATTTACGCTCGACCTCCTGACAGAACTCGGCGATCTTTTCCGACAACTTCGAAATGGGAATCGGAAGAAATGCGCGGGTCGCGTCCCCGGAGCGTGCGAACCGCTCAAGCGCCTCAAGCGGCGTCAGTGCTTTGGGTGGACCGAAGCGAACCAGTTTCCCGCCTGAGTGATCGATGTTGAGATCGAGAAAGACACCTGCAACTTCGAGGCTGCCTTCTGCCGACCTCAGTTGAAGGGACATGCCGATGCCGGTCCGGCGCTCGACATACGCCTGCCTGTAAATCGGGTGCAGTTCACCTCGGGCCGCAACAAGCGCCTTCAGGACGGTGTCAGGTATGACGTGGTAGACCCGCAGCGTTAGCGCCACTACAAGGTCCATCACGTTCTCGTAGCTGTAAAGGATCACACGGCCTTGCCGCGGCGCTTCCGATGCGACCACAGGAAGATTCAGCTTGCGAAGTGACTTCAGGTAGTCGTTGAACGTCTTCCTGCTTGTGGAGCCGCGGAACCCCAGGCGTGTCAATATTTCAAAGATGTCACCGTAACGAAGCTCGACTTCGCACAATTCGCGCAGCGTCAACTCCGCCGACCCGACAGAACTCTGCTCATTGCTCTTGAGCGACAGCATGACGACCTCTTTCACGGCTTTCTGGAGCATGCCATGCAGGCGCCATCGGCCGCTGCCGCAGGAGCGAGTCTTGCCGGAATTCGGAGCCAGGCAAACCCACCTCGCGGCGGGATTGCAAAAAACTCCCGCAGCGCACAAGCGCAGCAGGAGTCATCAGCCTCTCGGCGGTTGAAGGGGGACTCCATCCCCTTCCCATTAGGTACCAAAAAAGCGGCGAAACGGCAAGCAGACGTTCGCCGGCAGCAGTCACGTTCGCCACCCCCCGAAAGCCCAAGCCCGGCGGATAAATCATGCCGCGTCCTGCTCATCCAACGGCTCGCCTGGGAAAAAGCGCCCATACAGGTCCTCGCCAAAACTTGTTCGCAGGGGGTCACCAGCAACAAGCCGGAATGTCCTTGTTCCATCCTTCAGTCTCTCTGCTCTCAAGAAAGCGATATGCTTCGGATCCCGCGCGACGAACGAATGCGCAAACTCATAGAGATGCGTTACGAAAAGAACCTTGATGTCGTGCCGCAGAAGGGAATCGACGATCATGCCGGCAATCTCGGAGCCTTCGCGCTCGTTGGTGGCGGCGAAAGACTCGTTGAACAAAATGAGCGAGTTCGCGGTCAGGTGATCGACAATGTCATCCATGCGGCCAAGTTCCTCGTCGAACTTACCGCTGACCATTCCGGTGTCCTCCTCGCGCTTGAAATGCGTGACGACCGCATCGCAGAGATTTGCGGCAAAGGACTGAGCGGCTGCGAACATCCCGGCCTGCATCATCACCTGGGCGAGGCCGACACTGCGCAGAAAAGTGGATTTGCCGCCGGTGTTGGCGCCGGTGATAATGATGAGCCGTATATCGTCAGAGCTGAAGTCGTTGCCGACGACCCGTTGCTGGGTGCGAAGCGAAAGGCACACGTCATAAAGGCCGTCAAACCGAACTATGCGTTCCTGCTCGGGAAGAGGATCGGGGATCGCAATTGGCTCCTTCTTCGCCACGAGATGGTCGTGAGCGTTGAGGCAGCCGATATAGAACGCCAGTTCCGTCCGCAGCATCGTCAGGAAGCTCAAAATATGCTCAGCCGATTGGGCGACGGAATTCGCAGCAATGTTGATGCCCCGGTCGCGCAGCTCCCCTAACGCCCTTGCACCGGCCTCGTCTCTCGGATGAAGCGTGAAACTGTAGGCCTCCTGCTTGGGTCCGAACAGGCGTTGCAGCCAGTTGCGATGCTCGGCCAGCGCATTGCGCAGGACGTAATTCTTCGCCTTGAGTCCTTCACCGAGTTCCTCGCTAACCAGAACGCCATCCCGGAACTTCAATTCCTTCAGGTGCCCTTCTACGGTTTCAAGATACGCGTCTCCAAGTTCGCGCTGCAGCATTGCGAACAAGGTCGCGAACGCCTTGGAGCGGAAGCGATTTGTGTTGGCTTCGGACAGGTGCCGCAATTCGCGTAAACCGGCGACCTGTTCCTCGAGTAACTCCACCGAGCGGCTGAGGATTGCGGAGGGATAGTTGCCCAGCCACATCAGTCCGCCACGGCTGCGACGCCCTTTGATCGTACCGACGACGCTATCGTAGATTCGTCGGGCAACATCTGGATTTTGGATACAATCCTGAAGCGCTGCCTGTCGATATCGGATCGTTTGGGCATCGTTGTGCGACCCGCCCAGCACAGCCGCGCGGGCGACCTCGTGCAGGAATTCGTCGCCGTCGGCCATGACATTGAACAGCGTGTCCAGTTCGAGGTCCTGGACGAGCGCTTCGGAATTCCACGGCAGCGGCGCCTTGAGATCGAAGTCTCGATCTTCGTGCATGAGGAAGGCTTTCATCGCAGGCGCTCCTCGAGATCGTCGACGGTGAGCCGGTACTTCTCCGCGATCGACATGGCGTAAGAGCGTCCTGTCGCCGGGGTACGAACCACCTTGAAGGTTCTCTGCGCCGGATCGTCGGGAATGACGGTGCTCATCATGCTGACGGTCTCTTTCGAGAAGGTCGCCAATTCATGGATGAAGGTAATCCATACGCAAAGCGCATCCAGAGCGACGATCTTGCGCATGATCTTGCGGCTCAGGAAGGTCGCGTCCTGAAGCGTGGTCGAGGTGAATATCTCGTTCATGATGACGATGCTGCGGGCCGTTGCGACGTCCAGGATGTCATGGACGCGCTTGAGGTCGTCCTGAAGCTTGCCGCTCAGGTTTCCGAGATCTTCCTCGCGCTCAAAATGGGTGAGGATCGCGTCCGGCAGGAACAGCTTCGCGTTTCGCCCCGGCACTGGCAGGCCTAACGACGCAAGGTGATGCAACTGCCCGAACATGCGCGCGAATGTCGTCTTCCCGCCCTGGTTAGGTCCGGAGACGACGATCACGCGTTCTTCGCCCGAAAGGCTGAAATCATTGGTAACGATTGCCGCCCCATCCCCGGACAGCTTGGCGGCGAGAGCGATGTCGAAGCCTTCGAGGCAGTCGAGCGATTTATCGGTGGCCGAGAGTTCGGGAAAGCAGAAATGGAGGCCGCCAGCGACCAGCCGATCGCGATATTCGAGGTAGGAAAGGTAGAATTGTACCTCGCGATCGAAGCGCGCCACGAGATCGGGCAGATAAGCGTTCAGGCGCGTGCGATAAAAATCCTCCAACCGCCTGAAGGGATCGGGGAAAAGCAGGGCGACGAATTCGAGGATCTTCGCCTCGATGTGGTTCATCTCCACGTAGTCGTGGATTTTGGACAGATAGTCCTTCGCACCGCCTTGCTGGAATTTCTTGAAGGTTTGCTCGATTTCAGCGCTGTAGTCGTTCTCGCCCTCGTAGCGATGCACGACAAAGCCCGAGCCGCGGATATAGACGCAGTATCGGATTTTCGAGAGATCGGCCTGCAAGATTTCGATAAATTCGCGAAGGGCACGGAAGTCGTCTGAGTCAGTATAGTCGCGGAGCCAGGCCAGCAGACCGCGCAATCCCCGCGACGCCGGGCCAGCCTTGCCAAGGGCGTTGGCCAGGTCGCAAGCGCCGCGTGAGTAAATATCGACCGCGTCCAGGAACCATGCCTGTTTCTGGAACGGAACGAAGATTTTCTCCATTTTCGTGAAATGGTCACGCATGACCCTCATCGCCTCCGCAAAAGCGAGGACAGCCGTGCGTATGTCTTTGTTCTCGAGATCCTTCGTCACCTCATGACGGTAAGCGACGTCGTCGATCGCCACGAGATTGGTATGGAAAAAACCCTTGAGATCGTATTCGGCGCGCGGTGCCGTGATTGCCTCTACAACCTGATCGAGATTGAGGTCGCCGAAGCATGCGGGTTCGGCCGTGCGATCGGCGCTTCGATAGTTGGCAGGAAGCGGGAACAGGATACTTTCAAACGTCTGTCCCGATGTCATGGACAGGTTGCCACGCTGTTGGGGTTTTGGCGAAACTGTGCCCGCAGACCTCGTGCCGCTCAAGATTTCGGAGTCCTTCGCAGAAGCCGCGAGCTTGCCCGTTTTTCTACTCAGGGCCTTTGAAGCGCGCGGCTTCAGCTCTGCCTCGGAACGTCTCTTGTCCACAGCCTTCTCCAACTCACATTGTGAGTAGGAGTCATCGGCCCGAGGCGATTATCAGCGGACTCCACCGCTTTCAGTTCGCAGAAAGAATAGTCTAACGCACGTCGCGGTCAACCCCAGCTTGCGTCAAGCGACGGGTCGCCAAGGCACGAGATGCTATGGCGTCAATCTTACGGGAACCAGCCCATCTTTATCCCGAAAAGCAACGCCACGCCGAGCATGGCCCGATAGATGGCGAACCGCAGGCAGAATAACGCACCAATATGCGCATGAGGCCTCGGATCGCAGCGAAGGAGGATACTGATGCCACGACCAACCCGACCGCGAAAACCGACCAGCCGTGAGCGTCGAGATGGATCTTGTGCAGTTTCCAGAGCTCCTTCAAGCCTGCAAGTGTGATTGCGGGAATGCCGAGCAGGAAGGAGGGCCACCTCCTCGTGCCTCATCGGGCACAATTGGCGGCGAAACCACGGCCGCGATTGTCGCGGCTTCCCCATACCAGCCGAATGATAAAGGCGCCCTGGAACCGAGGAGAAGCGGCCTGCAACCAGTCAGTCGCAGCTTCCGCTGGTGGCGCCAGCCTTCGACATAACCCCGGCCGTCTACATCCCTGTTCCCCAACTGAGGCCGGATTATTAGCAAGCTCCCGCCCGTGTCATAAAGGCCGACATGAAGTCGTCGGTCGACGTCGTGCTTGCCGGCGGCTTCCTCATCGTGCGCAAACTGCGCCGAGTCGTTCTGGTCGCCTCCTTCGTCGCCGTCGCGCTGATGACGATCCTGGCAACCACTGCACCGTCGCAATACAACGAAGCGCTTGGTGACCGTTTCGTTTTGAGTTCAAGCATGTCCGTTTCACGCCGATCTCAAGCGGCCGTCGGCGGATTATGCCGCGTTCCGAGTAGGAACACGATCAATGCCACCCCCATCACAAGCGCCATGATCAGCCACGAGGTTCGGTAGCCAAGCGCGACGAGGAGAAAGCCGAAAATGACGGGGCCCCCGGCGTGGCCCGCGTCCCAGAGACTTCCGAACACACCCATTGCCGAGCCGTAGTTGCCCTTCGTGACGAGATCTCCGATCATCGCCATAGTCGAGGGTGTGACGATCCCGGTCCCAAGGCCAAAGACGACGCTTAGCCCGAGGAGCACGAAGAAGCTGGTGGCGTAGGGGATCGCGATCAGCGTCCCGATGCAGATCAGGGAGCCGACGACGATCAACGGCTTGCGTGATTTGAGGTGGTCGGATCGCCGACCCATGATCGGCCGGCTCAACACCGAGGCGACGCCTTGAGCGCCAGCGAGTACGCCGATCTCCCAGACGGAGAGGTGAATGGTGAGGGCGTAAATCGGCAGATAAGCTTGCACGGACCCGATCCCCATCCAGAGCATAGCTTCGACGAGGCTCACCAGCCGGATCTGCGGATCGGCAATGATTTCACGGACACCGATACCAAGTTGGCGCAACGCCTGCCCAAGTTGGCGACGCTCGCCCGGTTCGGAAGCGACCGGCGCAGTCTTAGACTGGTCCTTGGGAACCCAAACCATCGCAAAAAGTGCCAACACCCCGATTACGCCGGCGACAATGAAGGTGATATCGAAATTGGCGGCGGTGACCGCCAACACCCCTCCTCCGAGCACTGGGCCCAGCACTACCCCGGCATTTTCCGCCCCGTTATAGATACCGAGTCTGTACCCACGCTCGTTCGGATAAACCTTGGCGACCACCGCCGATGCGGGCGGCGCGTAGATAGCCGTCGCCAGCCCGTGATAAAAGCGCACCGCCAGCAGGATCGGCCACGACAGTGCGAAAAAATAAAGGAAGGGACCACTAGCCTTGACTAGCGCTCCGACCACCATCAACCTTCGAAATCCAAAGAGGTCAGAAAGCGCGCCCGCGGGAAGCTTCACCACGATGCCGATGATCGTGACGGCGGCCACGATCAGCCCGATCAACTCGACGGGCGCACCCAAATGTGTGGCATATAGAGGCGTTATCGGCGTCCGCATCATCTCGTAGCTCAGCCGACCGAGGAAGCCAACCGAGCACAATGCGACGAAGGGAGAGAAACGGCGTGTCGGGGCCGTCCACTCATTATACGGAGATTCCGGCTGCACTTCGCTCTTCGCCATTGTATATTCTCCGTTGGTCAAGTCTTACCCTTTGATGCCCGCGGTCTCGCCTGCGCTGTGGCCTGTTGATCGAGAGCGCCTACAGCGACATCACTTGCTCGGTCCGAGCATACAATTTACCTGGGCGCTCAAGCTGCACCCGCCGATGCCAGCGCCAGCAGGGCCACGCCCAGCCCGACGCGATAGACCGCAAACGCCGTGAAGCGATGTGTTCGTATGTAGCCAAGCAGCCACTTGACAGCAATGAAGGCCGTGATCGCAGATACGACGAATGCGATGCCAAGAGCTACCCAGTCGCCTTGTACCGCACCGTGCCTGTATTGGCTGAAGAGTTCGTAGCCACTTGCCGCATACATCGTGGGGATGCCGACAAGGAAGGCGAATTCGGTTGCCGCCGCCCGGTCGCTCATGCCCGTCAGCATGGCGGCGAAGATCGTCGCCGCCGAGCGGGAGGTTCCAGGAAAAATTCCTGCTATGATCTGGGCCACGCCGACGGCGACAGCGACGGCCCATGTAATTCTCTCGCGCGGCTTCTGCTTTGCCGCAATCCATTCCGCGGCCATCATCCAGAAGCCGCCAATGATAAGCGCCCAGGCGATCGGTTGCACGGTATCAGGCAGCTCGAAGCCAAGCTTCTTGGCGATCAGGCCGAGCACGCTCGTGATCAGGAACGCCAGGATCAGCTTGCCCGCATAGGAGCGGTTTTCGGGCTTTCGCCAACCAAGGATCAGCGCCAGGATTTTGTCCCGGTAGATGAAGGTGACGGCAAGAATGGCACCGGCCTGTATGACCACATTGAAGGTCTCGGAACGCGCACCGACCCAATGCTCGGCAATCAGCAGATGCCCCGTGCTTGAGACCGGCAGAAATTCTGTGATGCCTTCGATCACGCCGAGGATCGCAGCATTCAAGTAGTCCATCTCGGCTCCATCATGTTTCCCGGCTGACGCTCGAAGTCAGCCTATCTGGGCGTGATCTGACGTCTCGCAAAACGCCTGCGACTCGCAACGCTTTTCACGAATCCTTGAAGCCGAGAGCCGGTTCGGAACGCTCGAACGAACGGTCCATAGCAAAGGACGGGCTGATCAGAAGGGAAATATGGCCATAGAAGAGCGATATCTGGCCTTCCGC
>ERZ778018.2211-NODE-2211-length-12938-cov-4.217185_pt1 | contig 12938 bp, 14 predicted proteins | sample MGYA00375748_ERZ778018 | MGnify/ENA primary metagenome ERZ778018 (study PRJEB29350, sample SAMN05509839) | bioreactor metagenome | biome: bioreactor; material: wastewater | place: South Africa: University of Cape Town | collected 2014-04-22 ... | reverse complement strand
ACAGGCCAAGCAGAACGCCGATGATGCCGCCCATCAGCGAAAGCACCGTCGCTTCGACCAGGAACTGGATGAGAATGTGGCGTTCATGCGCGCCGATGGCCAACCTTATGCCGATCTCGCGTGTGCGCTCCGTCACCGACACCAGCATGATGTTCATGATGCCGATGCCGCCGACCAACAGGGACACGGCAGCGACGGCCGATAGCATGCCGGTCATGGTCGCGGTGGCGGACGTCATGGTGTCGGCGATCTGCGTCATGTCGCGGATGTCGAAATCGCTTTCCTTGTCCTGCGGCACGCGCCGCGCATCGCGTAAAATGTCCTCGACGCGCGGCAGCAACTCGCTGGTCGGCGTGCGGTCGTCGGCGGCAACATAGATGTTGTCGATGTTGCGGTTGCCGGCGATCTTGCGCTGGAAGGCGGCGAGCGGCATCAGGACGACGTTGTCCTGGTCCTGGCCGAAGCCGGTGTAGCCCTTCGGCGCCAAAAGGCCGATCACCTTGCAGGAGGAGCGGTTGACGCGGATGATCTCGCCGTCCGGGTCGCCGGCGCCGAAGAACTGCTGCCGCACCGTTTCGCCGATCAGACACACCCCGGTGCCAGAGCGTACCTCCGAATCCGAGAACGCGCGGCCGGATGCCAGCGTCCAGTCGCGGGCGTCGAGAAAGGCGCTGTCGGTGCCGGTGACGCCGGCGGTGATGTTTTCCGTGCCGTAGATGACGCGCACCTGCTTCTGCGCCGCCGGCGAGATGGCGCGGGCGCCTTCGAGATGGGCGCGCAACGCCGCCACGTCCTTATCCTGCAACGGGCGGATGACGGAGTCGGGAGTACCGCGCCCCGCCGGGCGGCCGGCGCGCACGACCAGAAGGTTCGAGCCGAGCTTGGAGATGTCTGTCTTCACCTTCTCGGTGGTCCCGGCGCCGATGGTCAGCATGGCGATGACGGCGGCGACTCCGATGACGATGCCGAGCAAGGTGAGGAAGGAGCGTAGCGCATTGCGCCGCACCGACCGGAGCGCGAGACGGACGGTTTCCCAGATCACGATACCATCTCCGCGTTCATCGCGTCCGACGCCACGTGGCCGTCGAGGAAGCGGATGGTGCGCTGGGCGTAGGCGGCGACGTCCGCCTCGTGCGTGACCATGACGATGGTCAGCCCCATCTCGCGGTTCAGGCCGGTCAAAAGCTCCATGATCTCGTGCGTGCGGGCGGTGTCGAGGTTGCCGGTCGGCTCGTCGGCGACCAGGAGGGTGGGGCGGGTGACGATGGCGCGGGCGATCGCCACGCGCTGTTGCTGGCCGCCGGATAGTTCGGCCGGCGTGTGGTGTTCGCGGCCGGTCAGGCCGACCTCGGCCAAGGCGCGCATGGCGAGTTCCCGCCGCTCATGCGCTGCCACGCCGCGATAGATCAGCGGCAGTTCGACATTTTCCGCCGCCGTCGTGCGCGCCAGCAGATTGTAGCCCTGGAAAACGAAGCCGATATAGAGATTGCGCAGCACCGCGCGACGGTTGCGGTCCAGGCGGCCGGCATCGACACCCATGAAGCGATAGGTGCCGGCGGTCGGCGTGTCGAGGCAGCCGATGATGTTCATCGAGGTCGACTTGCCCGAGCCGGACGGCCCCATGATGGCGACGAACTCGCCTTGCGGAATGGAAAGATCGACGCCGGCCAGCGCATGCACCTTGGCCTCGCCCTGACCGTAGGTCTTCCAGACGCGATCGAAACCGATGAGCGCGGCCATCGGTCAGCTTCCCTGCCGGGATGCGGTGATGACCTGGTCGCCCTCCTTCAAGCCGGACAGCACTTCGGTGCGGTCGCCGTCGGTGGCGCCGATCTTGACGTCGATGCGGCGCGGCCGGCCGTTTGCCAGCACGTAGAGCGTGCGCGTTCCCTCGGCAGGCTTGGCCTCCTGCTGGTCGCGCCAGCGACCCCGTCCGCCACGGCCGGTGAACATCGACAGCAGGCTGAAGCCGCGTTCGCGCGTCTCCGCCGGCCGATAGCGGAAGGCGGTGGACGGCACCGTCAGCGCGCCCTTGGCCTGCTTGGTGACGACGGACACCGTCGCCGTCATGCCGGGGCGAAGCAGCAGTTCGCCGTTGTCGACGTCGAGCCTGGCATTGTAGGTGACGACGCCGTCGGTGGTGACGGAGGCATAGGAAATGTCGCGAATCGCGGCGTCGAACGGCCGGTCCGGGAAGGCATCGACGGTGAAGCGGGCATGCTGGCCAGGCTTGACGGTGCCGATATCGGCCTCGTCGATGGCCGCTTGCAGTTCCATCTTCTTCAGGTCGGCGGCGATGACGAACAGAACCGGGGCCTGAAGCGAAGAAGCGACGGTCTGGCCGGGATCGACCGAACGGGTCAAAACGATGCCGTCGATCGGCGCGTAGATGGTGCTCTTGGCGAGATCGGCCTGCTGAAGTTTCAGGTCGGCGTTGGCGATGGCGAGATTGGCGCCGGCACTGTCGAGGGCCGCCCTGGCGCGGTCGCGCTCGGCGGTGGCCGTATCCAGCGCCTGCTGCGTGGCCATGCCTTTCTTCGTCAGTTCCGCGGCGCGGGCGAGCGCCTGCTCGTTTTCCTTCAGCGTCACCTGTGCCGTCTCGACGCTGGCCTGCGCGGCCTTGGCGGAGGCCTCGGCGCGTTCGATCTGGGCTTCCAGCTTGGAGGTGTCGAGCTTGGCCAGCACGTCGCCTTGCCTGACCTGCTGGTTCTCGTCGACGGCGACGGAGCGGACGACGCCGGACAACTCGCTGGAGATGTCCACCTGGGTGAGCGGCTGCAAGGTGCCGGTGGCGGAAACCTCGACGGTCAGGTCGGCGAGTGCCGCCGGTTCGGTCGTGTAGGTCGTCTTCGGCGTGGACGTGGCGTACCATTGGTAGCCGGCAAGGCCGGCGGCGACGACGACCAGCGCCAGCAGGCCCTGCCACAGCCGGCGGCGGCCGCGCCTCGGGCCGCCCTTGCCGTCGAGCCCGAGAGCCGTCTCGATTGCCTCGGCAGTTTGCTGCTTTGGCAGATTGACAAACTGGTCCACGGCGGACCCCTATGATGTCTGCGACGTCCCTACGAGTGCCCACATCAGGCCTTGCAGTCCATATTTCAAATTAAATTTCGCTCATGTTGGGATTGGAGTGGGCGCGGACGCCGAACCGGAACGAGGATTTTTCGAGCATGCACGGCCGCAATTATCTCATCTACGACGTCTTTACCGCCGACAGGCTTGCGGGCAACCCGCTGGCGATCGTGCTCGATTGCGAAGGGCTCGACCTCGCCGCCATGCAAAGGATCGCGCGCGAGTTCAACCTGTCCGAATCGGTGTTCGTGCTGCCGCCGGAAGACCCGAAGCATCGCGCGCGCATCCGCATCTTCACGCCCGATTACGAAATGCCGTTCGCCGGGCACCCGACGGTGGGCACGGCCGTCGCGCTGGCCGAGGCTGCGGGCAAAGGGACCGACGGCATTTTCGTGCTGGAGGAAAATATCGGGCCGGTGCGCTGTGCCGTCAGCCGCGGGCAGGGCGCCGCCTTCGCAGAGTTCGACCTGGCGAAGCTGCCCGAACAGTTGGGCCTTTCGGCCGATCCGATGGCGGTCGGCGCGGCGCTCGGGCTCGATCCGCATGAAATCGGCTTCGAGAATCACCGTGTCTCGTTCTGGTCCGCCGGTGTGCCCTATGTCACCATCCCGGTGAAAAACCTGAAGGCGGCGGAGAAGGCGAGGCTGGACAACCAGGCCTGGGCGGAACTGGCGCCGAAAAAGAGCGAGTGGGCCTTCGCCAGTCCCTACCTTTACTGCCGCGAGACGACGGATCGCGCCAACGCGTTCCATGTGCGCATGATCGTGCCCGGCAATCCTTCGTACGAGGACCCGGCCACCGGCTCGGCGGCGGCCGCCTTCGCCGGCGCCATCGTGCATTTCGACCGACCGCGCGACGGCCTGTCGCGTTTCTGGATCGAGCAGGGGGTGGAAATGGGCCGCCCGTCGCGAATCAGGCTCGAGATGGACATCGAGAGCGGCAAACTGGCTGCTGCGCGCATCGGCGGCGAGGCGGTGAAGGTGGCGGAAGGACGCCTCTTCGCCTGAAGCTTCACGGCTTCAGGCAATGCGCGAACTGTCAGGTTCAAGGGCTTGATCGATGGAAGATAATGGTGGGTGTGCACAGGATCGAACTGTGGACCCGCTGATTAAGAGTCAGCTGCTCTACCAACTGAGCTACACACCCACGCCACCGGCGAAAACCAGCGTCGGCGGCGATATAGCCGCCGCCTTCCGTCATGTCCAGCCCCGCGCCGACATTTCGTAACAAATCCTGCGCGCGCCGCGAGGCGGCGGCCATCAAGCGCTGTCTCGCGGCCTATTTTCCGCAATAATGGTCGTTCACGTCGTTGACGGCGTTGCCGTCCGGACCGACCCGCTGGTAGGCGCATTGGCCGGCTGCGGTGGTGATCATCCGCTGGTCGTAGTAGCGCGGCCCGCCGAAGAACCAGTTGAGCGGGTCTTCGTGCGCCGGCACGTACCGCTCTTCACCCGGCGGTACCGTGTGATGCCGCACGGCGCCGGCAAATGACGGCGTTGCCAGGGCCATCGCAAGAAGACTTGTCGCACAGATCGTCCGGATACTCATGATGACCTCGATTGCTCGATCCCAGATAATACCATGAATGCCGGACAGGCCCGAAGGGTTCATCGGAGCTGCGGATAAATTTCCGGAGGCTGGCCGCCGCGTCATCCTGATGGCGATCCCCGGTGCTGAAGCCTGATTTGCCAGTCCGCGTTTCCATCTAAGGAGAGCAGGCGAGAGCGTTTACCTTTGGTTAGTCATGGCCGGCGAATTGCCGGCTCCACGTGCCTCTCAGGGGCCTGGCTGGCCCGCTCTTTGCTCGTCGATCCGTGGCGGGTGAAAGTGAGATGCGGATGTTTCAAGTCGATGCAGGCGGGCGGCACAAGCCCGATGGAATACTATCGCGGCTGGCCAGGCTTTTGTGGGCCTGGCTCCGTTTCGCGACCTGGAGGTTGGTAACGGTGACGGTCGAGTTCTTCTCGCCGTCCCGCCTGAAGGACGCCCTGAGGCCGCGCAAGCGACGGCATACGAGCGGCACGGAGGCGGCCTCTTCCGGCGACGAGCGGCTCGACCGGTTCCACTGACCGGAGGGGCTGTCGGCCGGCGGCGCTACTTCTCCGAAACGCCGGCTTCGGCGAAGCTTGCCATGCGCGCATGGCATTCCAGCGCGGCGCGAACGATGTTGATGGCGACCGCCGCGCCGGAACCTTCGCCGAGCCGCATGCCGAGGTCGAGCAGCGGCGGCAGGCCGAGCGCTTCCAGCAGGCGGCGATGGCCGGCTTCGGCTGAGACATGCGCGGCGATGACATGGGCGAGGCCCTGCGGATGGAGCCTTGCCAGCGGCGCGGCCGCGGCCGTGCAGACGAAGCCGTCCAGCAGCACCGGCACGTTGTGCTGGCGCGCGGCCAGGACGCCGCCGAGGATCGCCGCCAGTTCGCGCCCGCCGAGTGCTGCGGCAACGGCCAGCGGATCGTGTAGCGCGGCGGCGTGACGAGCCAGCCCTGCCTCGATGACGTCTACCTTGCGCTTCATACCGGCGTCGTCGACGCCGGTGCCGCGCCCGGTCCATTTCTCGGCGCCGCCGCCGAACAGGGCGGCCGAGATCGCGGCGGCCGGCGTGGTGTTGCCGATGCCCATTTCGCCGAAGCAGACGAGGTCGATGTCCTCGCCCACCGCGTCGTAGCCGGTCGAGACGGCGGCGAGGAAAGCGGCCTCGTCCATGGCGGCGGCTTCGGTGAAATCGCCGGTCGGATGGTCGAGGTCGAGCGCGACCACCTCCAGTTCCGCGCCGGCGATGCGCGCCAACTGGTTGATGGCGGCGCCGCCGTGGGAAAAATTCGCCACCATCTGCACCGTCACTTCCGCGGGGAAAGCCGAAACGCCCCGTGCGGTGACGCCATGGTTGCCGGCGAAGACGACGATTTTCACCCGGTCGAGCCTCGGCATGGCGCGGCCTTGCCACCGTCCCAGCCAGGCGGCGGTGGCTTCGAGCCGTCCGAGGCTGCCCTGCGGCTTGGTCAGCGTGTTCTGGCGGGCGGCTACGGCCGCTGCCGCGTCGTCGCTGCCGGCGGGCAGGTCATGGCAGGCGGCGCGTAGGTCTTCGAGCGATTTGAACGGCATGGCCAAATTCTCCGGGGCGGTTCAGGACAGGGTGACGGAGGCGACGAGAAGCACGGCAATCTCGGCCAGTTGCTGGAGCGCGCCGGCCGTGTCGCCGGTCTGGCCGCCGATCTGGCGCCGGCAAAGCGCGGTGAAGGTTGCGAAGACGAAGCCGAGTAGGATCGCAGCCGCGACGAGTCCGCCGAGGCCGAGCGGCAGCAGGACCAGCGCGCCGAGCCCCGCACCGGCAATCGCGGTCTGGCGCGAAACGCTGCCGGCACCGGCTGAGAGGCCGTCGCTGCGGGCGGGCGGCAAGCGATGCATGAAGGCGCCGAGCAGGCCGCGCGAGGCGCCGTGCGCGGCGACCAGAGCCGCCAGCATGGACCAGCCGCCGTGGATTTCGGCGAGCGCGTTCCAGCGCAGGAGCAACGATAGCGCAAGGGCGGCCGCGCCATAGGCGCCGATGCGGCTGTCGCGCATGATTTCCAGCTTGCGCTCCCGGTCCCGGCCGCCGCCGAAACCGTCGGCGACGTCCGACAGGCCGTCCTCATGCAGCGCGCCGGTGGCGAGCACCGTTGCGGCCAGTGCCAGTGCGGCGGCAGGTCCCGAGGCGAGGCCGAGGCGGGCGGCGACGGCGTAGGTCAGGGCGCCGATGACGGCGACGGCAAGGCCCGCCAAAGGCGCCGCCCAGATCGCGTCGGCGAGCTTGCGGCCGCGAAAGTCGAAGACCGGCAGCGGCAATCGGGTGAAGAAGACGAGGCCGAGCGCGACGTCGCGAAGGAAGGGGGCCGGGATTCGGTTCATAATTGCAGAGCCGCCAAAGGCTTTGGTTCTTGTTCTCGGCCTTCTCCTATGGGGTGGGCCTTTCTCCGCTGCCGCGATGCCGGCGTTTTTCCAGCCTGGGTTCCTCGCCCCCGTGGGGAGAGGTGGCGTGCGAAGCGGGAGGGAGAGAGGACGCCATAGGCGGGCGCCTTGCTCTCGATGAGCATATGTCCGGAAGCGCAGAAGGGAACGCCCCATGGGATTAACTGCGACGGAGCGGGGCAGGGCGAGATCATCGCTATCCCCTTGCGATGGCGTGGAAGAAGGTGCCGCTGACGTGGCCGCGCCGCGCGCCGGCGGGACCGAGCGGGCGGCCTTCGCCGTCCGTCATCTCGGCCAGCGCCGCGTCGTTTCCCGGCACGGTGATGCGGGCGTAGTGGAATTCGTGGCCGCGCACGCCGGTATCGGTCGGCCCCAGCGGGCAATCCGCCAGCAGGCGCGCCTGCCGGTAGCCGAGGTTCATCTTGCGCTTGGCGAAGGAGGTGGAATGGCCGAGCAGGCCGAGCATGCGGTGCGTGGCGCCATCCGCATCCTCTAGCGCTTCGCCGAGAACCATGAAGCCGCCACACTCGCCATGGATCGGCTTTTCCCGTGCGAAGGCAGCCATGCCGGCCCGGAAGTTTCCAGCGGCGGCAAGCTTGCCTGCGTGAAGCTCGGGATAGCCGCCCGGCAGCCAGCAGGTGTCGCAATCGGCCGGCGGTGCTTCGTCGGCCAGCGGTGAGAACGGCACGATCTCGGCGCCTGCGGCCCGCCAGCGGCCGACGGCATGCGGATAGACGAAGGTGAAGGCGGCGTCCTGGGCGAGCGCGATGCGCTGGCCGGGCGGCGGCAGGGCGGCGGCGAAGCTGCCGGCTTGCGTCACAAGCGGTTCGGCCAGCCGCATGACCGCGTCGAGGTCGATGGAGCGCTCGACCATGTCGGCCATTTTTTCGATGAAGGCGGCGAGATCGGCATGTTCGGACGCCTGCACCAGTCCCAGATGCCGTTCGGGCATGGTCATTTCGGGATCGCGCAGGATGGCGCCGACGACGGGCAGGCCGAGCGCCTCGACTGCTTCGGTGCACAGCCGCCGGTGCCGTTCGCTGCCCAGCCGGTTCAGGACGACGCCGGCGATGCGCACGGCGGGATCGTAGGTGGCGAAACCCTTGGCGACGGCAGCCGCCGTGGTGGATTGGCCGGAAACATCCAGCACCAGCAGGGACGGGATGCCGTAGAGCCGGGCGAGATCGGCGCCGGAGCCGGTGCGGCCGGCGCCGGCCGGAATGCCGTCGAACAGGCCCATGGCGCTTTCGACGACGATGAACTCCGCGTCCTGCGCGGCCTGACCTGCCAGGCCGTTCAGCAGGGAAGGCGCCATTGCCCAGGAATCGAGGTTGACGCCGGGCAGGCCGGTCGCCGCCTGATGGAAGCCGGGGTCGATATAGTCCGGTCCGGACTTGGCGCCGCGCACGCGCACGCCGCGCCGCGCCAGCGCGCGCAGCAGGCCGATGGTGACGCTGGTCTTGCCGGAACCGGAGCGCGGCGCGCCGATCAGGATCGCGCGGGCGGTCATTTCGGACCCGCCATACGGCCGCGCAGCGCGACGATGCCGCCGACGACGATCAGGGCAGGGGAGACGACGTTCTCCCGCGCTGCTACCTCGACCAGCGTACCCAGCGTGGCGACGACCGTGCGCTCGCCGGGCAAGGTGGCATTCTCCACCAGCGCGGCGGGGGTGTCTTGCGAAAGTCCGCCGGCGCGAAGGTCGGCCACCGTCTCGGCCATGTGGGTCAAGCCCATATAGATGACGATCGGCTGGCCGGTGCGGGCAAGGGCCGCCCAGTCCGGCCGGTCGTCGGAGAGGGCGGCGAAGCCGGTCGCCAGGATCACCGCGCCGTTGACGCCACGCATGGTAATCGGGATGCCGGCGGAGGCCAGCCCGCCGAAGGCCGAGGTGACGCCGGGCAGGATGCGGTAAGGGATGCCGTGCTCGACCAGCGCCAATGCCTCCTCGCCGCCGCGCGCGAAGACGGTGGGGTGGCCGCCCTTCAGGCGCACCACCTTACGGCCTTCCTTTGCCAGCCTGACGAGCAAGACGTTGATGTCGCCTTGCGGGATTGAGAGGCGGCCGCCACGCTTGCCGACGAAGAATTTTTCCGCCTGTTCCGCCACGGCGACGATTTCGTCCGACACCAGCGCGTCGTGAACCAGCGCGTCGGTCTGGGTCAGCGCGTCGAGCACCTCCAGCGTCAGCAGGCTTGGATCGCCAGGGCCGGCGCCGGCCAGCCAGACATGGCCGGCCTCGAGGCGCGGCTTGTGCGCGGCGAGTTTGGCAGCAATGTCGGACAGGCTCATCCACGCCCCCTGAAACGGCGCTGGTAAGTGGCGTCATAGAGCGAGCTCTCGGTAAAATCCTCGGCCGCCAGCGACGGGCCGACAAAGATGATGGCGGTGCGCTCCACCGGCTCCTCGGCGAATTTTTCCGCGATCGTCGCCAGCGTGCCACGGATGATGCGCTCGTCCGGCCATGAGGCGCGGAAGACAATGGCGACAGGGCAGTCCGGTCCGTAGAGCGGCGAAAGCTCGGCCACCACCTGATCCAGCGCATGAATGGCGAGATGCACGGCCAGCGTCGCGCCGGTACGGGCGAAATTGGCCAGCGTCTCGCCGGGCGGCATCTTCGAGGCACGGCCGGAGACGCGGGTGAGAACGAGGCTCTGCGTCAGTTCGGGGATCGTGAGTTCGCGCCGCAGTGCTGCGGCTGCGGCGGCGAAGGACGGCACGCCGGGGGTGAGCGTGTAGGGGATGCCGTGCTTTTCCAACCTGCGGATCTGCTCGGCCACCGCGCTCCACACCGAAAGGTCGCCCGAATGCAGCCGCGCCACGTCCCGCCCGGCGGCGTGCGCGGCGACGTATTCGGCCTCGATCTCGTCCAGCGACAGCGGCGCTGTGTCGACGATGCGCGTGCCTGGCGCGCAATGGGCGAGCAGTTCCGGCGCGACGATGGAGCCGGCATAGAGACAGACCGGGCATTCGGAAAGCAGACGCGCCCCGCGCAACGTGATGAGGTCGGCGGCGCCTGGCCCGGCGCCGATGAAATGCACGGTCATGGCAGGTTTCCCGCTATGGCGATGGCGCAGGTGACAGGGCCGACGGCGACGCGCGGCCCGAGCAAAGTCGCATCCTGCCCGGCGGCGGCGAGTGCGGCCGTTTCGGAAACGGACGGGGTGCCGGTAGCGGCGAGGGAAGGCTCCGAACGGGTCAGCGCGCGCAGCGAGACGGCGCGCAGGGCTGCGTCGTCGACCAGCAGCAGGGGCAATTTCAGAGCCTTGCCGGTCGCTGCGATGGCGTCCTCGGCGCGCTTGAAATGGGCCGTCGCCAGTGCCGACAGCGCGCTGGGGGAGAGCCCGTGGGAGGCGAGCGCCGCTTCCACGGCCGCGAGGACCTGCCCTTGATCGACGCCCTTGCGGCAGCCTATGCCTGCGACCATCATGGTTTCGTCCAGTTCCATTGCGTGACAGGGAGGGCCGGCCGCCACGCCTGCATCGCGCCGACGGCGCCCGCGCGGGAGATGGCGAGCCGAACCAACTCGCCGCCGAGTTCTGCGTGGCGCGCCAGCAGCAGCGCCTCCATTTCCAGCGTCACGGCGTTGGCGACCAGCCGGCCGCCGGGGGGCAAGGCGGCTATCGCGGCGTCCAGCACACCGGGGTCGCTGCCGCCGCCGCCGATGAAGACGACAGACGGAGCCGGCAGGCCGGCGAGTGCTTCGGGCGCCTTGCCTTCGACCACCGTGAGGCACGGCACGCCGAAAGCGGCGGCGTTGCGGCGGATGCGGGCGGCGCGCTCCGGGTCGGCCTCGACGGCGACGGCATTGAGCGAGGGATGGGCCAGCAGCCATTCGATGGCGATGGAGCCGGAGCCGGCGCCGATGTCCCACAGCATTTCGCCATGCCGGGGCGCCAGCGCCGAAAGCGTAACGGCGCGCACCTCGCGCTTGGTGATCTGCCCATCGTGCTCGAACAGGGCGTCGGCGCGGCCGGTGGCCAGCGGAACGATGCGGGCCTGCCGATCCGCTTCGACTTCGATCGCCAGGACGTTGAGCGGATTGATGTTTTCGAAGGGAAAGGCGGCGGCGCGAGCGGTGCGTATGCGTTCGTCCGGTCCGCCCAACGCCTCCAGAACGGTGAGTTTTGAAGCGCCGAAACCACTATCGGCGAGAAGCGCTGCCATTTCGGCGGGCGTCTTGCCGTCGGACGTCAGCGCCAGGATACGCGCGCCGGGATGCAGAGATGGGCGGATCAGGTCGATGGAGCGGCCATGCAGGGAAACCGTCTCGACGTCCTGCAAGGCCCAGCCCAGCCGGGAGGCGGCGAGCGAGAAGGCCGACGGCGCCGGGATGACGGTCATTTCGACAACCGGGATCTGGCGGGCGAGCGTTACGCCGACACCGTGGAAAAACGGATCGCCCGAGGCGAGCACGCAGACTTTCCTGCCGCGCAGGGCGAGCACCGCGTGCATGGCGCTGTCAAAGGGAACCGGCCAGGGCCGTGGTTCTCCGGCGATGAGGGTTTCGGCCAGCGCCAGATGCCGCGCGCCGCCGAACACGAAATCGGCTTCGGCAACATGCCGCTTGGCTGTGTCGCCAAGCCCCGCCACGCCGTCCTCGCCGATGCCGACGACAGTGAGCCATTTTTCGGGATTTGCCGGAGCGCCGTTCGTCATGACGGCACCGGGGCGATCGTGAAAAGATGCCTTTCTCCGACGCCGCTACGCTTCATAAGTTGGTTATGGCAGCGCACCCCCACCCCTAACCCCTCCCCACAAGGGGGAGGGGGACTCTGGGGCGACGCTATGCTCAGCCAACCTTGGCAATTCTGGTGGGAACGGTGGCGTCGGCGTCTTCCTCTCCCTTGCGGAGAGGGGACAGGGGTGGGGGTGGGCGACCGTCGATATGGATAGAGGGTGGTTTGCGCCGTCTTGGGGCGGTAAAACTGACCGTCGTCAACGACCGGAAAATCCTGCGTATGCCGCACAAAATCCTCATCCTCGGCGGGACGGCCGAAGCGCGGCAGGTCGCGGCAGCGCTGGCGGGGCGCGGCGATTGCGAGGTCGTGCTGTCGCTGGCGGGGCGCACCGAACACCCCGCGGCGCAGGGCGTGCCGGTGCGCATCGGTGGGTTCGGCGGCGCGGAAGGATTGGCCTACTATCTCAAGGAAAACGCCGTCGAACTGCTGGTCGACGCCACACATCCCTATGCCGCGCGCATCTCGGCCAATGCCGCCGAGGCCGCGCGGATTGCTGGGGTGCCGATCTTGGCGTTGCGCCGGCCGGGCTGGGAGCGGATGGAAGGCGACCGCTGGACGGAGGCCGACGATGTCGCCGGAGCGGTGCGTGCGCTTGGCACCGCGCCGCGCCGCGTCTTCCTCACCCTCGGCCGGCAGGAGGTTCATGCCTTCGAGGCAGCGCCGCAGCATCGCTATCTCGTGCGCAGCGTCGATCCGGTCGATCCGCCGCTCACCCTGCCGAATCTCGAGACCGTCCTGTCGCGCGGGCCGTTCGAGATCACCGACGAACTGGCGCTGCTCGAACGCCATGGTATCGATGCGGTCGTGTCGAAGAACAGCGGCGGTTCCGCGACCTATGGCAAGATCGCCGCCGCGCGCGCGCTCGGCATCGAGGTGATCATGGTTCGCCGACCGGCGTTGCCGAATGTGCCATCGGCCGAAACCGTGCATGAACTGGTCGCCAAAGTCGTTCATCTTCTCGGCCCCGTGGCGGAGCGCGGCGTGTAGACCAGGGGCGCCTGACCCTCGCGCCTGATGATGCGGGTTTCGGGCGAGCCGACGATGATGCAGGTCGCCATGTCGGCCATGTCCGGGCTGGCGTCAGCCAGCAAGCAGGCCCGGATGCGCTCGTCCGGCCGACCGGCGGCACGGCCCAAGACCACCGGCGTGGTGCCGGGCAGCACCGCCGTCAGGCCTTCG
>ERZ778018.2210-NODE-2210-length-12949-cov-5.373430_pt1 | contig 12949 bp, 9 predicted proteins | sample MGYA00375748_ERZ778018 | MGnify/ENA primary metagenome ERZ778018 (study PRJEB29350, sample SAMN05509839) | bioreactor metagenome | biome: bioreactor; material: wastewater | place: South Africa: University of Cape Town | collected 2014-04-22 ... | reverse complement strand
GGATTCTTACCGGCATCCAGGAATTGCATATCTGGCGTGCCCATCGGCGTCTCGACCTGCTTGTAAGCGATGGTGACGGGTCCGGCCATCATGTAGTTGATCAGGTCCGGATTGCCGCCATAGGCACGGCCGTAGGTGCGGACGCGCGTGGTGTCGCGCGGTTTGAAGAGATGGGCCGCCTTGCCCGCGATCTCGTCGTGCATCTGATACAGCGGACTGAGGTCATCGAGCAGCCAGAAGGCACGACCGTGCGTCGCCGCGACGAGATCGGTTCCCTTGACGATCAGATCGTAGACCGGCACGACCGGCAGGTTGCTCTGCATCCGCTGCCAGTGGGCGCCGTCGTCGAATGAGACGTAGACACCGGACTCGGTGCCGGCGTAGAGGAGGCCGCGTCGATTCGGGTCTTCGCGGATCGTGCGGGTGAACTCCTCCGCCGGGATGCCGCCGGTAATCAACGTCCAGTTCTGGCCGTAGTCGTTCGTTTTGAAGAGATATGGTGTCAGATCGTCGCGCTTGTAACCGGTGGCCGCGAGGTAGGCGGTGGCCGCGTCGTGCGGAGACGGCTCGATGATGCTGATCATCGTCCACTCGGGTAGACCGGCCGGGGTGATGTTCGTCCAGTTCTGGCCGTCGTCGCGCGAGATGTGGACGAGACCGTCGTCACTGCCGGCCCACATAACACCCTTTTCGTGGCGCGATTCGGCAAACGCGAAGATTGTGCCGTAGATTTCGGCACCCGAGTTGTCGTCGGTGATCGCGCCGCCGGAAGACTGCAACGTCGCCGGGTCGTTGCGCGTCAGATCCGGACTGATCGTCGTCCAGCTCGAGCCCTCGTTCGTCGAGCGATGCACATGATTCGAGGTGATGTGCAGAATGCTCGGATCGTGCGGCGAAAACTCGACCGGGAACGTCCACTGGAAGCGATATTTCAGATTGATCGCGCCGGAGCCGAATCCATTAACCTCCGGCCAGACGGTCACATTGCGCTTGTGGCCCGAGATCGGGTTCCAGGCGAGCAGTCGTCCGTGCCCCGGTCCCGTGCCGATGCCACCGCCGAAGACGCGTTTCGGTTCCTTCTCGCTGATGGCGATATAGCCACTCTCGCCCCCGCCCGGCTCGGTATAGTCGGTCCAGGTGATGGCGCCCTCGTTGCCGATCGTCGGCAGGCGCATCGCGTAGTTGTCTTGCTGCGAGCCGTAGACGTGGTACGGGAACTGGTTATCGGCGGCGACATGATAAAACTGCGCGGTCGGCTGGTTGAGCACCGTCGACCAGGTGCGACCGCCGTCGAAGCTGACGCTGGCGCCGCCGTCATTCCCTTCAATCAGCCGTTTCGAATTGCGCGGGTCGATCCAGAGCGCATGGTTGTCGCCGTGCTGGGTCGGAACGGCGACGAATGTTTTCCCGCCGTCGGTCGACTTCCAGCAGTCGAGATTGAGGATCCAGACCGAGTTCTCATCCTGCGGGTCGGCAAAGACGTGCATGTAATACCACGGCCGGCGTCGCAAGTCGCCCTCTTCGTTGATCCGGCTCCAGGTGGCGCCGTAGTCGTCCGAGCGGAAGAGCGCGCCATCTTCGGCTTCGATCAACGCCCAGACACGCCCCGCTTTCGCGCCGGAGGCGGCGACGCCGATCTTGCCGAGCACGCCTGTTGGCATGCCCGGGTTACGCGTGATGTCTTCCCAGGTGTCGCCGCCGTCGAGGCTGCGCCAGAGGCCGCTGTCGGGGCCGCCGCTGTCGAGCGTGTGCGGATAGCGCTGCACCTGCCAGATCGAGGCGTAGACGACCCGCGGGTTCGACGGATCGAGCGAGACATCGGCCGCGCCGGCGCCCTCGTTCTTGTAGAGCACCTTCTCCCAGCTCTTGCCGCCGTCGCGCGTGCGGAAGACGCCGCGCTCTTCGTTCTTGCCCCAGGCATGGCCGAGCGCCGCCACGAAGACGACATCGGGATTTGTTGGATCGACGGCCATGCGACCGATGTGCCGCGTGTCGGCCAGCCCAACATTGGTCCAGCTATGCCCGCCGTCAGTCGACTTGTAGACGCCGTCACCATGCGAGATGTTGCTGCGCAGGCAGGCCTCGCCGGTCCCGGCGTAAATGACATTCGGATCGGATGGTGCGACTTCGAGCGCGCCGATGGCCGCAACATTCAGGAAACCGTCGGAGACGTTTTCCCAGTACGAACCGCCGCTGGTGGTCTTCCAGACTCCTCCGGCGCAACCACCGAAATAGAACGTGCCAGTTTCATTCGGGTCACCAGCAACCGCCACCACGCGCCCGGCGCGGTGTGGGCCGATCGATCGCCACTCAAGCGATTGGAGCAGCTTATCGTCCACGGAGTGATCTCCCTCCAATAGAGACATGACTGAGGTGCCGTTGGAAAGTCAACTGCTCTCCGGTAGCATCCCAGAACCATTCCGGATTGTCTGACCGCTTGGGCTGCTTGTCAAAGTTTTCGCATTCTATCCGCAGAATCTTTGAATTACGGTAGCCTTGACGGCATGAGATCACCCCTGTTTGTTCGAGACTGATGGATGGGCGCGCCCCACCGCCCGGCAAGGAGAATTACCATGACGCACGTACGAAGCCTCGACCACATCGGAGTCAACGTCGATGATCTCGAAGCCGCCACGGAGTTCTTCCTCGAACTCGGTCTCGAAATAGAGGGGACCGGGACGAACCAGGGCAAGTGGGTGGGCGACATCATCGGACTCAAGGATGTCAAATCGGATCTCGTTTTTCTCCGCACGCCCGACGGCAGCAGCAAGATCGAACTGGTCAAATTCCACACGCCTGCCGACAACCAAGGTCCCGAGGCAGCGTCATCGAACCGACTCGGCATCCGCCACCTCTCCTTCGTCGTCGATGACCTGCATGGCCTTCTCGAAAAACTGCGTGCCAAGGGCTTCAACACGATGGGAACTGTCCACGACTACGAGAACATCTTCCGGCTCTGCTTCCTACGCGGCCCCGAGGGCATCATCGTCGAGCTGGCCGAACGGATTGGCGGGGCGGCAGGGGAGTAAGCGGGTTGCAGAAATGACCCACTGACTCCGGTAGGGGCAACCCCCCGTGGTTGCCCTGGTACCCTGCGGCCAAACATGACGGCACACGACCAGGGCAACCACGGGGGGTTGCCCCTACGAAGGTTGGTCTATCAATGTGCAAACCGTTGTACAGGAATGATTTCGCCCCGAGGACCATGCCATGCGAACGGGGCAGAAAGTTAAGTTGCTTCCTGTCACGGAGTAACGGTGGTCATCGCACGAATGGAGTTGCCCGTCATCTGATCCACGACGACGAGCATTCCCACGATGATGAGTACTGCTAACCACGACGAGTGGGTCACAGGTTAGTTATCATGCGCGATAAACTCGACAACCGGCAGTTCACGGGCGTGGGCGACAGCCATGCGGATTTCGTTTTCGTAGTCGAAGGTCTTGGTGAGGCGCATCAGGGGGCGGATGTACTGCGGCGGGCCGCAGTTCTTCGAGCAGACCTGCATCCGTTCCATCAGTTCCTGCCGCCGGTCGGGATCGAGCACTGGATGAGCGGTGGCGCGAATGCGACGGCGGCCGACCTGAAGCGTCACTTCGGGATTGGCGACGACGTTACGGTACCAGTTGGAACTGACACCCCAACCGGAAAACGAAATGTAATGGCTATCGAGCGCCATGAAGCTGACGCCGGTGGTTCGCGGCAATCCCGATTTACGCCCGGTGGCCGTGAGCATCATGACGCAGCGTGTGCTCAGGAAGGCGGCAATCGGGCCGTGGTACATCAGGCGCGGCAGTTTGAAGACGGTGCGCAGCAGCCAGCCCGGCTTTTCGCGACGGAATCCGCTCAGCGGTGAACTCATCGTGTACCTCCCTGGCGTCCGTCTCCATTATGCCAGCGTTTCGGCAATCTCGGCAGCCGTCTGGCGGGCGCTTCGTCCGACGCCGATGAGCGTCGCCGAGGCGTAGCCGGTCCATTCACCGTAACCGACGAGCCAGAGGCGTGGTTCGCGCACGGCGCGCGTGCCCTCAGTTTCGACATAATCGTTCGGTTCGACGACGCCGAGATCGATGAGATGATCGAGTGCGGGCCGGAAGCCGGTACACCAGATGATGGCGTCAATGGCGCGCTCAACGCCGTCAGGCCAGACCGCGCCATGACAGGTGAGCCGTTCGAACATGCGCACGCTGCGGAGAACACCGCGATCGCGTGCCTCGCGCACGGACGGCACCATGACGATGTCACCCAGCCCACCGGCGATCTCTTCAACTGCCTCTCCTGCCTGCTCGGCACGGTAACGGCGGGTGGCGCGATCGAAGAGGTCGCGGCCGTCGATATGATCGGGCAGGAAGGTTGGTTCACGCAGTGTCGCCCAGATCGTCTCGGCGACGCGCGAGACTTCGGCCAGAATCTGTGCCGCTGAATTGCCGCCTCCGACGATCATGACCCGTTTACCGGCGAAGCAGTCGGGATTTCGATAGTCCGCCGAGTGGAGTTGCTCGCCCCGGAAGTGTTCGACACCCGGATAGTGCGGGAGATAGGGCCGGCGCCAGCTGCCGGTGGCGCTGACGACGGCTCGGGCCGCCCACTCGCCGGCGTCAGTCTCGATGCGCAGACGGTCAGCAGCGCGCACGACCCGCTTGACTATCACCGGGCGACGGATTGGCAGTTTGTAGCGCTCTTCATATTCGGCGATGTATTTCAGCGCGTGATCGCGTGGCGGATACCAATCCGGCCCGCCCGGCATGATCCAGCCAGGCAGCGAGCTGAAGCGCGCCGGAGAGAAGAGATGCAGTGAGTCCCAGGTATGTCGCCAGGCGCCGCCCGGACCGTCTTCGGCATCCAGGATTTCGAATGACAGGCCGGTGCGGCGCAGGTAGTAGGCGGTCGCCAATCCGGCTTGCCCGCCGCCGATAATCACGACATCGTGTTGAATAACCAGTGCGTTCTCCCGCTCTAATCTCGTGCTCCCACACGTCCAAACGTCGTATCGTTCGTATTATTCCGAACAATCCCTTATGAGAACGAGAGCGTCGCCAGGAACTGAGGCGGTCGGCGCACCTTCGTTGCCTGCTCGAAGGCGTAGGCGAGCCGGATGAGCGTCGCCTCGCTGAAGGCGCGACCCATGAAGGTGAGCCCAATCGGCAGACCGAATGCGAAGCCGGCCGGCACCGTGATGAGCGGATAGCCGGCCATGGCTGCCGGTCCACAACTGGATCCGGTGTAGTGATCGCCATTAACCAGATCGGTCGGCCAGGCCGGCGAGCCGGTCGCCGCGATCAACGCATCGAGCTGGTACGCATCGATGACGGCGTCGAGTCCCTGTTCGCGGGAGAGGCGTCGGCTCGTGCTGAGCGCCTGGAGATAGGCCTGTTCGGTGAGCGGTCCCTTCTCTTGCGCCTTCTCGAAGGTGTCCTGGCCGAAGTAGGGCATTTCGCGAGCGGCGTTTTCCTGGTTGAAGCGAATAACCTCTTCGAGCGTATGTACCGGCGCGTTCGGTCCGAGACCGGCGAGGTAGCTGTTCAGACCGGCCTTAAACTCGTAGAGCAAGACCTCGAATTCAGCCTCGCTCGCCTTCAACTCTTCGGCGGTCGGAATGTCGGCCGGGTCGATGATGACCGCGCCGAGATCGCGCATGACCTGGATCGACTCCTCAACGACCGCATCCGCCGCCCGGCTGTAACCGGAATAGACGGCGCGCACGACACCGATACGCGCTCCGTGCAGACCGTTCTTGTCGAGGAACTGGGTGTAGTCGCTGTGAGACTTACCGGTACTGGCGGCTGTGGCCGGATCGCGCGGATCGACGCCCGCGATAGCACTGAGAAGCGCGGCCGCGTCCGCGACCGAGCGGGTCATTGGTCCGACGGTATCTTGACTGTACGAGATCGGGATGACCCCGGCGCGGCTCGTGAGTCCGACGGTCGGCTTGATGCCGACGATGCCGTTGTTGTTCGAGGGGCAGACGATCGAGCCGTCGGTCTCGGTCCCAAGCGCGGCGGCGATCAGATTGGCTGAGACGGACTGGCCCGAGCCGGAACTTGAGCCGCACGGGTTGCGGTCGAGCGCGTACGGATTCTTCCCCTGACCACCTTGACCGCTCCAGCCGCTCGACGAACGGCTCGAACGGAAGTTGGCCCATTCGCTCAGATTCGCCTTCCCGGCGATGATCGCGCCTGCCTGGCGCAGCCGCTCGACCACGAACGCATCCTGCGCGGCATGTGAACCTTCGAGCGCCAGGGATCCGGCGGTCGTCATCATCCGATCGGCCGTGTCGATGTTGTCCTTCACCAGAATCGGGATGCCGTGCAACGGTCCACGCGGACCGTGTTCGCGACGCTCGCGGTCGAGCGCCTCGGCAGTCGCGGGCGCGTCGGGATTCAACTCGATCACCGAGCGTAGTTCCGGCCCCCGGCGATCGAGTTGTTCGATCCGTTCGACATAGGCGGCCAGCAGCGATGACGCGCTCAGCTCGCCGCTCTCCATGCGTGCTTGTAACTCGACGAACGTCTGTTCTTCGATCTCTTCATGCGGCCCCATCGCTCGATCCTTTCGCGGGTATCGACGAGTAGCGATGCGCTTCTATACGCGCGCGGCGCTTGTTGTGTCAATGGCCGTGCACTTGACGTGCGCGCGGGTAGTACCGACACTGCCTGTTATGCCGCATGTGGGCACACAGGACGGGACGTAGCGGGTCTGCCGCTGTCTCGGTGAGGAGGAGGGTCTGCGCATGAGCATGGCCGATGTCTACCTGTCCCAGTATCAGTCGATGTCGAACTTCATCGACAATCAGGTCGCTGATTTGCCCGAGGATGTCTTTCATCAGCGCCCAGGTTCGTCGCTTAACCCGATCTCGTTCAGCTATTTTCACCTGCTACGCGTGTGGGATGTTGATCTCAATTGGATCGTCAAGGGTCTCGGGCCGAAAAACGACGCCTGGCATCGTGGTGGCTTCGCCGAGAAATCCGGCTACAGCCCGGATGGCAAAGGCGCACGGGGTATGGGCATCGGCACCGGCTTCACCGATGAAGATGTCGATGAGCTCATCGTCAGCCGCTCACTGCTGCAGGAATACCAGGCGCAGTTGATGGCCGAAACCGAGGAGTACCTGCGCGGTGCGAGCGATGACGAGTTGAACCGAGAGGTGGCGCCGCTGCCGAGCGCGCCAGATCGTCCGGCCACCTGTGCGCAGCGCCTGCAACACGCCATGAACCACGCGCTCAGCCACACCGGCGAGCTGCGGTTCGCCAAGGGCATGATCGGCATGCACGACCCGACCTATCCGGGCGCCAGAAGCTAAGGGCGAACGCGCGCGGAGAGACGTTCCTCGTCATCCTGCGCCGACGCGAAGGATCGCTCATGCGTTCCTAAGAGCACGATCTTCGAGGAACGGGAAAGAGATTCCTCGCTGCGGCTCGGAATGACAAGTGTGTGTCTCCACGCGCGTTCGTTCGTTAGCGGGTGACGGCGAAGGGGTTGCCGGAGGCAATGGCGCGGTTGGTCGCTTGCATCGCTTTGCCGATCGGCAGACCGGCGAACGGCATATGGAGCAGGTCGGCATGATTGGCGAAGGCGGCGCGCGCCGCGAGCTGGTATTCCATGCCACCGAGCACGATGATTGGATCGTAACTCGTCAGCCCCATCTCTTCGACCTGCTGCCGGAGCGTCGCGACGTCAACCGGCCCGCTCCGCGGGTCCTTGAAGGTGACATTGTAGTTTTCGGGAATCAGGATTCCCGGATCGAGCAGGCCGTATTTGGCGCTCAGGATGAGCCAGCGATCGGCGAAGCGCTCGGCATAGGAGCGGTTGACCTTGAAGGGGCCACCGATGTACGCGTCGCGCGCCTCAACCGCCCCGGCCAGCGGGTACTTCGACCAGATTTTCGTTTGACCGCATGGCACGATGACCAGCGTTCCAGCCACCTTACGCTCCTCGTAGATCAAAGCGGTGAAGCCATCTCGTGGCGGTAGTCAGTTATCGCTCAATTGACAGCATTTGTCCAACCGGATGCGCGTTTCGTGAGGTGAGCCGCGTATTGCGTAGATCGTGTTGACGCATGGTGAAGCGGGTGGCGGCCAAGCGCCGCCACCCAGTCGGTCATCAGGTGCGGGCGAAGCCATCCATGATGCGGGCGATCCGCTTGATGCCGGTGACGTAGTCCTCGACGTAGATGTTTTCGTTCGGCGAATGCGCGCCCGAGTCGGCATGACCGACGCCGGAGGAGGCGAACGGGATGCCGAATTTGTGGGCCATCACGTAGGCCGGTCCGGTGCCGAGGCTGGTCGGAATGATGACCGGCTCTTTGCCGTCGATCTCGCGGTGCGCTTCTTCCACGACTCGCACGATCGCCGAGTCGGTTGAGGTGCGAGCCGGATGTTCGGCACTCAGCAGCTCAACCTCGACGTCGGAGAAGCCCTCGTTGTCGAGGTGCTTGCGCAGCAGATCGCGAATCTCATACGGATCCTGGTCGATCACGAGCCGGAAATCGACCTTCGCCATCGCCTCGGCCGGCATCACCGTCTTGGTGCCGGGACCGGTGTAGCCGGAGTTGATGCCACAGATGGTGCAGGTCGGCTGGAAGTATTCCTTCAGTTGGAGATCGCGGCCGCTCAGGCCGTTGACGAACTGGTCGATGTTATACAGCTGCTTGCGGCTGGCTTCGGTGTTCGGCAGTTTGTCGAGGATCTCCAGGTCGTGGTCGGTCGGCGCGATGACACGATCGTAGAAACCAGGGATGCGGATGCGCTCGTCCGGTCCCTTGAGCGTCGAGAGTGCCCAGTTGAGGCGCCAGGCAGCGTTGGGCACCGAGGCTCCAAGCGACGAGTGCAAATCGCGGGCGATCGACTTGACGCGCAATTCGACGTAGCAGATCCCCTTCAGTCCGAGCGAAATGATCGGTGTGCCATCGACATCCTTGCTACCGCTTTCCCAGATGTTGCCGTCGGCCTGCACCAAATCGGGATGCTCGTCGGTGAAGCGCTCCAGTCGCGGGCTGCCGATCTCCTCCTCGCCCTCGATGAGGAATTTCACACGCAGGGGCAGCGCGCCGCGCACCTTCTGGTAGGCGTCGATGGCGCAGATGCGCGAGACGGTGTTGCCCTTGTTGTCGGCGATGCCGCGCGCCCAGATGCGGCCGTCGCGCACGTCGGCCGCGAACGGCTCGCTCTTCCAGAGTTCGAGCGGCTCCGGCGGCTGCACGTCGTAGTGGTTGTAGAAGCTGAGCGTGCGATTGCCGCTGCCGACCTCGCCGTAGACGACCGGGTTGCCGCCCTCGATCGGCACGATCTCGGCTTTGGCGTCGATCGCTTCGAGCATCGCCTTCACCATCTCGGCCGTCTCCTGGATACCGATATTCTGCGCCGAAATGCTCGGTTGGCGGCAGAGCGTCCGCACCTGCTCCAGGTATTCGTCGCGATGGTCGTCGATGTACTGATAGACATCCTGCATCGTATGCCCCTTCTTCCTATCTGCGATCGCCCGTGCGATACGCTCCCTAGGTTCGATGCAAACGCCGCACCCGTCAACGTCTGACCCGCCGCTCGCACACTCGGTCGTCCCAAGTGCGCCTGCCCCTCACGCTGCCCCGCTGCCCCTCGTCATCCTGAGCCGCAGCGAAGGCCCTCCTTCCTGTCGCCCTGCCATCGGTGCACCGGGGTAGTCCGATTGCCTCATGTTCAGTGAAATGGTCGCGCCTGCTGCCGGCGACCTGAGGGGATCCAAGTCTGACGGAAGTGCGAACTTCGCCAATTGACATCCTGTCTATGCTATTTGCATAATCGATGCAACGTTCCAGTCTGAAGTTGACTTTTCGATGTCGGAGTTCCTGGCGGGTGAACCGCTTCAGTCCTGAGCACTGATATCGTCCTTCGCGTCGTATGAGCGACGACACTGTGTGCCGGCCGGGCGCCTCAAGCGCGATACCGTTGGCGCACGCTCGTGAGGGAGAACGTAGATGGCAGCCGAATCACATATGGCCGGCGAACTCAACGAGGATATCGTCCAGGCCTTCGCGGCCTCACTCCGTGGAAAGCTCATCCGGCCATCAGATCCCGAATACGACGGCGCCCGGCACATCTGGAACGGGATGATCGATCGTTGTCCGGCCCTCATAGTCCGCGTACAGGGGACCGCCGATGTCGTCACGACGGTCAACTTCGCGCGCGAGCATGGGCTGCGGCTCGCGATTCGAAGTGGTGGGCATAACGTCGCCGGAAACGCCATATGCGATGGAGGTCTGGTCATCGACCTATCGCTGATGCGAGGCGTCTTCGTCGATGCTGTGGCTCGGATTGCGCGAGTCCAGGGCGGAGCCATTTGGGGTGATGTCGATCGCGAGACGCAGCTCTTCGGCCTGGCGACGCCGTCCGGCGTCATCTCGACCACGGGTGTAGCGGCGTTGACGCTTCATGGCGGATACGGGCGGTTGCGGCGCAAGTACGGCCTGACCATCGACAACGTGCTCTCGGTCGAGATCGTCTGCGCCGACGGACAGGTCCGGACGGCGAGTACAACCGAGAACGAGGACCTGTTCTGGGCCGTCCGTGGCGCAGGGAGCAATTTCGGCGTCGTCACGTCATTCGCCTTCCAGCTCCATCCGGTCGGGCCCGTCGTGGCCGCGGCCATTCCGCTCTATGCGGCAGCGGACGCGCCAGTTGTCGCAGCGAAATGGCGCGACTTCACCGCGACTGCGCCGGACGAGATCAGCAGTGATCTCATTTTCTCGACTCTTCCAGCTCACGCTCCAATTCCTCCGGAGCTTCAGGGGCGAGCGGTCGTTGGCATTTTCGCGATGTTCAGCGGTCCAGCCCAAGAGGGCGAACAGCTGTTGGCTCCCTTGCGGGAGTTCGCCACGCCCATGCTCGATCTGAGCGGCCCCGTTCCATACGTCTGGATCCAGAGTGGGTTCGACGCGAACTTCCCGAAGGGCGTTCGGTACTACCAGAAGGCGCGCGACCTCGACCATTTGAGCGATGAGGTTATACACGAGCTCTGCGCGAGGATCGCCGCACCACCATCGCCGCGGACGATCATCGAGGTCTTGCACAACGGCGGAGCGATGAGCCGGATGGGCACGGACGAGACAGCCTACGGCCGACGGAACGCGCCGTACTACGTCAATGTCTCGACGCAATGGACGGATCCAGCCGAGGACGAAGCGAATATCGCCTGGGCGCGCGAGTGCTGGGCGTCGTTCGGCAAGTTCTCCTCCGGCGGGATGTACCTCAACTTCCCGGGCCTCGGCGAGGAGAAGGAGGCGCTGGTCCGCACTGGCTACGGTCCGAACTATGCCCGCCTGACCCGCGTCAAGGCCAAGTATAACCCGACAAATCTGCTTCGTATGAACCAGAACATTATTCCCGCAACGTAGGGTGGCGCATGCGCTCGTGAGGCTCCGACGCTGGTACGACGATTCACAGCGGCGGAGAAGAACATCCGTCGGATGCTGGCCAGCGGGTGCGGCATCCGGCTTCGCCCCGACAGCATCAAGCCAGTTCATCTCCGGTCGATCCGCGGCTTGACGCCCTGGAAGCCAGCCGCGGGGCCACCGGCAGCATCGAAGTGCGGTCGGTACGTCCGCGCCGGTCGTCAACGCCTGACCGACGGCGCGGACTGTGTGACAATACGCGGAATCCACGTGATGTGAGATGTGAATGGATGGAGGAGAGCAATGGCAGAAATTCGACGGCTGGCGGAGATGCATTGGCCTGAAGTGCGGGCGGCGCTCGACGCCGGGACGACGACCGTGGTTTGTGGGGCGGGGTCGATGGAGCAGCATGGACCGCACCTGCCGTTCCAGACCGATACGTTGCTCGGAACGACACTCGCTGACGCGGTTGGAGCGCGGCTCGATAACGTGATCGTCGGTCCAACGATTCCGTTCGGCGTTTCGGAGCACCACATGGCTTTCCCGGGGACGATCACGCTCGACAAGGAGACGTTCAAGGCGGTGGTGCGTCAGTACGTCGCGAGTCTGGCACGGCATGGCTTCACGAATGTCGTCGTCTTGCCAAGCCATGGGGGTAATTTTGGCCCGTTGGGAGAGCTAGAGAGCGAAACGGGGGGAAAGATCGGTGGGGCGCGCTATCTCCCCTTCACCGACCTGATGTCGTTCATCGCGGTCATGAACGATGCGGCAGCGCAGGACGGAATCACGCCGCAGGTCGCGGGCGCGCATGCAGGAGAGACCGAAACGTCGATGGTGCTCGCCGCCAGGCCGGAGCTGGTACTGATGGATGTCGCTGAAGAAGGCTTCGTCGGCGATTTTGACGAGGAGGCGGCGAAGCTGATCTTCTCGCAGGGAATGACGGCCTTGACGCGCAACGGCATCCTCGGCGATGCGCGACCGGCCGATGCCGAGCGCGGCCAGCGCTACATCGACGGCCTGGCAGACATGCTGGCCGAGTTCATCCGCGAGCGTATTCCGGCCTGAGTCGCGGAACCAGAAAAGCAGACGGCCCATCCTCGAATGAGGGTGGGCCGTTCATTTGCGTGTTGTACGGCTACGGCAAGTAGTTGAGCGGGTTAGCCCAAACGCCGTCCTTGAGGACCGCGAAGTGTGTGTGCGGTCCGGTCGAGGCGCCGGTGCTGCCCATCTTGCCGATCAAGTCGCCCGCGTTGACCGATTCGCCGACGCTGACCGATGGCTGTTGCGCCATGTGGCCGTAGAGCGTGACCAGGCCGTTGCCATGGTCGATCTTCACGCAGAAACCGTAACCGCTGTTGCTCCAGCCGGAGAAGATGACGGTGCCGGCACCGGCCGCGTGGATCGGCGTGTACATGCTGTTCGCGATATCGAGTCCCTGGTGGAAGTGTGCATAGCCTTCGTAGGCCGGTTCCAGGCTGAGGCCGGTTGGCCCGAAGTTCTGCGTGATCGTTCCCTGCACCGGCCAGACAAAGCCCTGCGTGGCAGCGGGAGCAGGCGGCGGCGGCGGTGTTGGCGCAGGTGTCG
>ERZ778018.2204-NODE-2204-length-12977-cov-5.576691_pt1 | contig 12977 bp, 8 predicted proteins | sample MGYA00375748_ERZ778018 | MGnify/ENA primary metagenome ERZ778018 (study PRJEB29350, sample SAMN05509839) | bioreactor metagenome | biome: bioreactor; material: wastewater | place: South Africa: University of Cape Town | collected 2014-04-22 ... | reverse complement strand
CGGCCGCTACGACGTCCCGGTGGGTCTGGCTCTGGTCTTCCTGGTTCTGGCCCTTTCCGCCGTCGCGAACCTGCTGACCAAGGAGGTCGCGACGGTCTCCGGGGTCGTATTCACGGCGGCTTTTTATTCGGTCTTCTGGAGCAGTGAAACGCTCCGCACTCGCCGCCGGGGTTCCGAACACCACGAGCACCTCGAGCAATTCAATCAGCAAGAGGCCGATCAGGTTTCCGCCCCCGCGCTGCGGCTGAGCAAACCGTATCGCAAGCTGGTGGCGATTCGGTCGCCGCACAACCTGGGGATGCTCAAGACGTGCCTCGACGAGACCGATCCCGAAACGACCGAGGTCGTGGTGATGACGGCCTCCCTCGTGCCCAAGGGAAGCGGCGACTTTCAAGCGACGATCACCGACTACGACCGCCAGCTTTTGACGGCCGTCGTCACCCTGGCCGAGAACGCCGGCAAGCCTGTCAAGCCGCTGATCATCCCGACCAACGAGCCGTTCTACGCCCTGGCCAAAACGGCCAAGACGATCGGCGCGCAGGAATTGATCATGGGGATGTCCAACAAGTACAGCCCGGAAGACCAGCTCGACCAGATCGCCCTGTACTGGCTGAACCTCTGCGGCTCCAAGCCCGAACCGCTGTCGATCCGCGTCCTCGGGCCGTCGCGCGACGGCCGCCTGGACGTCGCCGGCGGCAGTCAGATCCCCAGGTTGGGGGCGGCCGGCAGCGGCGAGACGGCCCAACTGCTCGCCGATCTGAGGCGCGGCTGGCACGGCGTCGAACGGCTCCTCCTGGCCTACGACGGCAGCCCCTTGTGCGCCGATTTCCTCGACACGGTCATGAGCTTCCTCGATCCGGCGATCGAAGTCACGCTGCTGAACGTCTCCGAAGAAGAGGAGGGCGCCGAGGGGAACGGGGCCGAGTCCGTGGAGGAAGCCCTCCAGACCGTCGAGCGCGGCGCCCGGCGCGCGAGCGAACTGGGCCGGCGGATCGTCTACAAGGTCGCCCGCGGAGAGCCCGGTCGGGAAATCGTCCGCGAGGCGGTCGAAGGCAAGTTCGACGCGATCTTCATGAGCCTGCGCGGCGTCTACCGCCGAGGCGATACGACCGCGTTCGCGTCCAACACCCGTTTCGTGCTCGAGAACGCCCCCTGCCGCGTCATCCTCGGCTTCGCCCCCAAGTCCATCCCCCCCCAGCCCCCAGCCCCAGTGACCGCCGCCGCCGCCGCGGGAGATTGAGAACGTCGAGGGGTTTCCTGGTCATGACGGAACCTCAAGGGGTGGCACGGGTTCCGTACTCGGACCCCGTAGGGGGGAAGCCTCCGACGCCCTCGCCCACGGGGTCGGCTGATCCGAACCCGTTCCACCCCTTGAATTTACATCGGAAAAACAAACCCAGGTCGACTCAAGCATGCACTGCGAATCGCCTGAAGTCCGTGCGTATCATCCCCCGCGAGGCTGCCCTTCCCCCCGCTTTCTTCCGGACGACGGACTCAAGATCCAGGAATCCGTTCGGCAAATTGGCGACGGGGAGAAATGAGAGGTATATTATTGGGAAATAACGACTCCGTTCGCACAACGCGCTCGGAGCGGCTGGATGCGTGCGCCGTCGACGTCGATCGCGACGAGGGGGCGGGCCGCCAGGCCGTGTCGACGGGCGGCGATCCTTTCCAAGGCCTCCAGGCAGGAGACTTCCGATGTCCACCGCGGGCAAGGTGCTCGTCGTATTGATTCTCTTGGCGTCGTTCGCCTGGATCGCCCTGGCCGCCGGGGTCGACCAGTTGAGCCGGAACGGCAACGCGGCGCTCGCCAAGGCCGCCGCCGACCTTCAGAAAGCGCAGGACGCTCTGGCCCAATCCCAGGCCGACATGGTCCGGCTCAAGGATCAGACGACCGTCGCTCAGGAAACCGGCGACCAACTGCTGGCCGTCCTCGCCAGCCAGCGGCTCGACGTCGATCGGGCGTCCACGGCGCTGAAGGACTTCCTCAACAAGCTCCAACATCAGCTTGAGACCGTCCAGACCACCATCGCGGCGGCGGAACAGTCGAAACAGCAGCGCACGACCGAGAAAGAAGCCGAGGTCAAGGCCAAGGCCGACGCAGAGGCCGAGGTCGAGAGTCTCATGGCCAAGAGCACCGAGCTGACCAATCGTCTCAACGCGCTTCGCGAGGAGTTCAAGGACGTCTTCAGCTCCAACGTCGACATGGTGGCCAGCGGCAAGCCCAAATCCGACTCCACCCCGAACCGCTGATCGCGGGGAAGGGAGGGGGGGAAGCGGACGCAACTCGCTCGAAGCCAGCAGGTCGGCAACGGGCTCGGTCGGAGGCCGGGCATCTCATGACGCATTCCGTCGGCGCGAACTCGGAAGCAGGATCGCCGAGCGTTCGCGACGCCTCGGCGTCCGTCGTCCATCCCGGTTGGGTCGGCGTCGTGGTCAACCGCAGCTCGGGCAAGGGCTCCGGGCCGCGGTTGGTCGAGCGGCTCGCTCGGGCCCTGGGCGAGTACAAGCTCGACTCCGAGATCGCCTGGACCCCCGCGGAACGCAAGGCGATGGTCGCCCGGGCGGACGGCGATCCGCATTGCCGGTGCCTCGTGGCCGTCGGCGGCGACGGCACCGTCTCGGCGCTGGTTAATGAAAACCCCCAGGTCCCGCTGACCATCCTTCGGGCCGGCACCGAGAACCTCGCCGCTCAGCACTTCGATCTGCGGTCGGACCCCCGATGGCTGGCGCGGACCATCGCGACCGGCACGGCGGTCCCGGTCGATCTCGGCCAGGCCAACGGCCGCCGGTTCATCCTGATGACGGGGTTCGGCTTCGACGGCGACGTCGTCACCCGGCATCACGACATGCGGACCTCGCGCGCCGGCGCGATCCGGACCACCCACCGCGCGGCCTACGTCGAGCCGATCCTCCGGTCGAGCCTGTCGTATCAATTCCCCGAGATCACCGCCCGCATCGAAGACGGCGGCGCCGAGGAGTCGCTCGTCGGCACGACCGTGTTCGTCTTCAATCTGCCGCGGTACGCGCTCGGCCTTCCCTTCGCCCCCGGGGCCCGGCAGGACGACGGCCTGCTGGATCTCCTCGTCTTCCGCGATCCCGGTCCGCTTCGGGCGCTTTTTTACTTGTGGAAGGTCGTCCTGGGAACCCATCTCGACCACCCCGGGGTCTACCACCGGCGGGTCCGGAAGGTCGATCTGACGGCCAGCGGCGCCGTCCCCGTCCAGCTTGACGGCGACCCGGCCGGATACCTTCTGCCGACTCCGAACGACGCCTCCGACTCGACGAACGGCGTCGCGACGACTCGCAACCACTGGTCGATCGAGGCCGTCCCCAGCGCCGTGCGGGTCCTGGCCGCCGCGCCGGCCTCGTCGGACGGCGGCGGAGTTGCGCTCGCCAGCCGGCGACGCTTCCGCTAAGATCCCCAACGCTCCGGAACGGAAAATCCGGACGCGGTCAAGGAGTCGAGAGCGATGGACGTCGTCCCCAATCCGGTTTCGGTCGGTCCCGTGCAAATCGGCCGCGGCAGGCCCCTGGCCTTGATCGCCGGCCCTTGCGTGATGGAACCGAACGACATGACGTTGCGGGTCGCCGGCCGCCTGGTGGAGATCTGCGGCGAGCTGAACGTGCCGCTGATCTTCAAGGCGTCGTTCGACAAGGCGAATCGGACGTCGGGTTCGAGCTTTCGAGGCCCCGGGCTCGCGGAAGGCATGAACGTCTTCCGCCGCGTCAAGGCCGAGACCGGCCTGCCCGTCACCACCGACGTCCACGAGTCGCACCAGGCCGCCCCGATCGCCGAGGTGGTCGACCTGCTCCAGGTGCCCTCCTTCCTTTCCCGCCAGACCGACCTGCTGGAAGCGGTCGCCGCCACGAAACGCCCGGTGAACGTCAAGAAAGGCCAGTTCATGGCCCCCTGGGACATGACCAACGTCGTCGCCAAGCTTCAGGCGTTCGGCGCGTCGGGGACCGTCCTGACCGAGCGCGGGACGACCTTCGGCTACGGCAGGCTCGTCAACGACTTCCGGGCGATCCCCCAGATGCAGGCGTCGGGCGCCCCGGTGGTTTTCGACGCCACCCATTCGGTCCAGCTCCCCAGCGCCGGCGAGGGGGGCAAAACCACCGCCGGTCAGCGCGAGATGATCCCGACGCTCGCCAGGGCGGCGGTCGCGGCCGGCTGCGACGCCCTCTTCCTGGAAGTCCACCCCGACCCCGACCACGCCTGCTCCGACGGCCCGAACTCGTTGCAAATCGAGGATCTACCCGCGCTCTTGCGAGTCTGCCTGCGCATCCGCGAGGCGGTTTCCGAGTCGGGCGGGACGGATTGAGAATCCTCCGACGCCGCGACTCCTCCCGCGTCTTCCACGGTGAATCCGTCGTTCGATGCGGACTGTACCCAGAACAGCGATCGTAACGCCTGACTCGCGGCGATCCGGCCTGAATGCCCATTCCCGCGCGCGCAACCGCGTCGGCTCGGGCCATACTTACAGGTGTGGCAGAGAATTCCGGCGGAGGTCGGGACCGACGATCCGACCGTCACAGGACGCCAACGCCCGAGGTCCGTGGTCGAAAATGCGACGAACGAACCCAAAACAACGGCCGAACGACTCACCGACGACGTCATTCAGATCAAGGACTTACGGTCGTCAATCGGCCTCCGGCTCAGGACGCCGACGCGTCGTTCTTGGACGACCGAACCCAATCGCCCTCTGGGTCCGTCCGAGGGCCGGCGGCCCGGACACAACGGACTCGAGAGGAAAATCGGGCGCGAACGAACCCAAAAGTCCGTGGCCGACCTCGGGACGGCTCGCTTGGAGAACGACGTCAGGCGCGGCGAGCATTCCGGACGGTCGAGCGATCGTGATCACCACGACGATCGCCGGAGCATCTCGTCCCCTCCTCGCCGGAGGTTCCCACAAAGTCCGAACCTCGCCCCCGGATCGCACGTAAGGACCGACGACGGATTCCCGAAAAGGGCTCGCGAAGTCGAGCGATCCGCCCCACAATAGACGGATAGCGGTCGTTTCAATCGCATCACCCGCCATTAATGAATATTCATCTATAGCGCGACCCGACATACTCACCAGGAGCTTTCGACTTTGATGGGGTGCATACGTTACGCGGGGGGCGTCCTTGCCGGCCTGCTTGTGGTCGCGTTTTCCGGTTGCAACTACACACCGCCCGGCCGCACGATCACGACGACGGGCAACTTCACCCCGGGCGTTCTGCCGACGTCCAAGAGCAAGGGGGGGGCGGGCTCACCGTCCGTGACGACGAAGCGGGACGAGGCCGAGCGCGCGGCGATTCTCGAAAGCTCGATCAAGTTGATCCAGGGGGCCGCGCTCAAGCCGGGGGGGGACAACTTCCGGCTGGCCACCCAGAAGCTCAACCAGTACTTCGAGGGGACGGCGAGGGCCAGCTACCAGCTTGACCCCGAGGTGCTGGAGTTCCTGGGCGGGATCTTGCCGCCGGAGATGATCCAGTCGTTGCAGCACGCTCGGTGGGCGGAAGGGCGCGACGCCCGCCATCTCGAAGACTGCATGATGTATTACAACATCGCCAATCGGATCGGCGGGACGGGCGACGATCTGGATCGGGTTCGGCGCGTCTTCGACTGGATCATCACGCAGGTCCAGCTCGTCCCTGTCGGCAGCCTGGGCTCGCGAGAGACCCCGCAGGTCTACGCCCGGCCCTACGACCTGCTGTTGCGAGGGATGGGGACCGAGTCGGAAGGTTTCTGGGCCGAGCGCGCCTGGACGTTCATGGCGCTCTGCCGCCAACTCAACGTGGACGTCGGGATCTTGACCTACACCAAGGGCAACGTCGTCGAGCCGTACATCCCCCGCGCCGCCCAGGGGGCGGCCGAAAGCATCGGGATGCTCGAGCCCCCCAAGGTCGACCGCCCCCCCGTCGTCTGGATCTGCGCCGCCTTGATCGACGGTCGCGCCTACTTGTTCGACGCCCGAGTGGGCCTGCCGATCCCCGGCCCGGGGGGCGAGGGGGTCGCCACGCTCGAACAGGCGATGACCGACCCCTCGATCCTGGAACGGATGAACCTGCCGGGGCAAGACCCCTACGCGACCAGCATGGCCTCGCTGCTGGCCAGCCCGACCAAGATCGGCGTCCTGATCGATTCCAGCCAGGGATACTTCTCGCCCAAGATGAAACTCCTCCAGGGGGAGTTGGCCGGCAAGAATCGAACGATCCTCCACCGCGACGCTTCCGAACTCCGCAGGCATTTCGCGGAGGTCCTGGGCGACCGGCTGGGAACGGTCGGACTCTGGAGTCTCCCGGTCGAGGTCGAGACCCGGCTGTTCACCGACGGCCAGTTCGTCAAGGCGACGGCCCAGACCCTGTTCTTCCTCCGCGGCGAGTTCCCGCTCTTGTACGCCCGGATCAAGCAACTTCGCGGCGAGCTGCCGGAAGCGATCTCCGACTACGTCTCGTTCCGGTTCTCCGACAGCACGACCTTCGTGAACGACAAGAACCAGCTCATCCCGACTCCCGTCCAGGAAGGGCTCGACGTCTATTCCAGCTACTTCCTGGCGCTCGCCCACCTGGAGGGGGGCAACCTGGGCCAGGCCGAGTTGATGTTTCGCAAGGTGCTCGAAATGCTCCCCGAGCCGAGCCCGACCGTGCCGTTCTATTGCATGTTTCGATGGGGGGCGCACACGAACCTGGCCCGAATCTACGAAGCCCAGGGGGACTCGCGACGCGCCATCGCCCACTACGCGGCCGACCAGCCGACCATGCAGGCTCACGGCAACCTGCTGAAAGCCCGCGAACTCGTCTGGAACGACCCGACGGCGGCGGTCCCCGACCCGCTCCCCGAGGCCCCCGCCGAGTTCACCAGGCTTGCGGTCCCAGCCAAGCCCAAGGAGGCCCCGGCCACGACCGAGCCTCCCGCCAAGACGGACGCCCCCGCGCCGACGCCGACGCCGACCGATGCGGAGGCGGAGTCGAAGTGATTATTACGTGAATCGATCCCAAAAACATGATGAGGCGGGAACCGCGGCGGGGGGTGTGGTAGACTGACGGAATCCAGGGAGCCTCGGTTCCGGCTTCGTTCCCTTCCCGCCGAGTCCGCCGCATCGAGACGCCCCCATGCCGCATGATCGCGCCGAGTTTGATCCCCTCGCGGCCGGCCGACGCAGCGGCGCCGCGTTGGGGGAATCCGAGGAAATCGGAAGCGGCGGCGATCCCGGCTGGATCGTCGAGACCGTCGTCAGCCCGTTCCACTGCCTCTATCAAGACGCGCTCCATTTTCACACCCAGAGCCGGTTGGCGTCGTCCGAGGCCGACGCGTCGCGGCTCGCCCGCGCGGCGCTGCTGCTGTACATCGCGTCGGCGGAGGCGCTGGTCCGACAGGCGGCCGTCGAGCTCGGCCGCCCCGAGCTGCGCGGCCTGCTCGCCGACCCCAGCCGGCCGCTGCCGGTGGCGGAAGCCTGGAGGCTGTTGCCGTCGATCCTGTCCGAGCCCGGCACGCCGACCCGCCCGTTCAACCCCGAAGCGCCCCCCTGGCCGCAGTTCACCGAGCTTCTCATGCTGGAGACCTCATGGGTCTACCCCGGCCATCCCTCGACCCGACGCGCCTACTACCGCTCGTCGCGCCGCAACGGCGATTACGAGCCGTTGGAGCCGCACCAGATCCCCGCCGGGCTGCGGCGGTCGCTCCGGACCGAGTCGCTGAGCTACCCCCGCACCGGCCTGCCGCGCGACCCCTACGCCCTGCGGCCTCGCCATCTCGACACCGCCCGAGGGGTGCTCGACGCGGCGATCGAGGCCCTCGACCGCCGCATGGGGGGGGTGCTTTGCCAGGGCCAGCGACACCGCCGCGAGCCCACCCGGGTCGTCAACCCGCCGGTCGACGGCGACGTCGTCTGAGCGACGTACGCCCGAGGATCGACGAATCCGGGTTCGCGCCCGCGCGTCCAGCCACTATCCTTGAAGCCCCCCAGGATGGACCCCCTGGGCCAGGAGCTTCCCGCGATGCGCGTATTGATGGCGACCTCGTTCCCGATCCCCGGCGAGTACGACGGCACGGCGATGCTGCCGATCAAGATCCTTCGGGCCTTGAAGCCGCGCGGGGTGGACGTGGTGGTGGCGCACCTGCGGCTCCGACCGCCGGGCGACTTCTCCACCCGGATCGAGGACTTCGAGGGGACGCCGGTCTTCTCCCTCCCCCCGGCCGCCTGGATCACCGGCCGAGGGCTGGCGCGGATCGCCAGGGAGTTCCCCTTCGACGTCGTCCACGCGCAAAGCTACGGCGCCGCCACCCGCGCCTACTTCGGCTGCCGCCGGCACAAATGGCCGATGGTTTATGAGATCCACTCGCTGCTGGGCGAGGAGGTGGAGCGCGACCGGCTGGGCCGGGGGCTGTTGTTCCGGTCGTATCAGGCGCTTGAGCGCCGGGCCGTCGACCACGCGGCCTGGATCATCGCGCTGGGCGAGCCCGTCCGGCAGGTGGTGATCGACGAGAAAGGAGTCCCCGCCGACCGCGTCAGCGTCATCTATCCCGGAATCGACCTGGGGGAATACGAACGGCCGAGCGCGCCCGTGGAGATCCCGGGGGTCGGCCCCGAGCACAAGGTGGTGATGTACATCGGCAGCATCGTGCATCCCAACCAGGGGGTGCCGATCCTGGTCGACGCCTTGCCCAAGGTTTTCGAAGTCCGCCCCGACGCCCGCTGCGTGCTCGTGGGAGGTCCGGCCGAAGCCGGCGAAGAGTACCGGAAGAAACTCGGCCAGTACGGCGACCGCCTGATCGTGCTCACCGGCCAGAACCCCGAGCAGGTCGTCGCGCTCAGTCGACGGGCCGACGTCCTGGTCCACCCTCGGCTCGCCTGCCGCGAGAATTTCTCGGTGCAAAGCAAGATCGCCGTCTACCTGGCCGCCGGTCGGCCGATCGTGGCGACCGATTTCGGCGACTACCGCAAGCTGCTGGGGGAGTCGGGCGCGGGGGTGCTCACCGAGGTCGCGCCGGGGCCGCTGGCCGATGGGATCATCCGGGTCCTGAACGACCCCGGACTCGCCGCGAGCCTGGCCGCGGCGACCGCCGCCGTGGCCCGCGAGCACTTCGCCATGGACCGGAACATCGACCGCTACCTCGACGTCTACCGCCGCGCCGTCGAACTCGGCCCCCGCTGAATGAGGGCTGAATGCATCCTTGTCGCGTCGAGCTTGACAGACTCGCCGGTTCGCCGATAATGTTAGACCTGCCGGCGAAGTCACGCTGCAAGCCACCTTAGCTCAGTTGGTAGAGCGCAGCTTTCGTAAAGCTGAAGTCCAGGGTTCGAGTCCCTGAGGTGGCTCTGGGCATCATTTTCTTGAGTTTTTCATCACGCAAGACTCGCCTGAATTGCACCTGGCAGTGGCGTCTCAGCCGCCTCGGACGACCAGCCCAGCCGATCGCGAACGACATCGAAGAAGCCGCTTCGGTGGACGTCCTGACCTTGCAGCCGGCTGGCGAGGAGATCGGCGCCGACGAGTCCCCGGCTCAAGGTGAACAGCCCGTCGGTGAGCACAAGGTCGTAGTTGCCCCATCGGCTCCGGTAGAGGCCCTTACGATTCCACCGCACGGCCGAATCGAACGCCTCGACACAGCCGAAGAGGGGAAAGAAGGCGCCGTAGATCCGCGCCAGGTCGCAGCAGACCGAGGCGAAGCACCGAACGTCCGGTCCGTGCCAGGCGGTTCGTAGCGGGTGGGGGATCAGACCGAAAAGATTGGAGACTCCCAGTCGGGTCGGCCCCTTGAAGCGAGCGAAACTGATGAGCGGACAGCCGCGGCGCTCCAGCAGGGTCGACGGGACGAAGCCGGCCAACTCTGGATTCTCGAGCGTGAGGTCTCCGAGCGCGGCCTGAACCTCATCGGCGGGCGCGCAGGCGCCGTCCCACCACGCCTCGGTCACGTTGAGGTACTGGGCGCCGTGTCGTTCCAGGACGTCCGCCAGGCCGGTCCGCCGGAGGAACTCGACGTCTTGCCGCCGGATCCAACCCCGATGCCGCCGGGCGTCGCCGTCCCAGTCGATGGGCATTCCATCCAGCCCCACATTCCGGCTGCTTGTGTGCCCCTCGATCACGACCGCGCGACCGGGCAGAGCACCAAGCAACAGGTCGAGCGCGGAGGCGCCGGTGTAGGTCCCCTGCGCGTAGCCGTGCCAGGTCGCCTTGACGAGGTAGATCTCAGAGGGTGGAAGGAGTTGCGCGAGGATCTTCGCCAGGGACGCGGACTCTCGGGCTCGCGCGAGGCAGGCGAGGCGAGGGGCGACGACCGCCTTCGCCGCCGGAACCCAGCCCTCGGCCGACCACACCGCGGCTGGGGCCGGTTCGGGAAGGCTCCGCGCCGAGGGGAGCCGGACGGCCTGACTGGCGCGCTTCTCCTGCCAGAGGTTGAGCAGCCGGCGCTCAAGCCAGGCGCGGATCGCCGGGTGGTCCCCGGGAGGATCGACCATGAGCCAGTCCGTCGCCTGGGGATGCTCCCGCTTGTGGTCGTCGAGCATGACCCGCGCGTAGTCGCAAAGTCCTCCGTCCCACTGACATTGAGGTAACAAGAGCCATTGGAACGGCTCGCGAACGCAGCGGCCGAGGACGTCGCGAAGGAACGGCTGCGCGTGCCGGATGAAGCCGACGTCCCCCCGTCTCATCCCAAGCTGCTCCCAAAGCAACCGCATGAGACGATACGAGTCGGCGCGGGAGGAGGGGTCGCCCTGGCCGTCGGCGACGAGCAACAGCCCGACCTGGGACGGGGCGAGCCGTCGCGCGTCGAGCGCCTTCAGAATCACGTCGGTCAAGCCGTCGACGAGCAACGGATGCGCGGCGTCAACGGCGTCGTGGTGGACTGCGATCCCGACGTGCCGCCGGCGCGCCGCGGCCAACTCCTCGCCGAGCGTCGCCCGTTGCCAGACGTTGAGTTCAAACGGCGAGGGGAGCACGAAGACGACCGGCGCGCCCGCGTCGGCAACCCGGTCGACGACGCGACTGAGTTGGAAATCGCCGGTCTCGTCGGGCGCCCGCGCCGGCAGCCTCGCCAACTCGACCCTGGCGTCCACCCCCAGCGCGCGTTCCGCGAAACCGCGCAAGGCCGCCGCGGCCGCCTCTGCTTGCGACCAGGCGGCGGCCGTCGGCTCGAGATCGGTGGCGAGGATGAAGGCGGGCCCAGGCATCGTCACCTCAAACCTTCAGCCGTCCGCCCAGCCGCCCGTGCTTCGCCATCGTGCCGATCACGTCCATCATCAGGCGGACGCCCATCAGCGAGGTGACGTCCGAGATGTCGTACGGCGGCGACACCTCGCAGACCTCCATCGCAACGATTCCCTCCTTGGCGATGCCGTTGACGATCTTGAGGGCCTCGCGGGGGAGAAGCCCGCCCGGCTCGGGCCAGCCCGTCCCGGGCACGAAACCCGCGTCGAGCGCGTCGATGTCGAACGACAAATAGACGGCGCTTGCGCCCTTCCACGCCACCTCCAACGCGATCTCGATCGTCTTGTCGACGCCGATCCGTTCCATGTCGTTGACGGTCAAAATCGTCGTGCCGCGGTCACGCCCCACCTTCACGCCGGCCCGCGGCACCTGCCAACCGCCAATTCCCAACTGAACCAGGTTCGAAGGGGGGCAGTTCGGGATGTTCGTCGCGTGGAACCATGGACACGTATGCATAATTTCATCCATGTCCTTCTCTTGGGTGTCCACGTGGCGGTCGAGATGGATGATGCCGACCTTCCCCTCGACGCACTGAGCGACGGCGCGGGCGATGGGAAAGCCGATCGAGTGGTCGCCCCCCATGATCATGGGCAGAGTGCCGTGGGAGAGGATGTGCGCGACGCCTTTGGTGATCTGGTCGTGCCCCTTGGTGATGTCGGCCGGGCAGAAGACGTCGCCGACGTCGCACATCGCCAGCGTTTCGCTGAGGTCGAGGCCGTGTTCGAAACTGTACTTTTGATAGAGCGCCGAGATCCGCCGCATCCCCTGGGGGCCGAATCGGGTCCCCGATCGGAACGTGCAGCCGATGTCGAACGGCGCGCCGACGAACGCGACGTCGTACTCGCCGACCTTGCGGACGTCTTCCAGGTAGGGCAGCTTCAAGAAGGTGTTGATGCCCGACCAATGGGGCGTGCTGCCGCGCTGGAAGCAACTGATCTCGGTTTTGTCCTCGATCGAGTCGGCCGGTTCAAGACCGAGCTCCTTGATCCGGCGCAGTTCCTTGTCGTGATAGGCGGTGGGGAGGTCCTGTTCGGCCCTCTGACCTCTCGCTCCAGCGAAAGTGCTGAGGTCGGGGAGGGCGTGGTCGTGCCCCCGCAGTTCGGGCGCGTGCCGCTTGTAAAGCTGGGCGGCCTCTCCGGCGCCCGCGGGCTGCCCGGTTCGTCCCCCGTTTTGGAGGGCCGGCGAGCCTTCCGAAGCAAGCCCGCCAAGCGCGGCGGCGCCGGCCGCCGCGCCGAGGAATTCTCGTCGCTTGATCCCTTCCGAAGGCTGTTCCTTGCTCATCGCGGTTGGTCCCTTCTCATCGTGAGCGGCGGTGGTCGAACCAAGACAATCGGGAATGTGAGATCGTTGAGATTAGAAATCCGTCGACCTCGCCGTTCAAGGGCCTGAACTCGGCTGAACATTTTTTTTGCGACTCATCCCGATGAGATTCATTCTCGGGGCTGGTCTCGTCGATTCCAGAATGCAACGCGCACTCGAAATACGACGCACGGCGCCTTTGGGACGAATGTTCCAGACGACCAGGACCTGTGCTTAGGCGATCGGCTGGTGGAATTCCACCAATGGCATAGAACGGTTTACACATGAGTCTATGATCGAAGTTCGACGCGGTATCGGTTTCCCCTTTTGGAGTGCGGGAGCTTGCTCCCGCATGGGCCGCGTGTTCCGCGCGGCGGCAAGCCGCCGCACTCCACATGGGACGTGGGACCGGCGTCACGCAGGCGGCCCCCCTTCTCCCGCAAGGCTGACGCCCCGGCGCTTTTTGATTGAGGAACTACTGC
>ERZ778018.2202-NODE-2202-length-12989-cov-4.950827_pt1 | contig 12989 bp, 9 predicted proteins | sample MGYA00375748_ERZ778018 | MGnify/ENA primary metagenome ERZ778018 (study PRJEB29350, sample SAMN05509839) | bioreactor metagenome | biome: bioreactor; material: wastewater | place: South Africa: University of Cape Town | collected 2014-04-22 ... | reverse complement strand
TGCGACAGCATCCCGCCATGGGTGTTGATCGGCAGCTTTCCGCCGATCGAGGCCCGGCCATCGGCAAAGAAAGCGCCGCCCTCACCCGGCTCGCAGAACCCGAGCTCTTCCAGCTCGATCAGCGGCACGATGGAGAAGCAGTCGTATAGTTGCGCGACATCGATGTCGGACGGTTTGACGCCGGCCATTTCGTAAGCACGTTTTCCGGATTCCTTTGCGCCAAACTCCGTGAGGCTCGGCGCGCACATGATATGTTCGTGCGTGTGATGCTCCCCAATGCCCAGCAGATAGGCCGGCTTGGATTTAAGATCCTTGGCGCGCTCGGCCGACGTCACGATGAACGCGCCACCCGCATCCGAGATCAGGCAGCAATCCAGCATCCCCAACGGATCGGCGATCGGCTTCGCCGACAGCACGTCCTGCAAGGTGATCGGCGTCTTCATATGCGCATTGGGATGCAGCAGTGCGTGACGACGGGTATTCACGGCGATATGCGCGAGATGCTTCCGCGTGGTGCCATACACATGCATATGCCGCTGCGCGATCATGGCGTAGAAGCCGGGGATCGATCCGCCATAGGGCTGCTCGAAGTACGGATGGCCCACCGCCAGCAACGCCGATACGGCGGAATCACGCGATTGACCCGTCGCCCTGTTCTCGCCGGCGCACACTAGGATCGTGTCAGCGCTGCCGGCCAGGATCGCTTCCGTAGCGTGCTTCAGCATCACCGCAGGCGATCCGCCTCCAACGACGACCGACGCATTGTACCGAGGCTTGAGGCCAAGATATTCACACAGCACCGACCCGAGCATGAAGTACGGTTCAGTGAAGGAATACGCGGTCAGGACGCCATCAATGTCCGACACCTTGAGACCGGCATCATCGAGCGCGCGCTTGGCGGCCTGCGCATTCAATCCAAGACCGGTCATGTTGGGGACCTTGCCGATATCGGATTCGCCGACACCAACGATCGCGACCCGGCCTGAAGCTGACTTGTTCATTGCTTATCCTCTTTCTCGCGCAGCACGATCAGCGCATCGACTGCGATTGCGTTGGCGGCCGATAATTTCACGGGATTGATATCCAGCTCGGCGACGTGGTCTTGCAGATCGCAGATCAGTTCTGACGCGCGGCACACGACCTGCGCGAAGGCATCCACATTCGCGGGAGCTGCGTTGCGATAGCCCGACAACAGCTTGCCGCCGCGCAGCGACTGGACCATCTCCAGCGCTTCGGCTTCACTCACCGGCGCACGCCGGGTTTGGACGTCGCGAACGATTTCGACAGCAGTTCCGCCGAACCCACATGTGATCATCGGCCCGAATTGAGTATCCACAGACGCACCGATCATCATCTCGATCGGAGCCTTGACCATTTCCTGCACGACAATTCCGTTGAGCTTCACCGTGGAGGGCTGCTGCTTCAGTGCAGCCGCGATCTCGGCATAGGCACGCCGCACCGCGTCGGCGTCCTTGACGTCGAGCCGTACGACACCCGCCTCGGTCTTGTGCGGAATGTCCGGCGAGTCCGCCTTGAGTACGACCGGAAACCCGATCCGCTCCGCGGCCGACACCGCTTCGGTTTCCGATTGCGTGAGAGCCTCGCGATTGACCGTAATGCCGTAGATGCCCAGTAACTTCTTCGATTGGCCTTCGCTCAGGACGCGTCGCATGCCCGCGGCCGGGAGTTCCGCGAGCGCCTGCTCCTTGCAAGCAGGAGAAGTCAGACGTTTGCGAACCGAGGCGAGGAGCTTTGCGCGCCCTTCGTAGTAATCGAGCCAAGCGCGAATGGCCTTCATGCATCGCGCCATCGAGCGGAACATCGAGATCCGCTGGCTCTTGTCGTAGACCTCGCTGCCCGGCCCTTCCAGCCACTCGTTGAACCACACGAGACAGATCGGCTTGCCGAGATCGCCGGCGAGACGGTCTAGATGCAGTGCACGCTCGGTGGTGATGGGCTTTTGCGCTGACAGCATCGGCACGACCACAACGCCGTAACTCGGATCATCGGCAAACGCGCGAATGCAAGCACTGTAAAGATCGAAACTCTTCAGAGTTTCGGCGGTCATATCGGTTGGATTCGCCACCGATCCGAAATCCGGCACTAGCTTCGTCAGCTTGGCAATGGTCTCAGCCTGCGGTGCCGGCATCGCAACGCCGAATTCCTCCGCTTTGTCGCCGGAAATCACGGCCGCTCCGCCGGAGCTTGCCATCACGCCCGCACCGGGACCTTTTGGCACGCCGGCCCGCGAGAACAGGCAGGCCGTTTCCAGAACCTCCTCCCAGTTATCGACGACGACCGCGCCGATCTCCCGGAATGCCGCTTCGTAAGCCGCGTTGGAGCCGGCCAAAGTGCCGGTGTGAGACAAAGCTGCCTTCTTGCTGATGTCGCTGCGTCCCATCTTGTAAATGATGAGCGGCTTGTTCGCCGCCAGCGCGCGGCGCCCTGCGTCGACCAGACGTGCGCCGTCGCGAATGCCTTCGAACAAGCAGGCGATCACCTTGGTGGCGTCGTCATCGACCAGATAATTGATGAGATCACAGATATCGATGTCGCAGGAATTTCCCGCCGAGAGAAAATGCGAGAAGCCGATCCCGCGTTGCAGGCTCTGGACAATGGTATATCCGAGTCCACCACTCTGGCTGACCAGACCGACATTGCCGGAGACAATCGGCATCTCGTTGAACTTCGGCATGAAATGCATGCCGATGGTCGACGCAAAATTGATGATACCGACGCAGTTCGGACCGATGATCCGCATTCCAGTCGACGCAGCGATTTCCGCGAGTTGGCGCTGTGCGTCGATCCTCGCCGCGATCCCGAGTTCGGCGAAACCCGACGAATAAACGATGGCACCGCCGATCCCTTTGTCGGCGCAGCGCTTCACCAGGTCGATCACCTGCTGTTGCGGCACCGAGATAATGGCGGCGTCGGGCACATCGGGTATCGCTTCGATGGATCGATACGCCATGTGTCCGAAGATCTGGTCGCGCTTTGGATTGACGGGAAACAGCTTGCCGTGAAAGCTGGCAAGATTTTCCATGGTCCGCGCTCCGAAAGAACCAGCGGTTTCGGATGCGCCGATGATCGCGATGCTCGATGGGTCGATCAACCGATCGAGCTCTTTGCGGCCGAACAGCTGCGTGCGGTTCTCGAGATAGCCCTTCAACTCCGTCACAGCCCGAGCTCTCGCGCAATCAATCCGCGCTGAATCTGCGAGGTCCCGCCGCCGATGGTCGCGTTGCGCGCATCGCGCCAATAGCGTTGCATGTCGTGATCGTAGGTGTATGCGGCGCCGCCAAGCACCTGCATGCCGAGCGTTGTGACACGGATCAACATTTCGGAGACGAACAGCTTGGCCATACAGGCCTGCTGCACGCACGGCAGACCCTGGTCGTAGCGCGAGGCGGTCGATGCGGTCATCCAGCGCCCCGCTTCGAGATCAGTCGCCATGTCGGCCAGGATGTGCGCAATGGCCTGAAATTTTCCGATCGGCTTGCCGAACTGCTTGCGCTCGCCGGCATAACGAATGGCATCCTCGACCGCCGCGCGCGCGTTGCCGAGGTAGTTCGCCGCAAGCATGATGCGCTCGCGCTCCAAATGTCGGGTGATGTACTTCCAACCGGCATTCTCCTCGCCGATCAGCATTCGGCTGGGAATCCGCACCTCGTCGAAAAACACTTCGCACAGACCGAGGATGCGTCGCCCGACCACGTCGAGCCGATTGATGGTGATACCCGGCAAGTCATTCGGCACCAGGAACAGCGAAATGCCCGCATGTTTCTCCGCGTCCGGATGGGTTCGCGCGGCCAACACGATCATGTTGTTGGGTGCGTGCGCGCCGGAGGAATAGAGTTTCTGCCCTGAAATGACATAGTCATCACCGTCCCGCCGCGCCCGGGTTTGAAGCGATGCGGCATCGGATCCCGAACCAGGCTCGGTGAGACTGAACGACAGCTTGATCTCGCCGCGCACAACCCTCGGAAGGATTTCAGACTTGATCTCCTCGCTGGCGAAATCCCCAAGGATCATCGACCCCCAGCCGATCAGTGCCAGGCGCGTCGCGAAATCGACGCTTGGGCGAGCGATCTCCTCAAGCACGATGGCGCAATCCGCGATCGGAGAGCCGATGCCGCCATAAGCCGCCGGCACCATCATCGCCAGCAGCCCGGCCTCGGCCATCGCCGCATAGACCTCCTCAGGAAGCTCCCCGGCGCGATCCCACGCACGCACGCTTGATGGCGGGCAGTGACGTCTGACAAACGCGACCGTCGTTTCGCGCAGCAGTTTCTGCTGCTCGTTCTCCTCGAAATTCATGATTAACCCCGTGCTCGTGCGAACTGTGGCAGTTTCGCATCTCCACGTTCCTCGAACTCGAGAGTCACGGCGTCTCCGATCGCGACATTGAGCGCATCGGCGCCGACGATGTTGCTCATCATGCGCGGCCCTTCGTCGAGATCGATCAGCGCGACGACATAGGGAACCCGCGGTGCATAGGCCGCCGACGAGGCGCGGCGAATGATCGAGAAGCTATGGACCTTGCCCTTGCCCTTCGCTTCGAACCATTCGAGGTCCTCCGACCAGCAAGTCGGGCATAGATAGCGCGGCATGAAGTGCACTTCGCCACAGGCTTTACAGCGGCGCAGCATCAACTTGCTATTCTTGGCGGCTTGCCAATAGGCGGCCGAGTCCGCATTCGTGACAGGGATAGGAAGTTCTTTGGTCAACGCTCTGCTCCAGTTCTATTTCTCGGAGACGTATTTGAGCCAACGGCCGCCATCGACGATCAGGTTTTCGCCGGTGACGAAGCTGGCGAGATCGGATGCAAGAAACGCCGCGGCATTTGCCACTTCCTGCTTCTTGCCAAATCGGCCCAATGCGACGCGGCTCCGCTCTTGCTCGGCGCGCCCGCGCTCTTCGTAGATACGCCGCGCTCCTTCGGTATCGCCGATCGGGCCGGGAGAGATCGCATTCACGCGAATGTTGTCCGGCCCCCATTCGACAGCCAGCGTTCGCGTCAGCGACAGAATGCCAGCCTTGGCGGCGGCCGCGTGCGCCGCGCCCGGCCACCCCGACAGTGCCTGCATGGTAATGATGTTAATGATGCAGCCACCGCCGCTCGATGCATCGAGATATTCATAGGCGGCGCGGCAACCGTGGAATGTCCCGTTCAGATCGATATCGACGACCGTCTTCCATGCATTGGAGGACATCGCGGCCGTCGGACAGAAGAAGTTTCCCGCCGCGTTGTTCACCAGAATGTCCAGCGATCCGAATCGATGGACCACCGCGCGCACGGCTTCGGAAACCTGCTCGTAGTTTCGAACGTCGGCCTGGACGCCCATGACATTGTCAAACCCGCGCTCTTTCAGCGCGGAGGTCGCTTCCGCGAGCCGTTCCGGATTTCGGCTCACCATCGCAACCTTGGCGCCAAGTGCTAGGTATTGCTCGACGATGGAAAGGCCGATACCGCTGCCCCCTCCCGTCACCAGTGCGACACGATCTCTCAACAGGTCCGACGCAAACATTTTACTTTGCCTTGTTGTGCTTGGATTTCGCGGCGGCGAGTGCCGCCTTGTGACTTTCGGATGCCGTCGCGAGACCGAACGAATCCGCTTCCTGTCGCAACGAGCCGGCCATCCGGTCCGCCCATGACTGCGCGCACAGCGACTTTGTCAGTTGCAGAGCCTCGAACGGCAATGCCGCAACGCTCTCGGCGAGTTTGATCGTCTCTTGCTCTAGCTGGGCGTCGGCAACCACACGCCGCGTCAGTCCCAACGCACGCGCTTCGTCGGCCGCAACGGTACCGCCGGTCAGCAGTACGTCGAGCGCGACCGCTGGCCCCGCTTTCGCTTGCAGCAGGAAACTGGCGCCGCCGTCCGGAACGACACCGAGATGCACGAACGGAAATCCAAGGCGCGCATTCTCGCCAAGAACGAGAATGTCCGCCGCCAATGCCAACGACGCACCACCGCCGAACGCCGCGCCCTGAACCGAGGCGATGACGATCTGCTTCATGTTGACGAGACGAAGATGATGAGCCTGCGCGGTGAGAATGCGGTCGCGCCATCCCATCGGATTATCGGGCACGTCGGCTAGATCGGCGCCAGCGCAGAACGCCGCTCCGGAAGCCCGGATAACCACCACGCTGACAGAATCATCGATTCTATCAAGCTGGCGCGCCAGTTCGGCGCGCATCTCGATTGAAAGAGCGTTACGCTGCTGCGGCCGATTGAGCGTGACGATCGCGATGCGGCCTCGCGTCTCGAATTGAACGATATCTTGCGACAAGGAACGTTTCCCGTGCGCGGTCCGCTTGATCGCGATACCGCATTGCACGTGCAGGACAGCAAAAGCCATGCCAACGTCTCAATGCACGTCACAACGCTACATTTGATCGCGCCTTTCGGTCTAAACGTATTTGTATAAGACACCCGACACCACCGTAGTGTCGTCAGTACGTACACCTAACCGGGCTCTTGCGCGGCAAATCCGCGCGAAAGGCTGTTTCACGCGCGCGGCACGTTGCTTGCTCTTTCTCCCATTGGGTTTCAAACAAAAGGCAAACGCATGGCAAGCCAACAGATCGAACTCGAAAACGACGGTAATGTCCTCGTCATCACTCTCAACAATCCGAAGACACGAAATTCGCTGACTTCGGACCTTCGGAATGAGTTGGGTGAGGCCGTCAAGCAGGCTTCGAAGGATCGCGGCGTCCGCGCGGTGCTGCTCGCCGCGAATGGTCCGAGCTTCTGCGCCGGCGGCGATTTCAAGATGCTGGAGGTTGCATCCGATCCATGGTCTGTGCATCGCCGTTTTTCAGCGTTAAAGGACTGGCTCATTCCGCTGATTACGCTGGAGAAGCCGATGGTCGTTGCCGTCAATGGCCACGCCGCCGGCGGCGGCATGGGCCTTTCGCTCTGCGGGGACATTTTGTTTGCGTCGGAGGATGCAAAATTCATGGCGGCCTTCTTCCGCCTCGGCGCCGTGCCCGATATCGGCATCATGTATCATTTGCCGCGGCTGATCGGCATGGCGCGCGCCAAGGCATTTCTGTTCGGCAACCAGACATGGACCGCGCAGGAAGCATTCACACAGGGACTTGTGGCCAAGGTATGCCCCAACGACAAGTTGAAGGAGCAGGCGCTCGCCGAAGCGCATCGGCTGGCCAAGGGGCCATCTGAAGTCATGGGGCTTGCCAAGCTGCTGATGGCGCGCAGCTTCGAGACAGGCCTTCACGACATGTTTGCCTTCGAGGGCCTCGGCCAGGCGTTGGCCATGTCGAGTTGCGAATTCAAGGAAGGGCTAAGCGCGGCGGTGGAACGCCGCGATGCCGACTTCATCGCATCAACCAGCCGCAAATAGTTGACTTCAGCGCGAGGTACCTGAAACAGAAAGGAGAGCCGGCGTGCCGCGCGGCTCTCCTCAGTCGCAGCTTTAGGGATTGAAGCGCTATTATTGCTCGTCGGAGATCACGTGTCCGACGTGATCCCATCCATTGCCGTTGAATCGTGCCATTTGCAAATTCTTCAGTGGGGCGTAGTCGGTCGCGCTCGTCTTCAGACGAATGCCAGGCAGAACCATTGGAAGCTGCATATCCAAATTTTGTGCCTGTTTCATAACATTCTCCCGGGAGAGATCGTTGCCGCACTGCTTGAGGACTTGCACTATAGTCTGCGCATTCGAATAGCCGAGCACATTAAACTCGTCCGTGACATCGCCCGATGGATAATACTTCTTCATCCAAGCGAGCCATTCCTTGAAAGCGGGATCGTCCGCAAGGTGCGGATCTGCGGGATCCTTAAGATAATGCAAGGCCAGGACACCAGCGCTGGCCTCCGCGCCAACCTGCCTCAACATAGACGTGGATGCGGATACGGTTGCCAACATCTGCGTTGGTTTCCAACCGATTTCATAGGCCTTTCGCATGGCTTGTGCCGCGAACTTGGAGGTCGAGAAATTCATGAAGACGTCGGCCCCAGTCGATTGCAGCGTTACGACCTGAGAGTCGATGGAAGGTTCTGAGATGTTGTAACTTAGCTCCTTAACGATCATAGCATCGGCTTTTGCTCCCAACCGATCCCGCATCCCTTTGATGTAATCTCGTCCCAGGTCGTCGTTCTGATAGAGAACGGCAATTTTTGCATTCGGACGATTTTTCAGTACGTAGGCCCCAAATGTACGGCCTTCGAGCTGATAGTTCGGCTGGAATCCCATGGTCCAGGGAAAATTCTGGGGGTCGGCAAAGCGGGTCGCTCCAGTCGCCGGGAAAAGTTGCGGAACCTTCTTGGTGTTCAGGTACTTTTGAATGGCTGCATTCGTAGCCGTTCCCAACGTATCGAAGATCAACAGCACGTCGTCTTGCTCTACCAACTTACGTGTCTGCTCGAAGGTTTTCGGAGGACTATAAGCATCGTCGAGGCTGATCAGCTTGATCTTGCGACCGTTGATGCCACCCGCATCGTTGATCATCTGAAAATAGGCTTCGTTCGCTCTCGCGATGGTGGAGTAGTGCGAACCCGGCCCGCTGTACGGCATGGATTGGCCGATCTTGATTTCGGTCGCGGTTACGCCGTGCAGATCCTCCGCGCTCGCATGAGCCACGCCGACCAACAACGACAATAGAGCCAGCATCCAATGATTGTATGATTTCAACGCAAAATCCTCCCTTTCGATTGCGCCTTCTTCGGCTCTCCTTCGCAAAGCTCATGCCAAGCCGAATTCCCCCCTGACCAGGGCTCGCTCGCGGCATTTCGGGGAGATGGTGTCGTTACCCGCAACAGTTTCGCAGTCAGATGTTTTCCGCGTGGACAACCGTCGGCGGCCATCCTTCGCAAACCACGCGTGAATTGCGGCGGCACGAGAAATGCAGGATCGCGGAACGCCGTAATTCAGCTTCAGGGAGAGCTATTGCAGATGCGAAGAGCGTTCGAGGGATTCAGGGTCATCGATGCCAGTCAAGGCGTGGCTGGACCACATGCTGCAATGCTCCTCGCGCTGCACGGTGCCGATGTCATCAAGATCGAACCTCCGGAGGGCGATTGGGGCCGCGTGCTCGGCCGTACTGTGGAAAACAACACCATTCATTTCGTGGCGTTCAACCGTGGCAAGCGTTCGATCGGCATCGACTTGGCGAAGGCGGAAGGGCGGCAGATCGCCGGCGCATTGATGGCCTCCGCGGATGTCGTGATCGAAAGCTTTCGGCCCGGCGTCGCGGCTAAGCTCGGCCTCGATTATGCGACTGCGACCAAAAGCAATCCCAACGTCGTTTACATGTCCGTCTCCGGCTACGGCCAAAGCGGTCCCAATCGTGAGCGTCCCACTGTCGACGGCGTCATCCAAGCATACTCCGGAATGATGGTCATGAATGGATCGACGGACAAGCCGCACCGACAGAACATGGTCGTCATCGATACGGTGACAGGCCTGTACGGCTTTCAGGCGATCAGCGCCGCCCTGATGCGCAAGGTGCGCTTCGGTGAAGGCGCTTTCATCGACATGAGCTTGATGCAGAGCGCCGCTGCCATGCAGGCCGCCAAGCTGATGGAGGCCGTTGCGGAAGGACCGACACCCGGACCGCTGTACTCGCCGTCCGGCGTCTATGAGACATCCGACGGACACATCCTTCTCAGCGCGATGCGCGCACGCAACTTCGAAACTCTGTGCGACCTGCTCGGGTGTCCGGAACTCGCGGCCGATCCGCGCTTCGGTTCGATCGATCTGCGCAACGCCAACCGCAAGCCGATGAACGACGTGCTCCAGCGGAAGCTGTGCGAACGAACCACCGACGCGTGGGTGAAGCTGATGCTGGCGCGCGGCGTCATGGTAAGCCCGATCAACACCTATGCCGATTGGCTCGCGGACGATCACGTCAAGGCCGTCGATGCCTACCAAACCGTGGAGTTCGCCGGACTCGGCTCACTCCCAGTTGCCGCGATCCCCGGGTGTCCCGGACCTCACGAAATTCCGGCTAATGGCATGATTCCCGGCCTGGGTGAGCACTCCCACGCCATCGTGTCCTCTCTCGGACGAACGGAGCGAGAGATCAAATCGCTCTATGAAAGCAACGTTCTGTTCTAGACTTCGCTGCAACTGGACGATTGATTGGGAGATTGCATGGGACCGCTGCAAGGCTTGAACGTGATCGAATTTCCCGCGATCGGGCCAGCGCCTTTTTGCGCGATGCTGCTGGCGGATCTCGGCGCCAACGTCCTGCGCCTCGACCGCGAGGAGGATGCGAAACTCGGTATTGAGCGCCCGCGCAAATTCCAGATCGCCAATCGAGGACGCAAGGCTCTCAAGGTCGACCTCAAGAACGCCGAGGCTCTGAAACTGGTCCAGGCGCTGGTCGATAAGGCCGACGTTCTGATCGAAGGTTTCCGTCCGGGCGTAATGGAACGGCTGGGCCTCGGCCCGGATGATTGCTTCGCGCGCAATCCCGCGCTGGTCTACGGCCGCATGACTGGCTGGGGACAGACCGGCCCGCTCTCGGCAGCGGCGGGGCATGACATCAACTACATCGCGCTGACCGGCGCGCTGGATGCGATCGGCCGAAAGGATGCGCCTCCAACACCGCCGCTCAACCTGCTTGGCGATTATGGCGGCGGGTCGCTCTATCTGGCACTGGGTGTGCTCAGCGCACTGTGGGAACGACAATCATCCGGCCGCGGTCAGGTGGTCGATGCGGCCATCGTTGACGGAGCACTGTCCTTGCTCGGCAGTCACATCGGAATGGTCGCGGCAGGCATTTCCAGTCGGACGCGCGGAACAAATCTCCTCGATAGCGGCGCACCGTTCTATGACGTCTTTGCCTGCGCCGACGGACGTTGGATCGCCGTCGGAGCGATCGAAGACAAATTTTTCAGCCAGTTGGCATCGAAGCTCGGCCTCGATCCCGAAGTGGCCCTGAAACAGAAACGTTCCGACTGGACAGCTTTACGCAAGGCACTCGCGGAGAAATTCTCAACAAGAAGTGCCGACGCATGGCAAAGCGAATTCGACGGCACGGATTGCTGCGTCACCGTGGTCAATTCTCTCGATGAGGCGCGGAACGACCACCACTTATCGGCCCGTCACGCATTCATCGAACTGGACGGCGTGACGCAGCCCGCGCCGGCACCACGCTTCAGCCGCAGCGTTCCGGAAATCCCGCGCGCTCCCGCCGCATCAAACACCGCGGACGACGCGCTTGCCGATTGGCTCGATCCCGCAACGATCGAGGATTTCAGAACTGCCGGAGCGTGGAAGATTTAGCGCAACCCATCGGGGTGGCGGGAGGGCACACAATATATGCTGTCTCCCCTGCATACATTGAGTGGCTCATTTGCTTGAGCCGCCCGGATGCTCCGTGCTTAACTGTCCTCAGTACACACAGTTTACAAGAGCAATAGGGGTATGATGCCCGATCACCGGCTTCCGGACTTCCACGGGCTGTTGCTATCGGACGGCGCTTCAAGGGTCATTTTTGCCTCCGGCATCGCGAACGATCCGCGATTAAAGGCTCTCGCGCTTGACCCCGTCTGGATGCGCGAAGCCCGACTCCGCCGGGTCAACCAACTCACACTCGATCGTCATGCTTATGTCGTCATCGTGATTCCGATGACTGATTGCGACGTCATGATCGTGAACGATCCACCCGGAGAGGCGATCATCAATTTCCTCACCAGCGTCGATTTCGCGTGGGACATGCTGGAACAACTCCTGACGAACCCGTTCGAGGGGATGATCATCGTCGATGACGCCGCACGCATTTCCTACATGTCGCCGATCCACGAGAAATACTTCGGCCTCAAGGCGGGTGAAGCCAGGGCAAGACCGATCGAAGACATTGTCGAGGGAACACGACTCCATAAGGTGGTGAAAACCGGCAAGGCCGAAGTCGGCACCATGCCCGACTCGGATCGTATTGTGTCCCGCATCCCGATCCGGCGTAACGGCAAGATACTGGGGGCCTACGGTCGGGCGATGTTCAAGGGCCCCGAACAGCTCGCGATTCTCAATGCCCGGATCCGTGCGCTTGAAGGACAGGTCGCATTCTACAAACGCGAAACCGAAAGCCTCAAATCTCAGAAATACGGCCTCGATAGCATCATCGGGGAAAGCCTTGCCGTACAACGGCTTCGAGCAGAGATCATCAAGGTCGCACCGCTCGAAATTCCAGTGCTCATTCGCGGGGAAAGCGGAACCGGCAAGGAATTGGTCGCTCATGCGCTTCACCGCTTGAGCCCGCGACGGGATGGCCCGATGGTCGCCATCAACGCTGCGGCGATGCCTCCGACACTGGTTGAATCGGAGTTGTTCGGTTACGAACCGGGAGCATTCACCGGCGCGGACAAACGCGGCCGCAAGGGAAAGTTCGAACAGGCGGACGATGGTACGATCTTTCTCGACGAGATCGGAGACATGCCGCTCGAGGTACAAGCCAAGCTGCTCCGCGTGCTACAAGATCGTATCGTTGAACGTGTCGGTGGCGACAAAGCGCGCCAATTGAATTTCCGATTGGTCTCCGCTACCAATCGCGACCTCCAGTCCCTCGTCGAAGAGGGGAAATTCCGGCTCGACCTGTTCTACAGGATATCGCCGATCGTCATTCAACTGCCTGCCCTTCGCGAGCGGCTCGATGACATTCCCCTGCTGGCTTCAAAGTTCCTCGAAAATATTGCGTATCGTCACGCTAGGCCTGTGCCCCGGATCGATAGCGAAGCGCTTTCCGTCCTGATGGAGCGACCGTGGCCCGGCAATATCCGGCAGCTTCAACATGAGATCGAACGCGCGTTCGTTTTCTGCAACGGCAGCACGATCAGCGCGCAGGACCTGACGGAGACGACGACAGTTCCGAAGGAAAACAAATCCGGCGAAACGCACAGCGCAGCGCCGGGATCGTCCGACGCTGGCTTGCCGACGCTCGACGAAGTCGAGAACCGGAGCATTCGGGACGCATTGACCCGATTCAACGGCAACAAAAAGCGCGCGGCCGAAAGCCTCGGAAT
>ERZ778018.2199-NODE-2199-length-13003-cov-4.860905_pt1 | contig 13003 bp, 9 predicted proteins | sample MGYA00375748_ERZ778018 | MGnify/ENA primary metagenome ERZ778018 (study PRJEB29350, sample SAMN05509839) | bioreactor metagenome | biome: bioreactor; material: wastewater | place: South Africa: University of Cape Town | collected 2014-04-22 ... | reverse complement strand
GTTAACCCGTGGACTGGACTTCCTGGAAGTGCACCCTTCACTCCCGGTGCTGGTTCGCCAATCATCTCGATCCACGTGCTCGGCTCGTTTCAGGTATCGATCGCAAATCGGGTGATCGAGCCGAACGCCTGGCGGCTTCGCAAAGCGACACACCTGGTCAAGATCCTGGCTCTCACTCAGGGACGCCGACTCCATCGAGATCAGTTGATCGACGCTCTCTGGCCGGAAGTCGATCCAGATTCAGCTCTCACGAGCTTCCACCAGGCGCTACACGCCGCGAGACGAGCGCTCGAACCCGATCGGTCCGCGCGAGCGTCTGGATCGTTCCTCCGCTTGCACCAGCAACTGCTCTCGATCGAGCCGGCGGATGCCATCTGGGTCGATGCTGAAGCCTTCCAAACGGCCGCCTCAAACGCTCGCGCGGCGGGGGATCTTGTCGCGCACCTGACAGCTCGGGCGCTCTATGGCGGCGAACTGCTCCCCGAAGATCTGTACGAAAGCTGGACCCAACGCGCCCGCGATTCGCTACGCGAGATGTACCTCGAACTGCTGCTCAACACCGCGCGACTTCAAGCGGAGAACGGCGCATCCACGGACGCGGTCGAGACACTCCGCCGGTTGATCGACACCGATCCGCTCAACGAGACCGCCCACGCGGAGCTGATGCAGCTCTACGCGATTCATGGCCGCCGTGAACAGGCGCTCCGGCTCTATCAACAACTCAGCGAGTCGTTGCGCGCGGAACTCGACGCCGAGCCGTCGTCCGACGTGAGACAGCTCTATGAGCGCATCAACTCGGGGGAGCTGACGTCCGCCCCGACGCTGGCACCACAGCCGTCGTCTCGTACATCCCCCAGTTCGCCGGTCCAGCCAAACCAGCCCGGCGGTAGTCGCGTCTCCCTGGTGGAATTTGCCCGCCAGGATGGGGTTTTTGGACGCCGAACGGAACTCGCCCTCCTACAACGATCGTTCGATGAACTGCGTGCCGGTCGCGGGCAGGTCGTGCTCTTCGCCGGTGAACCGGGAATCGGCAAGACGCGTCTTGCCGAAACACTGGCGCACGTCGCGGAGTTGAATGACACGACGGTACTCTGGGCACACTGCCATGAGGTCGAGCGTGCTCCCGCATTCTGGCCCTGGCTCCAGATCGTGCGGAGCAGCCTGAAATCGAGCCCGACCGAGCACTTAACCACCGATCTCGGCGTGGGGGCCGGCCCGATCGCGCAGGTTATTCCAGATATTCGTGCGCTCCTGCCGGAGACGCCGGTACCGCCGGAGCTGGACCCGGATCAAGCCCGCTTCCGCTTCTTCGAGAGCGTGACGACGTACCTCGGGCGCCTCTCCGAACGACGTCCGCTCGTCCTGATCATCGATGATCTGCACTGGGCCGATCGCTCATCGCTGATGCTCCTGGAATTTCTCGGAGACGAGATCGCCGCGCAGCGCATCATGCTCGTCGGCACGTATCGAGACGCTGAAGCTGCCGGGAATGACGCGCTCGTTCATGCGATCGAGCGCCTGAACCGCTCGCGCGCGACGCATCGCGTCACGCTCAACGGTCTGGAGCCACAGGACGCCGCGGAGTACGGCGCGTTCATTGCCGGTCGGCCGTTACCGGAAACGCTCGTCACGACGATTTACCAGCGAACCGACGGCAATCCCTTCTTCCTGCGCGAGGTCGTACAACTCCTGGCAGAGGAAGGACGAGTGAGCGAAGAGGGCGAGCCGAGCGGGTGGGGAACGACCGTTCCGCTCGGGGTCCGTGAAGCGGTCTCGCTACGGCTGAGCCATCTGTCCGAGGATGCCCAGCGAGCGCTGGTCGTCGCCGCGGTGATCGGAAGCGAGTTCATGCTCGGGTTGCTCGCCACGGTGAGCGATACGCCGGTCGATGACCTGATCGACCGGCTCGAAGAAGCCGTCATGCTCGGTGTCATCCTCGAAGACAGCGAGCACACGGATCGCTTCCGCTTCGCCCATATCCTGGTGCGACAGGCGCTCTACGAGAGTCTGATCGCCGCACGCCGCGCGCGCATACACGCGCGCATCGGGGACGCCCTCGAGCACCTCGTCGCGACCAGCGCCGATCCGCCCTATGCCGAACTCGCCCACCATTTCTTCATGGCCGCTGCCGCGGGCGAAGCGGAGCGGGCCTTGAAATACCTCACCGCCGCGGGCGAGCAGTCGATGGCACGACTCGCCTATGCCGAGGCCGTCGACCAGTTCGGGCACGCGCTGGAAGTCCTTGACCGCTTCCTGCCGGAGGAGCGGGCCACGCAATTTGACGTTTTGCTCCAGCTGGCACGAGCTGAGGCGGTCGCCGGTGAGCCGCTTGCCGCACAGGCGCACTGCCTGCGCGCGGTCGAGGTCGCGCACTCAATGGGAGACGCCGAGCGGCTCGGACTGGCTGCGCTGCAGATGATTGACGATGGTTCGAATTTCAACGAGTGGCGCGCCAGCGATGTGACCGCGCTGCTGGAAGAAGCACTCGCCGCGCTCCCACCTGGCGACAATCCGTTGCGCGCCCGGTTGATGAGCCTTCTCGCCCTCTCGCTGGCGTACGACAAGGCCCGGCCCGCTTCGCTCGCCATGCAAGTCCGCTACGAGCAGCTCGCACGCGATGGGCTCGCGATGGCGAGGCTCATCGGAAGACCGGAAATCATCATCGAAGCTCTGCGCTCAGTACACGACGTGCTCTGGACCGACAAGGACGTCGATGAACGACTCGATATCGTCCGCGAGCAACTTGCTTTGGCAGCGGAAGCCGGTGAGCCGCAGTCGGAACTCTCGGCGCGCGCGCAGCTCATCGGGAATTTGCTGATCAAAGGACTGATCGATGAAGCTGACCGGGAGTTAGATGCCTATGAGGCACTCGCGACGCGCTACCATCTCACGTTCAACCTCTGGTCGATCACTGCCAAACGGGCGATGCGGGCGTTTACGCGAGGAAATCTCCCTGAATCCGAGCGACTGATGGACCTTGCGCGTGCCATCGGCCTGCGTTGCAATCCGGAAGTCTCACGCATCACGTTGCTCATTCAACTGTTCGCCCTGCGACGAGAGCAAGATCGGCATCCGGAGATTGAAGCGATCCTCTCTCGTGAAACACTCAACCATCCCACCGAGCCCTTCTGGCAATGCCTCCTCGCGATACTCATGGCGGAAGGTGAACGGTATGGCGAGGCCTCCGAAATCATTGACCATTTGCTAGACAGTGGTGCAAATGCGATTCCTCACGACGGTTACTGGCTGGCATCGCAAGCACTGATCGCCGACGCCAGCGCGGCTATTGGCGATACGCGTTACACGGCCGCCCTCCTTGCCAGCATGAAACCCTATTCCCGGCTGTTTATCAGCCCGGGAAATAGAGTGATCTTCCTCGGACCAGTGTCACACTATCTCGGACGACTGTCGGCCACGCTCGAGCGCTGGGCTGATGCGGCAGCGTATTACGAAGAGGCGCTGGCGGCCGAGAAAAAGGCGTGCATCCCCGTCTTTGAGGGCCATACCGAATATGCCTACGGCGAGATGCTCGTCCGGCGCGGCAGTCGCGAAGCCGCCATACCCCGGATCGACCGGGCAGGTGCAATCTCCGCACAATTCGCGCTGAAGCGTCTCGGGCGTGAGGCTGGGAAACTCCGGGCGCAACTCGACGCCTGTCATTCGCCATGACCAAAGCCGGTCAATTCCTTCGGCCTCTCGCCACTCGTCGAAAGAAGGAACCGTGGCAAAAACCATCGAAGAGATCATTCGTGATGCGCAGGTTGGGGACGATGACGCCGCGAACGCCAAACGTTTTTCGGGATACCTCGGAAAGAGCAATGTCTCGACACGAACCCGCCTCTATCTGGACGAACAGCTTGATGAGTACCTCGAGTTCTCAACTGCCGAACTTATCGCGACGATCGATCTTGGTGGAAAAAACTCACCGTTCGTTCTCCTCCTGGCCCAACCAAACGCGATCGTCCAACTCACGTCGCGCGTATCCAAACAGGTTGAAGCCGGTTTCCTCGCCGGTGCGATTTCACGGAACAATCTACGAGAGGATCGGCCGATCTGGCCTCAAGGTCCGGGATTGCCAGATGTAAAAATGGCTGGTGGTTCGATCAGAGATTGCGATCCTCGTAACAACGACTCAGGCGGCGTGTGATTCGCGCTCCTGAAACCAGGGCCGATCGTGCGACGCTATCGAATGCCTACGGCGATCGGCTGACGGAGCGGACGGTGATCGCCTACCTCGATGAGAAGGGGCTCATTCGTCCACGGGCAATCGTCGACGGTTGGGTGCGGGTTGAGCGGGTTTCCCGGCGCAATTTGAGTTTCCGGGTGACGACGGCCCTCGGCCCGCACTACTTCATCAAGCAAGGGCTCGGCGTCGAACGGGCAGCGACGGTGGCCCGAGAAGCGGCCTTTCTGCACGCCATCGACGCCGCGCCCGACGCTAAACGGTTGCAGCGCGTGCTGCCTCGGGTACGAGATTGGGACGAGGAACGGCATATCCTCATCTTCGATCTCGTGCCCGGCGCGCGCAGCCTGGACGAGCATCACCATCGAACCGGGCGCTGGTCCAGCGCGCTCGCGCACCACGCGGCGCTCGCGCTTCGCCGGCTGCATCGCTGGCAACCCGCCTCGACCGGCAGCGGCATCGAAGCCGAGAGCAGGCCACCCTGGGTTCTCTCAATCGACCGCCCGGAGCAGGCCTTCCTCAATCGTGTGAGCGGCGGAAGCCTGGACGTCATCAAGATCGCCCAGTCGGCTGGACCGCTCCTCGCTGAGTTTGACGCGCTACGGATTGGCTGGCAGCCGGGGTCGATCATTCACGCTGATGTCAAATGGGACAACTTCGTCGTCCATCCAACCGGAAAGGCCCATGCCCCGAGGCTCACGCTGGTCGACTGCGAGATGGTTCAGCTTGGCGACCCGCTCTGGGACGTGGGCTCCTATCTCAGCCAGTATCTTGATACCTGGATTTCATCAATTCCGGCGTCGGAGAACTCGCCGCTCTCCCAGGCGCGAGCGGCAAGCGTGCCGCTGCAACGGTTACAGCCCGCCATACAGCAGTTCTGGAAGAGCTACGCTGGTGGCAACGGGAGCGAATCGGCCGATGGCGGAGCCGCGCTCCGGTTGATGGTGCGCTACGCGGCCGCGCGACTCGTGCAGACGGCCATCGAAGCCGAGTCCCTGAGACCAGTGGCGAGCAATACGAGCGTCCTTCGACTTCAGGTCGCCGAGAACATGCTGCAGCGACCAGGCGAGGCAGCAAGCTCGTTGTTCGGACTAACCCAGTAGGGCGGCGAGGTGGCGAGCATCTATCGCGCACAAATCGAAACGCTGATCGGAGCGCTGCGTGTTGTACCGCCGGACCGGTATCGCTGGTTCGGCGAGAGGTCGCACAAGTTGCCGCACGCCATGGCGATGCGTATTGATGAGGAAACACGACGGCGCGTGCTGGTCACGCAGGTTCAGTCGCGGCTCTACCGGCAGTTCTATCTCCCCGGAACCGCGGTCCCTGCTTCTCATTCGTCGGCGTCTGTGCCGGTACCAGAAGAGAGCCTGTTCGCCCGCGCCCTCGTTGACGCGAACCAGGGCACGGGAAACTGGCAGAGCGGCTGGGCTGTCATCGAACAGTCCAAAGATGGCGTCTGGGCGCGGCGCGCCGGCCTATCCGCATGGTTCGGACCGGACGCATACCGGAATGAGGCCGGCTCGCCACTCGCGCCGCACGGCTCCGTTGCGGTGCGGATGCCGAAGGATTTACCGGCCCAGTCGCCCGGCTTTTATCTCGCCCAGAGCGACGCGCCGCTGTACCTCTCAGCAGACGACGTGCTGGTCCGGCTTTACTGGCACCTGTGCGCGGACGGTGCGCCTTCGTTCATGGCGTCGGTCACCTCGCGGCTCAACGCCGAGGGCGTGCCGTTCAACGTCAAAGTGCTTAACGACCCCGGCGCCTACCATCGGAACGACGCAGGCGTAGTCTATCTCACCAGGCAGGATCTCCGTCGTGCCGCTCATCTCCTGATGCGTGTCTACGAGGATGTACGCCACACGCTTCAGCCAGGAGTGCCGGCTTTGACCAAACCGCTCGCCGGCGGGCTGAGCCTCGCCGAAGACCCGCGCAATGGTGAGAGCTTCGGCATGCACCGGTGCCGCTCGCTGGCCGAGGCCGTGGTGGAAGCGGCGGAGCAGCAGATCACCGATCCAAATGACCTGCTCGACGCGATCGAGAACCGTTTACGACGTGCGGGCATCGACCCGTCTCGACCCTACCTCAACCCGAACTCGATCGACGACTACGACGAACTGCTCGGCCCTCTGCCGTCAACGTTCGCCGCCACTCGTCCAGAGCGATCATCGAACGACGACGGTGCGCAACCGGAGAAATACCTGAAGCTGGCTGAGGAGATTGGGACTCGGCTCGTCCAGAATGCCATCTGGTATGACGACCGCTGCACCTGGCTCGGGAACGTCGAAGCGCGATCCGCCGGGCGCAGCGCCGGCCATGTCGAAACGTTCGGGGCGATCGGCCCGGACCTCTATGCCGGAACGTCGGGGATCGCGCTCTTCCTCGCCCACCTTTTCGCCGAGACGGGCATCGAGGCGTACCGAATCACCGCCCAGGGTGCGATGACGCAGGCGATACGGACGATCGATCGACTAACCGAACCGGGAAGCCTCGGATTCTATACGGGCGTGCCGGGCATTGCGGTGACGGCGGCAACCGTCGGTGTGCTCCTCGGTGATCATGAACTGGCTGCGTTGATACCGACCAGGCTCGCCGGCAGCTTGTCGACGGTGACGCACACCTCCGTGCCCGATCTGCTGTCGGGCACGGCCGGTGCCGTGGTCGCGTTGCTGGCGTTATCGCGCATGTTGGAGAACGAGCAATTGCTGACGATCGCGATACGCTACGGGGATCGACTCGTCGCCACGGCCAAACGACGTGGAAAGGCGCTCTGCTGGCCGGTCAATTCCCCCTCTGGGCGACGCGGGCTGACCGGGCTGGCGCACGGCTCATCCGGTATCGGCTTCGCCCTGCTCGAACTATTCGTGGCAACGCAGGACGAACGCTTCCGTCTCGCCGCGGAAGCCGCATTCGCGTTTGAACGGCGAAGCTTCAGCCCCGCACTCGAGAATTGGGTAGATCTTCGCTATCCGTCCGAAGGCTCCCCGTTCGGACCTGCTGCGGTCGCGGCCAGCGTCTGGTGTCATGGCTCCGGTGGTATCGCGATTTCGCGTCTGGCAGCCTGGAACGTTCTCGGCGACCCTGCCTATCTGACTGAAGCGCGCGTGGCGATCGAGGCGACGCGCCGCTGGACGGAGCTGCATCTCGACGCGTTCGCGAGAAACTGGTCGTTGTGCCACGGGCTTGCGGGTAATGCCGTCATCCTCTGGCGGGCGGCCCGTTGGCTGCCGGATGAATCCGCGTCGTTACAGCGTCTGGCGCTGCGTGTTGCGAATGCTGGTCTCGCCACGGTCGCGGCGGCCGGTGACCTTACTGCCCTCTGCGCTACCGACGAACCCGGCCTTCTGCTTGGACTGCCCGGGACCGGCCACTTCTACCTCTCACTCGCCAACTCCGCGATCCCCTCGGTACTGGTTCCCGGCGACTGAGAAATTCAACTTCTTTTCAATCCCAATTAATACCGAATGCAGAGCAATTAAAGAACGGGCTCCTATGATCGCTGTGTCGAGTGAATGGTACGGCAAGCAGCGAAAGGGAGCACACGATGATGGAGCACAACGAGATCCTGAGCCGGTTGTCCGACCGCAAACGGTTCGATATTGGGGCCGAGATTCGAAACGACAAGGTCGGCACGGAATTACGGCGAGCCTCACAGCTGACGCAGTCACCCTTCTTGGATCGATTGGTTTCACGGTTCGCGGGTCCATCTCACCGATTCACGCGACCTTCGCCGTCTCAGGCGCAGCGCGACGTGACCGAACTGCATTCAGGCGAGTCAGTCGCGACGCCAAGCTGATCACGATTGACCGAGGGCGCTATGTCATCGGGTGACGCGGCGCGAGTACCAAGACTGAAAGGAAAAATCGAATGTACGGATGGACTGAGTTTGACCTGGTGAAAATGGAACAAGGGTTCAAGGAGAAGCGATTGCATGAATCCGCGATGATGCCGAAGCCGGCCCCGCGCCAGACAATCCGCTTGGCGCTGGCATCGAAGCTCGTCGCGCTCGCGCAGCAGATCTCTCCGAAGCAGACGGCCGCCCCAACGACCGAACGCCTCGTGATGGGCACGGAGCATTAGATTGTATCGGATTTTCAGCGGAAGACGCGGCGCCTGGAGCGCATATGAAGAACGGGAGGGCACACGGCTCTCCCGTCGTTGGAGCCCCATTCCTCTGTAGGGGCCACCATTGATGGCGCGCGTTCCGTCTCCTCGCCCGGACGGGTACCGGTCTGGTTACGGAGTGGAATGCCAGATCGGCGTCAACATCGCCCACTGGTCCAGATGCAGAGCGATCATCTGCTCCAGGGCAACGGCCACCTGGCACGTCGTGGCGCGGGCGTCGGCCTGGGATTCGATGACGGATCCAATGGTAAGGGACACCGTCCGCGACCGGCCGAACGTGGCGATGCATGGGACGATAACGCTCTTCGTGGCAGCCACCAGACGGGCGGGCCCAAGCGGCAGCTGGATAGCCGCGTCGAAGAACGGTACGAGATAGGACTCTGTCGGAGTCGGCTCATCGACCAAGAGGATGACGATCCCCCGGTTGATCAGAATGGAGCGGAGCCGAAGCGCCAGCACGCGTGGCGGCGTGTCGCTTGGAATAATGGTGACTCCTGCCCGCGCGAAGACGTCGATGAACCAGTCCATCAGCGCACCCGAGCGGAAGGGCCGGAAGATCCGGGCAACGACGACGATCTCACCGGTAAATCCGTGGAATCGTAACCAGGGGCTCGTGAGCAGGCCGAGGATCGGGTACGGTCCGGCATGGGGCGCGACGACGACGATTCCGCGCCGCCCAAGGTGGGGAGCCAGATGCGCGAATCCAGCCACGTGCAGCCGCGTGGGCTGGAGCGGACGCGCGTTCGCCCGCAACAACTCAAGGATCATCTTCCAATGTGTTGCGATCTCTTGCAGCGCGATAAACCAGGCACGCTGCCGAGAAACGGGTTCATCCGCGCGCACGTGGGCAACGTTGGCGCGCACCACGCGGCCTCGTAGACCCAGGCCGAGCAGACCGGCGCCGCTCGCGATCACACAGCAGACAAACCACGGAGTCAACCAGGCCAGCCACACCAGTACGAGGATACCGGTGCGCAACCCCGCGTCGCGAATGAGCCGCCCCATGGCTACCCCGCGAAGTTGCAGAATGTGTTGCCGTTCCATCCATCACCTCTCGCAACAGTTGCTCCCACACGTGGGCCACACTCGTGGCCCACGCTGAACTGTGCGTCGCGGACATGAAGTTGCCGTGAAGCGGTGCACCCACCCAGGCTTCATCTCGGCTTCATTCGATCTGGACACACTTGTGGCGGAGACTCGCGATGGACAGTCTTCGCTGAAGAGGATGCGCTGACGTGAGTGAAGGAACACTGCTCGCGCTGATTACCCACGATGGAGTGCCGCTGGTGGCACTGATGATCATCGTGGGTGAACTGGGCATCCCAACCGGCATCCCGATCGAGGTCGCCCTGCTGCTGGCCGGCAGCTACGCCATCCACAGCCTTACTGGACTCCTGTTCGGGCTCGTGTTGGTCAGTCTGTCCGACCTCCTGGGAACCACCATGCTGCACCTCATCGCCCGCACCGGCGGTGTTCGGCTATTGAAGCGAATGCTCCGTCGGTCCTCAAACGGACAGGGGAGCACGTTCAAGCGCTGGCATCAACGCTTGGGAGAGCACGACGCGCTGGTCGTCTTCGTGCTACGCCTGCTGCCGGTCGTGCGGATGTGGGCAAGTATCGGCGCCGGATTCGTAGGAATCCCGTTTCGCGCCTTCCTATTCGGGGCCGCCCCGGCGGCGCTGCTCTGGGCGGGACTCCCGCTCACGATCGGCTATCTGCTCGGTTCCCAGATCCAAACGCTGACAAGCCGCGTCACGCTCGTCTCGCACGCACTCCTCGTTGGAGGACCGCTGCTGCTGGTCGCGGGGGCACTCTGCTGGTGGCTCCGGAGCCGGCACCCACTCCGCGTTCGCCGCTTGCGGGGGCGAACGCTGGTCACGACACTCACCTTGTTCGCATTTGTCGTCATCGCGGGCCTCACCATGCTCGGGTTGGAGTGGTATTACCCCGGACTGTAGCGGCACCGACATCGAGAAACGCACCCGCGTCACCCACGAGCGACTGGAGGCACCTGCCGGGCGTCGAACGCCGACCCTTGCTTCACCGGGACGGCCGGCAATGTGACAACGGCACGCGTACCGCGTCCGGGCGTACTCATCAGACGAATGGAACCCCCATGGGCGGTGACAATGGCGTGGCAGATACTGAGTCCTAATCCTGTGCCGCCCTGGGCGCGCCCTCGTCCGGCATCGACACGGTAGAAGCGGTCGAAGACACGCGACAGATGCTCGGCAGCGATGCCGCAACCGGTGTCAACCACCCAGAGTTGAACCTGGTCCAGGTCTGGCCGGCAGCCGAGCGTGATGGTGCCACCGGAAGGCGTATGAGCGAGCGCGTTATCCAGCAGATTGACGAACACTTGCACCAGCGTGTCCTCGTCACCGACCAGCGGTGTTGGTTGCGTCTCAGTCTGGAGACTAATGCCCGCCTCACTCATCGACTCGCCATACTGTTCTCCGACCAGAGCAACCGTATCGGCGAGGTCAAACGAGGTACATTCGAGTGCTAGACGACCACTGTCGGAACGGGCCAGTGTCAAAAGCATGCTGACGACTTTGGTCAGGCGGGCAAGATCGAGGCGCATGCCGGCGAGCGCCTCTTGATACGCCGCCGTGGTACGTGGGCGAGCAAGTGCGAGGTCGATCTGACTCTGGAGCAGACTCAATGGAGTGCGCAGTTCATGGGCCGCGTCGTCGACAAAGCGGCGCTGCTGGGAAAACGCTGCGGCGATCCGTGCGAGCATCTGGTCGAAGGTCGCCGCAAGCTGGCCAAGTTCATCATCCGGAAGATCAAGATCGAGCCGGCGATCAAGCTCTCGGCTATTAATGGCTGCGGCCAACTGGGTAATGGTGACAACCGGTTCCAGGGCACGCCGCGCCATCAGGTAACCACCGGCAAAGGCAACCAGGAGCACCAACGGCGAAATTAGCGCGATGGGACCGAGCAGATCATGGAGCGTGTCGTCGATCCAGGTACGCGACGCCCCGACCTGCAGGACACCTGCCACCTGCCCATTGGCCACGACTGGCGTGGTCACCAGCCGGAGACTGGATCCCTGTCCCACTGACACGGACCTGATCACCGTCTTGCCGGACACGGCCGCAGCGACATCGGCCGGATCGAGTGGAACGGCATCACCCGATATCGGCTCCGGCGCCTGCCCATCGGTCCGCACCAGACGCACGAAATACCTGTTTCCGGCGGTGGCATTGGCTCCGTTCGGAAGAGAAAGTGTCCGATCTTCTTGTCGAACAAGACTGGCTGTCGCGATCGCTTGCGCCCGTAGTTGATCGTCGAAAGATGAATACAACAGGAGGTGAAACCCGACCACGAGCGCCACACCTGCCACCGCCAAGAGCAACGAGAAGCAGGCGGCGTACCAGAGTGTGAGCTTCCAGCGGAATGGCAACCGGCTCAGCTTCACGAGGAGCGGACCCGGTAGCCGACCGACCGCACCGTCTGAATCAATTGCCCGGGATAGGGATCATCGATGAGCTTGCGCAGCGCCCGAATGTGGACATCGATGACGTTGGTTACGCTGAGGAACTCGTAATCCCAGACATGTTCCGCGATCATGTCGCGAGTCAAGACCTGGTTTGGATGACGCAGCAGATATTCGAGGATGCGGAATTCCTTATTCGGGAGGAAGATCTCACGCTCACCACGCCAGACGCGCCGTTGCGCCGGATCGAGACGCAGATCGTCGGCGCGCAGGACGGCCGGCAGCATCTCGACGGCGCGGCGGCTGAGCGCGCGCAGTCGCGCCGCGAGTTCGCTGAAGGCGAAGGGTTTGGTCAGATAATCGTCGGCACCCGCATCGAGCCCCGCTACCCGATCCTCAACAGCGTCGCGTGCCGTTAACAACAAGATCGGTGTCTGCACCCGCTGGCGGCGCAGGGTGCGGCAGACTTCCAGCCCGTCGATATCCGGCAACATGCGATCGAGAACAATAACATCGTAGTTGCACGTCATCTGCTGGGCGAGTGCATCTTTGCCGCATAAGACGACATCAACGACATGCCCCTCTTCTTTGAGACTATGCTGGAGGAGACCGGCAAGCCGGGATTCATCCTCGACTACCAGGATGCGCACTGCTTCGATACCTCCATCTCGTCACGTCTCGTCCCACCATCGAACTCTAGAGACGAGAGATGAATTCTTGATGAAACAGTGCGCTCGACGGCCGCGCCTACACCGCCTTCAGCGCCTGCTCCAGATCGGCAATCAGGTCGCGGGACGATTCGATGCCGATCGAGAGGCGGATCAGGCCGGGATGCTGCGCCCAGGGGGAGCCGGGAATCTGGGCCATCAGTTCCGGCGCCGTCAGCAGCCAGCCGGTCGGCGGGAAGATGAGCGATTCGACACCGCCGAGGCTCGTCGCCTGCATGAAAACCTTCGTCGCCTCGCAGACGCGCAGCGCGGCCGGAGCATCACCGTCAACGACGAAGGAGACCATGCCGCTGAAGCCGCCGGTCATCTGACGCTTGGCGAGCCGGTGGCCGCGATGCGTCGGCAGGCCGGGATAGAGGACGCTCGTCACCTGCGGCTGCTCGCTCAGCCATTCGGCGATCGCCTGGGCATTTGCCATCTGCTGACGCATGCGCACCCCGAGTGTGCGGATACCGCGGATCAGCAACCAGCAGTCGAACGGACTCGGCACCGCGCCGAGGTTGTACTGCCGGTCGGCGATGCGCGCCG
>ERZ778018.2198-NODE-2198-length-13013-cov-5.041442_pt1 | contig 13013 bp, 9 predicted proteins | sample MGYA00375748_ERZ778018 | MGnify/ENA primary metagenome ERZ778018 (study PRJEB29350, sample SAMN05509839) | bioreactor metagenome | biome: bioreactor; material: wastewater | place: South Africa: University of Cape Town | collected 2014-04-22 ... | reverse complement strand
CCCCAGCACGGCGCGCTCGACGAGGTCGGGGTCCTCGGCCTTGAGCAGGAAGCCATCGGGTAGCTCAACCAGTGTGGCGAAACGCAAGTGATCGTCGTCTAGCTTACGCCCGATGGCGCGCAGGCGTTCCTGGTACGTCTCGGGCTTCGGACGGTTCGGTTTTGATCGCCGAAAGAAGCTCATCGATTCACATTCCATGGATTTGATTAGCGAATTACTATCTTGATGCCAAAGTCTATGCAAATTGTAGGCCGAAAAATGAAGGCAAAAAAGGGCCACGCCGCCCCTTGCGGCCGCAAGGGGCGGCGTGGCCCTCGATCATCATCGACTAACGGGTGTTACCGTCCGTGAAGCTCAGCCACGCCTCGCTTCAGACCGTAAAGCAGGCGAAGCTCTTCCGCGGACAGTGGCCGGTTGAAAAGCGCCAGGTCATCGATGAGACCAACGAAATGCCCCATCCCGAGTCGAATGCCCGCCTTCGCACTATCCCAGCTGAACTGTTCAGGAATCACGTTCGTTGCACCCTGGTACACCGCGTCGAGATAGAGCCGGGCGCGACCTGTCCGTGTGCCGTTAATGCCATCCCAGGTGATGGCGACGTGAGTCCAGCGGTTTCCAGCAAACGGAGGCTCGGCAACCGTGACCAGGCGGAAGTGGAATTGCTCACTATTCCCGCCGTCGCCGGTGATGTCCCACGTTTCGCGATCCCCGAAAACGCCCAGGCGAAAATTCGGCGGCGTGTCGTTCTTGGTGAAGTCAACCCAGATGCAGGCGTTGTCGTACTCCTTGTCGGTGAGCTGGAACGGATCACAGTAGTGCCCGGGAAGTGCGGCAGGGTCGAGGCTGAGCCAAAATGACGCGGTCCCGCGGAAGTTCACCGGACTATAGGCGACATTCTTCTCTACCTTGTACACGACTACGTGACTATTCTCGCGCGCAAACTTCAGGGCGCCGCCAAATTTCCCGCCGTCTGAAACGAGTTCGAGCGGCGGGTCCCCCAGTCCGCTGGTGAGTCCGGTCACCGCCTCGGAACCCTCTATGGTGGCGCTGTAAATCTGCTTTTCGCCCAATGCGTAGTCCGCGTTCGGTCCGTCATCGAAGGAGGCGTGAAAGGTGAGGGCCGAGGCGAGATTGGGAATCGGATCGTCCTGAGCAATCATTCCCTGCGTCGTTGTCATGCGTCCTCCTCGAGAATAAATCCGCGGGCTTCGTGTGCATCTGAACTGAAGATGGCGCCCGGCCGTCAATGCACCTTCCGTCGCGTTCAGCATAACCCAACTCAGCTCCTGATTTCCCGCAGTCCGATCGCCCCTTGCTGGATACTTCTGAAAATGGACCTAATCAGCGCACGCTGGTTGACTCGTCGAGCATCCGCCGAAAGAGCGTCCTCTGGAGATCGCAGGCAGCATGAGTGGGACGAGTGGCACGTATGGCTATTTCAGTCTGGCGGCCAAGCGCGAGAGCCGGATCGCGCGTCGTGAAGTTGAAACGCAGATCGAAACCGCCGAGGTCCGGCTTGATTATGCTGACATACGGTGGTTTGGAACTGGTGATGGAACTCGGGTCCACGACATTCTACTTAGGCGGTTGCGCCAAACGTTTTCGGGTTCGTTCATCGTGCCATCCCTGAACGCCGCACGGCCGGTTCACGATCACCTCAGTCCGGCTCACTTGATAAGGGTATTGGCGAATATCTGCCACGCGAGCAGCGACTTCGCCGTGAGACTCAATAGGATGTATGCCTGTTCCCCGAAGAGGTAGTTGCACCAGTGGCCGGTTCGTCGATACTGCAGCAGCATGTTTACGGCAAAGCTGTTGAAAAGGATGAAGAGTGAAATCACGATCCCGTAAACAAAGGTTGGTACGCCAGCCCCTTGCGCTCGATTCTCGGCGCCGATGAACTGATAGGCGATCACAATCCAGGGAACGGCACCGGCTACACAACCGAAGAGGAACGGTGTCCAGTTGACGCGGTTGCCCGCATCCGGCCGATTGAAGATCTCCATGACCATACCGAAGAAAATCATCGCCGTGTTTACTCCGAAGATCGCGATCAACGCACCGATATCGCTGACACCGGTAATCAGCGCGATCAAGACGATCATCACGGACGCGCTGATCGAATACTCCCACCAGCGTGCGTAGTTAATTTGCCGGCCCAGATTGTCGCGGTACCAGGTCCAGACCCAGGGGGAAGCCATCAGTAAGTGATCCACCGCGGCCAGAAGGAGGAAGAAACCAACAGCGGGACCGATCGGTACGTTCCAAAGCGTTTCACGTGCCGTGAACGTACTGCCCGGCGGCCCGGCGAGGAAGCCCGCAGTAACGGGAAGGGCGAAGTCGTTGCTCAGAACGAAGACAACGCCCGCCTGAATAAGATGCACCAGGCCAACGACAAGGTTGTACCAGCGCAGGCGCGTCATGGCGGATCCTGATGCGTCGTTCTGTTCTGTGGATGCAGAACGGGCGGCCACCATTGAACGATCCGCCATATGACCCCTCCTCCGTTTCGAAGAATTGTCCACGCCTGGTCTCATGGTATCTCGTCGGCATGCCAAACACGTCAAATGATCCAGAGATCTGCAACAAGATCGCGACAGCGAGAATCCACGAGGCCTGGGGGAGAGCGTGAACCGAAACGGATCTAGAAGTCGGCTCAACCGAGAGGCAGGTTACGCTGGTGAGATGCTTTGGGGCTGATCGAGCGTTTTCGACCACGGGGAGGACATGACTGCAAAGGCACAATAAGGAAGCGGCGCGCGAAGCGCGAGATATCGATGAGTTGATGCGGGAGGGAGCGGGTGATGGGACTCGAACCCACGACATTCTGCTTGGGAAGCAGACACTCTACCAACTGAGTTACACCCGCGAATCGAAGACCTGGGCAGAGTATAGCAGTCGCGAATCGACCGGTCCACGTCTGGTATATGTCTGTATACATCATTTATGGGCTACAATCGGTTAGGCCCGTGGGATTGGCTACGCCGGCCGGGGAGTGTGACGATCAGGAGTGCTTGTGTACAGTTTCTTGACCCATCTCGAATGCACCAACTGCGGTGAGCAGTATCCGACCGATAAGCTCATCACGACTTGTCCGGCGTGCGGCAAGGTGCTGTATGCGCGCTATGACCTGGCTGCGGCCGCCAAGGAGATGACCAAGGAGGCGTTGGTCGGACGTCCGTGGAATCTCTGGCGCTACCACGAGATCATGCCGGTGCAGAATCCGGTCAACGCGTTGACCCTCGGTGAGGGCGGTACGGCGTTACTCAATACGCCGCGCCTCGGCAAGCATTTCGGCTTTGACAAGCTGATTGTCAAGGACGAGGGCGGGAATCCGACTGGCAGCTTCAAGGCGCGCGGTCTGGCGTCGGCCGTCTCTCGCGCCAAGGAGCTTGGTGTGTCGGCGGTTTCGATCCCGTCGGCGGGCAACGCCGCTGCCGCGATGTCCGCCTATGCGGCAAACGGTGGACTTGAGGCCTATGTCTTCATGCCCGAAGATGCGCCGGCTGTCATGAAGGCCGAGTGTGTCACCTATGGAGCGAAGGTCTACCTCGTTAAAGGTCTGATCAACGACGCCGGTAAGATCGGCAAGATCGGCTGTGACGCTCGCGGCTGGTTTGATGTCTCGACGCTGAAAGAGCCGTATCGTGCCGAAGGCAAGAAGACGATGGGCCTGGAACTCGCCGAGCAGCTCGGCTGGCGCGTACCGGACGCGATTATCTACCCAACCGGCGGCGGCACCGGCATCGTCGGGATGTGGAAGGCGTTCGACGAACTGGAGAAGATGGGCCTGATCGGATCGAAGCGCCCGAAGATGATCGTGGTGCAGGCGGAAAATTGCGCGCCGATCGTGCGGGCGTTTGAGCGGGGTGAGCGTTTCGCTGAGCCCTGGCAGGGTGCGCATACCGTCGCACCTGGCATTCGCGTGCCGGGCGCCATCGGTGACTATCTCATTCTCGATTCGGTTCGTGAGAGTGACGGCACCTGCATCGCGGTCAGCGATGACGAGATCCTGGATGGCGTGCGCGAATTGGCGTCGAAGGAAGGGATTTACGCTTCGCCCGAGGTCGGTGCGGTCGTGGCGGCGGCCAAGAACCTGCGAGCCAGCGGCTTCCTCAAGCACGAGGATGAGACGGTCCTCTTCGCGACCGGCGCCGGGATCAAGCACACCGAACTCGTCAACGTCGACCTGGCGGTGCTCGACCCGAACGATCCGAACGTGCTCGACGCGATCGATCACGCTTACGCCTGAGCCTCCAGCGGCTGGCAGGTCGCACAAAACCGTGTGCCGCGCTGCGCGACGACGATCCGGCTGATCGGCGTCCCGCAGCGCGGGCATGGGTCACCTTCGGCCAGTGTGTATATCTGTAGAAAATACTGATTACCGCCCGCTTCGCCGAGGACGTTACGATAATTGCGAATCGTTGTCCCGCCGCGTTCGATCGCGCGCTGGAAGGCGGTCCTGATCGCGACCAGCAGCAAGTCCGCTTCGTCCGGCGTGAGGGACGAAGCTGCACGGAGCGGATGAATTTTCGCCGCGAACAGCGCTTCGTCGGCGTAGATGTTCCCGACACCAGCCAGGAACGATTGCTCGAGCAGGAGCGCCTTGATGGCGCGTGAACGCGTTCTCAATCGCTCGTGAAACTGCTCGACTGTGAATTCGGGATCGAGCGGCTCGGGTCCGATTCGTTCGTTGAGATCTTCGAGTTCAGGTGGCGTGAACAACCAGATTCGGCCGAACTTGCGAACATCAGCGAAGCGGAGTTCGCGGCCGTCATCGAGCCGCAACGCCAGGTGCAGGTGCTTCCCCCACGGTTCATCGGCGCCGGCAATGTGCAGGTCACCGGTCATCCGCAAATGGATCGCGATCACGTTTCCTGAATCGAGTTGCAGTAAGAGATATTTCCCGCGCCGGCCGGTGCGGGTGAACCGGCGACCGCGCACTTCGTCGGCGAAGATTTGCGGTGCCGGATTGGCGATCGAGCCGGTAAAATCGCCAAAGCGCACATCGACGATCGTTGCGCCGACGAGCAAACGATCGAGATTGCGACGAACCGTTTCAACTTCCGGTAGCTCAGGCATCGGATGTGTTCTCCCTATCAACGCGAGTATAGCGTTGCGCGAGCGATCGAGAGGAGCCACTGTGCCGGCCGACTGTATCTTTTGCCAGATCGTTGCCGGGCAACTGCCCGCCACCATGCTCTATCAGGATGATGAGATTACCGCGTTTCGCGACATTCAAGCGCAGGCGACCTCGCATGTGCTCGTCATCCCGAACCGGCACATCGCTTCGCTGGGCGACACCAGCGATGCGGATATCGAGCTTCTCGGACGTATCCTGCGCGTCGCCGTCAGTCTTGCCAAGGAAGAGGGCATTGCCGAGAGCGGCTATCGGGTTGTTACGAACACCGGCCACGATGCGCAACAATCGGTCGATCACCTGCATTTTCACCTTCTGGGCGGGAATACGTTGGTGCCACGACTCGGATAAGGCAATGATGATTAACCGCTATCCGTCTTGTGATCACATCGTATTGCGCCGGTCGCGCGGGGTACACTTGGGCAAGTGGTAGTTGGCACGTCTTCCAGTCTGGTGGGGTCATGCTCTATCAATTTGTTTCGGGTGATCTCCCGCTCTCGCTGACGATCTGGATTGTGCTGGCGGTATGGGCGAATGGCCATCGCTCCACCTTGCGCGATTTCTGGTATGAGCCGAGCCCGTTCTGGCGAGTGGTCGAACGTGCCACGCTCATCTTCGCGGTAGTGATCCCGCTCTGGGTCGCGCTGTTTGATAACTGGCGGCAACTGCTTGGTTACACGCTGTCGTCGTCCACACGCTACAAGTCGGACATCTTCGCGACATCGTTGACGCCGGAGCCGCTCCGCTGGGTTTCGCTGGCGCTTATCGCCGTGTCGCTCGTCTGCGCCGCACTCATCTACGCCCGGCGACAGCATGGACTCGGCATGCTTTCGCTGATGCTTGTCTTTGCACTGGCGTACTTCTTCTTTCTCAACAGCTTCCGAATGCGCGCCGACGTGTTTATCGTGACGACGCAAAACGATCTCGATCATCCAGGGGTCGCAAGTACGATCTACATCATCGTCTGGGTTGCGACGCTCTGTTGCTTCATCACGTCGATCATCGCGGCGGCGTATCTCTGGCTCTTTTCGCTGATCGCGTTCCCGCTGCACATCATCTTTAGCCTGCTCAACCGCAACGAAACCAAAACCGATCCGAACTCGATTATCGGCTACCTCGGCGTGCGGGGGATGGCTTCCGATCCACCATCACCGAGCGACGATCCCGCGCCGCGCCGACCGTAGCGTCAGGCCAAAAAATCTGAACAGGTTCCGCTGTTGTTCCTCGCCAGGGCGAGGAATTTTTCTGACATACCCCTCCTCTCTTTCACGAGGACGCGGGGAAGAGATTCTTCGCTGCGGCTCAGAATGACATGGAGGAGCAGGCGGAGCACGGGTGCCTGAGAGGGGCCACGGTCTTCATGGCCCCTCTCGTGGATGCGCGGTGGCGATTAACCGACGATCGGAAGCGTTGAATTTTCAATCAGTTGGTTGAAGCGCGCCAGGTCGTCCTCGACCAGCTTGCCGAGCCTGGCAAGTTCCTTGTCCGCCTTGGCGGAAAGCACCTCGAAGACCTCACGTTCGGATTTCGTCGGTGCCGCATCAGCGCTGGCGACGTTACTGGCGAGCGCAGCCAGCTGATTGTTGAGCTTGAGCGGGAAGTGAAGCGGATCCTTCGACGCCTTCAGGCGCGGCTCGATCATCTCCTCTTCAACGTTGGTCAGCGCCTGCTTCAATGCCTGCGCCGCCTCGTGAATCGGCACCGCGTCGTCGCGGTCGGCGCTGCGCTTTTCCCAGCTCTCGATCTGCGCGCGTATCTCTCGAACCTGATTGACGCCCGTGTGGACCGCCGAGAGTTTGTCCTGAATCTCTCGCAGGAGCGCGAACTGCGCATCGAAGTCCGCTTGCGTCGCCGGTACGCGCGGATCTTTGACGATTTCGAACGGTTGGGTGAATGCCTGATCGCCCACCGTGAGCGTCACCGAGTAACGACCAGGAGGTGCGGCAGGCCCTGTCACACCGCCGGAACGGAAGAGCGCCCCGGGCACGCTCACGGCGTCAGGATAGCGCATATTCCAGACGAATCGGTTGAGGCCGGGCTTCGCCGGAACTGCCGGCTTCTTCGCCCCGTTCTTTGATGCTTGGTCTGCTTTGCTCGAGAACGACGTGATTTCATTCCCTGCGGCATCCGAGAAGGTGAGTCGAACCTCATCCGTTGTGTCGCCCAGGAAGTAGTTCACGATCACGCCATCGGGCGGATTCTGGCCGGCGTCGAGCGGCTTTTGGGTCTGACCGCCGTTCGAGTCGGGCACCATGCGATAGGTGACGAGCGAGGCCGCGGCTGCTTGGTAGTTGTTGCCGGTACCGACGCCGCCTCCGAAGCCGCGCATCGTCATGTAGCGAACCGTCTGACGCGGTGCGAAGAGCGCGGCGTTCGCATTGCTACTGTCCTGTGCCGCGCGAATCGGCGTCAGATCATCGAGCACCCAGAAGGCGCGACCGTGCGTCGCCAGGATCAGATCGGAATCCTTGATGACGAGATCGTGGATCGGCACGACCGGCAGGTTTCCTTGAAAGCGCTGCCAGTTCGCGCCGTCGTCGAACGAGACATACAGACCGGTCTCGGTTCCGGCGTAGAGCAGCCCACGTCGTGCCGGATCTTCGCGGATCACGCGGGTAAAGTCGTCGGCCGGGATACCGTTCACGATCTTGGTCCAGCTGCTGCCGAAGTCGTTGGTCTTGTAGAGATAGGGCGCGAAATCGTCGGACTTATAGCGCGTCGCGGCCACGTAGGCGGTACCGGCGTCATACGGCGACGGTTCAATGATGGAAATGAGCGCCCACTCGGGCAGGTCGGGCGGCGTGACGTTCTGCCAGGATATGCCACCATCGCGCGAGACGTGCACTAGCCCGTCGTCGGAACCGGCCCAGAGTACACCCTGCTGCACGTTTGACTCGTCGAAGGCGAAGATCGTGCAGTAATACTCGGCACCGGTGTTGTCGCGTGTGACCACGCCACCCGACGGCTCCATCTTAGTGATGTCGTTGTGCGTCAGGTCCGGACTGATGTTCTCCCAGGTGTTCCCCTGGTCGCGTGAGCGATGGACGATGTTCGACGTGATATAGAGCGTCTCCTGATCGTGCGGTGAGAGGATGATCGGATAGGTCCACTGGAAGCGGTACTTAACATCCTTGGCGCCGTGGCCGGACATTGCCTCGGGCCAGACGTTGATGGCGCGGCGCTGACCCGTCCGTTGATCGAGTCGGGTGATGACGCCGCCGTAGCTGCCGGCGAAGATGATATTCGGGTCGTCCGGCCGCACGGCGATGTAGCCGCTTTCACCGCCGCCAACTTCGGTCCAATCCGCCTGAGTGATCGCTGCGTAGTTTGAACGGCTCGGCACGCTGATCGTTGTGTTGTCCTGCTGCGCGCCATAAATGCGATAGGGCGTCTGGGTGTCGGTCGTGACGTGGTAGAACTCGACTGTCGGCTGATTGGAGATGGTCGACCAGCCGGCCGCCCCGTTGAGTGAGACGGCGGCACCGCCGTCGTGTCCGATGATCATCCGCTGCGGGTTCCGCGGGTCGACCCAGAGATCGTGATTGTCGGCGTGCGACGTCGGCATCTGAACGAAGGTTTTGCCGCCATCGGTCGACTTCCAGGTGTAGAAGCTGAGCACCCAGACGGTATCGGGCGTCTTGGGATCGGCGATGATGTGGTTGAAATACCAGGGACGCTCGCGCAGATTTTTGTCTTCGCTCATGCGCTGCCAGGTATCGCCGCGATCGGCCGAACGGAAAACGGCGCCGTCCTCGGCTTCGACCAGCGCATACACCACGCCGGCCGCCGCTGGCGACGCGCTGATGCCGATCTTGCCGAGCACGCCTTTCGGCAGTCCAGGGTTACGCGTAATGTCTTCCCAGGTATCGCCGCCGTCGATTGTGCGCCAGATGCCGCACTCCTCGCCGCCGCTCTCCAGCGAATGCGGCGTGCGGACCGTCTGCCAGAACGCGGCGTAGATGACGCGCGGGTTGTGGGGGTCAACGGTGAGATCAATGGCGCCGGTCTGTTCGCTGCGGAACAGAACATGCTCCCAGCTCCGGCCGCCGTCTTTCGAGCGAAAGATGCCGCGTTCTTTATTCGGCCCGTGGGCGTGTCCAAGCGCCGCGACGTATATCCGATCGGGATCGTGCGGGTCGACGCGTACTCGACCGATATTCCGCGTTTCCGTCAGTCCAACATTGGTCCAGGTCTGGCCGCCATCGGTCGACTTATAAACGCCATCGCCATGCGAGACGTTGCTGCGGATCGTCGCCTCGCCCATCGCCACATAGATCACGTTCGGGTCGGACTGGCTGACAGCGATACCGCCGACCGAGGCGCGCTTGAAATAGCCGTCCGAGATGTTGTTCCAACTCTGCCCTGCGTCGGTCGTTTTCCAGACACCGCCGCCGGTGGAACCAAAATAGAACGTCGCCTGATCGGTCGGGTGCCCGGCAACGGCGATGACGCGACCGGCCCGGAACGGCCCAACGAGGCGCCATTGTAGGTCGTGCCAGGTCGTCGGGTCAGTCGCAACGACCGGCCCAGCGTTGTTTTCTTCCGCCATATGCGCTCCTTGCGCTTATCGAATCGGATTCGCGTTGCTCGCATGTCCGGCCGGCAATCCAGGTGCAGACCGGCCCGAAACAGCAACTCGACCATACTAGCGCAGTTTGGCGGAATGTGAACAAGTCTTGTGAACGCCTCAGCCGTCTTGCGACCGGTCTCCGGAACTCGCGTTTGTAGCGGCTTCGGATCGCAACGCTCTGCTCGCCTTTCGGCGAGCCAAGCGCGGATCGAGTGCGTCGCGCAGACCGTCGCCGAGGAGATTGAACGCCAGCACGGTGAGCATGATCGCAAAGCCCGGCGTTGCGGTTGTCCACCAGGCGGTGCGAATTTCACCGAGCCCCTCTTTCACCATTAAGCCCCAGGTCGGTGTCGGCGGAGAGGCGCCCAGCCCGAGGAAGCTGAGCGACGCTTCGGCCAGAATCGCGGTACCGAGGCGCAGCGTGGCGTATACGAGAATGGGTCCGGCGATATTGGGCAGAATGTGGCGGAACATGATCCGGGGCGACGTCGCGCCGGTCGCCTCCGCTGCCTCAACGTAATCGATCCCCTTGGCACTGAGGACTTCCCCGCGGGTCAACCGGGTGAACGTGGCGAAGAGCGAGACGCCGATCGCGATAACGACGTTCAATAATGATGATCCCAGAAAGGCAACGATGGCTATGGAAAGGAGCAGCAGGCGAAACGCAAGCAGGATATCGACCACGCGCATGCAGACATCGTCGATCCACCCGCCGCGATAGCCTGCAAGTAATCCCATCGGGATGCCGGTCGCCGCTCCGAGCAGAACCGATCCGATGCCGAGGATCAGCGAGAGACGCGCGCCGTAAATGACGCGGCTCAAGATGTCACGCCCAAGTTGATCGGTACCGAGCAGATGTTGGGCGCTTGGGGCTTTGTCGATCGCCATGAAGTCCGGTTTGACCGGATCGTACGGCGCGATGAGCGGGGCGCAGATGGCGATAATCACCAACAGTGCGACCAGTCCGAGCCCGAGGCTGGCCGAACTTGACCGGCGTATGGCAGCCAGCATTTCCCGGAAGGGACCGGCGGTACCGGCCAGGGGTTGGGCCAGCGATTCGCGCTTGCTTGTCGTCGCTACTGCGGTGCGCACGGATATGTGATTCCCTTCCGGCTCATGGCCATCGCGACATCAGCCATAGCGAATGCGCGGATCGACGACCGCGTAGACGACATCGATCGCGATATTGATGACCACCGCCAGGATGACAAACAGGAAGAGCAACGCCTGTATCTGCGGATAGTCACGTGAAAGCACGGCGTCGATGAGGAGTTTGCCGATGCCTCGACGCGCGAAGACGGTTTCGGTGATGACCGCGCCCGAGAGGAGGGCGACCGCTTCGAGCCCGTAAATCGTCGTGATCGACATCAGCGCATTCCGCAGCCCGTGCCGAATGACGACCTTCCACTCGGCCAGCCCTTTTGCCCGTGCGGTTCGAACATAATCCTGGGACATCGTTTCGAGCATCGACGACCGAGTGACCCGGGCGACGAGTCCGGCGCTGGCGGCGCCCAACGAGATCGCGGGAAGGAGCACATGGCTCAGCACGCTGAGCGGGTGATGCCGGTCGCCGACGCCAAACGTTGGCAGCCAACCGAGCTTGAGTGAAAAGACGATGATGAGCAGGATCGCCAACCAGAAGCTCGGCGCGCAAACGCCGATGAGCGAGCCAACCATCGCAGCGAAGTCCTGCCAGCGATTTCGTCGCAGCGCGGCGATGACGCCGGACGGTATACCGATGAGGCCGGAGATGAGAAGCGCCGCGACTGCCAGGATGATCGTATCCGGGAGTTGATCCAGGATATTCACGGAGACCGGGCGTTCGTTCTGAAACGACGTGCCCAGATCTCCGTGCGCCATATTCGAGATCGACTCGACGAACTGTTGCGCGAGCGGCTTATCCAACCCGAGCCGGTGCTGAATCGCGTCGTACGACGCCGCTCCCGTCGGGTTCGCATCCATGATGACCAGAACCGGATCGCCGGGTACGAAGCGGATCATCAAGAAAATTAGAATGTAGGCGCCGATCAGCGTCGGTAAGGCGACGAGGATGCGGCGTGCGACGAACGCGAGCATGAGCCCAGAGACCTTTCAACCACCGGCGATCCGAAGCTTTGACGATTAGCCGCTAACGGTCAGCTCGGTGATGTTGATCGTGATCAGCCCAACGACCGCACCCTGGATCTTCTTCTGCGAAGCGACGATGAACGACGGGTGAATGATCGGAATCACCGGAACCTTATCGGCCGTCAATTGCTGAAGATCCTCGTACATTTGCTTCCGCTTCGTGTCGTCGGCCGTGATGCGTGCTGACGCGATCAGTTGGTCCATCTGCTCATCCTTGAATCGCGAGCAGTTGGGATAGGGGATTGAGTTCGAGTCAACCAACTCCCCGAAATATTGGTCGGACCCGAGCCGGAGCTGCGGTTGAAGGCCGAAGTCGAAGTTGCCGGCTTTCCGCTTTTCAACGTGTGACGCCCACTCGACGAGTTCGAGCTTGACATCGACACCAACCTCTTTCCACATTGCCTGAATGGCCGCTGCCATATCCGATGCGATGGCGTCGGTACCTTCGACAAGCATGCTGGCCTGGGAGCCGGGCTTATATCCCGCTTCTTGCAGCAGGCTCTTCGCTTTGTCCGGATCGTAGGGGTTAAACTCGGTCGTCACCTGCCCGAAGCAGTAGGAGTTCAGCAACGAATAGGCCGGGTCAGCCTGTCCTTTCAAGACTCCCTTGGTGATCGCGTTGCGGTCGATGGCGAACCAGAGCGCTTGTCGCACCCGGACATCGTCGTACGGCTGGTGTTCGTTATTCAGCTGGACATAGTAGGTGCGCGGCCCAGGGGCCTTGGCGATCGTGAGATCCTTGTTCGACTCCGCCTTCGATTGCGTCGACGGATCGAACAGATAGCAGATATCGATATCGCCATGCTCGAGCGCGATTTCGCGCGTCGCTTCCTCCGAAATCATGTGGTACTCGACCGTCTCGAAGACGCCCGCTTCACCATAGAAATCGGCAAAGCGTGTCAGGACGACCTTTTCCTTCGGCGACCAACTGGTGAAGACAAACGGCCCACTGCCAACCGGCTTGGAACTGTAATCCTTGCCGAGCTCATCGATCGCCTTCTTGTTTACGATGAATCCTGGTCGGTAGGCGGCGAATTCGATGAAGAAGGCCGGGTAGGGCTCCGACATAACAACCTTGGCGGTGTGCGGATCGACGACTTCGACATCCTTGATCGGACCGGCCTCGGCAGCGAAGTGCCACGCGACCGCTTCGTCCTTGTGACGTAGGAATGAGTA
>ERZ778018.2194-NODE-2194-length-13034-cov-4.764774_pt1 | contig 13034 bp, 27 predicted proteins | sample MGYA00375748_ERZ778018 | MGnify/ENA primary metagenome ERZ778018 (study PRJEB29350, sample SAMN05509839) | bioreactor metagenome | biome: bioreactor; material: wastewater | place: South Africa: University of Cape Town | collected 2014-04-22 ... | reverse complement strand
AATCCTCCCTCCGTGAAGTCCCCCAATTTGTCTCAAGGGCGCTGACGGGGAACACCCAACTGCTCCTTGATCTCGCCCTTCAACTGCTTCTAGTTACCTTCAACCCAATTCCGATCCATGGTGCTCTCCATCGAACGTTTCTGTGTACCATTTCGTACAGAGGAACGAACAACGCGGACGCGTGTTTTTCAAGTCCCAACTATGGAGGTTATCTTGAAAACACTTATCACCGCCGCCGCACTGCTCATGATTTCGACGGCGTCATTCGCCCAGACCCCGGCGAAGACGCCGTCGCAATCGGCGGCTCCGGTCGCAGCCGCGGGTGACTGGAGCGCGTCCAAATTGTCAGGCGTCAACGTCTACAACGAAGCGAACGACAAGGTCGGCGAGATTTCCGATGTCATCATCGAATCTAACGGCAAGGTTCGGGGACTGGTTCTCGAAGCCGGCGGTTTTCTTGGTATGGGCAAGCACTATGTGCTCGTTTCAATGGACAGCCTGAAGTTCGCAAATAAGGCTGACAAGACGTCTGCAGGTCAGACGTCCGACACAAAACGCGAATGGTACCCAGATCGTGCGGTGATGAACGTCACCAAAGATCAACTCAAATCAATGCCGGAGTTCAAGTACTAGGTTGGAGGATGGCCCGGAGGCGAAAACCTTCGGGCCATTCAATTGTGGAGATCCATAAATAGACCGCCGGAGCGGGGCTATTGCTTCACCGTTTCACGCGCCCCTGAAATCAATACGCGGCATCCACGTTGTCGACACATGAATGACGGTAACTCGCGAGCCAGCAGTAAACGGGCCCTGGTCGTGGTGGCCCTGAGCGCCGCATCGCTCGTGAAGAGCGAACGCCTTGTTTTTTGATGGCTGATCGCTGACGCAATGGCAATGTCAGACACTGTGTTCGCTCTGAGCGCCCGCGGCTTCGCCCGGCTCGTCATCGACGCCGTGCGCTCTCTGTTTCGAATAAATGGACTAGACCTCCCATGGAACGGAGTCACGTCATATACGTTCCTAATGTGCGGTACTTCTCGTGGAAAGCCGCTGAGTTCGACCGGATGGTTTGTTCCAAACTTCCCGTCCGGTCAAGTTTGTTAGTAGGAAGAGCGCGCCATGCAGCACCGCAATCGCTTTAAACAGGCATCTTCTCTCGAAGACCGCCTTGCAGCCTTCGCAAAAGACGCCCGCGAAATGGCCATCCAACTGCCGCCTGGCCGCGAACGGAAAGAACTTCTAAGGAAGGCCGAGCGAGCCGAGAAGACGCGGCCCAGCGAGTGGACAATCGGCTCCCAAACTCGACCAGAAAAGTAATAAGTTAGAAGCGGGTTGAGGGGGTCTAATGACAGGTACCGAGTCCGCCCCTAGGCGGCAGCTCCACGGTGGGAAGCTGCCGGCTCGGCTGGGAAAACTATTCTCGGCCCCGGACCAGCCCATCCCACCCCTGAAGCTGAATCGCGAGCCCAAACGCGTTTGTCGTTTGCGACCCTCCATTTCGTATCGCGGCCTGTGTCCTCAACTGGAAACAATCTTGCTTGATCGCAGGTGTTTCTCGTCACTAATGGAGAGACGCATGATCAAAATCGCTTTGGGTATTATCACCGCCGCTTCACCGATGACCACTATCCCCGCTGCCGCGTAGCAGAAGACCGCGCCGGGGCAGCAGATGCACGACAAGGCAAGCGTCAAGGGGACAAACGGCGCCTCCGACTATGCGGCTGGGCAGAAGATGCAGGACAAGGGCCCGATCAAGGAAACCACGGGCGCCTCTGGCTACGCCCCAGGACATGCGAACGATACAAAGTCGGGCACCAAGTCGACGAAGTAGGTCGTTCCCACGGAGGGAAATGCTGCCGCCCCGGCTCGGAACAAAGCTTCCCCAGCCGGGCGCGACCGGCCCTATCTTAGGAACGACTCCGCGAAGCCTCTCGTTTTCCTACGCCGCGATGAAACTCTCAAGGCCCATCGTCCAAACCGGCCGGTGTTGTCGCCTCGCGGCGGCGACTCCGTTACTTCCGGACGGAGCATTAATCACCTCTTCAGATCATCGGGCCATGATGGCGGCAGGGCCGGTCTACTCCCCAGTTCTCTGGTCCAACCTGGGCCGCCGTTGAGCCAACCGGCTAGCGGCGGCTCCTCTATCTCGTCCGACTTTCGGCGCGGATCAGCTCGAGCGTCTGCTGCGCCTCCCCGGCAACCTCGTGAACCGACTGCATCATGTCGTGCATCGGCCCCATCATGATTCACTGCGGGACCGGTTTGCGCCGCGGGAGCGGCGGAGGCTTGTCGCGGGTGGCATGCATCACGAGGTAAAGCGCGCCGAGCAGCATGGTAATGGCAACTGCGGACTGGATGATCGGATAGCCGCGAAGCAACATCCCATTCTCCGAATAACATGATCTCTTGCAGAGCCGCGCGCTGCGCGTGGACATCATGGCGCTGCCGTTGCTGCGCCTGCTGGCGCATCAAACCGGGAGGAGGGTGAGAGGGAGGAAACGACGCATCGGCGGGCCCGAGCATTCAGCCCGCAGTCTCTGCATGAACCTGACCGGTGACGCTCAGCGAGTCTCGGATCGCTGCAACTCGCCGCTCTGCACGTCGACCCTGCATTTCGTGGGTCAGAGCGAGGCGTACGGCGGTCGCCCGTAGTCATCCTGTCGAATGTGCTCAGCGTCAGGGCGCTCGCGTGCGGCGCGGGCTTGGTTCAGGTCCACAACACTCCCCTTGGAACCCTCTCGACGATCTAGGAACATCATAATAGCCACCTCGTTATCTCTGAGACCAAGGGAGACAACGCGTCATGGCAGCCAACGACACACAAAAGGCCTGGCAAATCGCCGAGAGTATCGGCGTTTGTTTTTTGAGCACAGGGGATAGCCAATACCCAATGGCGGCCTTGGTGCGGAAAGAGGAAGAGGCGATCTACTTCCTCACCGACGCTAGGAGCGAGAAGATCGCTGAAATCAGCAACGGCAAATCGGTCCAGCTATCCTTTAGCGATAAGAGCTCTAACGAATTTCTCTTCATGGAGGGTGACGCCAAGGTCTCGGATGATCGCGACAAGATCGCCGACCTCTGGACCACGGCTGCCAAAGCTTATTGGGATTCGGCTAACGACCCAGCAATACGTCTGGTTACCTTCTACCCAACTAGAGCAGAGTTTTGGGACGGCCCAAATAAGATCGTCGCAGTGAGCAAGATGCTATTCGCTGCAGCGACGGGCAGTCGGCCCGATATGGGTGATAATCGCAAAACTTCAATGTAGCTATCGTGGCTTGACGCGGAACTGCCAAAATAGCCAGACGTTAGCTCCATCATGGACGAACTTCTTCAAGGATTTGGGCAGCGAACATGGCTATCCTTCACGGTGATAGCTGCGCGCCTTCTGCTTGCAGCGATTCTCGGGGCGGCAGTCGGATTCGAGCGCGAATGGCGCAATCGTCCTGCCGGGCTTAGAACTCATATCCTCATTTGTTTGACGACAGCAGCGATCGCGATCCTCACGATCGAGATCACTCATGTATCCGTCTTTTCAGGTCAGGAGATTAGAATCGATCCCATCCGATTGGTCGAAGCCACAACCGCCGGCGTCGCCTTCCTTGCGGCTGGCCTGATCTTTTTTGCTAAGGGCGAAGTGCATGGATTAACGACCGGTGCAGGTATGTGGCTCGCAGGCGCAATCGGCCTCGCCGTAGGTCTTGGATTCTGGCAAGTCGCATGTTTTGCGACCCTTCTAGCGGTCATTGTACTGGGTCTTCTGGAATACAGATTGAGGAGGTGATGTTGCGCGGCCTCGACACGGTCTCACTGTACTCCGGCCCATCGGCTAGCGTGTCTCCGCTTCGAAGGGCGAAAACCGCTCATCAGAACAACCACAATCCTGTGAGGCTCCCACGGCAATGCGGTTTAGAATGAAGAAGGTACTCAAGAGCTGGATGGTCTGGGATTCGGTCGAGCGAGCGGTAGCAATGTTTGATGGCTTGCCTGCAATCGGATTGTCTGCTGAAACTGCTAAGCAGTTCTCCGATCTTCTAAATCAACAAGAGGAGCGAAAGTCGCAAAGTGAGCAGCGGCAGCGGTGATCGCAACCGACCGTGTGGCCTCGGTGTTAGTTTTGAGCGCATCAGCCTGTCTGCAAGCGATTGGCCGAGCCTCGGTCTGACTACAGCCCGAAAGAGTCTACCACCTTTGGTTATCCGCGACTGACGCCGTTATGAAAAGCCGCGGGTGGCGATCGGGGTAAGACCGCGGGACAATCTTTAGACGTCTCACCTTGAATGTCGCCGTGCATCAAGGCGCCCGACCGTTGGAAGATCAATAATGAAGCCCCTATACACAATCGGCATCCGAGCTCTGGAAGAGTGTGTATCCCTCTTGCGAGATTCCGATATGCGATCCGTTGTCGATATCAGAAGCGCCCGTCGTCTCGAAAGTGTCCCTGGTTTGACGGCGACGCCTTGTCAAAAGCTCAAGGCGGGCACCGCCCCAAGGGCACGGTGCGCCGGATGGGAATCCTGTTACTGAGGGCTGCGCATCAACCGCGTCATTGACGCCGATACCATTGGGGTCGGCGGCAAGAAGATCAGATTGCAATCGATCGACGCGCCCGAGATCGACGGCAAATGCACTATGAGAAAGATCTCGCTCAACACGCCAAGCACCGCCTCAATGAAAGCCTGCCGGCCGGGCCGTTTTCTGTTGCCCACTCTGGAAAGGATCGACACGGCCGCGCACATTGGCGGCGATCTAAAACAGCTGCGTAGAAGTAGGCGCTGCTATGGTGAAGGAATGGCTTGTGCGGCAACGGACCGGGCGCCGTCGACCCTGGTGTTGGTCGAGAATGCGGGGTCGCCAAGAAACATTTTATACCGTCCGCCAGCTCCACTGTCCGGCAAGGTCCGGCCGAGAGAACCTCTGCCCTGTTATCCTCTCGGCCGGACCGATGCGACACCTATTCCGGCCAATGCCAGACACGCTCGCCGATTAACAATAACGCCCCACCCGCCGGCACCAATCCCAACACCCACCACTTCCTGACGCCTATCAGCAAAGCGCGGCATCCCATGGATCGCGCACAAGCCGAGTTTTAATGCGCTAAAGTCTACTTGCTTTCCCGCGCCGGTTTCGATTTGATCTCCCCGGGACCTGAGTGAAAGTCCAATCTCAAGCAGCGCCGAAATAACAAAACCGGCGGGAAGAATGATCGATTTCCTGATTTTTGCGCTGAAGGCGATATTAGTTGCGCTTTTTGCCGTCATTGTCGGCGGGTATGCTTATTTCGTCTGGTCGGGCGAACTACCGAATCCCTTCGCGCAAATGCCTCCTACGGCGGCTGTTAATTCGGCAGCCGCCTCCATCCTTTACTTGGCTGTTGGACTCAGCTGCCTACTCGCCGTCCTCGCCCCGTTGATCTACGCCTTGCGGTCCGGTGACCTCTTTACGATTGTCGTCAGCATTGTGGCGCTTGTCGCGTGTTTCACTATCCTGACGTTCAGCCGAACCGTCATAGATATGGTGTTGGCGGCAATCGTCTACTTCACCAGCGCATTCATTTCGGCCGTAATGTTTGCGGCCGATCGGATTGTGAAAGATATTCGGCGTACCGCCGCTACGACAGAGCCGATTTTCGAACCGCCGCATGACAATCTCGCGGGGCGGTAGGATCGATGACCGACGACCTCGATCCAGTCGAATCCATCATAGCATTCCCATCTTGTGACGTCGGCGCTTGTCGCCTCGCTGATCCCGACGCTGGTTGAGCGTGGAATCCTATCTTTGCGAGACGCGCGCGAGATTCATGAAAACGCACTACTCATGGTCGAGGCGTGGCGCGGATCTAATGAAGCCGCCCGGAGCTGATCGAAGCGCAAATATTATCTCACATTATGTTCCGAAGTGAACAGAACTATGTGGAGCAACGTTGTTTTTACCCTTGCAGGACAAGCTGATTTAGGTGAATTCGAGACGATGAAATCAGACGATTATCGAGAGAACGCGCGCAACTGCGCAGAGCTTGCCGCCGAAGCTAAAAACGAGCCCGCGCGAAACCGTTACAAGCGTATGGAAGCCGCATGGCTGGCGCTCGCTGAAGAGCAAGATTGGCTCGATGGGAAGAAAGCGCCTGACACTGACAAATGAGCCTGTCCTCCCTCTCCGATGAATCGATCCTCCGGTACCACGCCAACATGCGGTCGATGGTGGCGCTGGATATCGGTACCGATCGCTATACCTTGCTAGGTGAGCAGGCGAGGAAGCGCGCCAAGGCCCTCGAGGATGAACTGACGCGGCGCGGGATAGAGTTCGCACCGGTCGTCTGGCCCTCATAGAGAACGCCGTGGAAGCGGGATTTACTGGTTATTAGTTCTGGCGTCCGTACCGGTCGTCGACCTCCTTCTTGATCTGATCCTTCTGATAGCCATAACGCTCTTGAATTTTAACCTCGAGCTGATCGCGCTTGCCATTAATGACGTCGAGATCGTCGTCGGTCAACTTTCCCCATTGCTCCTTGGCCTTGCCCTTCACCCGCTTCCAGTTACCTTCAATCCGATTCCAGTCCATGGGTGCTCTCCTTCCGTTGAACGCAAAAACGCGCGAAGGAGGCGAATGTTTCTGTGTGCCATTTCGTACAGAGGAACGAACGTCGTGGACGCGTGTTTTCAAGTCCCAACTATGGAGGTTACTTTGAAAACACTTATCACCACTGTCGCACTGCTCATGATTTCGACGGCGTCGTTTGCCCAGACTCCTGCGAAGACGCCGTCGCAGGCGGCGGCACCGGTCGCAGCTGCGGGCGACTGGAGCGCATCCAAGATGTCGGGCGTCAACGTCTACAACGAGGCGAACGACAAGGTCGGCGAGATTTCCGACGTCATCATCGAATCCAACGGCAAGGTTCGGGGACTGGTTCTTGAGGCCGGCGGCTTTCTCGGCATGGGCAAGCACTATGTGCTCGTATCAATGGATAGCCTGAAGTTTGCGAACAAGACCGGCAAGACGTCCGCGGGCCAGACGTCCGACACCAAACGCGAATGGTATCCAGATCGCGCGGTGATGAACGTCACCAAGGATCAACTCAAATCGATGCCGGAGTTTAAGTACTAAGTTGGACGAAGGCCCGGAGGAAAAAAATCTTCGGGCCATTCAATCGCGGAGGTCCAGAAAGAAATAGAGAACCCCGCCGAAGCGGGGTTCTCTCGAACAAAGACAGATCCGATTAAGCGGCCTCATCTAAGCGGCCTCATCCCAAATTTTATAACCGTTATTCTGGGCCTGAAGTCTCGGATGGACACCACCTCTTCCTAAACCGTCTAGTCGCCGCTCCTCAACCGCCTCATCGTGAACTCGATCTGCCCCCGACCGTCTTCGAGCTTCGCCGCCAGTCGGTTCAACTCGGCGCGGCGGGTCTGCGAGGCCGCAATCGCCGCCTGAGCCGCGCCCGGCGTGTCGGCGGGTTCGGCGACGTCAGCTTCGTCGAGCCCGGCCAGGTAGTCGGCGATCTTCCGGTCGAGACGTGCTGTCGCCCCGGCAAGCCTGTCGCGCCCCATGATCTTCTTCGCGCTGGCGACGGCCCGGAACTTCGAGCCGTCCAGCGCGGCCAGGCGCGCCGCGAACAAGCCCGCATCCCGACACAACGGCACAAAGGCGCGGCACGCACCCACGATCGCGGGTCCATTGTCGCGGCGAAAGTCGGCGATGGTTTTGAAGTCGGGGACAAGCCGGCGCAACAACCACATCCCCTCGACATTGCTATGGCATTCCCGCTCCAAACGACGCGACGAACGGACCTCGTTGAAATAGCCCACACATAGAGCTTCAACAGATCGCGCGGGTCGTAGGAAGGTCGTCCCGTCGCTGCAGGCACCGCCCGACCAAAACCGAGCCCTGCCATGTCCAGATCGGCAACGAGGGCGTGGATCAGCCTCACTGAGACATCCGGTGAAACATAGCCCTCAAGCCGCGCCGGCAGCAGCGCACGCTGGGTTCGATCCCTCGCCGACGGTATAGCTCATGAAAACGGTCGCCCCCCCTGCCGATGCGGCCGTCCTACCTGATTTGCCCCCCAACTTCTCACACAGTCTGCTCTCACGGAGCTTTTTTGCGCTACTCGGCTGAACGCGGTCTTCTCGTCGTGAATCCGATCTCACGCCGGGCAATTTCCGCCAGCATTCGACCGCAGACATGTAAGCCGCCACCGGCCATCGATCGAGGAACGCCCTCGCTGTCTGGCGAGCTTCGTTTCGAGGCTGTGTAAAGGTCGCACGGACGTAGCCATCGTCACCCATGGCCTGCCGGCGCTTTGACCCCATCCGGTCGGCAAGATCCTTCGGGTGCGTAGGCCACGCGGATACTCGGATTGATGCGTATCCCACGCTATCCGTGATCCATCCGGTTGAACATGAAGTTCAACTGAATCCCCGGAGCCTGCTTCGCGAATCCGGTGCCTGATACGGTCGGATCACCAGTTGCGATACCACTCACCACAAGATCGACCCTGTCCAAGCCGAACACGCCCGGCGGTCCCGAGGCGACGCGTTTGGCGCAAAATTCAGCTTTGAAGCGATGCCCGATCCGCTTCCATTTCCCGACGTAGGTGAAGGTTGTATCGCCTCCAATTAGATCGCCATTCGGCAAGAGATCCACCTCTCCCGCGCCTTGGCCGATAGGCGTATTGAACCACACGAAATATCTGCCCGCGTTGAGCATTACACACGCTCCGATCACTGCGCCGCAGTAAGACCGTGGTGTCGGCAGACCGTTCGATCAAGACATTCAGATCGATCACGGTTACCGATGCCTTACGACGGAGTTGGTCCAGCGCGTCAGTTCCTCGCCGCTTCGCTCGCCCGAACCGATAACACATCTGCGCCGGATCGATACGCCGCGCTATTGCCCTTGGCGAGCGTCACAAGCGTGATCCGCAAAGCGGCTGGGTCATCACCCGAACTGGCAAACTGAACCGCCCCTCCTCGCCCTCCAAGGAGGGCCAGCAGCCCCGGCCGGAACTAAGGCCAGTGCTCGCGCCTAAATTCGCGCTGCGGCGTTGCATGGAGTTGCATATGCCGTGCGATGCGCGGTTCGGTGGGCCTATCAAGTTGCTGTCCCGCGGGCTCGTTCACACCTTGCGGCAGGCCGCAGAACACATCATGACGCTGCCGATCACCCATCCCTGCATGATGGCGTAAGTCCAGAAATATGCAGATTTTCGCGGAAAACGATGACGGGCACCGCCACGAACGCCACCAGCGTCGCAAAGAACGTGCCCACCGCGCTGAGAAACTCCGCGGAACCGATCCGCCCGCCGAGACCGGCGACCGAATGGAACGGCCGTTGAGGCGTGTCGATGCCGAGGTAGAACCCGACCGCGCCACTCAACATCATGACGATAATGAAGCCTTCGGACGCGAGCGGAAAAACGATCGACCCGACATGAGCCGCAACAAACAGGCCGCTCGCCGCACCGGCCATCGAGCCCCGTGCGCTCCAGGACAGCGGCAAACTTTCTGACGCGAGTTCACATGGTCGTCACTCACTGATCGCGATGCCAAGCTAGGCTGCTTTTGCGGCGCGCGAAGGCCGGGTCGCCTCCCCTCAAAACGTCGTTCGGCTGAACGAGCTAGCTAACGTTCGCACGGATCCATCGCGGAGCGGCGTAAGACGATGCGTCGGCACCGTCTGCCGCAACAAATCTCGAACGAATTTGTAGCGGCCCGCCCCCGCAACACTTTCGGTGGGTTCTCGTGGCTGGAGCGTGACGTACTCCCGCCCTCCCAACGAAAGAGCCCGGCCACCTTGCAACGACCGGGCTCAAGTCAAGTGGGGGTTAGATCGCCTGTGAGGCGTCAACTTAATGCTGAGCGATCACTCCGGTTCCTAAATTTCGGGGTCTGACAGCGTCAGGACGTTTGGAAGGAACGAAATCGGACGCTGCAAAGTTGGCGAAATGGAATGCGAGCTTGCTGCCATTGACCCCACCTGGACGATGGACCGATGAGGAGGACCGTGCCCTGCTGGCGATGACCGCCGCCGGGAAAACGCAACGACTCATCGCTCGAGAGCTGGGGCGCACCGAGGTGGCTGTGAAGGCTAGAGTATCGGTACTCGCCGCACGGGCTCGGAAGACATCTCCCGATTCAGAACAGCACTAATGAGAGAACAGCCGGCATGCCGAACCGTCCGAACCCCCGTCGCCGATACTAAGTCGGCGGGCTTTTAATTCAATGGAACAAAGAACGCGGCATGAGCGTAATCGCAGGCAACGCTTCCTGATGACGTGTTGCTGATACCGGTCGGGCGGTTTGCCCAAACTTCCGTCCGGCCGGTGTCGATCCGCCAATCATACGGTTAGGACCCGTAAGCGGGAGAACGCATCATGCAACGCTGCAATCGCACCAAACAAACCACGTCCCTCGAAGACCGTCTCGCCGCTTTCGAAAGAAATGTCCGAGAGCGAGCCCTTCAACTTCCGCCAGGCCCCGAACGAAAAGAGCGTCTTAAGAAGGCTGAGCGCGCCGAGGCGACGCATCCGGAGGACTGGATAAGTTCGCGAGAGTTGCAACCACAAAATAATGGACCGCTGCCATTGGGAACGAGTCCGCGAGCCCAAACGTATTCACAAGCCGGGATTGAACCCTGCTCACAGGTCTCATCGTCCAAACCGGCCGGGGCTGCCGTTCGCGGCGGCGGCTCCGTGTCTTATCGCGTCCTACGTCGTCGACCGGAATCAACCTTCCTGATCGCGACGGTCTCTCGTCACATAAATCATAACCGCGTTGGGCGTTATTGCCGCTGCATCACTGATGGCCACGGTTTTAATCAATGATGTCTTGCGCCCTCGCGAACGTCGTCAAGGAGGAACATTCCTTCATCTAAATAATTAGCGACATGACACTTTGTGGGACTGAGTACATGCCTGTGCTGATCGTATCCGTCGTTACTTCGATTTTGCTGTTCACCCTGATCAGCATTTTCCCTCCATTGACCGTCGCGACAACTGACAGCGGCCAATCCGAAATCAACGCGACATTACTTCGAGAGATGGCATCTCGCGGCGCAAAACAGGTCATTGAATCGGGTGGGAACAAAGTAGTTAAGGCGGGCTTTTTATCTTCGCTTAATCAAGGGAGCATCAATTGAAGAAATTATCACTTGCTTTGATTATGGCCGGTTCGGTCTTGTGTACACCCGCATTCGCGCAGGGAGTCGATGTTCACGTCGGTCGCCGAGGAGTCCACGTCGACAGTGGCCATCATCACCATCACCACTATCGCCATATGAACCGTCACCGTCACCGTGGCGAAACGGTCATTATCAAGCGATCACACCGACATCACCACCGGCCGCATCGTCGGACATACATCGTCGACTGATCAACGCGAACTCTGATCAAGCTTCGGACTAAATCCCCCCTCGAAATGGAGTAGATAATGAAAAAGCTCATTCTGTGTGGTGCTCTTGCCGCGTTCGCTTTCGGCACACAGGCAGCCAGCGCCGCCGAGTTCTACATTGTGCGCGATGCCTCCACGAAGAAGTGCACGGTGGTCGATACCAAACCGACCACCACCACGACCACGGTGGTGGGCGACGGCGTCTACAAGACCAAGGTCGAGGCTGAATCAGCCATCAAGACCACAAAGATCTGCACTGAGCACTAGGAGGCGCGATATGCCTGTCATTCTAATGTGGGCTGTCCCGGCCGTCATTGTTATCGGCGGAGCTGGCTACTGGATTCTTCATATGCATTGAAGAGGCTGACGAACAATGAGCGACTCACTTCGGTCGTTGAGTCGCTCATCTTCGGTCTAACGGCGCGTGCCGGCACGTGAGATTTGGCGGCTCGATTAGCCCGCAGTTGAACTGTGATGCCGCGCTGATGGATCTTCTTTTACAACGACCGCTGAGCCCGATTCCCTGTGTGGCACGCTTAACAATCGCCTCCGCCCGAGACGGGGTTTTTCTATGCCTGCCAACAGGGCGATTCGAAGGACAGAGGCCGTTGACCTGATTAAAGCGAGCGTAACTGGCAGGGACTTGCCCCCGCGCTGAGCGGCTAAATCGGGCTCCATCATCGGCTTGATAGGGACTCTCGCCATGAAGGACGCAAAAGCCCTGGATTGAACGTTTCCGTGTAGATAGGTGGAATGCCGCCTCGTCAGCAACCTGGCGACCAACAAGTGAAGCGAGACACATTCGTGCGGCTTGCGGCAGAAGCCGACGAGATGGAGGCACTTATTGCCTCCGTCATCTGTCGACACCAGACGATCGGACCATCGCTTGATCCGAATCCGCTGCAGTATCCTCGGCGCTTCCTTGCTCCCCGCCCGGAATGTGCCGCTGATGTCGGTAGCCCACTCCGGCAGGGTTCTTCTTTGCCGTTAACATTGAATTTTCCATACGCTTTACCGCCGCATGGTTTCCGAATACGATTAACCGGCAGGGTGCCAGAAAGAATACGCGGGGGCGGTGCAACGCAGCTTACCTGGTTCGAGTCCAAGCCGGACATCCATGTTGCGAAGTACCCCAAAGGGGCGATGGACGAAGTCGTGCGTCCCGCGGTTATCGGGGCCGAGGCTAGAATTTCAGCATAATTCATTCTGCCAGCATTTAGGAGCCTTGCTGCTCAAATGAACAATCAACCTTGGACAAAGCTCGAAGATGACCTCTTCCGCGAAATGGTTGAAAATGGCGTGCCCGCCGAACAAATCGCATCCCGGCTCGAACGCGATATCAGCGACTTAAAATGACGATCGTATTCGCTTGGTTTTCCCAGAAAGTGGTTCAAGCGCCCATCTCCCGCATTGCCTTTTCTTGCCCGCGGATCAGTATGAAGCGGGCTGGGCAGACTACGGTTGCCCGACCTCCCATCTGTCCAGCTGGGGTCGTCGTTTCCGGGCGGTTACGACGGCCCCGCCCCTACTGTCGCTACCAATTCATGGTGGACGACCGAGTGAACGGTGCCGCTAAGGTCGCCAGCATGCCAGCCGACGCCATCGAGCGTCAACAGAATGCGCTTCGCGTCGGCCGCTGTTTGATCA
>ERZ778018.2191-NODE-2191-length-13067-cov-5.605364_pt1 | contig 13067 bp, 10 predicted proteins | sample MGYA00375748_ERZ778018 | MGnify/ENA primary metagenome ERZ778018 (study PRJEB29350, sample SAMN05509839) | bioreactor metagenome | biome: bioreactor; material: wastewater | place: South Africa: University of Cape Town | collected 2014-04-22 ... | reverse complement strand
GCGAAATCAGGTGGTTGGTGGCAAGCGCCGTGCCGTAGGCGTCGTCGCCGCGGAATACCGGCACATGCGCTTCCTCGACATCGCGGGCGATCAGCACCGCCGGCAGGCCGTTTTCCTCCGCCGTCAAAATATCGGACGCGGGCGTGCCGATGGCCGGCGACATGATGACGCCGTCGGCGCCGAGTTGCAGAAGCGTGTCGATGAAGGTGCGCTGCTTTTCCAGCTGGTCGTAGTGGTTGGACAACAGGAACGTCTGGCGGCTGCGGTCGAGCTCGCTCTCGATGGAGCGCAATATCTCGGCATAGAACGGGTTCATGATGTCGTGCACGACGACGCCGACGATACCGGAGCGGGAGGTGCGCAGCGAGGCGGCGCGGCGATTGTAGATGTAGCCGATGGCGCGGGCGTGCTCCTTGATGCGGTCGCGTGTCGAGCCCGCCACCAGCGGGCTGTCGCGCAGGGCCAGCGAAACCGTGGCCGTCGAGACGCCGAGCGCATCGGCAATGGTCGAAAGCTTGATTTTCTGAGCCAGAGCGTCGCCCCCGATTTAAACCGTTCAACTGTTTAAACAGTTTAAATCGGGCTTATGCCATCGATTTTCGCCAAATCAAAGTTTTTTCGCCAGCACTTCCGTTTCGGTATCGGGCGAGGCGTGGTTGAGCACGCGTAACCGGTGCTCGCGATGCACGATGTAGAGGCCGCTCAAGACGATGATGGCCGCACCGGCCAGCGTCCAATGGTCGGGGAACTGGTGGAAGACGAACCAGCCCATGGCGATCATCCAGATCATCTGCGAATAGGGATAGGGCGCAAGCGCTGTGGCCGTGGCCAGGCTGTAGGCCTTGACCAGGAACCAGTGGCTGACGCCGCCGAGCACGCCGAGCATCGCCAGGACGAACCATTGCAGGGGCGTGTCGGGGAGCGTGAGCGAGAAGGGCAGCACCGGCAAAAGCAGGACTGTCGGCGAAAGCGCGGCGAAAAGGATCAGGCTTTCCGGCGTCTCGCTGGCCGACATGCGCCGCGTCATGATCACGTAGAAACTGTTCGACAGGATGGAGCAGAAGGCCAGCACGTGGCCGACGCCGAACACGCCGACGCCCGGCCGGGCGATCACCAGCACGCCGACAAAGCCGATCCAGATGGCGAGCCAGCGCCGCCAGCCCGCCCATTCGCCGAGCATCGGGCCGGCAAGGGCGGTGATCACCATCGGGCCGAAGAAATAGATCGACGTCGTCTCGGCCAGTTGCAGGTAGCGCAGCGCCAGGATGTTGAACACGGTGGAACCGGCAAGAAAGGCGCCGCGCAGGATGTGAGCCGGCAGGTTCCTGGCCAGGAAGCGCCGGCTGTCCTTCCAGCCGCGAAACAGGATGCCGACCAGCACGACATGGCCTGCAAATCGGCACCAGGCGATGAAGAAAGGCGCAACGCCGGCAAGAACCAGGAACTTGCTGGAGGTATCCAGAAAGGTGAAGCCGATATAGGTGAGGAGGATATAGAGGATGGCCGCCGGCGACGTGGCCTGCTCGGATTTCGAAGCTGATTGAGGCAAGACAGGACGCTTTCGTGCTGGGCCGGACGCCTCTTGCCGTTACCGCCGACGGGCAACGACATCAAGCGTCATGGCCATAGCATCAAGGCGCTGCGCTGGCAAAGCCAGACCGGCGCTATCGTGCGTCCAGACGGGCCTCAGGCGCTCGCCTCGGCGACCTCTTCTTCCGCGCCTTCTTCCACCACGATCGGCTGTTCGCCCGACAGGTTCGCCTCGATGCGCACCAGCATCTTGAAAAGCGCCTTCTGCTCTTTCTTGTCGAGCCCCTTCAGCGCCTGCTTTTCGGTCTTCCTCACCGACTTCTCGATGTCGCGGATGGTGCCGCGGCCAAGCTCGGTCAGGTAGATGTGGGCCTGGCGGGCATCGGCGTCGGAAGCGCGCTTTTCCAGGAAGCCCTGGGCCTGCAAGCGGTTGATGGTCTTGGTGATGGTCGGCGGGCGCACGCCGAGGCGGCCGGCGAGCTTGCCGGGGGTCTGGCCGTCCTCCTCCTCCAGCGCCAGCATGATCTGGTCCTGTCCGGCGTAAAAACCATGCGCCAGCAGGCGGGCGGCAAGGGCGGTGCGCGCCAGCCTGGCCGCCGAATGCAGCCGGCTCATCGTCGCAGTTCTATCGGGCTTGGCCATGTTTTCCTCTCGATCGGGACAGGCGGCAGCATACCACGCGCCGCCGCTCGCGCTCGCCTCGTCTTTCGTGCCCGCGAAACCTTTTTGCCGGCAAGCGAAACCGCAGCGACATGCTTATCGCAGAGCCACATTGCAGTTTCATGACAGTTCTTATCCGGCTGAATTCTTCCCGGCCGAACCGGTTAGACCGCCTGCCCGGCGCACCATCCCGACGACCACGCCCACTGGAAATTGTAGCCCCCGAGCCAGCCGGTGACGTCGACCACCTCGCCAATGAAATATAGGCCCGACACCGATCTTGCCGCCATCGTCCGGGAATCGAGTTCGCGCGTATCGACGCCGCCCAGCGTCACCTCGGCCGTGCGGTAGCCTTCCGAGCCCGACGGCTTGATGCGCCAGCCGTTGACCGCAACCTCGATCCGGCGAAGTTCTTTATCCGGCATATCCGCCAGATTTTTCAGCGCTCCGGACTGCTCGGCAATGGTCTGCGCAAGCTTTTTCGGCAGGAACGCGGCCAGCACCGTCTGCACCGCCTGCTTGCCGTTGCGGGCGCGCGCATCGCGCAACGCCTCGAACACATCCGCGCCGGGCGCCATGGCGATGCCGATCTCGTCGCCCTCGCGCCAATAGGATGAAATCTGCAGGATGGAGGGGCCGCTGATACCGCGATGGGTGAACAGCATGGCTTCCTCGAACCGCGTCTTGTTGCAGGATACCTGCGCATCCACCGCGACACCGGCCAGCGGCTTCAGCCGCTCCAGCGTGTTGGGCTCGAAAGTCAGCGGCACCAGCGCCGGGCGCGTCTCGACAACGCCGACGCCGAACTGGGCGGCGACCTCGTAGCCGAAGCCGCTCGCCCCCATCTTCGGGATCGACTTGCCACCGCTCGCCACCACGAGCGAGGCGCAACCGACCGGACCATCGGCAAGCGCGACGACGAACCGGTCGCCCGCCTTTTCGATCTTCTCGACGCGCATATTCAGCCGCAGTTGTGCGCCGTGGCGCTTCATCTCTCCCAGCAGCAGCGCGATGATCTGCGTGGCCGAACCATCGCAGAACAATTGCCCCAGCGTCTTTTCATGGAAGGCGATGCCGTGGCTTTTCACCAGCGCCAGGAAGTCGTGCTGGGTATAGCGCTTCAGCGCCGAAATGCAGAAATGCGGGTTGCGCGAAAGGAAGTTCTTCGGGCTGGCATGGATGTTGGTGAAGTTGCAGCGGCCGCCGCCGGAGATGCGGATTTTCTCGCCGGCCGCCCGTGCGTGATCGACGACGAGCACCGTGCGCCCGCGCTTTGCCGCCTCGATGGCGCACATCATACCGGCGGCGCCCGCGCCTACGATCACGACATCGAAAAAATCCACTGCCACCGTCCCGAACTGTCGTCGCCCCTATGTTTGTGCCAGCCGTTCGTCGCGGCACTTCCCGGCGGTTTCGCCGCCGATCTGGCCCAATGCGAAACCGGCCGGATTGGCCGTGCAAAACGAACGGCGCCATCCTATATGGAGGCGACAAATTCCGATTGAGGTCCTGACATGAGCGAAGCCCAGACGCAAATCCCCGTAACCGTGCTTACCGGCTATCTCGGCTCCGGCAAGACCACGCTGCTCAACCGCATCCTCTCGGAAAACCACGGCAAGCGCTACGCGGTCATCGTCAACGAGTTCGGCGAGATCGGCATCGACAACGACCTGATCGTGGAATCCGACGAGGAAATCTACGAGATGAACAATGGCTGCGTGTGCTGCACGGTGCGCGGCGACCTGATCCGCGTCGTCGAGGGCCTGATGCGCCGTCCCGGCCGCTTCGACGCCATCGTGATCGAGACGACCGGCCTGGCCGACCCGGTGCCGGTGGCGCAGACCTTCTTCATGGACGACGACGTGCGCTCCAAGACCAAGCTCGACGCCGTCGTGGCGCTGGTCGATGCCAAGCACCTGCCGCTCAGGCTGAAGGACAGCAAGGAGGCCGAAGACCAGATCGCCTTCGCCGATGTCGTCGTGCTCAACAAGACCGACCTGGTCACGCCCGAAGAATTGCGCGCCGTGGAGGCGACGGTGCGCGCCATCAACCCGGCGGCGACGATCCACCGCACCACGCGCGCCGGCCTGCCGCTCTCCGACGTGCTCGACCGCGGCGCCTTCGACCTCAAGCGGGCGCTGGAGAACGACCCGCATTTCCTCGAGGCGCAGGACGAGCATGACCATGATCACGATCACGATCACGAATGCGGTCCCGACTGCGACCACGAGCACCATCATCATCACGACCACGAGCATCACGACCATGCCCACCCGTCCGCCATCCACGACGTGACGGTGCAGTCGGTGTCGCTGCGCGGCGGCGAGATGGACCCGAAGAAGTTCTTCCCGTGGATCGAGAAGGTAACCCAGCTCGAAGGGCCGAACATCCTGCGCCTGAAGGGCATCCTCGCCTTCAAGGGCGACGACGAGCGCTACGTCGTCCAGGGCGTGCACATGATCATCGAAGGCGACCACCAGCGCGCGTGGAGGGACGGCGAGAAGCGTGAAAGCCGGCTCGTCTTCATCGGCCGCAAGCTCGACGCCGAACGGCTGAGGAACAGCTTCGAGGCGTGCCAGACCGCGACAGCTCACTGATCCATGCCAACCGTTGCCCCGCTCGATCTCGACGGCCATTGCGTCGCTGCCGTCTTCCTGAACGATGTCCCGTTTTTCGCCATGGCCGACGGCTCGGTCCACCGGCTCGACCACGGCCATAAGACGTGCCATGCCAACGATGGCCTCTTGTGCGCCGCTCGCGATCCCGCCGCCGACCGGCTGGTGACCGGCGGCGAGGACGGCAAGGTTTTCGCCGTCACCGCCGACGGCGAAGCGACGGAACTGGCCAGCGCCGGCAGGAAGTGGATTTCCACTATCGCTGCGGGGCCGCAGGGCGCCGTCGCCTACGGATCGGGCAGAAGCGCCTATGTGCGCTTCGGCGACGGCAAGGTGAAGGAATTCTCGCATCCGCGCTCGGTGGAGGGCGTCGCCTTCGCGCCGAAGGGCATGCGCATCGGCGTTGCCCGCTACAACGGCGCGACGCTGCATTTCCCCGCCGCCGACAGCAGGCCGGTCGAACTCGAATGGGCCGGCGCGCATACCGGCATCACCTTCTCGCCCGACGGCAATTTCCTGGTCACCTCCATGCAGGAGAACGCGCTGCACGGCTGGAAGCTCGCCGACGGCAAGCACATGCGCATGTCCGGCTACCCTGCCAAGGTCAAAAGCATGTCGTGGAGCGCCAAGGGCCGGTGGCTCGCCAGTTCCGGCGCGCCGGCGGCGATCGTATGGCCGTTCCAGGCCAAGGACGGGCCGATGGGCAAGGCGCCGCTGGAACTCGGCACGCGCGGCAACACCATGGTGACGTGCGTGGCCTGCCACCCGGGCGAGGACGTCGCCGCGATCGGCTACGAGGACGGCATGGTGATCGCGGCACGCTTCGCCGACGCCAAGGAAGTGCTGCTGCGCCGCCCCGGCAAGGGGGCGATCACTGCCATGGCGTGGGACGCGAACGGACGCCGCGTCGCCTTCGGCTCGGCCGAAGGCGACTGCGGTATCGTCGACCTGGCAGGGTGAGGCGCGCCATTGCCTGCCGGCAGGCGGGCAGCTAGAACTCCCACCGAGAGGCAACCGGCAGGCATCTATCTTGGATCTGGCAAGGACGGCGGGCGGCATCGCCGGCACGCGCATCGCGGAACTCCGGCAGCGGGAAGCGGACAATTTCCGTAAGGCCCGGCCCAGGTCGCAGGCGCGCCTGGGTAACGGCATTTCAGGTTTTCTCGGCGGTGTGCCGATGCACTGGATGACGGACTGGCCGACACCCTTCCCCATTCTGGTCGATCAGGCCCGCGGCGCGACCATCATCGATATCGATGGCAACAAGCTCGATGATTTCTGCCTCGGCGACACCGGCTCGATGTTCGGCCATTCACCGCCAGCGGTTGCGCGCGCCGTCCGCCGGCAGGCCGGGCGCGGCCTGACCTATATGCTGCCGTCCGGGGACGCGCTTGCCATCGGATCGCTGCTCCAGGAGAAATTTGGCCTGCCCTATTGGCAGATCGCCACCACCGCCACCGATGCGAACCGCTTCGCGCTGCGCGTGGCGCGCTCGGTGACCGGCCGCGACAAAATACTCGTCTTCAACGGCTGCTATCATGGCTCGGTGGACGAAACGATGGTGCGGCTTGTCAACGGCAAAGCCGTCAACCGGCCGGGGCTGGCGGGTGAATTCCGCGACCTGGCCTCACGCTGCAAGGTCGTCGAGTTCAACGACCTCCCGGCTCTGGAAGCAGCCCTGGCGCAGCGCAACGTCGCCTGCGTCATCACCGAGCCGGTGCTGACCAATTCCTGCATGGTGCTGCCTGATCCGGGATTTCACGACGCGTTGCGCGCGCTCACGCGAAAGGCTGGCACGCTGCTTCTCATCGACGAGACCCACACCATCTCGACCGGGCCGGGCGGCTATACGAAGAAGCACGGCCTCGAGCCGGACCTGTTCGTGCTCGGCAAGCCGATCGCCGGCGGCGTACCCGCCTCGATCTGGGGCATGAGTGAGAAAACGGCCTCTCGCTACGGCGCCTATTGTCAAGGCAAGGAGCCGGGCTACTCCGGCATGGGCACCACGCTGTCGGCCAATCCGCTGCAATTCGCAGCCATGCACGCCTGTCTCGAACAGGTGATGACCGACGAAAACTATACCCGGATGGAAAGGCTGGCCGGGAGGCTGGATGCGGGGCTGACGGCTGCAATCCGCCGCCATCGCCTGCCATGGCATGTCGCCCGGGTCGGCGCGCGCGTCGAGTTCATCTGCGCGCCCGGCCCCTTGCGCAACGGCACGCAAGCGGAAGGCGCCCACGCGCCGGAGCTGGAAGCGGCGATCCATGTCGCGCTGGTCAATCGCGGCGCGCTGATCGCGCCGTTCCACAACATGATGCTGATTTCCCCGGCAACGACGATGCGGCAGGTCAACCGGCTGGTTTCCGCCTTCAACGAGATTGCCGGCCAGTTGGCGGCGTAAGAGACGAACAAGTTCAGAGTACGATCATGACCTCACCTTCGGGCTCGACGCCCGCCGAAGCCACGGAATTCCTTGCCGCCCATCCCGAGATCGAGGCCTTCGACGTCGTGCTGGTCGATGCCAACGGCATCGGGCGCGGCAAGATCGTGCGCCGCCACGAACTGATGCCGCTGTTTACCGGCGGACGGCACATGCCGATCTCGATCCTCGGCCTCGACATCACCGGCGAGGACGTGCACGAAACCGGGCTGATCTGGGACAGCGGCGACGGCGACCTGCGCGCCTGGCCGATTCCCGGCACGCTGGTGCCGCTCTACGGCACCCGGCCGCCGCGCGGGCAGGTGTCGATGTCGATGTACCATCTCGACGGCACGCCGATGCCCTCCGACCCGCGCCACGCGCTGGCGCGGCAGGTGGAAGCCTTCGCGAGGAAAGGGCTGCATCCGGCCGGGGCCTTCGAGCTGGAATTCTTCCTGCTGGCCAACGAGCGCGACGGCAACGGCCAGGTGCAGCCGGCGCGAGCGGTGCTCGACCAGCGCCGCTCAGGCAAGACCGAGGTCTATTCGGTCGACCACCTGCATGGCATGGAGCCGCTGTTTTCCGACATCTACGCTGCGGCCGGCCTGCAAGGCATCCCGGCCGAAACGGTGATCTCCGAGTATGCACCGGGGCAGTACGAGCTGACGCTCAACTACCGGTCAGACATCCTGCGTGCGGCCGACGACCTCGTCCTGCTCAAGCGGCTGGTCAGGATGCAGGCGCGCCGCCATGGCGTCACCGCCTGCTTCATGGCCAAGCCGATCGAGAAGTACGCCGGCTCCGGCATGCACCTCCACGTCTCGCTGCAGGACGATGCCGGCCGCAACCTGTTTTCGGAAGCGGCCGGACAACAATGGTCGCCCACGCTGCTCAACGCCATCGGCGGCCTCGGCGCGACCATGGCCGAATCGATGCTGGTGTTTGCGCCGCATGCCAATTCGTGGCGGCGCTTCGTGTCGCAATCCTATGCGCCGGTGGCGCCGACATGGGGCGTCAACAACCGCTCGGTGGCGCTGCGGGTGCCGGCCGGCGACATCAGGGCCAGGCGCATCGAGCACCGCCCCTCCGGCGTCGACGCCAACCCCTATCTGGTCGCGGCGACAGTGCTGGCCGGCATCGCCAAGGGGCTCGCCGAAAAGTGCGACCCCGGCCCCGAGACCACCGGCAACGGCTACGAGAGCGCCGGCGCTGCCTCCTCCATGCCGACCGACTGGCGCTCGGCGATCGAGGCGGCGAAAGCGTCGGCGTTCCTGAAGGACGCGCTCGGGCAGGACCTGCATCGCACCTTCGTCGCCGTCAAGCAGGCCGAATACCTGCGCGTCGCCCGCACCGTCGGCGAACTGGATTATCACCTCTACCTGCACGAGGTGTAGGCTCTGCCGACGTTCAGGTTCCGGGCGCGGCGGCAAGCGTGTCGGCCGACCCATCTTATTGCACTTTCCTTTTATAGAACATATCATGAACAAATGACAGCGCGAACCCTCGCCGAAAAGCTCGCCGTGCTCTCCGACGCGGCCAAATACGATGCGTCCTGCGCTTCCTCCGGCTCCGCCAGGCGCGACTCGCTGAAAAGCAGGGGCGTCGGCTCGACCGAGGGCATGGGCATCTGTCATTCCTATGCGCCGGATGGGCGCTGCATTTCGCTGCTCAAGGTGCTGCTCACCAATTTCTGCATCTACGATTGCAGCTATTGCATCAACCGATCGTCCTCCAATGTGGCGCGCGCCCGCTTCGGCATCGGCGAGATCGTGTCGCTGACCATGGATTTCTACCGCCGCAACTATATCGAGGGGCTGTTCTTGTCCTCCGGCGTGGCGCGCTCGCCCGACGCCACCATGGCCGAGATGGTGGAGGTGGCCCGGCGGCTGCGGCTGGTCGAGAAATTCGGCGGCTATATCCATCTCAAGACCATCCCCGAATGCTCGCAGGAGCTGATCGAGCAGGCCGGGCTTTACGCCGACCGCCTTTCGATCAACGTGGAACTGCCGACCGACGAGGGCGTGAAGCGGCTGGCCCCGGAGAAGAAGCCCGAAACCATCCGCCTCTCCATGGCCAGGCTGCGCCGCAAGATCGAGGAAAAGGCCGAGCCGACGCTGCGCGGCCGCAAACAAGAGCGCTTCGCGCCGGGCGGGCAGTCGACGCAGATGATCATCGGCGCCGACCGCACCAGCGACGACAGCATCCTGCACGCCAGCGCGCGGCTCTACGGCAGCTATCGGTTGCGGCGCGTCTATTACTCGGCCTTCAGCCCGATCCCGGACTCGTCGTCCTCGCTGCCGTCGAAAAAGCCGCCGCTGATGCGCGAGCACCGGCTTTACCAGGCCGACTGGCTGATGCGCTTCTACGGCTTTTCGCAGCCCGAGATCCTGGCCGGCAGCCCGGACGGCATGCTCGACCTCGCCATCGACCCGAAGCTCGCATGGGCCTTGCGCCACCGGGCGAGCTTTCCCGTCGACGTCAACCGTGCCGAGCGCGAGATGCTGCTCAGGGTGCCGGGCCTGGGAACGCAGGCGGTGAAGCGGATCGTGGAGACGCGGCGGCACAGGCGGCTCAGGCTCGAAGACGTCGCGCGGCTGTGCCATTCGATCGCCAGGATACGCCCGTTCATCGTGGCCGACGGCTGGTCGCCCGGCGGGTTGACCGACAAGCTGGCGCTGCGCGAGGCGCTTACGGCGCCGGCCGGGCAATTGTCGCTGTTTTGACCATGCAGGGCGCCCGGCTTCCGCTTGCCGCCTTCACCGTGGCGCTCGCCAACGAAACGGATTTTTCCGGCTGGCGTGATGCGGCGCGGCAACTGGCGCTGAGCGGAACCGAACCTGCTGACATCGATTGGAGCGTAGGGGATGGCGGCTCCGGCACTTTGCCTCCGGCCCTGCCCGATGCCGAATTTCGTGTCCCTCGCACCTTCGTCGAACGCGCCGAAACCGTCGTCTGCCACAGCGACCCGGAGCGCTTTTCATTCCTCTACCGCCTGTTGTGGCGGTTGAGGAGCGAACCTCGCCTCCTGGAAATCGCATCCGATCCGGACGTCCGCCGCTTCGAGGCGATGGAAAAGTCCGTGCGCCGCGACAGCCACAAGATGCGGGCTTTCGTGCGCTTCCGAAAGGTCGGCGACGGCGCGCAGGAGAGATTCGCGGCGTGGTTCGAACCGGACCATTTCATCGTCGAGCGCAACGCACCGTTCTTCGTGCGCCGCTTCACCGGCATGCGCTGGGCGATCTTCACGCCACGCGGCTCGATCGACTGGGACGGCGAGCGGCTGGCGGCCGGGCCGGCGGCGACGAGGGCGTCTGCGCCGGCCGGGGACGCAACGGAAACGCTGTGGCGGACCTATTTCGAAAACATCTTCAATCCGGCGCGGCTGAAGGTGCGGGCCATGCAGCGCGAGATGCCGAAGAAATACTGGCGGAACCTTCCCGAGGCGTCGCTCATTCCTTCCCTGATCGCAGGAGCGCAAAAGGTCGAGCAGGAGATGATCGCCCGAATGCCGACAGAACCGGCGCCGCACCACGCGGCAATTCAGGCCCGGCACTGGCCGAAGCGGGAGACGGCGCCGCATGACGATGCGGCGGCCGACAGCATCGAGGCCCTGCGCGAACAGGCCCGCGGCTGCCGGCGCTGCCCGCTGTGGCGCGACGCCACCCAGACCGTGTTCGGCGAAGGCCCCGAAAAGGCCGCGGTGATGTTCGTGGGCGAGCAGCCGGGCGACCAGGAAGATATCGCCGGCAAGCCGTTCGTCGGGCCTGCGGGCGCGATGTTCGACGCCGTTCTCGACGACGCTGGCCTCGCGCGTGAAAAGGCCTATGTCACCAATGCTGTCAAGCACTTCAAGTTCGAGCCGCGCGGCAAGCGCCGCATCCATGCCAGGCCCAATGCCGGCGAGGTGCAGGCCTGCCGCTGGTGGCTGGAGCACGAACTGACGCTGGTCGAGCCGAGGCTGATCGTCGCCCTGGGGGCGACGGCTGCCCTGGCCCTGCTCGGCAGGGCGGTAGCGGTCACCAGGGAGCGCGGAAAGGTGATCGAGCGCGAGGACGGCCTCCGCGTCTTCCTCACCATCCACCCTTCCTACATCCTGCGCATCCGCGACCCTGCGGACAAAGAGGCCGAACGCGGCCGCTTCCTCAGCGACATGAAGGCGGTAAAGCGCCTCCTCGCTAATCCATAGTCAGCGCACCAGGATCGCGCGCAGGTCGTTGACGTTGGTGCCGGTCGGCCCCGGCACGAACAGGTCGTCCACGGCCGCGAACGCGGTCCAGGCATTGTTGGCGGCAAGCATGTCGTCGGCATCGACGCCAGCCGAAAGCATGCGCTGCACGCTCGAGCCGTCGCAAAAGGCGCCGGCGTTGTCTTCCGAGCCGTCGATGCCGTCGGTGTCGGCGGCAAGCGCGTCGATGCCCTCCACCCCGGCAACGCCGATGGCGAAGGAAAGCAGGAATTCGGAGTTGCGGCCGCCCTTGCCTTTAGCGCGCAGCGTGACCGTGGTTTCGCCGCCCGACAGGATCAGCACCGGCTTTTCGAACGGCCGGTTCTTCGTCGCCACCTCGCGCGCGATGGCGGCATGGACGGAACCGACCTCGCGCGCCTCCCCCTCGATGGAATCGGACAGGATGACGGCCTCGACGCCCAGCCTTTTCGCTTCGGCCGCCGCCGCTTCCAGCGACACGCCGGCCGAGGCGATCAGGTGCACCTCGTTGCGGACAAAGCGCGGATCGTCCGGGCGCGGCGCATCGGCGGCGGGAGAATTGATATGCGCCAGCACCGGCTCGGGCAGCTTCATGCCATAGGCGGAAATGAAATCGAGCGCGTCGCGGCGGCTGCCCCGGTCGGGCACGGTCGGCCCGGAGGCGACCATGGCGGGATTGTCTCCGGGAATGTCCGACACCACCAGCGACACCACCCTGGCCGGATAGGCCGCCGCCGCCAGCCTGCCGCCCTTGATGGTCGAGACGTGCTTGCGAATGGTGTTCATGGCGGCGATCGGGGCGCCGGAGGCCAGCAACGCCTCGTTGACGGCGACCTCGTCGGCCAGCGTCATGCCGTTGGCCGGCGACGGCAGCAGCGCCGAGCCGCCGCCCGAAACCAGCGCCACCACCAGGTCGTCCTCGCTCAGCCCCGAAACCTTGTCGAGCAGCCGCCGCGAGGCGTCGAGCCCGGCCAGATCGGGAACCGGATGCGCCGCCTCGATGATCTCGATGCGCTCGCATTGCGCGCCATAGCCGTAGCGGGTGACGACCAGCCCGTCGATCGGCCCGTCCCAGGCCTTCTCGAAGGCTGCCGCCATCTGCGCGGAGCCCTTGCCGGCGCCGATGACGACGGTGCGCCCCTTCGGTCTCGCCGGCAGGTGGTCGCGGATGGTCTTTTCAGGATCAGCCGCCGCGACAGCCGCATCGAAGATCGAGGTGAGGAACGATTTCGGATCGAGGTTCATTTTGCCTCCGCCAAGCCGTCGCACGGTTTGTACGACAGGACCGGCCGGGTCAAGCAGGAAGGTCAGGCAACGGCACCAAGATCGCTCCTGGCCGGCCTGCCGGAAACATAGACCTCGCGCACCGCCCGGTCGTCGCCGAGCGTCTGCAACAGGAAAAGCTCCTCGGCCAGCGTACCCACCGTCTCCATGCGAAGCCGCATTCCCGGCGTGGCGCCCGAATCCAGCACGACGATATCGGCATCGGTGCCCTGTTCGAGCGTGCCTACCCTGCCGGCCACGGACAAGGCCTCGGCGTTGCCGCGCGTCAATTGCCAGAACGACTGCAACGGGTTCAGTTTCTCGCCGTTCAGGGCGATCACCTTGTAGCCCTCGTCCATGGTGCGCAGCATGGAAT
>ERZ778018.2190-NODE-2190-length-13069-cov-6.369141_pt1 | contig 13069 bp, 8 predicted proteins | sample MGYA00375748_ERZ778018 | MGnify/ENA primary metagenome ERZ778018 (study PRJEB29350, sample SAMN05509839) | bioreactor metagenome | biome: bioreactor; material: wastewater | place: South Africa: University of Cape Town | collected 2014-04-22 ... | reverse complement strand
GCTCAAGAAGGACTACATCACCGCCTACATCGCCAGCCACAGCAAGGCGCGGCTGGGCGTGGCCGAGGACAAGACCCGCAACGCCCTGCGCAAGGACGACCGCCTGCTGGCGCTGCGCGTGTTGGCTGGCGTGTCGCTGATGCCCACAAGCCAGCTCACCGCCTTCGAGGAGTCGCTCAACGGCCTCAAGAGCTGCTCCTCGCTGGATGAGCCGACCCTGGTCACAGCCGCTGTTTGCCCGCACTGCCAGTTCCGCCCGTCTGCCGAACAGTTGGAGTTGATCCCTGCGGCCAACCGCCTGCACAAGCTGGACGACGACCTGGATCAGTTGGTGGCCAACTGGCAGCAGACCCTGCTGGAAAACCTGGAAGACCCGTTCACGCAGGACAGCCTCGGCCTGCTGCCGCCCGCATCCAAGAAGCTGATCGACGCCTTCCTGGCCTCACGCAAGCTGCCTGAACCCTTGACCCAAGAGTTCGCAAACGCGGTGCAAGAAGCGCTGTCGGGGCTGGAGAAGATCGCGGTCAAGGGCGACGAGATCAAGCAAGCGCTGCTGCAAGGCGGCTCGCCGGCGACGCCGGACGATCTGCGCAAGCGCTTCGACACCTTCATGAACGAGCGCTGCAAGGGCAAGGATGCCACCAAGCTGCGCTTCGTGATCGAGTGAGACAAGACGAGGAAGGCGCTCGATGATTGATGGCAGTTCACTGACGATGCCCGCGAACTTGTCCGAATGGCTGACGCTGGCCAACACTCTGTTGACCGCAATGTTTGCTGGACTGACGTTCTTCATTCTGCGCGCCAACCGTGCTGCAGTTGGTGCAATGCGTGAGCAGATGGCTGATCAGAATCGGCCATTTGTCGCAGTGACCGTGCAGGTGCGGATGGGCACGCCAGTCATCCAATTGCTGGTCAGGAATGTCGGTCGTTCACCGGCACAGAATCTCCGGCTACGCCTTGATCGAGACTTCTTTCAGTTTGGCGAAAAAGCCGAGGCACGCAACCTCGCGAAGCAATCAGCTTTTTCGCAGCCAATTGACTGCCTGCCGCCCATGTCGGAGTTGATTTTCGACCTTGGAATGGGCTTCAAGATCTTCGAAGGTGGAGCTGACCCGACGATTTGTCCGCATACATTCGAAGTGTCGGCCGAGTACGAATATGGGAAGAACAAATACAGCGAAAAGACCCACGTGGATCTGCGGCCCTATATGGGCACCAGCGTTCCGCACCATCCTGTCGTAGAGGAGTTGGAGCGGGTCAGAAAATCAATCGATAACCTGAGCGGAGTGGTCAAGCAGTCTGCGAACGCGGTAATCAAGGCTCAAAGCGCCGAGGAAAATAATGACTAATCTATTCAACACCACACCAAAAGACTCTGCTCCAGTGGAATGTCTTGGCCAGACATTCCCCAGCGAGCAAGCCCGGCGCGAGCACTTCACCAAGCTGCTGGCCGAGAAGCTGAAAGATCCGGCGTTCCGCAAGATCGAAGGCTTTCCGCAGGGTACAGATGAGGCGATCTTGGCCATGTCAGACCCACCGTACTACACCGCGTGCCCGAACCCGTTTCTCGAAGACTTCGTTCGTCACTACGGCAAGCCATATGACCCGAGCGTGAAGTACAGCCGAGAACCACAAACGATCGACGTTTCAGTCGGAAAGACGGACCAGATTTACCGTGCGCATTCGTATCACACCAAAGTGCCGCACCTTGCGATCGTGCCATCTATTCTGCATTACACAGAGCCAGGCGACATCGTCCTAGATGGTTTTGGTGGTTCAGGAATGACCGGCGTAGCCGCTCAGTGGTGTGCTGTCGCCCCATCCGCGTACCGACATGAGCTAGAGACGGAATGGAGAAAACAGGGTAAGGCAGCACCTCAATGGGGCGCGAGAAAGGTCGTTGTCAACGACTTGTCCCCGGCTGCCACATTTATTGCGACAAATTACAACTTACCTTTTGATGTTCAGGCATTTTCAAAAGCAGGCTCAGAGCTGTTAAAGGAAGCAGAGAACGAACTTGGGTGGATGTATGAGACTTTGCATAGCGATGGCGTTACGAGAGCAAGGATCGAGTACACAGTTTGGAGTGAGGTCCTTTCCTGCTCGTCCTGTGCTGGTGAGCTTGTTTTTACAGATGTTGCGCTCGACGAAGACACTCAGCGTGTTGATGACGTCATTACGTGCCCACATTGTGGTGCAAAGGGCACAAAGGAGCAGATGGACCTCACGTTTGAGAGCTTTCTCGATCCAGCAACCAAGACCGCCGAAAAGCGACCTAAACGTGTCCCGGCATTTATTCAGTACCGAATCGGCAAGACCAAATTTGAGAAGAAGCCAGATCCGAAGGATTTAAAGGTTTTACAGCGCATCCAATCTCTGCCTATTCCAGATGACTTTCCGGTCGACAGACTGCCAGACTGTCAGATGACTCGCGTTGGACGAATGCGAACGACCAACACTGCTGCAGTTCACTTTATGTTCCTTGATAGGCCAATGCAATCCATGGCCTTCCTCTGGCGAAAAGCAAAGCAGCATCCAGATCAAAGAGTACGGCAGATGCTCATGTTCTTTATCGAACAGGGTATCCGTGGGATGTCCGTCCTGAATCGGTACAAGCCGATTCAGCATGGACGCATCGGCGGTTCTCAAGTGGGCCTCGATTTGCCGGGAGTTTTCTATGTTCCGTCGATCATCTCGGAAGTCAGTCCATGGGCGCAATTTGAAGGCAAGCTGGATCGCTTGGTCAAGGCATTCTCGACTTTCAAGACCAATGTTGGGAACGCGATTATTGGGACAGGCAGTGCTCACGCCACATCCCTTCCGAAGGACTCAGTGGACTACATTTTTACCGATCCACCATTTGGCGAGAATATTTACTACTCGGACTTAAATTTCTTGGTTGAGGCATGGCATGGCGTAACCACTACCCCAGCATCCGAGGCCATCATTGATCGCGTTAAAAAGAAAGGCATTAACGAGTATCAGCATTTAATGCAGAAATGCTTTGCCGAATACTTCCGTGTTCTCAAGCCGGGGCGATGGATGACGGTCGTCTTTTCGAATAGCCGGGCATCTGTCTGGAATGCAATTCAAGTTTCTTTGCAGCAAGTGGGCTTTGTGGTTGCAGAGGTTACAGCCCTGAATAAAGTCCAAGGCAGTTTTCAGCAAGTAGTTTCTCCAAACACCGTTAAGCAAGATCTGGTTATTTCCGCCTACAAACCCAACGGAGGTTTGGAGGAAAGATTTTCTCGAAATGGAGCAACCGCTGAGACTGTCTGGGACTTTGTGCAGACGCACTTGAAGCAGCTGCCTGCCGTGAAAGTCACCTCCGGCTACCCGCAGGAGCTTCTGAATATCGTCGAGCGCGATCCGCGCCGCATCTATGATCGCATGGCGTCCTGGTTCATCCGACACGGCACGATGGTACCGATTTCGACGCCGGAGTTTCTGGCTGAGCTGCCCGTTCGTTTCCGCGAGATGGATGGCATGGTGTTCTTGCCCGATCAACTGGTCGAGTACGAAAAGGCAAGGTCGCGTATCCCGCAGGTGAAGCAGGCAGAGTTGTTCGTTTCCGACGAACGCAGTGCCATCGATTGGCTGACCAACTTCCTGCTCAAGCGCCCATCTACTCGATCGGAGATTCATCCCGAATACATCCCGCAGATCGGTTCGGCCAAACGCAAGGGCGAGATCATTCCGGAGCTGGACCAGCTGCTCGAGGACAACTTCCTGAAGTACGACGGCACAGGTGAAGTGCCCAGCCAGATCCACAGCTATCTCTCCTCGAACCATAAAGACCAGCGTGGTCTCGACAAGAGTGACCCAGCGCTAGTGGCCAAGGCCAAGGATCGCTGGTATGTGCCCGACCCGAACAAGGCACAAGACCTGGAGAAGAAGCGCGAGAAGGCGCTGCTGAAGGAGTTCGAGACCTATCGGTCGTTCACGGGTCGCAAGATCAAGGAGTCGCGTTTGGAGGTGCTGCGTGCCGGTTTCCGCGCTGCGTGGGCCGCCAAGGACTACAAAACCATCATCAGCATTGCCAACAAGCTGCCAGAGGAAACGCTGCAAGAGGACGAGAAGCTGCTGACGCTCTATGACCTGGCGCTGACCCGTACCGAGGACGGGATCTGAGCGTGGCGGGCGGCGGGTTCACCATTGGCGACTGGTGTTGGTTCACCCGGCAGGCATCGCCCTGCCGCGTGATCGAGCGGCAGGACGTATGGGGGGAGGTGGCCTACCGCGTGTGGCTGCCCGCCAAGGACGCGGTGGTGCGCGCCCGGGCAGCGGACCTGGCCTCGCTGGAAAGCGTGCGCCCGAGCGTGGAGCAGATCCTGCACACGACGGCGGCCGCCAAGCTGCTGGATGCGCTGGAGGACAACCTGCTGCTGGCGCCCATCCAGTCCAGCGTGGTGCCGCTGCCGCACCAGCTCTACGCGCTGAACCGCGCCATCAGCCGCGACCGTATCCGCTATCTGCTGGCCGATGAGGTGGGCCTGGGCAAGACCATCGAGGCCGGCTTGGTGCTGCGCGAATTGAAGTTGCGTGGCCGGGTGAAGCGCATCCTGGTGGTTGCGCCCAAGGGGCTGGTGCGCCAATGGCAGGCGGAGATGCGTCTGCACTTCGGCGAGAAGTTTCAGTTCATCGAGCCGGCGGAACTGGCGGCCTTCCGGCAGTGGCGTAGTGGCGGCGCGGGCGAAGAAGAGAACCTGTGGCGCATGCACGACCAGGTGATCTGCTCGCTGGATTCGGTGAAACCGCTGGAAGGCCGTCGCGGCTGGAGCCTGGAGCAACTCAACACCTACAACCGCGAGCGCTTCGAGGACCTGATCTCAGCGTCCTGGGATCTGGTCATCATCGACGAAGCCCACCGCATGGGCGGCAGCACCGAGCAGGTGGCCCGCTACAAGCTGGGCGCGGCGTTGGCAGAAGCCTCGCCTTATCTGTTGTTGCTCTCAGCCACGCCGCATCAGGGCAAGACCGACCAATTCATGCGGCTGATGCAGTTGCTGGACCGCGAAGCCTTCCCGGACGAGAGCAGCGTAAGCCGTGACCGGGTGCGGCCCTTCGTGATCCGTACCGAGAAGCGTGTGTCCATCAATGCCGAGGGGCAACCGCTGTTCAAGCCGCGTGTCACCCGGCTGCAGGCGGTTGCCTGGCAGGCCAGACACGGCTCGCAACAGCGCCTGTACGAGGCGGTGACGGACTATGTGCGCCACGGCTACAACCAGGCCATGGCGGCCAAGCAGCGCCACATCGGCTTCTTGATGATCCTGATGCAGCGGCTGGTGACGTCCAGCACGGCGGCCATCCGCACCACACTGGAAAAGCGCCAGGCCTTGCTCGATGCGCCGCAGCCGCAAGCCAATCTGTTCGAGAACACCAGCGCCGACGAGTGGGCCGATCTCGACGGCCAGTCCCAGGTGGATCTGGCCATGCAGTCCAGTGGCTGGGAGCTGGAGAAGTCCGAAGTCGAGATGCTGCTGGATCTGGCGCGGGAAACCGAGGCCGCAGGCACCGACGCCAAGGCCGAGGCGCTGCTGGAGCTGATTTACAAGCTGCAGCAGGAGGAGAGCGACCCGGCGCTGAAGGTGCTGATCTTCACCGAGTTCGTGCCGACGCAAGCGATGCTGGCCAATTTCCTGGAGAGCCGTGGATTTTCGGTGACGACGCTCAACGGCAGCATGGATCTGGAGACCCGTACCCGTGCGCAGCAGGCGTTCTCCAAGGATGTGCGCGTGCTGATATCCACCGATGCCGGTGGTGAAGGTTTGAACCTGCAGTTCTGCCACGTCATCGTCAACTTCGACATGCCGTGGAACCCGATGCGGATCGAGCAGCGCATTGGCCGGGTTGACCGCATCGGACAGAAGCACGTGGTTCGCGCCATCAACTTCGTGCTCGAAGACACCGTGGAGCATCGAGTGCGCCAGGTGTTGGAGGCAAAGCTCGAGGTCATCGCGCAGGAGTTTGGCGTCGACAAAGCGGCCGACGTGATGGATTCGGTCGAGGCCGACCCGATCTTCGACGAGCTGTTCGTGCATGGTCTGCAGAACCCGGATGCCATCGAACAAGAGTGCGACGCGGTGGTGTCGCAGCTGCGAACCACACTGGCGGAGTCGAAGAAGAACAGCGATCTGCTCACCACAGAGCACGATCTGGACGCTGACGATGCCCGCAAGTGGCGCGACCACCCGGCGCAGTTCTGGCTGGAGCGCGCCATCACCAGCGGGTTGGCTGCGCGCGGTGGCTCGGCAGCAAAAGTGGGCAAGGCGTGGCGGGTGAAATGGGCAGACGGCAGCGAGTCGGCGCAGGCCTGTTTTGACGCCCGCACGGCGGACGAGAATCCGGAGTTGGAGTGGGTCACGATGGAAGACCCACGCGCCCGTGCTGTGATCAGTGAGCTGCCACGCTTTGTCGCCGGCCAGCCGCTACCGGTGATCCGCGTGACCGGTCTTCCGGACTCGGTACGCGGCATCTGGTCGCTGTGGGAGATCAGTCTGGCGGCTGAAGGTTTGAGCCGGAAGCGCTTCCTGCCGGTGTTCATCAACGAGGAAGGCAGGCCCTTCGTGCCGACCGCCAAGCGCATCTGGGATCTGCTGCTCACTGAGACCGTAGACGTGCGTGCCGTGACGGGTGCCGAGGAGTCGGTGAGGTGGTTCGATGCATCGCAGGCGGCTGCCAGCACCCAGGGTGAACGGATCTTCACCGAGCTGCTGACCGAACACCGCGCCCGGCTGAAGGAAGAACGCGAACGTGCGGTGTATGCGTTCGAGGCACGAAGCCAGGCGATTGGACGAATTGGCCTGCCTGCCGTGCGTGAGCACCGGCGCAAGCGGCTGCAACAAGAACACGATGCACGCATGGCCGCCCTGGACGACATGGAGGCCAGCGTGCCGGATTTGAATGCCGTGATGATGGTGCGCGTCTCCGGCGATGTGATGCCCGGAGCGAATGTGACGAAAGAGCGTGTGGCATGAGCCAGTGGTCAGAACGCATTCTGAGTCACTTCACGGCCGATCTCACTCGGCTGTGGGTGGCGTGCGACCCCGACGATGTGCTGCTGGACGAAAAGCTCCTGTCCGAACTGCGCAGCCGGGGCTTCGAGGTCATGCTGTACGAAGACCCGTTCGCCTTTCGGGCGGAATACGAGGAACGTTATCGTGCAGCCTGGGATCGCGGTGAGGCAGGGCCAGCGCCTTCACTGGTTCTGCATCTGCGCAGTGCCGACGCTAATGAATTGCCGTGGGACATCGTGCACCACGGACGTGTGGTCCGGCTCAGCCTTGCGGAGCTCTTCCCCAGGCTGGCATACAGCGCGGTACAGCAGGTCGAGCCGGAGCATTTTGCCGGGCTGTTTCATGCCCACCAGACCGAATTGCAGTCTGCGCGGGGCGAGAACGAGTCCAAGGACTTCATTCTCGAGCACGTCTACCAACTGACGCCGAGATCTATTCGCAACCCGGTCGACTTCTGGCGTGAGCTGCTGCGCATGCACTTCGCCAACCGCTCGTTGCCACCCCTGTTCGCCCGGCACGCGGCAAGCATCCTCCAGGGCAAAGGGCTGTTCCCGGACCTTCCCGTCGACACATGGCTGGCATCCAAGAGCGCGCTGCTGCGCGTCGTGCAGGATGCGTGGTATCGCTACCTGAAGGCCCTGGGGCTGGATGGCACGCGCACGGGCGAACCGTCACCGACAGACTATGTCGCCAAGATCGAGATTCCGTTCGACCACTCCGATGTGCAGGTGCTGGTCGATTCCATGTTTCTCGACGGCAGCCTGCATCCGTTGGCGGTCCACAGCGTTCCGGCGGGGATGCCGAGTTGGATCAAGGCCGGCATTGTCCAGGACCCGGCGGCATTGCAGGCCTTGGTGCTCAAAGGCATCGATGGCCTGATCGAGGCGACGCCAACGGCGGCCTCTTCGCACAAGGACTGGAGCGAGTTCGCCAAACGCTACGGTGAGATCCTGGCCCGCACGCATGGTCTGCCAGGCACGGAAGGCAGCGAACACCTGCCGGTGATTCGAGAGCGGATCAAAACCTTGCAAGCGCAATCAGACGAGGGGCTGCGAGCCTGGGTCGCGGCCAAGCATTACGCCGACCTGATCCTGCAGCCGGTGACCAAAGGTCCGGTGATGGTGCACCACGTGCAGCGCTTTTTGCGCCATCGTCGATCCGTAGGGGAAACCAAGGTGGCTCTACTGGTATTCGATGGGCTGGCCTTCGACCAGTGGGTGCAGATCCGCGAGCGCCTGATAGCCACCACGAAACGTTTTGCATTCGACGAGGGAACCGCGTTTGCATGGCTGCCGACCGTGACATCGGTGTCGCGCCAGGCGCTGTTCTCAGGCCTAAAACCGCGTGAGTTCGACGACTCCATCGACCGAACGGACAAGGAGGAATCCTTGTGGAAGACGTTCTGGCAAAACGAAGGCGTCAATTCGAATGAGGTGATGTATCGACGCGCGCTGCGTCAGACCCATCAGCTCGATGCACTGGAAGCGGATTTGATCGACCGACGCCCGAAGGTGGTGGGCCTGGTAATCGATGAGGTGGACGATCGGCTCCACAAGGAGCGGTCCAAGAAGGACGTGGCGATGTGGATCGGCAACTGGTTGAAGACTGGGTTCGTCGACCGGCTGTTCTCGCTGCTGCTGGACAAGGGATATCACATCTATCTCACGGCGGACCACGGGAACGTGGAGTCCACTGGCGTCGGTAGACCCAACCAGGGCGTCATTGCCGAGACGCGGGGCGAGCGAGTGCGGGTTTATCGGAGCGAACCGTTGCTGGCCGACTCCGTAGCAGTCTATCCCAACACGGTGAGGTTGGACATCGCTGGACTACCCGCGAACTTCATGCCCTTATTCGCAGGTGGGCGAACCGCCTTTGTGCCGGATGGCGAGCAGGTCGTAGTCCACGGCGGGGTGTCGGTCGAAGAGTTGATCGTGCCCTTTGTGAAAGTCAGTTATGTGATTGGTACCGAATGAATTCATCAGCCCCGAAGATAGGCTTTGATCGGTTCATTCAGCTTGATTGGGCGGCTGCGGCACTGAATGTTCGTGCAGGCGTGGCTGGGCTAGATGATCTGAATGCACTGCTTGATGCAGCCGAACTTGGCGTGGAAGCCAAGAAGAAAACACGCACCGTATTGAATCGGCTGTGGCTGGAGCCACGCGCAGAACTAGTTGACTACGCGGATCGCGGCGTGGACATCCACAAGACGCAGCCGGACATTCCCATCTCAGCGCTGTGCTGGGGCATGTCCGTAGCGACGTACCCGTTCTTCGGCAAGGTGGCCGAACTGGTGGGTCGGCTGTCCGCGATCCAGGGCGACTGCGCGTCGGCCGAAGTGCATCGCCGGATGAGCGAAACCTACGGAGAGCGCGAAGGCACCCGGCGCATGACCAACATGGTCATCCAGAGCCAGGCGAGCTGGGGCTCAGTAGAGCGGGTCGAGAAAGGCAAGCGCGTCATTCGACAGGCACCAACCGCGATCGACAACGACGGACTGACGGCCTGGTTGATCGAGGCGGCCGTGCGCTACGCCGGCAAGCCCGTCTCAGTGCCCAGCCTGCAGTCGCTGCCCGTGCTGTTCCCGTTCACCCTGACGCGGCCCCTGGCCTACGTGGTGTCGAACAGTGCAAACCTGATCCTTCGGTCGGAAGGACCGAGTAACCAGTTCGTCGCTTTGCGCAGCACGATATGAAAACGGAACTTGGTCAATGACGGAATCGAAGCAACCGCATGGCGACGAGCCGAAGAAAAAATCGCTGAAGCTACTGCTGAGGTCGAAGCCCGTTGCCGAGGTTGAGACATCGATTGGCCGCATCTATCTGTACCCGCTTCGGGTACGAGATATGACTGACTTCGAAAAGCTGGAGCCTGCGGAGGCCATCGATCAGATCAGAAACCTCCTCACCAGCATAGGCAGCCTGGCGTTGGAATCTGATGAGACACCGGAACGTATTCCCCTCGATCCTGAGATGGCGAAGACACTTTCGGACGATGAAGTAGAGCTGCTTTCCGAAGGTTATGTGCAATCGTCGGTATGGCAGAAAGTCCGGGAGGGCGACGAGGATCGAAAGCCTGTTGCTCGGGAAGATGGTGAAACGGCCTCGGCTTATCTGATTCGTCTGGTGCGGGACGAAGTCGAACAGCAGCACCAGTCTGCAAAGCAGCTGCACGAGAAAATGCTTGGCTCCAGTCGTAGCCTATTCGATCAGGTGCGCAGGAGTACATCCGCTTTGGGCTCGACGTTGAGCGCATACGAACAACTCACAAAATTCGCAAAGCCAGCACAACCGGAAATCGAGCCGATTCGCACAGATCACTTTGATGCTTTTAACAGGCACATGGTCGAGCAAGCACGGGAACGTGCGGAAGAGCGCGCCGAAGAAATGGCGTTGGCTCGCCTGACGGGCCAGATGACGGCAGAGTCCGCCAAGACGCTAAAGGATTTGGCCGAAGCGGCGACCACCCTGATGGAGCAGTTCGACGAGCGTGACCGAAAGACAGACAAGTCCACGCGCAAGCAAATCACCATCGCGGTTTGGTCGGTTGGCATCTCGGCAGTATTGGCTTTGCTCGCCTTGATCGTCTCAGGATTTGCCTATCTTCAAGATCGGGACAACGGCGTCTCCGGAGACCAGTGGCAAGCGAAATTGCTGACCGCTATCGAACAAGGGAATCAGCAGAGTTCCGCCATCGAGCGTGAGAATGAGGCGCTTCGGGAACAAGTTAAGTCGCTGGGTTCCCGCATAGCTGGTCTGGAGGCAGCGCAGCGCGCCACTGCCAAATCTACGGCATCAAACCAAAAGCCTGATTGATATATCGATGCGACGAAAAAGACTGGTAAGGATATAGAAATGGCCCGAATCGAAAACCACAAGTACAGCATCGAGGAGGCATTCCGTGAGTGCTTCTACATAGTCCCGGACTACCAGCGTGAGTATGTCTGGACTGACAAGGAAGTGCATCAGTTGCTGGAGGACATCGGCGAGCAGATCGATGCGGGCACGACGCGGGAATACTTCATCGGCACTGTGTTGGTGTCGCCAACCGAGCAGAAGAACCATTACGAGGTCATTGACGGCCAGCAGCGCTTGACCACGTTCTTCCTGCTGCTTTGCGCGCTGAAGCATCTGTTCCAGGGCGAGCCACAGCGCCAGATGATTTCCGGACTGATCTCGACCAGCTATGTGGACAGCGACGGCGAGGTGCGCACCACCCTGAAGCTGGAACCGCGTTACGAGAGCGCAGGCGAAGTGATGACCAAACTGGTAGAGCTGGATGCCGAGCCACAGACTGTGCGCGCTGGCATCCAGTCTGCTGGCATCACCAGCTTCGGATCGCTAGAGAACCTGGTCAATGCTTACAGCACGCTGTACCGCTATCTGAAGGACAACTACGACGACGCGGCCAAGCTGAAGAAGTATTGGGGCTATCTGGCCAACAACGTGGTGTTCATCCAGATCTCCACGGACGTCAGCAGCGCGCTGAAGATTTTCGAGACCATCAACGAGCGCGGCGTCGGCCTCAACCCGATGGACTTGCTCAAGAACCTGCTGTTCACGCAGGTCAAGGACGAGTGGAAGAAGATCACCAAGCCGCTGGAGAAGGAGAAGGAAAAGCCGCTGCGCTTCTTGCGCTACTTCCTGATGGCCAACTACGTCATCAAGAACGAGCGCGGTGATGCGGTGGTGCGCGAGGACGAGATCTACGACTGGTTCATCGCCAAGGACAACGCGGCGCTCTGCGATTACGCAGGCAAACCCTTCGATTTCGTCCGCAAGGTGATTCGCAACGTCGAGCACTACTTGGCCTTCGCCAACGGGCTGGGTAATGACGGCAAGCCCAGCCTGGCGATGGACAGTCTCAAGCGGCTGGCCGGTGGGGCGTTCAGCTTGCACTACGTCCTGTTGCTGGCAGCGGCGAACTTTCCGAAGCCGTTGTTCGACCACTTCGTGGCGCAGCTCGAGAGCTTCCTCTTCTACTACATCTTCACCAAGACGCCGACCAAAGATCTCGAACGTAGCTTCTCCCAATGGGCCGACGAGCTGCGTGCGATTGCGGAGACGACTGACCCGGTGAAACAGAAGGTTCAGCTGAACGCCTTCGTTGCCGACCGCTTTGAGAAGAACATGGCGGGCAAGTCACAGGAACTGGCCGATGCCCTCAAACGCTTCACTTTGTATTCGATGCAGCAGTACCGCACGCGCTACCTGCTGGCGCGGCTGACCCAGCACGTCGAGATGGCGTTCAGCGGCATGAAGACTCCAGGCAGTCTGGAGCCCTTCACCAAGCTGGAAATCGAGCACATCCTGCCCGACAACCCGAAGGCAGAACTGCGCGCCACGTGGGCAGCAGAGAACCCGAATGCGGTCTACGACGACTACAAGAATCGCCTCGGCAATCTGACCTTGCTGGAAAAACCGATCAACATCGTCGCGGGAAATGATTTCTACAAGGCCAAGCAGGCAGAGTACGGCAAGAGCGGCAACTACCTGACGCGCAGTCTGGTGGCGCTGACCGAGGTCGGCCAGAACACATCGATTTCCCGGATCAACGCCAAGCTGGAGTCTTTTTCTACGTGGAATGCCGCGTCTATCGAGAAGCGCCACGCGCTGCTCATCGCGCTGGCGCAGGAAGTCTGGAAGACGACGCCAGCTGACGTCTGATGATGGAGGTCTATCGACATGAGTAATGCATCAGCACCTGCGCCGATGTGCGATGACTGCAAGGCCTTGATTGGCGCGTCGCGAAGCACCAAGCCTCATGCAAATCTCGAGTACAAGGACGGCAGAAAGGTCTCGTCGATGATGGGCGCTGCCGATGAGGCGTACTACCGCTGCAAGGTGTGCGGCCACGAATGGCTGCACGAGACCGGATCTTGCGGCATGGGTTGGGTTGCATAGCTGTGGCGACTCGCATGGCGAGATCAACCCACAATGACGTGCCGTGAAGATTATGGACAGAATCGATATCGACACTTGGGCAAACATCAGCGCTGAAAGTTGGAGCTCCCTCCTTCTGGGCAACGGCGCCAGCATCGCCATCCACAAGGAGTT
>ERZ778018.2189-NODE-2189-length-13077-cov-6.501305_pt1 | contig 13077 bp, 12 predicted proteins | sample MGYA00375748_ERZ778018 | MGnify/ENA primary metagenome ERZ778018 (study PRJEB29350, sample SAMN05509839) | bioreactor metagenome | biome: bioreactor; material: wastewater | place: South Africa: University of Cape Town | collected 2014-04-22 ... | reverse complement strand
CGCTGTGAAAGCGTCCGGAAAGGCGGTGCGCTCGGGTGGCTACTCTCGCCGGTCCGGCCTACTGCGTGGCAACGCGCGCAGTTCAACTCTACTAGGGCCTTCCCTCGTACGACATCCTCCTTTTGACCGGCAAAGACGGTGCCAACGCTTAACAAGCCTCCAATTCCGGCTATTCCAATCCAAAACCGAAGCATCGGCTGCTCACCTCTTGCTTGCCGCCGTTGCTGCGGGCGCCTCGACAGCAACAACCATTGCCAATATTCTGCACAGCCACGAGTGCGACGCTTTGATTTCGATCATTTTGCAGCATTGAGAGTGGCGCCACCGTACCGCTCCGATGTCACGATCCCGCAAAGGACGACGACGGATCTTCCCCAATATGGCAATGCACGCGAGTAGAGATGAAGATCGACAGATCGCACGCCGATCAAGAGAATGCAGCCTTGAGCCGAGCACTAACGTTACGCTCTTACGAACACCCGTCCGTGCATGCTTCCAGAGGGCGTCGCTCCTGGTCGGCTTTGATCCTAGCGAATGATGACCACTGGCATTGGTGCCGCGGCCACCACTTCTGCCGCCTGGTTGCCAAGTAGCACTCGGCTCATCCCGCTGCGGCCATGAGATGCCATCACGATGACATCGCAGCCACACGCCCGCGCAGCATCGACAATGGCAACGCTGGCGCGGCAGTTGGGAATGTGAACGGTCTCCACCTGTAGCCCTAGTCCCGACGCCATCGTCTTGACCTCGCCCAGAATACCTTCCGCTATATCGGCCTGCGATTGTTCGTAGGCGGCGAGTTCATCGTCGTCCAGCGTCCAGAGATCGGCGGCAAAGGCAAATTGACCGCCGGGCGCTTCCGTGGCAGTCATCGCCGTGACCTTGGCCCCATGCGTTTTGGCCAACTCAAGACCACGAGCCACTCCTTGCCGTGCCAGGCTGGAGCCATCAGTTGGTATTAGGATGTGTTTATGCACTATGGCCTCTTCGGTCATGCTCATGGGTGGACCCTCAAAATATATCGATGAGATGGTTCGCCTCATCGACATCGCAATGCAGACGTATTCCCGATTCCGGGACTTCACTCTTCATAAGGATGCCTTTTACACACTCGTGGCCGTTGCGCCCTGCGATACCGGAGCGAGCCTTGGGGCCTTGGGTCAGGGCCTCGCCGCCGTTGACGAAACCGGGATTGCTGCGGAACCGGCCAGCATCTTGAGATCATGTTCGTCAAGGGTTTCCGCCTCCAATAACTTACGCGCAGCGGTCTCCAACAGCTCGCGCCGCTCTGTCAGCAGCGTGGTCGTACGCTCGAGCACCTGCTCAATCAGCGTACGAACCTCCTTGTCCACTACAGTGGCTGTTTCGTCGGAGTAATTGCGCTGCGGCAGCCCATAATAAGGCTGGTCCGAGGCCAGGAGCGAGCGGCGCTCCGTCTCCAGTGCGACATGGCCTAGCTGATCTGACATGCCATAACGCGTAACCATGGCACGAGCGATATCGGTCACCTTGGCAAGATCGTCAGCCGCACCAGTGGACAGATGCCCGAACACGATTTGCTCGGCAGCACGGCCGCCGAGCAGCACCGCCATCTTGTTCTCCAATTCCTCGCGTGTCATCAGGAAACGGTCCTCGGTCGGCCGCTGGATGGTATAGCCAAGCGCTCCAACCCCGCGCGGAATGATAGAGACCTTGTGGACCATGTCTGAACCCGGCAGCGCCATGGCTACCAGCGCATGGCCCATTTCATGATAAGCGACGATTTCTCGCTCCTTCGGATTGAGCAACCTGTTACGTTTTTCGAGCCCTGCCACGATACGCTCAATGGCATTATTGAAATCGTCCATGGTGACGGCGTCGCCTTTACGTCGCGTCGCCAGCAGGGTAGCTTCGTTGACGAGGTTGGCAAGGTCTGCGCCGGTGAATCCGGGCGTCAGAGCCGCCACCTGTTCGGCGTCGACATCGGCGGCCAGTCTCGCCTTCTTCATGTAGATTTCGAGAATCTTGATTCGACCTAGTTTATCCGGTCGATCAACCAACACCTGCCGATCAAAACGACCGGCGCGCAGAAGCGCCGGATCAAGGATCTCAGGACGGTTGGTGGCCGCGAGCAGGACGACTCCGGTAGATGAATCGAAGCCGTCGAGTTCGACAAGAAGCTGGTTCAGGGTTTGCTCCTTCTCGTCATGACCGCCCATCATCGGACCGGCGCCACGAGCACGGCCAAGCGCGTCGAGTTCATCGATGAAAATGATGGCTGGCGCCTTGGCCCGCGCATGTTCAAAGAGATCGCGGACCCTGGCTGCGCCGACACCAACAAACATCTCGACGAATTCCGACCCAGAGATCGAGAAGAACGGAACCTTGGCCTCGCCGGCCACAGCTCTCGCGATGAGCGTTTTCCCGGTGCCAGGAGGCCCGACGAGCAGCACGCCTTTCGGCATCTTCCCGCCTAGCTTGCCATATTCCACCGGATTGCTTAGGAACTCGACGATCTCGCGCAGTTCGTCTACAGCCTCATCGACACCCGCAACATCATCGAAGGTGACCTTGATGTCAGTTTCGACATAGACTTTGGCGCGGCTCTTGCCGATCTGCATCAGTCCCCCGGCACCTGCACCCATGCGCTTCATCAGGAAATACCAAAGTCCGAAGAAGAGAGCGATCGGCACTACCCAGGATAGCAGATTACCGAGCAGGTTGCTTTCGATCCGGCCAGTGAATACCACACCACTGTCTTGCAACTGCCTGGCAAAATCCGGATCCACGCGGGTCGTCAGGAAACGCGTCTGGCCCGTTGACAGCGGCTTTTTGAAAGTACCCTGGAGATAATTGTCGGAAACCGCGACCTCTGCGATCTTCCCATCCTTGAGATAAGTCTCGAACTCGCTGTAAGGCAATTCCGCGACTTGCTGCGACATGGCCGCAACGTACTGGAACAGCAATAGTCCTATCGCTGCCGCGATCCAGTATCCGATATGGAATTGCGTGTTCTTTTTCATGTAAGCCTCATCTCGGCAACATAGCATCTATGAGCCAACATGACGCCGCTGGTCATCAAGCAAACAGTGTCGAGTACCGCTTGATCCTTGCGACAGTAAGCGACTAGAAAGCGGGTAACTCTGACGATATTCGCTCGGAGGATCAGGGTTTCGCGGCGCCTCTGCTTACACATTCGAAACCTGCCTTCAGGCATCCGATCGAACCGATGGAAACAGCAGGGTGACGGTCGTTCCAATCCCGCTATCACTCTCGATGCTAACCTGGCCGCCGACCATCGTGGCGAATGCATAGACCTGCGACAGTCCAATACCGGTGCCGGTCTCGCCCTTGGTAGTGAAAAAAGGATCGAACACTTTTCGCAAGACCTCTGCGGGCATACCACAGCTGTCGTCTTCGACGCGAACCCGTACATATGTTTCCTGCCCAACCAAGCCAGCTTTCGTCACATCCTGCTCCCATCGTTCCGTGATGATACGAACCTCTCCGCCATCGGGCATGGCGTCCCGAGCGTTGATAACAAGATTGAGTATTGCAGCATCGAAAAATGCCGGATCGATAAGGCAAGCTGGAATATCGGAACCGAGCATCAGCCGGACGCGGACATTATGCCCGGCCCCATATCTCAGGAAAGGTTCGAAACTCCGAAGGAACTCATTCAGATTGCCCGCATGGGCGTCGAGAACCTGATGTTTGGCAAATGTCAGCAACTGCGAGGTCAATTCTCCCCCGCGATCGATCCCCTCGCGTGTCGAAGCAATAAGAGCATCAATCTTGTCAGGGTCATCTGCGCTTCGTTCTATGAGCCGCAGGCCGGAATCGATTATCGACAAGAGGCTTCTGAAGTCATGCGCTATGCCACCAGTCATTTCACCGATTGCCGCAAGCCGATGCGTCGCGCGTTCACGTTGCGTCGCCGCGGTCTGGGTGTCAAAAGGTGCGTCCGGCACCGGCGAGGGCCTCTTGCCATCCGCCTGCCGCGATACAAAAGTGGAACGAGGAAACACCGTGTCGGTCATAATGATCGCTCCTACCTGCTCCTGACAATAGTCAGAAAACGCCACCCTCCATCCGTCATTCTCCTGACCATTAGGATATGTCGCCGAGCCTAGCTTTGTCCCGCTGAGAAGTCGAACCCACGCCCAACATGCAAATCATCACTGACGCTGCGAAGCGCCCAGATGATTTTACGAAGCTCCATCATCCAGCCCTGGGTAAGCGAACTACCGTTCCCTTTCGACTCTCGAGAACTGCTCGTGCGTCTTCCAGGCGGCCGATACCCGCGATGCGGCCCGGTTTCGACGCGAAGGCACAGGCGGCATCGACCTTCGGACCCATTGAACCGGCGGCAAAGTCCATGCGGGCAAGGTCGGACGGCGTAGTTCTCCGGATGGCCGCCTGCTTGGGAGTTCCCCAATTTTCGTAGACCGCCTCGACGTCGGTGAGCATCAGGAAGGCCTCGGCTGCCAATTCCTCGGCAAGAAGGCCTGCTGCACGATCCTTGTCGATCACCGCTTCAATGCCGATGAGGTCTCCTTCATCGTTCCTGATCACGGGGATACCGCCGCCGCCCGCGCAGATGACGGTGACCCCGCTGTTCACGAGGAGGCGGATGGTTTCGATCTGCGTAATCCGGCCCGGTGACGGCGAGGCGACAACGCGGCGCCATTTGCCTTTGCTCTCCTCGACGAGCGGCCAGCCGTGAAGGCGCGAGATTTCTTTCGCCTCGCTTGACTCATAAATAGGGCCGATCGGCTTTCGGGGATCGTGAAATGCCGGATCGTCACGATCAACTTCGATCTGTGTCAGCAACGTGCCAATCCGGACGCCTTCCGGAAGCGCATTGGTCAATTCTTGCTCAACCAGGTAACCAATCATGCCGACGCTTTCTGCCCCGAGTATGTCAAGAGGATAGGGTGCGACATCGGTGTAAGCGGCCGCCTGGAGCGCGAGCAAACCGACCTGAGGTCCGTTACCATGCGCCACAATGATCTGATGATCACGGGCAAGGTCGGCGAGCGCCACTGCTGCCTTGCGCACGTTGACGCGCTGAACCTCGGCCGTCATCGGCTCACCGCGTTTGAGCAGTGCATTTCCACCGAGTGCAACGACAACCCGCATCCTACGCTCCCAACGTGGCGACCAGCACCGCCTTGATTGTGTGCATGCGGTTTTCCGCCTGGTCGAAAACGACGGAGGCTTCAGATTCAAACACCTCCTCAGTGACTTCCATGCTGTCGATGCCGTACTGCTGAAAGATCTTCTCACCGATCTCGGTTTCACGATTGTGGAAGGCTGGCAGACAGTGCATGAACTTGGCGTGCGGATTACCGGTGCCAAGCATGATTTCGGTGGTGACGCGATAGGGCGTCAGAAGTTTGATCCGCTCGTGCCATACCGAATCCGGCTCGCCCATCGAAACCCACACGTCGGTATAGACGAAATCGCAACCTCGCGCGGCCTCCAGAGGATCTTCCGTCAATGTGATGGTAGCGCCTGTCTTATCGGCGATCCTCCGGCTTTCTTCCACCAGTACAGGATCCGGCCAACATGCTTTCGGTGCACCAAGTCGCACATCCATGCCTATAAGCGCAGCGCCCGTCAGCAGCGAATTGCCCATATTATTGCCGGCGTCACCGAGGAAGCAGAAGGCCATCTGCGACAGGTGCTTGCGGGTGTATTCACGCATGGTCAGAAAATCGGCGAGGATTTGCGTCGGATGGAACTCGTCGGTCAGGCCGTTATAGACCGGCACCCCTGCCCATTTTGCCAGTGTCTCGGCCTGTTCCTGGCCGAACCCGCGATATTCGATGCCGTCATAGAGCCGGCCAAGCACGCGGGCGGTGTCCTTCATCGATTCCTTCTTGCCGATCTGGGTGCCTGTCGGCCCGAGATAGGTAACATGGGCGCCCTGGTCATAGGCCGCCACTTCGAAACCGGTGCGCGTTCGGGTGGAATCCTTCTCGAAGATCAGTGCGATGTTCTTGCCCTTCAGTCGCGGCTCTTCATAGCCGCCGTATTTGGCCTGCTTGAGAGAGGCCGAAAGCCTGAGCAGAAAGCGGATGTCGCCCGGCGAGAAATCCAGCAGCTTGAGGACGCTGCGACCTTTGAGGTTGATAGCCATGGCATCGTCCCCCTCACACCGGATCCCGGATCAACGGACAGGTCATGCAGTGGCCGCCGCCGCGACCGCGCCCGAGTTCGGCGCCCGGCACGGTGATGACTTCCACGCCCGCCTTGCGTAATTGAGTGTTGGTATAGGTGTTGCGGTCGTAGCCGACGACCACGCCGGGCTCGAGCGCCACGACGTTGTTGCCGTCGTCCCATTGCTCACGCTCGGCGATATAGGCGTCACCTCCTGTGGGAACAACGCGCAATTTGGGCATCCCCATAGCCTCGGCAACCACGTCGGTGAGATGCCCTGTCTCTTCGCGTACGTCGATTTGCCAGTCTTGCTCACCCGGCCGCAGGGAATAGGCCGTGATGCGGTCCACGACTTCCGAGAACAGTGTGACCAGGTCGCGGTCGCAGAAGGTGAAAACAGTATCGAGGTGCATCGATGCCCGTTCAACTGGCAGTTTGCAGGCAATGACGCGCTCCGCGGCCCCTTGTGCAAACAGGGCGCGGGCAAGCTGCCCGACAGCCTGGGGCGTCGTGCGCTCGCCCACACCGACGAGCACCACGCCGCTGCCGACTGGCATGACGTCGCCACCTTCCAGGGTCGCCAACCCGTAGTCATTGTCCGGATCGCCCCACCAGACTGGGAACCCGGCGTCACGAAAATCGGGATGAAAGCGGTAGATGGCCGCGATATTGACCGTTTCCAGCTTGCGTGCATTCCAGCGCATCGGGTTGAGCGTCACCCCGCCATAGATCCAGCAGGTGGTGTCGCGAGTGAAGAGATGGTTGGGTAGCGGTGGAAGGATAAAGTCCTCCGGCCGCAATGAGGGCGCCAGCACGCCTTTCGGTTCGATGGTCAATTCGGCCTTGCTCATGCCGCCCATCAGGATGAGCGACAGTGCATCGGCATTCGCTTCCATCAGCATGGCTTTGAGATCGTCAGCAAGCCCGACCCCGACCGTGTTCTCATTGATGCGCCTGTCAAGCAGCCAGCGGCGCGCTTCCATATCCTGCATTGTCTCGGCGAGGGTCTCGCGCAAGAATACAACTTCGGCCCCGCGATAGCGGATGGCGTCGACGAAGGTCATGTGTTCGACGCGCGCCTGCTTGACCCAGATAACGTCGTCGAACAGCAGTTCGTGACAATTCGATGGGGTCAGGCGGGCAAGTGCAGCTCCGGGACGGTCAACGAGCACGCGCCTGAGCTTGCCCACTTCCGAGTGGACACCATAGGTAATCGACATGATCTGCTCCTTCAGACAATCATGGTGGCGACGCTGAGGCTCGCCATGATGATGACGGTAAGAATGACAAGCAGTGGCCACACGAAGCGCAGCCAGCGCTCATAAGGCACTCGCCCGATTGCGAGTGCCCCCATGACCACCGCAAACGTGGGATTGATGAGGTTCACCAGACCATTGGCCGACTGGTAGGCGGTGACGACGTGTTCGCGCCCGACGCCGGCAAAGTCCGCCACGGGCGCCATGATAGGCATCGATAGGACAGCCAGACCCGACGAGGACGGCACGAAGAACGAGAGCAGCACCTCGATCCAGTAGATGACGTTGATGAACACCACCTCCGACAGACCGGAAACCGATACCTCCGCCCAATGCAGGATCGTATCGGTAATCTTGCCGGCATCCATGACAACGACGATGCCGCGAGCAAGCCCGATGATCAGTGCCACGCCTAGCAGATCGCGCGCGCCGTTCAGGAACGAGTCCACGAACTTTTCCTCTCCAGGCCGGGAGATCACGCCCACCAGGATCGCCGAGGCGAGGAACAAGCCGCTCATCTCGCCCATCCACCAGCCGCCCTTCAGCACGCCCCAGATCATGACGACAAAGGTAAGCCCGAAGATCGCCAGCACAATCTTGTGCAGGGTGGTGAATTCCCTTGCTACATCCTGGTGAGCCGAAAGGAAATGCGTCTCGTTCTCTTCCTTGCGGTCGTACACGAGTGATTGCTTCGGGTCAGCCCGAACCCGCTCGGCATAGCGCATCACGTAGACTACGCAGGCAAGCCAGGTCAGACCGAGGATGACAAAGCGCAGCACGATGCCTTGTGTGAAGGGGATACCGGCGGCGTCCGAGGCGATGACGGTCGCGAAGGCGTTCACCGTCGAACCGAGTACGCCGACGCCCGCACCGAGCAGGATGATAGCCACGGCCGTGACAGCGTCATAGCCGGCTGCAATCATGATCGGCAGAAGCAGCACGTAGAAGGCAAGCGTTTCCTCGGCCATGCCGTAGGTGGTTCCACCGAAGGCAAAAACCGCCATCAGAACCGGGATCATCCATTTCTCGCGGCCCTTGAGCGCCCTCATCGAACTGGCGATACCGGCATCGATGGCGCCGCTCGCCGCGACTACACCGATGAAGCCACCAATTACCAGCACGAACAGAGCCACATCGATGGCGTTGGCCTGATTGGTAGCTGGGTCATAAAGGCCGCCGATCGGCGCCATGATGATGTCAAAGATGCCCTGCGGATTGGGCTCGGTAACCTGATAGGTGCCGGCAACGGGAACATCACGGTCAAGCGCGGTGTTGTGAATACGCTGGTATTGGCCGGCAGGAATAATCCAGGTCAGCGCAGCCACCAGAATGATCAATCCGAACAGAATAGTGAAGGCGGTGGGAAAGCGGAATTGCTTCCGTTCGCTGCTTTCCAAAATAACGCTCATGGAGATTTCCCCCTGCTGGGTTTAGGTGAATCGCCAAACGAGACTTAAGAGCGACCCTCTTGTTGACTGATAGGACAGTTCGCGCGTCGAGAAATTGATTCTGCGCAAATCACCTCGCCGTTGCTATCAAGACCACTGAACTCGAACGCCCTCACTGTGACCACTACGCCCAAGGCATGGCCGTGGAACCACGAACTGGCGTCCGCTACCTGTCATGTACGGGCGGCTCTTGGCCTGCATCCTCAACTGGTCGCCAAACGCGCTCGTGAGATCGGGCTATGGGAGAAATTGCTGCCGCAAACGCGATATCTTGGCGAAGTCGGCTTGGATGCCGGCCCACGATTCTACAAATCGTTCGAGACGTAGAAGGAGATTTTCTGCCCGTATGTTGTCGCTGTGCGCTGCCAAAGGAGACAAGATCGTCACGACCCATAGGGTCCGTGCCACTAAGGTGGTGCTCGATACGATCGAGGAATACATGCTGCCTCCGCGCGGACATGTGGTGCTTCATTGGTTCACCGGCACGGCAGCAGAGGCCAAGAGGGCGGTTGATCTGGGTTGTTATTTCTCGGTGAACGCGGAAATGCTCATCAATGAGAAGGGGGCAACGATAACTAAAACTAAAACACTGCCGTTGGATCGCGTTCTGACAGAAACTGATGGACCGTTCACCAAAACCGACAGCCGTCCCACCAAACCAAGCGATGTCTGGATCGCTATGGGAGGCTTAGCGCATCTGCATCGAATTGCACCAGCCAATATATCCGCCAAGATCAAGCAAAATCCGAAGGATTTGCTGGCGAAACAATCCTAAATAAGAGCCCGTGCCGTCCGGCGCGAATATTTGCTGAAAGGCTGTCCGTCCAGATTCTCGTAAAAATGAGGGTTCTGGAGGGCTTAGGAGTAGACATAGGTCGCATCATCGCCTGAGGCGGCGCACCGCCGTCTATCTTTCCCACGCAGGCGATTGTAGTTTCGGTGAAGGTCGGTGATGTCCTTTGTCAAAGCCATAACGCCTGTGTCGATACCTTGAACTACGCCAGAATTGTTTGTAGCGGAACGTTGACTCCCGTTTTTTCGGTTTGAGAGAGGCCATGCCAGCAAGAGATCTGCCAGGGTTGCAACGGCACATCACCCAGGCCGTCTTGTCCCGGCGTTTTGAAAGATGGCCCGGTTATCTCCTGGCCGCGGTAGGGACGGCTGTTGCTTTTGCGATCCGGTTGTCTTTGCAGGGTTCACTCGGAAACGCCGCGCTTTTTGTTCTATTCATCCCTGCCATTCTTGCTGCGGCTGTCGCCGGCGGCATAGGTCCGGCGCTCTTCGCTCTGAGCCTGTCAGTAGCTGGAACATTCCTGATTGCAGGTGCTGATCCGACTTTCTGGATACAGATCACCGTTTTCATTCTTGCAGGGCTGGTGATCGCTTGGATGGGTGAAACGCTGCATCACGCGCGTCGAGTGCTCGATAGGATCGAAAACACACTAAAGGCGAGCGAGGCACATGTGCGCTCGATCCTCGATACCGTTCCAGACGCCACCGTAGTGATCGACGACAAAGGGATCGTCACCTCCTTCAGTGCAGCGGCAGTTCGCCAGTTCGGCTATACTAGCGAAGAGATCGTTGGTCGAAACGTGAATTCGTTGATGCCCGAGCCCTACCACCGTGAGCATGATGGCTATATCCATCGCTATCTCGACACTGGCGAGAAACGGATCATTGGTATCGACCGCGTCGTGGTTGGTCGCAGAAAGGATGGTTCGACGTTCCCGATGAAACTGTCAGTCGGTGAAATGCGGTCCGACAGCAAGACCTTCTTCACTGGCTTCATCCGCGACCTCACTGAACGCCAGCAGTCCGAGGCACAATTGCAGGAGGTCCAGGGGGAGTTGGCGCGCCTGGCCCGTCTGAGCGAACTGGGAGAGATGGCTTCCACGCTTGCACATGAACTCAACCAGCCGCTGGCGGCAATCGCAAACTATTCACAAGGCTGTGTACGCCTGCTCAAGGATCTGGACGTACCCGTTGCTGAACGACTGCGGGATGCGCTTGAGGAAACGGCAAGACAGTCGCTGCGTGCTGGCGGCATCATCCGACACCTGCGCGAATTCGTTACGCGAGGGGGGGGCGAGAAGTCCGCCCAGGATGTCCACAAATTGATCGAGGAGGCCGGAGCTCTGGCCTTGGTCGGCTCACGCGAGCAGGGTGTGCGCACTGTCTTCGACTTTGCTCCAAATACGGGGCATGTCATCGTGGATAAGGTCCAGATCCAACAAGTCCTGATCAACCTGATACGCAATGCCATGGAAGCAATGCGCAACAGCGAACGGCGGGAACTGGTTGTTCGCACTATTTGCACAGCTGAAGGCTACGTCGTCACCGAAGTCGCCGATACAGGTAGTGGGATTTCGGAAGAGATAGCCGACCGTCTCTTCCAGCCGTTTGTATCCAGCAAGGCGAACGGAATGGGTGTTGGCCTGTCGATCTCCAAACGTATCATTGAAGCCCATGGCGGTACTATCACGGCAGTACGAAACGCCGATGGCGGGGCGACTTTCTGCTTTTCACTTCCCATAGGGACTCAAGAGACCGCAAATGCAGATTGACGACTACACCGTTCATATCGTGGATGACGAGGAAGTCGTACGCAAGTCACTCGCCTTCTTGCTGGCCACGATAGGTTTCTCTGTTCGTCTTCATGAATCCGGGAAAAGCTTTCTTGACATGGTACCGATGCTCGGCCGGGCCTGCCTTGTCACAGATCTCAGAATGCCCGAAATGAACGGCGTCGAATTGCTCGAACAACTGAGGGATAGAGGTGCGATGGTGCCTTCCATCGTTATCAGCGGCCATGGCGACGTGCCGATGGCCGTCGCGGCCATGAAGGCGGGGGCCGTCGACTTCATCGAAAAGCCGTTCGAGGATGATGTCCTTGTCGACGCCATCAAACGGGCAGCCGCTCACCTGAGCGTAGCGGATCAGGTCAGTGACGTCATGGCGCTTGAAGCCAAGCTTATTCAACTGTCGGAGAGGGAACGTCAAGTCTTGGTCGCAGTGGTTTCGGGCCTGCCCAACAAGACCATCGCCTACGATCTCAAAATTAGCCCGCGTACCGTGGAGGTTCACCGAGCCAACATCATGGCCAAGATGCAGGCAAGGAGCCTGCCCGAACTGGTGCGGATGGCGATTGCCATGAACCTTTGAAAAGCAGGACTGATAGCTTGCCGACCCGCACTGATATGCGTTACCGACAGGCTCATGGACTTGGCAGCAGTAATCAGGCCTGTACTTTGTCCGAATCTCGCATCGCGTCTTGATCCTGCTCAATGTGATAAACCCGCGACCGTGCAAAGGCCTTTATGGCCGGCAGCAGGAAAGTGCCTGGTCGAGGTCTACAAGTGGCGGAAACTGAAATCATACTGATCGCAGCCCCGGATGCCAGCTTCAGGCGTTCGCTCGAATTCGCGTTGGAGAGCGACGGCTTCAGGGTGTTTGCCTTTGCCAATGTAAATGATGCATTAGCATGTGGATGCGCGCAAGAAGTCGTCTGTGCCGTTCTTGACGATGATGCCATAGATGATTGGGAACACGCCGGGGAGCTATTCGGCAGATTCGCAAAGCCTATTATCCTTCTGATTGGCCTTTTCCGTGCAGCGCCCGACCTCCCTTTCGTGGAGCTCGTCATGAAACCGTTCCTTGGGGAACCCCTTATACAGGCAGTACGCAAGGCCGTGGCGGGATTGGCATGACGGTTGCTACGTCGTTTTCCTTACTGACGTAACCGGATCCCTGTCCGTTCGAATTTGGGCGACTGATCCCCCAACAGCATCGGGAGACGGTCAGGCGGTCGAGGCGGAAACCGAGACGTTCCTGGCGGCCACCCGACCGTGCGCACCAAAGGAAGTCTGTCGCACAACACAGCGCTCAACCCCCGATCCCTCCGCGATGTACGAATGCCACCTGACAATCGGCACCTTTCACATCTCCATTGAAATTTCGATCCGGACGGTTGGCCGTCGCTCCGTCAACCACAAGTATTTGCCTGTGAGTCCTGAGATTCGCGTAGGGCAGGCGCAATCCCATGATGAAGTGGCCGTTGAACACACGGAACGAGATACCGCCCTCGCCGAGATAGCCGACGATGCTGGGGATCGAATACCGCGCGCTCGCCGCATCGATAAGCACCCGCACCTCGACGCCGCGTCTCACTGCTTCGATGAGAGCGGCGGCGATACGCAAGCCGATTGGATCACTGTCGAAGATATAGGTTT
>ERZ778018.2186-NODE-2186-length-13081-cov-4.732688_pt1 | contig 13081 bp, 10 predicted proteins | sample MGYA00375748_ERZ778018 | MGnify/ENA primary metagenome ERZ778018 (study PRJEB29350, sample SAMN05509839) | bioreactor metagenome | biome: bioreactor; material: wastewater | place: South Africa: University of Cape Town | collected 2014-04-22 ... | reverse complement strand
TCATAAAGGCGATTGACGAGCTTCAAAAGCGTCGTCTTGCCGCACCCCGAGGGACCGAGCAGAACGACGAACTGTCCCGGCTCGATACTCAGCGAGACATCATTGACGGCCGGCCGCGCGAGACCGGGAAATGATTTCGAGACATGGTCGAAGACAATCGAGCTGGCCTGCGTTGCCGATTCCGTCGAAGCGTCGATCGCCTTGTCCCCTCTTGTTCCAGCACACTAGCCGCGGAGCCGGTCTGGCTCGAAGCCCGCGAGCATCGTTCCCAGAACACCGCCATAAACGAGATGCGCCGCGAGCGCGCTGGCATGCACCGAGAACGGGTATTTCGTCGGCTTTTCGGCGATCCCCAACGCCCAGAGGAGGAGTTCATCACTGCACAGCCAGAGCAGTGCCCCAAACCCAAGCCCGCCGAGCGGAGACCGAGAAAGCCCCAGGGTTGAGTATACCGATCCCCAGTGCGCGCCATAGATCCAGTGGACGCGATTGCCCCAGGTCGACACTTCGCCACGGCTCAGCGAAACGCCGAGGAGATCGGCGGCACGATGCGCGATCTTCTCCGGCGATGACTCCGGTTGGCTGTCTGCGGAGCCGGAATTTGATGCGTTGTCATCAGCCTGCTTGCCACGCAACGACGAGATCCAGGAACGCACGGCAGGGATCACGGACGTTTGGCTCACATCCATCGCGGCTGTCGCGACGATTCCGGCGACCAACCCAAATCCGATCTTTTTCAGCATCCTCGTCGCTCGCCTTCGTTCCGCGCGGCTCGAGTCAGCCAAAACGACTCTAGACCACGCGCACGACCTATGCCAGAATCATGTGTTGATGCAACGCGCGCGGCACACGCTCATGGCACGTACTGTGCTCAAACATCGCGGCGGTGGGCGGGTGACGTTGGGACCGGGGGACACGCTGTGGACTACATTCTGCAATCAGAACACTGGGTACTCTCCGACCCCACCAGCATCACCAGCCTGATTATCGATCATCTCTCCCTGACGCTCATTACCATGGCCATCGGCTTCGTGATCGCCTTTCCACTCGGACTGTTCGCTGCCCGCTTCGTGCGCGTCTATCTGCCGATCATCACGCTGGCGGGCATCCTCTACACCATCCCGAGCCTCGCCTTCATGGCGATCCTGATTCCCTTCACCGGCCTGACCCGGACGACCGTGGTACTGCCGATGGTGCTTTACGCTCAGGTCGTCTTGATACGGAACATCGTGGCAGCGATCAGGTCGGTTGACCCACTGCTCATCGAGGTCGGCCGCGCTATGGGAATGAACGGCTGGCAGCTGCAACGTGAAGTGATCCTGCCGCTGGCGCTGCCCGTGATCGTGGCGGGCATCCGCGTGGCGACGGTGACGACGATCGGTATCGCGACGATCGCGCCGCTCTTTGGTGTGCAGGACCTCGGTTATCTGATCTTCCAGGGGTTCAATACGAGTTACAACGATCAGGTCGTGGCCGGTGTCATTATCGTGAGTTTGCTGGCGATCGTCGTCGATTTCCTGCTCCTTGGAGTTCAACGGCTCTTGAGCCGCGGTCGACGCGTCGGGGCAATCGCGTAGGTTCACCCGCACCGGAAGGGCATGCATTTTTGGAGTTCTTGCACGAGGTCGGAGATTTCTTCCGCGACCCGAATACCCGCTTCGCCGAGCAGACCGTCATCTATCTCAAACTCTGCGCGATCCCGATCGTCATCTCCATCGTGATCGGTGTACTGCTCGGTGTCCTCGTCGCGCGACGCCCAATCGCGGCCTTCTTCGCGACCAATCTCAGCGGTCTAGCGCGCGCGATCCCGACACTCGCCTTCCTCGCCATCGTGCTCCCCTACCTTGGCATCGGCTTTACTCCGGCCGCGCTAGCCCTGACCGCGCTCGGTATACCGCCGATCCTGCTCAACACAATCGCCGGGCTGCGCGGGATCGATCCGATGATCACCGAAGCCGCACGAGGCACCGGCATGACCGCCTGGCAGGTGCTCATTCGCGTTCAAGCGCCGCTCGCACTACCAGTCGCTATGGCTGGCGTGCGCACCTCCGCCGTGCAGATCGTCGCGACCGCGCCACTGGCTGCACTGATCGGAGCCGGTGGCTACGGCGACTACATTCTGGAAGGGATTAACCTGCTCGAAACTGCGCCGCTGGTCGTCGGTTCGATCGCCATCGCGATTCTCGCCATGGTCGCCGAGTTCGGACTCGCTGCCGTCGAACGAGCAGTAACATCGGAAGGAATACGTCCTCCATCAAGCAAATCGTCTGTGGAAGATTCGATCGCAACAGAGGCATTCTGATTTCAGCGCAGCCGTTGGAGACGGCCTTGCGAAGCGAAACACGGTAATTCGGAAATCTGACGACGAAAAGGACAGTTCATGAACTCGAAGCAACAGATTCGGCGACCGCGGTGGTTGGTCGTTCCAATCTTCCTGATCGCGGCGCTGCTACTCGCCAGTTGCGGTGGCTCAAATTCGACGGCAACGTCGACAACCTCCACGGGCTCAAGCGGTTCAACGGCCGCCCCGACCTCGGCCTCGACCGGTACGCCCGCCACCACCGGCACCCCCGGCGCCGCGGGCACGCCGGAAAGCGCGAGCACGCCGACCTCGACCGGCTCGCCGGTCTCATCCGTCAATCCGGGTGACGTCAGCATCACGATCGGGAGCAAGCTCGATGTGGACGGCCAGCTAAACGCCGAGATGTACGCGCTGCTGCTCAAAGACAAAGGCTACGACGTATCGACGAAACTAGGGCTGGGACAGACTCCGGTCCTCGATAAGGCGATCAAGAGCGGCGCCATCGATATCTATCCCGAATTCACCGGCACGGCGCTCAGCCTGTTGAATATGCCGCCTTCACAGGACGCCGAAAAGGCGTACCAGGACGTCAAGGCAGCCTACGAACAACAGTTCCAACTCACCTGGCTCGATCCGGCACTCGATCTCAACGACAGCTATGCGATCTGTACGTCGAAGAAAGTCGCCAGCGAGAAGAATCTCACCAGCCTTGACGATATCGTACCGATTGCCGATCAGCTGACCCTCGCGACCCAGCAGGACGGCATGGACGCGGCGGTGACGCCGGTGCAGACGGCCTATAACGTCAACTTCAAGAAAGTGGTGCAGATTAGCGAGCAGCTCGGCTTCGGCGCAGTCGAGAAAGGCGACGCCGATCTGAACGTCTGCTACACGACCGACCCGAACATCATCGTCAAGGATTTCGTGGTTCTGAAAGACACCAAGAATGTCTTTCCGATCTACAATCCAGCGCCAGTCGTGCGGGATGAACTCCTGCAGAAGGCTCCAGGAATCGCGGACATTCTGAACCCGCTGCAGACGAAACTGACGACCGACGTCATGGTCGGACTGATCAAGCAAGTAAGCGTCGACCACAAGTCGATCCCCGACGTCGCCAAGGAATTCCTGCAGGAACAGGGGCTGCTGTCGAAGTAAACGGACGGCCCGCACCCCTGGCTCCTCTCCCGCGCCGCGCGGGACGGGAGCCGGGGTGCGGGCAACTCCCCGTCCTCCCCTAACCCGTCGCTCCCGACAAGTCGACCTGGGGGACGTCGCGAGCGGCGGCGTTGGCGGCGTCGATTTCCCAGGAATCGGCCTCCCGGAAACCCATCGGTCCCGCGATGAGGGCGCCCGGGAGCTGACCGCGTGCCGTGTTATAGCTCATGACGGCGTCGTTATAGTGCTGACGGGCAAACGCGACTCGATTTTCCGTCGAGGCGAGTTCCTCCTGGAGCGACTGAACGTTCTCACTTGCCCGGAGAGCCGGATACGCTTCGGCGACGGCGAAGAGCGAACGGAGCGAACGGGTCAATTCGCCCTCGGCTTCGCTCCGCTGGGCAACGTTGTCACCGGCGGCCATGGCGCGCGTGCGGGCGTTGGTGACGCTCTGCAGCACGTTTCGTTCGTGTTCCATGTAGCCCTTTACGGCGTTGACGAGATTCGGGATCAGATCATGTCTGCGTCGCAGCTGCACGTCGATTTGCGCCCAGGCGTTGCGCACCTGATTCCGCTTCGCGACGAGCCCGTTATAGGTTGCCATCACCCACGCGATCAGGAGCACCACGATCACCAGCAGGGCGACAATCACGATCAGCACACCGGTCATACCGCACATCCCTCCAACGTCCGATTGAACGCGCGCTACACGTTCGCGCCGAGCGCGTTGAGCTTCTTCAACCGGCGCTTGAGCGACGGGTGAAACGAGACAACGATCCCCTGTTTCGATTCGAATGTATTGGCGTCTTCTTGCTCTTGCTGGGCCTGTTCGGTCATGAGCATCACGGCCATTTGCTTGCTCATATCGAGCTTGTTTGCGATCCCGTCGGTATTTTTCCGCTGCTGACCCAGCGCCGTTAGTTGCCGCATCATGTGCTGCTGGCGCCGTTCCCCGGCTGCCTCGGCAACGACGATGAACAGATGCGACACCATCTGACTGCCGGGAATGAGTGCGCCCGTCCGCATCAGCTTCGTCAGCGCTTCCGCCAGGCCGTCGGGGTTACGCGTGAGCTGTACGGATGTGGCATCCGCCAGATAAACGCGCGTGCGCCAGGTAAAGGCGAGCAGCGGCCCCAGGACAAACAGAACGACCATTAGCAAGACGATATAGGCGAAGAGCACGCCAAGAATGAGCGGAAAAAAGATCATGGCACGAACCAAAATAAAGACTTTTCGGACGTTGCTGATGTCGTTGCGCTCAAAGTTCATGAATTCGGTGAGGTCATCCAGGCCGTCCGGACGTGACGCCCGCAGCAAGAGTTCGTTGGTCAATTCGGCCTTCGCCGAGGCATCCGTGCTGCTGGCCATACTCAGCTTGAGCAGGTTCCAAAACGCGTGGCGCGCGTAGCTACTCATCGGCAGCATCAAAATGGTCATCAGCAGCCCATAGACCTGAAAAACGGCGGCAATCTTGAGCGCGATGGCGAGATCTCCGTTGCCCGCGGCGCCGATCAACTGGCCGAGCACACCCTGCGTTTCATCGCGGTCGAGGTCGTCGAGCATCCGGCGCGAGACGACCATCGTCGCCGTCTCAGGCGAGGCACCGATCATGGCGGCGTTGGAGGCATCGGAATCGAGAAGCATCACGCGCGGCGGCGCGATGCCATCCGCGATCGCCATCTCCTCAACGATGTTGACAAGCTGCTGCTCTTCGAGATCACCCGCATGCGGTTCACGTGCGCCGAGGCTCAGCAGCACCCCGCCCACACCGAAGCGCACGAAGACGCGATACAGCCAGCGCCAGAGCAGATAGGTGATGATCATTCCGGGGCCAACCAGGAAAAACAGGCCGACCGCGAACTGTAGCGGATGCGCGGTGCCCGCGGCGAGGTTTCCGACCAACGCCCCGTAGCCATCGACCGTGATTCGACCAATCCAACCGACGGGCAGGAAGATTCCGGCGATTCCGAAGAGAATCGCAAGCTCGCCCAGCACCGCGGGAGTGAGAATGGCGCTCAGCACCAGCCCCATCGCCAGCACGATGAGCCAGCAGATGGCGGTCAAACGCCAGGTATTACGGCGATTTCGCTGCTGTTCCTCGAAAAAGCTCTTGCGATCCTGCGGTCCGGGAACCGAGCGATAGCGCACGGACTGCTGCATATCCGATTGCACAGACACATCCAGGGTCGGGTATGGACCAATGCCGGCCAACGTCGCGCGGCGGGTCGGCGTGCACGCGTTGCCCGCGCGCACAGATCTTCACTTCCCAGATTCTGCCTATAGGATAATGATTTCGGGGAGTAATGCAAGCACCACGGCGCTGGATGCTGGGTTATGAGTTTTGAAGCGGGCCGAACTGGTCCGCGGTCGGCTCTGCTCAGCAGAACCACGACTCGCTGAGGCGAGGCGGCGGCTTCCGCGAGGAATGAGGTTTCGGCGCCGATTCGCCAGGCGGTGCACCGGCCATGGCGTGCGCCAGCATCGAGATCTGGCGGAAGGTTTCGTACGCCTCCTGCTCCTGCATTTCGGCGTGCTCGACGACGGCCGCAACGGCGCGCTGCAGCGCGTCGACTCGCGGATCGGCGTGCGTCCATCGATAGGTGAAGGCCGCTTCATCGAGCGGTCCCAGCCAGGCGGCCGTCTCCGGTCGATCGAGCAACGCCGAACCAGGTGGTACGAGCAAGCGAATCGAGAGGTGCACCGGATCGACGTTCTCAATCAGCTCGTGCTCCTCGATGAATTCGAGCAGTTCCAGATAATCATCGAGGGTCGTCCAAGGGGTAAAAGGGAGCAGCGACGGCCGCATCGCGATGCCGGCATCGTCGAGAATCGCAAGCGCTTCGATCACGTCCGCTTTGGTGTGCCCCTTATCGATCTTTTCCAACACCAGTTCGCTGACTGACTCAACCGCTGAAATGACGAAGAGACAGCCGAGCGCGCCGAATTCCGACATCAAATCACGATGCTGCAAGATGTGTTCGATGCGCGTCGTCATATCGAACGTGACGCCCGGGAACTCTTCGCGTAACGCACGACAGATCCGCAGCGAGTGCGTCGGACCGTTGAGGAAATCAGGATCGCCGAAGGTGATGTGCCTCGCACCGGCCTGCACCTGCTGGCGAATGTCCTCCAGTACCACGGGCCGCGGCACGACGAAGAAGCGACCACGGTAGAGCGGCACGACCGGACAATGCAGGCAGGTGTGATGACAACCGCGGGTTGCCTCGGTGTAGCCAGCCGGAATCGCCACGCCATCACGCATCAGATGGGCGTACTCTCGCAACTCTGGCAGCGACTCGCGTTGCGGCATTGGGAAGGCGATCCGCTCGACCGAGGGGCCAACGCGTACCTGACGGCTACTGACGCCCATGATGTCGGCGTCCGGTTCGCCCCGTTCGAGCGCGTCGCAGAGATCGCGCAGCGGCTGTTCGTATTCGCCGCCGATCACGTAGTCGCTATGTTCGCGCAACAAGAAATCGGCGTTGAGCCAGGCATAGAGCCCGTAGAAACAAATGACGGCGTCCGGATTGACGCTTCGCACGCGCGTCGCGATCTGCGTTCCGAGTCGCAGCGCCGTATGCATCGGCACCGCGATCCCCACCAGTCGCGCGGCACGAATCGCATCGTCATCCAGCGTTTCAACCGAGCTGTCGACGGCACGCGGCGCATAGCCTGCCTCGCGCAAATAGGCGAGCGGGAAGGCGAGGCTGAGCGGCTGGTGTCCGAGCTCGTAGCATGAAATGAGCAGCACGCCGCCATCGGATCGCAGACGATCCCATCCGACATGAGTTGACTCGGTCGTTCGATTTTGCTGGGCAATCTTGATCACACTGTTCTCCCGCATCGCGCGTTTCGCACCGCCTCAAGCGTAAGCGATGGCAGTGACTGAAGCAATGCATCGTATGCGAAGCACGCGTATCACAATTTGACGAAAGGCCAGTCAAGTGCTAGGCTAGCGGATGATATTTCTGCCGGTGAGCAGGAGGAGTAGGCGAGCACTTACGCCGTCAGGGAGATGGGACCACCGACTGCGAGTCCCATTCGGCAGGAGTCGCCGAAGTCGCCTGTGAGGTCGATATCTGAGCCATGCGGTTAGGATGTCGCGGGTACGCCCGATAACGCGTCATTGAGTGCGGTGTCGTCAGATTTTCGCCGGCGCCGAATCAAGGTGGTACCGCGGTATTGAGCCGTCCTTGCTGACAGGGGCGGTTTTTTGTTTGCCGTCAAGCCGGTTCGTGACGCAACGAGAATGAGAGAAATCCGATGACGACACCAAAGTCGGGCGAACTCGCCCGCACCTACGAACCAAACAAGATCGAGGGTCCCTGGTACGACCGCTGGTTCGACGCCGGCTATTTCACACCCAAAATCGATGAAAGTATGAAGCCGTTCGTCGTCATCATGCCGCCGCCGAACGTCACCGGCGAGCTGCATATGGGCCACGCGCTCTTCGTCGGCGTCGAAGACATCCTGTCGCGCTGGCACCGGATGCACGGCACGCCGACGCTCTGGCTGCCGGGAGCCGACCACGCCGGGATCGCCGGTCAGTGGGTCGTGGAACGCGAGCTGGCGACCAAAGGGATGACCCGGCAGGAGTTGGGCCGCGAACTCTTCCTGGAGCATGTCTGGGAGTGGATGGACCGCTACCGCAGCCGCATTCTCAGCCAGCTGCGCACGCTCGGCGCCTCCTGCGACTGGACACGCTTCCACTTCACGATGGACCCGGGGCCGTCGCGTGCCGTGCGCACCGCCTTCAAGCGACTCTACGACAAGGGACTCATCTATCGCGGCGAGCGCCTGATTAACTGGTGCCCGCGCTGCATGACGGCGCTTTCCGATCTGGAAGTCGATCACGAGGATGTCGTTGGCTCGATCTGGACGCTGCGCTACCCGATCGCTGATTCCGACGAATTCATCGAGGTTGCGACGACCCGGCCCGAGACGATGCTCGGGGATACCGCCGTCGCGGTCCATCCCGACGACGAGCGCTACCAGCATCTGATCGGCCGCTTCGCGATCCTGCCGCTCGTCGGACGGCAGTTACAGATCGTGGCCGATGAAGCCGTGGACCCCGCTTTCGGCACCGGCGCCGTCAAGGTGACCCCGGCTCACGATCCGAACGACTTCGAGATCGGCCAGCGTCATAACCTGCCGGCGATCAACGTCATGAATCTCGACGGCACAATGAACGATGAGGCGGGTCCGTTCGCCGGACAGACGACGCAGGAGGCACGGGCCAACGTCGTGGCACGGCTGGATGCTGACGGCTTCCTGGTGACGGTGCAGGAGCACACCCACGCCGTTGGCCGTTGCCAGCGCTGCGGCACGATTGTCGAGCCGATGATCAGCAAGCAATGGTTCATTGAAATGCAGCCGCTCGCCGAGCCGGCCATCGCCGTCGCCAACGACGGCACAGTCCGTTTCGTGCCGGAGCGATTCAAGGGTACCTATCTGCACTGGATGGAGAACATCCACGATTGGTGTATCTCACGCCAGCTCTGGTGGGGCCATCGCATCCCGGTCTGGTACTGCGACTGCGGTGAGGTCGTCGTCACCGACCAGGAGACGGTCGAAACCTGCCCCAAGTGCGGCGGCAGCAACCTGACGCAAGATCCGGATGTGCTCGATACCTGGTTCAGTTCGGGCCTCTGGACGTTCAGCACGCTCGGTTGGCCGGATGAAACCGAAGATCTGCGCTATTTCTATCCCGGTTCGGTGATGGAGACGGGCTACGACATCCTCTTCTTCTGGGTGGCGCGCATGATCTTCTTCGGAATCGAGTTTATGGGCGAGCCGCCGTTCCATACGGTCTACCTGCATGGCACGGTGCGTGACGAACAGGGCCAGCGCATGAGCAAGACGAAGGGGAACGTGATCGATCCAACGGTCATCACGAAAACTTTTGGCAGCGATGCGCTCCGCTTCACGTTGATCACGGCTGGCGCGCCGGGCGCCGACATGAAGCTGAGCGAGCAGCGCGTCGAATCGAACCGCAACTTCGGCACGAAGATCTGGAATGCGACGCGTTTTGTCCTGCGCGGTCTCGATTCGAGCAGCATCGCGCGTGACGCCGATGGCACGCCGCTGGCGCCGAATCCGGACCACACGACGCTGGCCGACCGCTGGATTCTCAGCAAGCTGGAGACGCTGACCGCGGATGTCGACGACCTGATCGCCAATTTCCAACTGGGCGAAGCCGGACGGCGCATCTACGAGTTCCTCTGGTCGGAATACTGCGACTGGTACATCGAATCGACCAAGGTCGTGCTGAACGGCACTGACGAGGCACAGAAGGCGGCAGCACGCCAGACGCTCGTCTACACCCTCGAGCGCTCGCTGCGTCTGCTTCATCCGTTCATGCCGTTCCTGACCGAAGAGCTCTGGCAGCACCTGCCGCATGCTGGTGAGAGCATCATGATCGCGCCATGGCCGGAGGCCGACCGCGCGAATATCGACGAGGCCGCTGTGGCCGAGTACGAATTCATGATGGAAGCGGTGCGAGCGGTGCGCAACGCCCGGGCCGAGAGCGCGGTTGAAGCGGGAACCTGGATCTCCGCCATGATCTACCCCGGCTCGCACCTGGACACCTTCCAGAGCTTGCAGCCGGTCTTCTCGCTGCTGGCACGTATCGGCAAAGATCGCGTCGAATATCGTGAGGAGCAGTTGGAAGCACCCAAGGCGGTCGTCACGCTCGTCATCGACGATGCAATCATCTATCTGCCGCTGGCGGGCATGGTCGATCTCGATGCCGAGCGTGAGCGCTTGACCAAAGAAATCGAGCAGACCGAGGAGGAGATCGCGCGCACCGGGCAGCTACTGGCAAACGACAACTTCACCAGCCGGGCACCGGCCGAGGTGGTCGACCGGCAACGCGAACGGCTGTCGTCATCGCAGGAACGGCTGGCGCTCCTGCAAGCGCGGCTCGTCGAACTGGGTGGCTGATGCCTCCGAGCAAGCGTCGGAGCGAGCCGTTTACGACGTTCGATGCCTTGAATGATGGGCCGTTTTCGTCGGATCGGGCGCTCGCGACGACCTGGTACGAGCGCCCGGTCGTCGACGTCGCCCGCGATCTGCTCGGCTGCCTGCTCGTTTCCATGCTCGATGGTGCGACGGTCGCCGGGGTGATTGTCGAGACTGAAGCCTATGATGGCGAGGACGACCCTGCCTCGCATTCCGCCTTCCGACGCACCGGCGTCGTGCGGGCGATGTGGGGGCCACGCGGCACGGCGTACGTCTACCGCGCCTACGGCATGTATCCCTGCTTCAACGTTGTCGCCGGTCCCGGCGAGCGACCGGCCGCCGTTCTGATTCGCGCGTTGCACCCGTTGCACAATATCGAAACGATGTCCGCGCGCACCGGCCGCAAAGCCGATGCGCGCGTCGCGGCCGGCCCGGGTCTGACCGGCAAGGCGCTTGGCATCGACCTGGACGATAACGGACGTGCGCTGCAGGATCCACCCCTCTGGATTCAGCCCGGCGCGGAGGACTTCACGATCGTGAGCGGCCCACGCATCGGCATCACGCGCGGGGTCGAGGCCGAATGGCGCTTCGGCGTGCGCGGCGCGCCGGCGCTTTCACGCCGCTTCCCCTGAGCGCCGAAGCGTTCGACGGCGCTGCTATACTCAATTCGCGAGGGACGACAATGCCGATTGCCATTCTGGACGACGCGACGATTGGAAAAATCTCAGCCGGCGAGGTGATCGAGCGCCCTGCTTCGGTTGTCAAAGAGTTGGTTGAGAACGCCCTCGACGCGCACGCCCACTCCATCACCATCGATATCGCCGCCGGGGGCAAAGAGTTGATTCGCGTGCGTGATGACGGCGACGGGATCGCGCCCAGCGACCTTTTATCGGCCGTCGAACGCCACACGACCTCCAAGCTTCGATCGTTCGAGGATTTGAAGCAGCTCACCTCGTTCGGCTTCAGAGGCGAGGCGCTGGCGAGCGTCGCCGCCGTCGCCGATCTTCGCATTCTGACGCGCATCGCCGACGACCGAGCGGGATGGGAACTGCGTTCGGAGTTCGGTAAGCGCGCACATCCTGCACCGGTCGCCGCGGCGCATGGGACAACCATCACTGCACGGGATCTCTTCGCGAACGTCCCGGCCCGGCGAAAATTCCTCCGGCAGGACGGTACCGAAGCCGGCTATATCCAGCGCGTTATCAACGCCTACGCGCTCGCCTTCCCCGATATTCGATTCGAGCTGACGATCGATGGCAAGACAGCCCTGGCGACGGATGGCTCCGGCGATCTCGCGAGCGCCGCCGTCGGCGTTTTTGGCGCCGACGTCGCCGCCCAGATGGTGCCGCTTGAGCCCCCACAATTCGATGATGATCACGAAGACGCCGGAATTGTCGTCAGTGGGCTGATCGGTCTGCCAACAGTGACGCGCGGCAATCGCCAGCAACTCATATTGCTGGTCAATCGACGCTGGATCGAGAACCGCTCGCTCGCGTTCGCGCTGGAACAGAGCTACCACACGTTGATCATGGTCGGCCGTTATCCGATCGCCGTCATCAGCATCACGGTGCCGCCCGATCGCGTCGATGTCAACGTCCACCCGACCAAGCGCGAGGTGCGTTTCAGCGACGAGCGGCTCGTCTTTTCAATGCTGCAACGCGCGGCGCGCGGGACGCTCATGCAGCAAACACCGGCGCAGTCGATCCCGATCATGATCGAATCGCCGCTGTCGGCGGACACCGTTCAGCGACGGATGGCGCTCGCCAACCCGGAGCGCATCCAGGCCACCCCGCCGCTCTTCCCGCGAGCAGCGGATGGGCCGAGCGCCGTTGACCGGCCAGTACGTACGCCGGTTGCGGTCGAACCGGATATCCCGCTCCTCCGTGTGCTGGGTCAAGTAAGTAGTACGTACATCATTGCTGAGGGACCGGACGGCATGTATCTGGTCGATCAGCACGCGGCGCACGAGCGCATTCTGTTGGAGAAGGTGCTGAAGCTCCACGCGCGCGGGGCCGCGGACGCACAGCAATTGCTCGAACCGATCATCATCGACCTGACCCCAGAACAGCTCGCGACCGTCGAGACGGCGCGCGAGGAGCTGGCGCAGCTCGGTTTCGCGCTTGAGCTTTTCGGTCAGGGTTCCGTCGCGCTCCGCTCGATTCCGGCCATCATGTCGCGCAAAGACCCGGTGAAAACGGTGCTGGCGATTCTCGATGAAGTCGGTCGGGGCGGCCGCGGCACCTCACGCTTCGAAGCGGTCGCCATGACGACCGCCTGCCATTCCGCCATTCGCGCCGGCCAAACGCTCTCGCTCGCAGAGATGCGCGAACTTCTCGCGCAACTCGAAGGCTGCACCGCACCCCGCGCTTGTGCTCACGGCCGCCCGACCATCCTCCACCTCAGCCAGGATGAACTGGAACGGCAGTTTTCGCGGAGGTAGCAAGTCGAGCCGCAAAGACGGCCCTCACCCCCGGCCTTCTCTCCCAATACAGGGAGAAGGGTGTCTTCAGCCATAGTGGGTCGTGTTCCTTCAACGTGTTTGCACGGGGACGCGGGCGACAGTTATGGCGCCCGGTTCACCCGGAGTAATTATTTGGGAAACGCGCTCACGCTCGCCTCAAGACACCCCTCTCCCGCGCGGCGCGGGAGAGGGGCCGGGGGTGA
>ERZ778018.2185-NODE-2185-length-13084-cov-4.926395_pt1 | contig 13084 bp, 11 predicted proteins | sample MGYA00375748_ERZ778018 | MGnify/ENA primary metagenome ERZ778018 (study PRJEB29350, sample SAMN05509839) | bioreactor metagenome | biome: bioreactor; material: wastewater | place: South Africa: University of Cape Town | collected 2014-04-22 ... | reverse complement strand
GATACGATCACGGATCATGGATTCGTCTGGATAGCGGTCGTGTCCTCCTTAGTGACCGCCTGTGCTGAACGCATAGAACGTGTTATTGCCGACGAAGCCGAAGCCGGGAAGATTGGAATAGCCGGAGCCCCAGAAGACGGTGTCATTGGTGATGACCGCGCCAGCTATGACTGATCCTCCCGATGCATAGCTCCAGCGAACGCTGCCGGTTGCGGCATCCAGCGCGAACATGTTCGGCGTACTCGCACTTGCCGCTCCCATGGAAGGCGCGTACACAACGCCGTTGGCCACGGTCATGGGGCCGAGATCCATCGCCCCATTCGGATCGGCTTTCTGCCACAGGATTGCACCTGTCGCCGCGTCGAGCGCGGCCCAGGAACCGGATGTGATCGTTTCACCCGAGGGGAGTGTGTAAGGGAGTCCATACTGGTTACCGATGCCGACGTAGATACGCTGGCCATCCGTGGCCGAGCCCCACTCAATGCCACCGAGCGCGGATCCGGGCCCAACTTGCGTTGCCCATAGGAGCTGGCCGGTCGCGGGGTCAAACGCCGAGTAGACGCCGCTCTTTTGCCCGGCACCGAGAATGGCCTTGGGACCGCTCGCGGTTTGGACGGTGAAGAGGTTCGCGCCGGAACCGAAGTCGTAATCCGGACCGCTGCTGGTCGGGCAGTTGTTCCCTGCAAAGAAGCAGGCAACATTCCAGTCATCTGAACTCCCGAGCCGTTTCGCCCAAACGATGGAGCCGGCAGTTTGCGTCGCGCTCCCCATGCTGAGGGCTACGACCGAATCGAAATGATCATCGGGCGAGAGGCAAGACGTTTGGCTACCTCCGTTGGCGACGCACTCCGTATATGCCGGGTCGGTCGGCGTGAAGTAGTTGTTTCCGGTCGTGGCGAAGACGACACCCAGCTCTGGATCAGGTACAAGTGTGCTGCCCCAGACGGCGCCGCCCGTGTAGCCTTCCGGAACGATGTACGATTTCCAGTTAATCGAGCCGGTGCTCGCGTTCACAGCGACCACGCTCCCACGGAACGAGCAGCAGCCATAGCCGGGGTCTGCCGCCGCCGCTTCTTCAGTTGAGGAAACGCCAGCATAGAGAACGCCGTCGTAGACAATCGGCGAGCCGGTGTCGATCGCGTATGGATGTGCATCGAGCTGGCTCGCCCACTTGAGTGAGCCGTCGCTCGTGTTGATGGCGAGCATATAGGCGCCCGACTGTGTGCCGAGGTAGAGCGTGTTGGTGCTGGCGTCAACGACGGGACTCGTACGTGAGACGACCTTCGTCAGTGGGTTCCCAGACGGATCGAGCATGCCCGGCAAATAGTCCGTCAGAATGTTCTTCGTCCAGATCGGTGCGCCGTTCGTGGCGTTGACTGCGTATACGTGGCCGCCCCAATCCGGGAAGTAGGCGACGTTGCCGACCACGGCGGCGCGCGCCGAGACATCACCGCTCGTGGTGAAGGCCCACTTCACCTTCAACGCTTTCACGTTGCCGACATTGACTTTGGTGTACGGGGCACTCGCAGTGTTGTTCAGGTTCTGACCGAACATCGGCCAATCCGTCTGAGATGGGCGCGATGCCATAGCTGCGGGTGATAGCGCCGCCGCCGCGAGCGATGCCACGGAAAGAATAAAGGCGATACGAAACCAGATACGAAATTTGGGACCGGTACGTCGCTGCATAGTCACTCCCTCTCTTCCGAAAAAAGTCGCGTCGATGGAGGATCTGTTATCCGCCTGCTGACACGCGCGCTCCTTTGCACCGGTGGCAGAGAGCGTCGCTCTCCCAGCGGCACGTGCTCAACGGCCTATGCGCCGAGCGTCGCACCATCCCTTCAACACGTCCGTTCCCTCCCCGCACCTAAAGCCCCCGCTGAACGATCACCTTGCCGGTCGCGATCGGTTGAATGTCGGAGGCAGAGGCTCCCGCGTGTTCATGCTGCCATTGCGCGGCGACACGCCGTCCATCGTCGACTGTTGTGAGATCGTCAGAGATCCAGATGCCGGCGTTATGACCTTCACCCGCCTCGAAGGCGATAAATGCGATGAATCCGCGTTAGGCGCCGAGCTCTGTCGCGAGAGAGCGCCCAGCCTGGCCGCGTTCACGCGCAAAGCAGATCTCGTGCAGATCGATGCGGATCATCATCGCGTACATACGGTTCCAGTCGAACGATTCGACGTGCATACCGGGGTATTGATCTCGCCGCCACAGCCGGGAGACCAGACGATGCGAGTTCTGTTCGTTGCCAACGGATTGTTATGGGTCGCGCGGAGAGATGAATCTAGAGGATCTATAGAAGAGATCTATATTTTTCGAGCAATCCCTGGCCGATGCCGTTCGCCGGCCGGTTCGTTCTCCCAACCATGCGCATCGAAATATGCGGCGACTTGCAACCGGGATCGGAGATCAAGCTTGCGCAGAATATGATGGACGTGAACCCCGACCGTGCCAGGGGTGATGGAGAGCGTCTCGGCGATTCGCCGGTCGGTGTAGCCCTGTTCCAAATACGTCGCGATTTCTCGTTCTCTCCGGGTGAGGTTTGCGGAGTGCGAATGTTCGGTTCGCCGCGAGGATCTCGGTGATGCTGTGAGGGCTCGAACGGCTTCGAGGGCCTGCTGGAGGTTCATGGCGTGGCCCAGGGACCAGGCTGCGTTGAACCGGCGCTGATGGATTATGGGCCGCGTGGACGCGAACAATCCGGCATAGGTGACGCTGCCGACCGCGCAGCCGACCGCTTCGGAAAGTGCTTGTGCGGTTCCAAGAAACTGCACCGCTTCCAGGGTTCGTTGGTGCGCTAACAGGACGCTCGCCAAGCGCAACGAGTCGAACGCTACGAACCAACGATCGTCGATGCGAGCATGGCCTTCGATAGCGGCGACGGCGAAGGTGAGTGCGGCGTCAAGATCCCCGCGCTGCATGGTCGCTCCGGCAAGCATCGCCTGGGCGATGGCCATCGAGCGTAGGTCTCCCAGCGCCTCGTGCCGCTCGAGACTTTCGGTCAGCAGGGCGATCGAGCGCTCGATATCTCCCTGCATGCCGGCGTTGGCGCCAAGATTGAGGAGTGCCAGCGCGATACCGGGTGTGTCATTGAGCCGAAGGAAGCGAGCCAGCGCCTCTGTCAGGACGTCGGTTGAGGCCGCCAGGTTGCGTTGCATACGCTGGACCATCCCGATCTCGATCAACGCCGCTGCGATCTCCGCTTCGTCGCCGGTCTCCTGCGCGAGCTTCAAACTCTCCCGGTGCAGCTCCTCTGCCTCGGCATACTGCGATCCGCCCTCCTGCGCATCGAGGAAGGCGAGTCTTCCCGCGCCCCTCAATGCATGTATCCGAAGCGTTGGACCGGCTGCCATCGCACTCGTTTCGAGCGTCTGCTGCAGCCAGCGCCGCCCTTCGGTTAAATGGCCGTGTGCTTCCCAGTACGAGGCGAGCCCGCTGGCCAAGCGCAGTTCGGACTCGACGTCGCTTCGCGTCTCGGTCCATTCCAGTGCGTTACGGAGATTACTCTGCTCTCGCTCCAGGCGCGCAAGCCAGGCTTCCTGCTCAGGGCCATGGAGCGCCGTGCTGGCCTGCTCGGCCAGCGCGGTGTAGAACCAAACATGCCGGTCGCGGCGCTCAGTCACCTCAGCGCACGCCACCAGTTGCCACATCGCGTATTGCCGCACCGGCTCCAGGAGGCGATACCATGCCACGTTCTGATTTGGAGCAGCGATGACGAGTGATTTGTCGACCAGGTGCATCAGGATGTCCAGCACACCGGCCGGTGGGATTTCCTCCGAGCTACAGACCGCCTCGGCCGCCTCAAGCGTGAACTCCCCGCCGAACACGGCCAGTCGTCGAAAGACGATCCGCTCCTCATCGTCGAGCAGCGCGTCGCTCCAATCTAGCGTAGCCCGCAACGTCTGCTGGCGCGTCGGCGCGATGCGGCGGCCTGCGGTCAACAAACGAAAGGTGTCATCCAGTCGCTCAAGGATCTGCTCGACGCCGAGCACGCGAATGCGCGCCGCGGCCAGTTCGAGCGCGAGCGGGATGCCGTCGAGACGCGCACAGATGCGCGCGACGACCGGCGCATTCGCCGGAGTCAGGCGGAAGTCGGGTCGGACATCCTGCGCCTGTATAACGAAGAGCCGCACCGCGGGAGATGCCGCGATCTCAGCCATATCCGGCAGTCGGTTAGGATCCGGCGTAGCCAGGGTCGGTATACGATACTGGCGTTCGCCCGCGATCTCCAGCGGCTCACGGCTGGTGGCGAGAATTCGGAGCTCCGGGCACCTCGCGAGCATCTGTTCGGCGAAGACCGCGCAGGCATCGATCACGTGCTCACAGTTGTCGAGGATCAGGAGCGATGGGCGCACGGCGAGGAAGCCCGCCAGCGCGTCAATCGGCGTATCACCGGTGGTACGTTGAAGCCCAACCGCGGTCGACACCGCGATCGGCACGAGCGACGGGTCGACGATCGCGGCAAGTTCCACCAGCCAGATGCGGTTTGGGTAGGTGAACGCGATCTCGCGGGCGAATGCCAACGCGAGACGTGTTTTGCCACCCCCACCGATTCCGGTCAGCGTCAACAGTCGCGTGTCGCTGCCTTCGAGGATAGCGTGCATCGTCGCGAGTTCCCGTTCGCGCCCGATAAGGGCCATACGAGGTACGGGTAACTCAGAGGGTATCTTCGCCATTCCCCTGCTCCTCCGGTGGTTGGCGCGCCTCTACTAAGAGATTCAGCAATGCATGGGTACGATCGGACCTGCTTCCCACGAGCTTCTCTCTCGCTATCGCTCACGGATGGGCAAGATCGGCATTCCGCGGGCCGTGGTTTGCAGTAAAAGTGCGGCATGACGAACAGCCGCTCTTACTGAGTTGAGAGAGCGGCTGTTCAACGCCGGATCGAGATTGGAACGCACGTGCCAACCGGATCAACGCGTCGGATCCCTGTGCCGTCAGGCGTGATCGCACAAGTATGGTATGCACCGGCACTCACGCTCGTCAGTCCACTCGCGGCGACTGGAGTCGGAGGCGTGACGACCGTGGCGACCGCGTCCACCAACGCAACCAGCAGAGCGACCACCACCAGCATGGCGGCACTCGACCGTGCATCTTCCTGATGCTCACCATTGTTGCTCCCCCCGGCACACCGCGGCTGCTGCGTCATCACGTCGACGTCGGTTCGTCGAGGAGCCGTAGCATAGTGTATTTTGTGCTGCGCGCGCAAGGATGTTTACACGCGGAGGTGTGAGTTTCCACACACCGGCGAGTGCTGAAAATTTACTCGTGTGCAATTCCAGGTGGCGAAATAAAAGATTTTCTCAACCCAGAGGAGCACTATGCCCCGCAAACGGTGATGATCGTCAATCCCGGTCGAATATTGCGTGCGAATGCAATTCGTGGGAACAAATGACGATGATTGTTGCCGCCCGCAGGAAGACGGGAGGGAAACGAACCAAGCGCTGGATAATGACAGACCACGGTGATCGCTGCCGCCGCTAATCCGCGGTGCGGCCGCCGTCGACGTAGAGCGTTTGGCCGGTGACGAAGCGTGAGGCGTCGGAGGCGAGGAAGACGACCGCGGCGGCCGTCTCTTCCGGTTGTGCCAGCCGCCCCATCGGGATGTCGCGTACGATCTCCTCGCGCCGACCCGGCTCTTCCAGGTATTTGCTTGTCAACGGCGTCTCGGTGTAGGCGGGACCGACCGCGTTGACCGTCACGCCAAAGGGCGCCCACTCGACCGCCAGCGTCTTGGTCAGCACAGCCAGACCGCCCTTGGAGGCACCGTACGGCGCGAGTGCCGGATGTCCAACAAGGCTGGAAACCGACGAGATCGTCACAACTTTGCCCTAGCGCTGCTCGACCATCAGGCGGCCCGCCGCTTGAGTTGTATAGAAGACGCCGGAAAGATTGACGGCCAGCACGCGCTCCCACTCGTCGGGCGTGAATTCGAGCGCCGGTTTGCGTACGTTGATGCCAGCGGCGTTGACCAGAATGTCGAGCCCGCCAAGCGCCTCGGCCGCCTCGGCCACGCAGGTGCGCGCCGATGCGGCGTCGCTTATGTCGACCTGAAACGCCAGCGTTGGTTGGCCAGCCTTGCGAACCGCATAGGTCGCCTCCTGCGCCAGCAGCATCGAACGATCGGCGGTGACGACGGCCGCGCCGAAGTTCGCCAGCGCCGCCACACATGCCTGACCGATGCCGCCGCAGCCAACAACGAGCGCGCGTTTGCCGCTCAGGTCGTACAACGCCCGGTAGTCAGTCAATCGCCCTCCTCGTTCGGCTGGTCTACGCGCCCTCGCCTCGTGCATGCGCACATCGGCCGGGCGCGACCCGCTCGCGGGTACCCCGAATCGCCCTACGGTATGCCTGCCCGTAGGGGCGATCGCATGCGTCGCCCTCGTCGCCCGGTGCGTCGATTACGATGCCCTACGGCCTGGCCCCGGTCCCTGCTCACGGCGCGGGCTCAGGTTGTTCAGCGTCTCGACGACGTTATCGCCGGTCACGCGGGCGCCGTGCGGCGTATCGGCCGGAATGATTGCCACGTCGCCGGGACCAAGCGTTGCCAGCGCGCCATTCACGTCGAACTCAATCTGGCCGCTCAAGACTGTCGTCACTTGCTCCTGCGGATGGTGATGCTCCGGGAAGACGGATCCGGGCTGGTAGACGTAGCGCACCAACGTTTGGCGCTCGCCCTGCACGACCTGACGGGTGATGCCCGGGTAGACCTCTTCGAGCGGGATCTCGCTCCAGTTCACGTTGTTCGCCCTTTCGCGCATCGTCTCAAGCATCAACTGCTTGAGTAACGGCAGCATCTCCGGGTTGTCGTGCCAGCGGTTGGCGGAGGACATGACGTTCCTCGTTCGCGGAGCCGTGTCCCAGGACCTAGGACAGATGCTTCGACGGTCAGCCGGGCACCCAGGCAGGCACCGCCTCGTTGCCGGCCAGAATATCAACGGAGGGCACGTCGAACAGATCGGCGATGACGGTGCTCAGCTCGTGGATCGACGCCTTCTGGAAACCCATGCGCTGCCAGAGGACGACGCCGGATCGATCGATAAGGAAGAGCGTCGGCGTAGCAACGATGTCGTAGGCGCGCGAGACGGCGTAGTTGTTGTCATCGATCAGCATCGGGAAGCTGACGCCAGTGCGCCGCGTAAATGAGCGGGTCACGTTCGGCGAATCCTGAGCGATGCCCCAGATGGTAAGCGCCGGATACGCCTGGTGTAGCTTCTCCATGAAGGGGAAGGTCGTCTTGCTCGCCTCGCACGACGACTTGTAGATGCCGATGAGCAGCGGGCCGCGCTCCAGCGCCTTGCTCATATGGTGAGGCAGATTCTCTGCCGCGTCATTGAGCGTAAAGGCAGGAGCGGTCGAACCTACATCGATCGTCGATTGGCCCGAACCGCTCGATTCGCCTTCGTTCTGATTGGGTTTGACGGCTCGTGGAATTGCCCGTGGATTTATCTGCATCTCTCGCCCCACTCCGCGTTGTCAGTCGATCTCCGGCAAGCCGACCCCGATCGCCGCGCGCACCCGCTCCATCTTGGGTGCGGCGATGGCGCGCGCGCGTCCGGCCCCCTCGGTCATGATTCGCATAACCTGTGCCGGATCGGCGGTCAGTTCGGCGAGTCGCGCCTGCAGCGGCGCCAGTTGCTCGACGATCAGGTCGGCCAGGTCGCCCTTGAAGGCGCCGTAACCTTTGCCCTCGTAGCGCTGCTCGATCTCGGAGACGGGCAGATCGGCCAGGAGTGAGTAGATCGTCAGCAGATTCGAGACGGCAGGCTTGTTGGCTTCGTCGTAGCGCACTTCGGAGCCGGAGTCGGTGACCGCGCGCCGGATCTTGCGCCGAATCTCGTCCGGCGAGTCGTGCAGTTCGATACGGCTGGCCGGGCTTGGATCGCTCTTGCTCATTTTCTTGCTCGGATCTTCGAGCGACATGATGCGCGCGCCGACCGGCTTGATATCTGGCTCGGGTACAACCAGCGTGTCGCCGAAGGTCGAATTGAAGCGGATCGCGACATCGCGCGTTAGCTCGATATGCTGCTTCTGATCGTCCCCCACTGGAACCAGATCGGTATCGTAGAGTAGGATATCGGCAGCCATAAGCGTCGGATAGAAAAAGATTCCGGCACCAACGCGCTCACTACCCTTCGATTTTTCCTTGAATTGCGTCATGCGGCTCAGTTCGCCAAAGGTGGCGAGCGTCGCGAGCACCCAGGTCAGTTCGGAATGTTCGCGGACGTCGGACTGCACGAAGAGGATCGAACGCTGTGGGTCGATTCCAGCAGCCAGCAGAATGCTCCCGAGTTCGAGGGTGCGTGCGCGAAGCCCCTTGGCGTCATAGGGCAGCGTCATCGCATGGAGATCGACGATGCAGAAGATATTGTCGTACAGATCTTGCTGGCTCACCCAGTTTCGGACGGCGCCCAGATAGTTGCCGAGGTGGATTCCCCCGGTTGGTTGAATGCCGGAAAATACACGCTTGCGCCGCTCTGCCATCCGTTGCTCCACTCCGTCCGTAACTCACCCAATTATCGCGGGTGGTTCGTGCTCAATCCGAGGTCGCGCGATCGAGCATCGCCGCGACATCGTAGCATACCGTACCAGGCGAGCCCGGTCGAAGGGTCGGGTATACTCGAGGAACGGGATGACGCTGCGGCGGGACGGGCGCTCGTGAGGGGAGGAGATACATCCTCTTGACACGGTGCAGGCGTATATTGAAGTGCATCGTGCCGAGCTGTGAGCAAAGCAGCAGGCATGGACGCTGATCGTCGCGATCCGCCCGACGGCGAACTCGTTCGGCGTATGAGCGAAGGTGACGTCTCGGCGCTGGAAGAACTCTATAGCCGGTACGCACGAGCCGTCTATTCCTTCGCGGTGCGGATTGTCGGCGATGGCCTGGTGGCTGAAGAGATACTTCAGGAAGCGTTCACCCGTGCGTGGCAACAGTCGGGACGCTTCGAGTTGGCGCGGGGCAGCTTCGCGAGTTGGTTGCTGAGTATTACCCACAATCTCGCGATTGATGAACTGCGTAGACGACAGCGCCGCCCACAGCGGGCGAGCACGGTCGATATCACCGACGTCCTGCGCGGGGAAGTCGATGTTTCGGCCGATGTTGAGGAGGCAGCGGAGATGTCCGAATTGCGCGCACTCATCCGTGCCGCGATGGATCAGCTTCCGGCTCCCCAGCAACGCGTCATCGAACTGGCCTATTTTGAGGGACTCACCCAGCGCGAGATCTCGGCGACGCTCAACGAACCGTTGGGCACCGTCAAGACCCGCATGCGGCTGGCAATGCAGAAGCTGAAAGATTTTCTTGGGACTGAGGAGGGCGCGCGACACTAATGTTGGAGGACGATACCCATATCGGTGAACTGGTGGCTCCGTATGTTCTGGGCGCGCTCGAGCCGGACGAGGTCGAACGCGTCGAGATTCACCTCATCGATTGCGCTGAATGCCAGGCAATGGTTGAGGCGGAGCGTCGTGTCGCCGATCTCCTCCCCTATCTGGCCGACCCGATTCCGGTGCCGGCGCGCGCCCGGCGCAACCTGATGAATCGCTTCCGTACCCCGGCTCCACAAACGCTGGCCGATGCCATCGACACCCGTTCACGCGTCGTTACGCTCGTCACCCGGCTCGGTTGGGTCGCCGCCATGACCGCCGCCGTCTTCGCCCTCTTCCTCGGCTGGAACAGCACGCGGATGCAGGATCAGGTGAGCAAGAAGAACTCTGAGATCAACGTCCTCACCCAGAACCAGCAGACGATCGCGCAGTTCGTTAGCTCACCGAACGGCTTTGTCACCAGCCTCGAAAACACCGGGGTCGCTTCCGGCGCCCAGGGTGGCGTGATTCTCAACCCGACCCGCAACGCGGCACTGCTCGTCGTCGAAGGTTTGCCGAAGCCGCCGACCGGCCATTCGTACGTCGTCTGGATGGTCCGAGGCAACGAGCATGTCAACGCCGGCATCTTGCCGGTCGACAGTCAGGGGCGCGGTACGCTGTACATTACCCCGCGCGAAGCGCTGGCCAGTTTTGACGGCATCCTTGTGACCGAAGAGACCGGCACTCAGGTCTCCAACCCCTCCGGCACCCGCATGTTGGCCGCACACGTCGGGAATTAGCGCGAGAGTCGTTCGCTCGGCCTCTCTCGTACCGTCCCGGTAGGGACTCCGACCCGCTCGCGGGTGTCCTGTCATGCCCGGCGCGCTGTTCAGGCGACGCCCGTCCTCCCTCGTTTTCCCGACATCACCGTCACCATTCACTTCCACGTCGCCTTGGATACGCCTCGTGCGCTGCGCTCACATACGGACACCTTCTTAGATGTGTTGGTTGATCGTGTGAATCGTGTGTGGACACGACAAAACCTGCGCTTCAAAATAGTGAAAATACGAGTTCTCCACGCAGTTATGCCTTTCTGCGATCGGAAAGAGGTGGGAATCTGATGCGATATCTTCCAAGCGCACCCCGGGCTCGGCGCGTGATTGCGCTGGTGGGCATGGCCGCGGTCATCGCGCTTGCGATCACCGCCGACTCGGTCATCTCGGCCCTCGGCAGCACTCCGCCGGACGTCTATTCCGCTTGCGTCGCCCCGCCCAACGACCGCTTGCCGTCGAACCTGAGCGGGACGCTGGCACTCGGCACGCTCTACAACGTGACGATCAACGGCACACCGCGCTGCCAGCACGGCGACCGGCTTATCACCTGGAATGAGGTGGGACCAACCGGAGCGACAGGACCAACCGGTGATACTGGAGCAACCGGACCAATCGGACAGACCGGAGCGACCGGGCAAACCGGGGCGACCGGACAGACCGGAGCAACCGGGCAAACGGGAGCGTCTGGAGCGAACGGAGCGCCGGGTGCCGCGGGAACAAGCGACGCGTATTACGCGCAAAGCGGCTACAGCGGTAATCGAGTCGCTATCAGCGGATCGGGAGCCGATGTTACCTCGGTGAACGTCGCGGACGGCAGTTACGTGGTCATGTTTACGGCCCAAGTCGAGAACAACGATGGCGATGCCCAGGACGCGCATTGTCAACTTCAGAACGGGGGCGGCACCACTATTCGGGTGGACCCTGCGGATTCCGATACTGCCTATGAAGCGAACATGAGCGTGGTGACGTTCATAACGTTGGGGGCACCGGGGGCAATCACGATGCATTGCAGTACCTTTAACGGCACCGTTGCCACGGCAACAATGGTCGCAATCAAGGTAACCACCCTCAATCCATAAGCCAGCTGTTCGGCACGGCAGACCGGCTGAACGGAATCGTCTGACCTCGCGAAGGTGGGAGGGCAAAACTGCCCTCCCACCTTCGCTTCTGCCACGTAGTGCTCACGTCCCCGAATTCATAAGACAGAGGTCCGTTGTGGTGCCGATCAATGGCCAGTACATCTTAGCTATGCCGGTGGCATGACCTTTGGCGGCCGCACCGATCAGCCTCCATCGTCGAGCCGGAACGCTCGTTGGGGGGAACGACGATCGCGGAGACTGCTCGCCTGGCGCTTTTTGAAGGATGCGACATCGAAGACTCGCCTCGTGCGCTGCGCGTACATCGGCTGGGCGCCATCATGGTGTATGGCGAATGAACCGGCCATTCAGCCGGGGGACCGTTTGTCCCGTTCGTCCAACCGCGCGCTGCCCGACCGTCGCCCGCCCGCCTCCTAATGGAGACTCAGAACGGATCGGCGAGGAGCTGATGAGGCCGCGCCATTTCTACCAATCCGTACCTTGCACCTCGTTTGCGGCCGGGCGGAGGGGCGGACGCCGCGCCGCTGATCGATGACCACCAACACCCGATGCGCTGGCCCGTAAATGCTTCAAACGTCATTATGTCGCCCCTGCCGGGGTCTCGATGACTCACTCTCACGGCAAGCGGGCCGCTGCGGCGATCGCCAGCAACGCGGCGACGGTCAGGCCGGCGTAGAGGATTCGGAAATCGCTGACGACCGGGAGGTTGCTGAGAACGGCAGCCATCCCGGCCGAGCCGAGGATGCTGCCGAGGTAGCGCATCGTGGAGTAGAGGCCGGCTGCCTGGCCTGCCTCGCCCTCGCCGGCCGCGTTGATGGCCGTCGCCTGGACAGGCGCGGACGAGAGACCAACGCCAATGCCGAGCACCACCAACGGCGCCAGCAGGATGGGCCACGACCAGCTGGAACTGATCACGATCAGCGGGCAAACGCCGGCCGCGATCAACAGCGTGCCCAGCAATGCCGGATAGCGCTGCCCGCGCCGGTCGGTGAGCCGTCCGCCGATCGGCGAAAAGATCACCATCTGCACCGACAACGCGGCCAGCAGCAAGCCGGCATCCCCGCCGCTCCAACCATCCATCTTGTCGAGAAAGATCGGCAGTGACAACAGGACGGTATAGAACGCGAGGTTGCTGAACAGGACGGCCAGCGTGGCGGGAGCGAAGCCCGGCCGGCGAAACAGGCCGAAGTTCAGCGCGGGAGCCGGATGATGACGTGACCGGTGCAGCAGCCCCAGTGCCGATGCCACGGCTACTCCGGCGAGGAACGGTGCGAGCAGCACCGATACGCCATCCAGTCGCCAGATGGTCAGAGAAAGCGCCAGCGCCACGAGTCCGACCAGCACGAGTACCGAACCGATTAAGTCGAAGCGCCCCTGTCGTTGCGGCCGATCCCGCGGCAGCCGCAGGCCGAGAGCGACCGCCGGAACGATCAGCAGAACGTTCGCGGCGAAGATCCAACGCCAGCCGAACCCCTCGGTCACGACACCACCGAATGCCGGGCCAACCGCGGCAGCGATCGCGATACCGGAGCCGATCGTGCCGAAAGCTCGTCCCTGACGGTGCGCCGGTAGCAGCGAGCGCACGAGCGCCGTGCCGTTGGGAATAGCAATGGCGCCCGCGAGCGCCTGAATCGTGCGTGCCGCGATGAGCGCCTCGATGCTCGGGGCCAACGCCGCCGCCAGGCTGGCCACGAGGAACCCGATTAGCCCGCCGAGGAACATCCGCTGGCGCCCGAAACGGTCGCCCAGACTGCCACCTAGCGGCTGGATCGCCGCCATCGCGACGAGGTACGAAACGACGATCCACGACCCCCACGCGAGTGTGCGGTTGAAATCGTCGAGGATCT
>ERZ778018.2183-NODE-2183-length-13095-cov-5.078681_pt1 | contig 13095 bp, 11 predicted proteins | sample MGYA00375748_ERZ778018 | MGnify/ENA primary metagenome ERZ778018 (study PRJEB29350, sample SAMN05509839) | bioreactor metagenome | biome: bioreactor; material: wastewater | place: South Africa: University of Cape Town | collected 2014-04-22 ... | reverse complement strand
TATCGCTCGAGGTCGCCGCCGAGATGCGCTCAGCGTTCCCCGATGGTTGTTTCGTCGTGACGTTGGCGTCGTTGCGCGAACCGGAACTGGTGCTGGCGACCATCGCGTTTACGCTCGGTTTGCTGGATTCGAGTAATGAGCCACCGCTCATGCGGCTCACGACGCGCTTGCGCGACCGGCGGCTGTTGCTCGTGCTCGACAACTTCGAGCACTTGCTGGCTGCCGCGCCATCCGTGAGCGACCTGCTCACCACTTGCCCCGATTTGACCGTCCTGGCCACCAGCCGTGCGCCCCTGGCGCTCTCGGGCGAGCAGGAATTCGACGTACCGCCGTTGACCCTGCCCGATCCGCGCCAAACGACGGACCTTGCGAGTGTGATCGAGACGCCGTCGGCCGCCCTCTTGCTGGAGCGTCTATCGGCGATCGACCCGCGTGTCATGTCTGGTGAGGTCGAGATCGCGGCCATCACCGAGATTTGCCGGCGCACGGAGGGCCTGCCGCTCGCCATCGAACTCGCCGCCGCGCGCGGCCGGTACCTGACGCTGCCCGAACTGGCGGTACGGCTGGAGCGCCGCCTGGATGTACTCACGCACGGGCCGCGTGATCTCCCGGCCCGCCAGCAGACGCTGCGTGACACGATCGCCTGGAGCTACGACCTGCTCTCTCCACTGGAGCAGCGCCTGCTCTGTTGGCTCGCGGTCTTCGCCGGGGGCTGGACGTTGGAGCGCGCGGAGGAGCTCTGTGGTGATGCTGAGGGCGTTGATGTCAGCGTCATGGACGGGTTGGCGGCGCTCGTCGATAGCAGTCTGGTCCGGGTCGAGCGCGGCAGCGGCGGCGCGCGCTATGGGATGCTGGAGACGATCCGCGAGTTCGCCGAGGAGCAGCTGGCAGCCGGCAGCGAGGAGGACACCGTTCGGCGACGGCATGCCGCTGTGATGTTTGCCTTCGCAGAACAGGCCGACCGGGGCTTGCAGAGTGGGGACCGCTTCCTTTGGACCCAGGCTCTGGCCGCGGAGGTTGACAACGTGCGTGCCGCTCTCAGCTGGCTGCTTGATCACGCTGAGATCGACCGCGCTCTGGAATTCATCGGTTATCTCCTCTGGTTTTGGGATGCGATTGGACGGGGACGCGAAGGCCGTGCCTGGGGCGAGGAAGCGCTCGCCAAACCGAATGCCGACCCTGAAAGCTGGGCCTACGCACGGGCGTCGTACGCGACCGGCCAGCAAGCCTGGGCGATGGGCGATCTGGCGAGCGCCTCGCGGCTGCTCACGGCTAGTGTCGAGCGCTTCCGCGCGCTGGGCGATCGGCGCAGTCTCGGTCAGGCTCTGGATCAGCTCGCGAGCACATACCTATCGCAAGGGGATGCCGTGACCGCTCGGAAGCTGTTCAGCGAGAGTGCTGAGTTGCTCGAAGCGGTGGGGGATCGCTGGGGTTACGGCCTTGCGGTTTTCATGTTGGGCGATGCCGTGCTGCACGATGAACCGAACGCGGCGCGTCAGTGTTATGAGAAGAGCCTGGCGGCATTCCGTGAGCTGGGCGATCAGTTTGGCATCGCCATCTCGCTTACCGGCCTGGGCGGCCTCGCCATGCACGAACGCGATTACGCGACCGCTCGGACGTTCTTCGAGGAAGGGCTGGCGCTGCGTTGTGCGGTTGGACATCCGTTTAACACCGGCATTTCGTTGACGAGCCTTGGTGAGCTGGCTCGCTATGAAGGCGATGATGAACGCGCGATGACCTATCTGGAAGAGGGACTGGCGCTCTTCCGCGAAGTCGGAGATGCCGAGCGGACTGCCTGGACGCTCTACAATCTCGGCCTGCTCAATCTGCATCGTGGCGACGACGCCGCGGCGACGGCGTTGCTGCGGGAAAGCCTGGCGCGACGGGTTGACCAAGGCAATCGTGTGCAGATCGCGCAGACGATTGCTGGACTGGCGCGGGTCGCGCAGATGCAAGGAGCCGCGGAACGCGCCGCCCGGCTGTTCGGTGCGGCCGATGCGATCCGCGCCACGCAGAGCATCGCGACGCCAACGGATGAGGACGGCGAAGCGGAGCAACGCAGTCGCGCACGAACACAAGCGGATCTCGGTGCTGGCGCCTACGCGTCCGCGGTGGCTCAGGGACGTGGATTGTCCCAGGCGGAGGCCGTTCAGCTCGCGCTTGTCCAGTCCTCGCGGGAGCGCTGACCGTTCGAGCCGGACGTTGCGGAGCCGAGCCATTCGTGGAGATCGCCGTTCAGGCGCAAGGTTCGATCGCCCGGCAGCTGCGTGACGATATGATCCTCTATGAGCCGGTGCAGGATGGCCGCACCAAGCGCTCCACCGATATGCGCACCCGGCTCGGTCCAGTCAGGACAGGCATAGGCGAAGCGACGATACTGACGAGCGGCCGAGGGAATATTGACGCCACGTGCGACCAGGGCGGCGTGCCCGGCCTCGGTGAGCGCATAGGCCGGCTGGTACGTGCCACGCTGGTCCTCGACCGGCACGATCCAGCCATGACTGATCAGCGCCTGACTCAGTTGAATCCCTGCGATACCAGCCAGATGGTCGTAGCAGCTGCGGGCGTGGCGCAGCGGTTCGTCCGGACCCGGTTTGCGATAGTGTCCCTGACTCATGCGACCCCCTGCTCAACGCGTGACAATCGATCGTCACCTGCAGTGTACATCAATATAACATCAAGAATACATATATTGAAGCAACTGCTTCGCTGCGACCACCAACCGCGTGTCGTACGAGCGGAGCTTGCTTCTCCCGCGGTCACGCGGAACGGCGCGTGACCGACCCGGACACGCCCATGGGCGCCGTGAAGGGGCCTGCCTATGCGCCTTTGGTGCGGGTGAACGGGGTGAGCGGTGGGCGGAATCTGTGTCCGCCCCGACGGAAGCGGGTAGTGGGAGCGGTCAGTTCAGGTGAAAGCCGTCGCCGGCGAAGCCGTGGTAGGGCTGGTTCTTGAAGACCATGCTGAGGTATTGGAGCAGATCTTCCATGTCGTCGGCGATGAGCGCGCCGACTTCGCGCAGTTGTTCGATCTTGGCGGAGGGGCGACCGGCACCGCGTTCGATCATGGCGGCGGCATGGCCGAAGGCGGTGCCCTCGGGCAACGTTTCGGAGAAGCGCCCGGCGACCATGGCGATCAACGGTTTCGTGAAGCGCAGCTGCCGGATGGCGTCTGCCACATCTTCCTCGAAGCTGGTGCCCGGTTCGCCAAAGAGAACAACGCCCTCCGTCGCCTGATCGCGCTGGAAGAGCGGTAGGAGCTGCGCGGGCGACGTGCCGATGAGCGCATCGCCGCCGACGCTCACCGCCGTGCTCACACCCAGCCCGACGCGACGCGTCATAAGACCGATCTCCGAGGTCATGCCGCCGCTGCGCGAGATGATGCCGATCCGCCCGGGCGGGAAGGCGCGTGCCGGATCTTCGCCGCCGATCGCACCGATCTTGGCTCGCGCCGCTGGGTTGATGACGCCGACCGAGTTCGGGCCGATAACGCGTGCGGCCGCGGTGCGCGCCTTTTCCAAAATGAGCATGGCATCGTGACGAGGTACACCTTCCGTCGCGATGACGAGCAGGCGCATCTCATGGCTGAGCGCTTCGAGGGCCGCGTCGAGGACGGCGGCGGGTGGGACCGAGATGAGCGTGGCGTTCGCTGCGTGCCGCTCGACCGCTTCTTCCATCGTGTCGTAGACCGGAACGCCGGATACGTCGCCGCCGCTCCGCCCCGGCGTCACACCGGCGACGAGATGGGAGCCGTAGGCGAGCATGTGCTGGGCGACCATGCTCGCTTCACGCCCGGTGATTCCCTGAATGACGATGCGCGTCGTCTCGTCGATCAGAACGCTCAACTCGAAACCCTTTCCTCGCGGGCCTGTATGGCCGCCACCATCCCACGTGCTGCGTCGCTAAGCGTGCTCTCGATGCCGAACGAGCGAATGCCGGCCGCTTCGAAGATCGCCTGCCCCTCGGCATCGTGCAGCCCGATCTCGCGGGCGACCACCGGGAAGCGGTCGGCCGAGATACCAGCTTCTTCCAGCGCCCGCACAACACCACGGGCGACAACGTCGACCTGCGTGTTGTTCGTGATGTTGTGGGCGACGAAGAGACCACGCACGCCCGGCTTGCTCAGCACGACCCGCGCCAGGCCGGCGACTTTTGTTTCGGTCGGATTGCCGCCGAACTCGGCATAGTTGGCCGGCTGTCCGCCCGCGCGGACAAGGCTATCGAAGAGGACCAGGCTGGCGCCACCGCCACCGCAGAGGAAGCCGATGTCGCCGCCGTCGAGTTCAAGATAGCGCGCCGAGCCACGATACGGCTCTGCCGCGTTGAGTGCGTTGACCTGCTCCTCGCGCGCCGTCAACGGGCGCCAGACCTTCTCGCTGGCGACCTGCACCAGCCCATCAAGCGTTGGTTGCCGGAAGAGCGCGGCATCATCGATGGCCAGTACCGCACCGAGTGCGATCATCTCGCCATTCACGGTCTCGGCCAGCGGATTGATCTCCAGCAGGTAGGCGTCGAAATCGCGAAACGCCCGGTAGAGCCGAGCCGTCAGCGCGCCGAGTCGTGGTAGGAGCCGTCCGGAAATACCGGCCCGGCGCCAGAGCTGGCGCGCCTGAAACTCAGGGAGTCCGGCCGAGGGTGCGATAGCATGGGACTGAAGTGCGTCGGGGTTGTCGTGGACGATCTCCTCGATTTCGATTCCGCCGCTGGTGCCGATAAGCAGGCGGGTGCGGGCAGCATTGGCATCACTCGTCAGCGACAGGTACACCTCGCGGCTGAGTGCGAAGCGCTGCTCAACGAGGACGGCCTCGACCGGATAGCCGCCAACGTTGGGGCCGAGCAGACCTGCAGCCGCTCGCGCCGACTCGTCCGGCGATTCGGCAAGGCGTACGGCGCCCGCCTTGCCGCGTTTGCCCGCCAGAACGAGCGCCTTCACGACGACCGGACCGCCAATTCGCTCAGCGATCTGCCGCGCTTCTTCTGGAGACGCAGCCGCATCCCCGCGCGGAATCGCGATGCCGCTTCGCGCGAGTAACGCCTTGGCGTGCTGCTCGAGCACCTTGCCCATACGCGCTAACCCCGCCCATCCGCGCGCTTGGCCGGTACGCTGCGCCTGATCTCATCCGCGAACTCGGTCACGTCGACGGTCTTGCCATCGGTCGTATCGATCTCGATGATAGGACCATCGATGTTGAGCGGTGGGAGTGAATCGCGCCGAAGAAGCATCTCGAACGATTCGTCCGAAACCCGATCTCCGTCGACATGAATGGCGTGACGCTTGCCCGAGGCGTCGCGTCGCTTATAGCGCCCCACCAATTCGTCGACATCGGCCCGACAGATCACCTGGACAACGGCCGCACTTGCATTCCGTACGATGGACGCCAAGCGATCGGTACTCAATTCGGGATCGAAGTTTCCTTCAATAATGACCGACGTCCCGGCACTCAGCAGCCGGTTCGCCAGATCGAATAGCAGTTCAAAGCTGGCGGCGCCCAGTTTCTTCGACCATTCAATCCCCTCAACCTCCAGGGAGTCGGCCAGGAGTTCCTTGATCCCATCCTTGGTGAGCAACGGCAGGTCGAGCACACCGGCGAGCCGTTCGCCGATTGTCGTTTTGCCCGATGCCGGGGGACCGCTCACGATCACCAGGAGCGGCGCTGCGTCCCGCGACATCAGAGTGACCCGGAGGCGATCGGTGCACCGGTCGAATGGTTGATCACCGCCACCAGATCGCTTGCCGTCGTCTCCCCGCTCAGCCGGCCGACCGCCGCGATGATTTCGTCGGCGCCCTCCGCCCCCACGAGGCCATCGACCAGGTCGTGGAACTTTTGCTCGACTTCCGAGTCGTTCATCGGATTCGCCGGCATTCCCTTGGGGTGCTGCACGGTCGCCTCCTGCCGTTCGCCATCGGCGAGGGTGACGCGGACCGTCGAGGCCCAAGCGGCGGGATAGTTCGCGGTGAAATCCCGGTTTTCGCGGGCGTCGGTGCAACTGAGCAGGCGTTGAATCTCGCGATCGGCGATGTGCTCGTCCGTGAAATCTTCCAGACCGGCCCGACCCTCGAGCAGACCGTTCGCGACGGCGTACTGGATGCTGAACTTCGCCTCGTAGGGGGTGTGCGGGTCGATGCGATCGGTAATATCGAGCGCCACGCGATAGGTGTCGATCTCGACCCGCTCGATCTCGCGGCCGCGTACCGTCGGACACAGTTCCAGCGCCGCATCGATCGCCGTGTGCGTGTGGCCGCAGCAGGCGTGCCGTTTGAAGCCGTTTTCCGTGATCTTGAAGATCGTCCCGAGACCGTCGGTGATGCGCGTTTCATCGGCCGTCTCAGCCGTGGCCGCAAAGAAGCCCCGCGGCCCTTCGAGGATGGCGCTGGCGGCGGTGAAGCCATCGCGCGCCAGCTCTGCCGCGATGATGCCGTCATGCGCGGCGTGAGCCGTATGGAGCGCCTTTGACATAGCGCCGTCTGCCAGGAACTGCCAGAGGCCACTCGCCTGCGTCCCGGCACTGCCCAGCGCCTGCATCAACTGTTCGTCATCGAGCCCGAGCAGAACCGCAACCGCCGTGGTCGAGCCGAAGACACCACAGGTGCCGGTCGGGTGCCAGTACCGATAGTGTGACGGGTTGACCGCCTCAGCGATGCGAATGGCGACATCGTAGCCGAGCACGATTGCGCGCAGCAGCTCCGCGCCGCTGCTCCCTTCGCGTTCGGCGATCGCCAGCGCCGCCGGGATGATCGGCGCGGCAGGGTGAAAGGTCGAACCCTGATGCAGGTCGTCGAGCTCGATAACGTGCGAGGCGGCACCATTGGCGAATGTCGCGCCAAGCGCCGAGAGTCGCCGGCCGGTCGCGAGCACACTGGCGTCGGCGCCCGCCATGCCACGCTCGGCGACGCCGCGCGCGATACGCGCCGCCTCCACCGAGCCGCCCCGGATCGCCGAACCAAGCCAGTCGAGCATTGAGCGACGCGCCATTCTGATCGCCTCGTCGGGCAGATCGTCAAAGCGGGTGTGCGTGACAAATGTGGCGAGCTGCGCAGTGAGCGTCATGCATGATCCTCCGTTGCCGTCGTGTCCGAGTGTCCCCCTCGCGATCGTAGCACAGCCGGTGAATACAATGAGATGATCGGCGAATCGTGGATTTGGACGACCCGCGTTGAACGGGGAGTAGAGCCAGTGGATGACCCCGCACTGATGCGGTGCGGGGTTCTTTGTAGCGGACGCGCCGTTGGGAATTGACCCTGAGATTCCTATCGTGTTACGATATACTTTTGGGGTGGAGACGCGCAGCCAGACCCTCAGCATTGAGGACTACCGCGTTCTGTCTGAGTTTCGTCACCAAATTCGGCGATTTCTCAGCTTCAGCTCGCAAGTAGCCCGTGAATACGGACTGGAGCCACGGCAGCATCAGTTGCTTCTTGTGGTGAAGGGGTTGCCTGTCGACCGTGAGCCAACGATCGGGGAGTTGGCCGAGCGGATGCAGATCCGCCATAACACTGCGGTTGAGCTAGTTGATCGGCTCGAAGAACGAGGCCTGGTCGTTCGCCGGCGGGGAAAAGCGGACCGACGCAAGGTCTATGTCGATCTGACCGACGAGGGAGAAGCGGTCTTATCGGAGCTTTCACTCCATCATATGGACGAACTGAAATTGATCGGACCGGAGTTGGTGCGCACGCTCGACGCGCTGACCGGTGAATAAGGCACGCAGGGAGGCACAGTCCAAACGTGGACATGGAGAGTGACGCAGCGAAGCATAACGGCACATCTCCCAATGGGAGAAGCTGGACGCTAGACCTTTCGAGTGAAAAGCCAGAGCGGCTCGGCGACTATACGGTTACCAAACGGGTCATCTTTATTTCAGCCCTGGCTCTGATTATCGGTCTGTTCGCATCCGTCATCGCGCTCGTCCTCATGCGGCTCATCGGACTCTTTACCAACTTTTTTTACTATGGGCGCTATGGGACGTCGCTCGTCGCACCCGATGGTAACCACTGGGGCCTGTTGACGATCCTGATTCCGGTGATCGGCGGCATCGCTGTCGGCATCATGGCACGCTATGGCTCCGAAAAGATTCGTGGTCATGGCATTCCCGAGGCGACCGAGGCGATTCTTCTGAACGGAAGTCGCATTCAGCCAAGGGTGGCGGTTCTGAAGCCGCTCGGCTCCGCGATTGCGATCGGTACCGGTGGCCCGTTCGGCGCCGAAGGACCGATCATCGTCACCGGTGGTGCCATCGGATCGCTTATCGCCCAGTTCATTCACTTAACCAGCTCCGAACGAAAGACGCTCCTCGTCGCCGGGGCGGCGGCCGGTATGGCGGCCACCTTCGCCGCGCCGGTTTCGGCGGTGATCCTCGCCGCCGAACTACTCCTCTTTGAATGGAAGCCACGCAGCCTGATTCCGGTTGCGGTTGCCTGCGCGGCCGCGGCGGGCATGCGCCCTTTTCTGATCGGGAGCGGCCCGCTCTTCCCGACAATTGGCTTGCCGGGGCGGCTGGATGTCTGGGCGTTGCTTGGTTGCGTGCTCGTCGGATTGCTCGGCGGCCTGCTGTCGATTGTTCTGACGCTTGGGATCTATAAGACCGAAGCACTGTATGAGCGCTTGCCGGTTCACTGGATGTGGTGGCCGGCGATCGGCGGTGTCGTCGTTGGTGTTGGTGGTCTGATCTTTCCACAGGCACTGGGTGTCGGATACGGGACGATCGGCCAACTGGTCAAGGGCGATGTCACCACGCACGTCATCATCGGTGTGCTAGTCGTTAAATCGATCATCTGGACCGCGTCGCTCAGTTCGGGTACATCGGGTGGCACGCTGGCGCCATTGCTCATGATGGGTGGCGCGCTCGGCGGCGTTGAAGCTCTCTTCTTGCCGCATGTGGCGGATGGTTTCTGGATCACGATGAGCATGGGGTGCGTCTTTGGTGCGACGCTTGGCTCACCCTTCGCCGCGATCGTATTCATGCTCGAAGTGACGCACGATCCGAACATCCTTTTGCCGCTTCTGATTACCGTCATGCTCGGCCACGCCGTGCTTGCCTTGTCGCTACGTCGCTCGATTCTGACCGAACGCATCAGCCAGCGCGGGTATCACCTCAGTCGCGAATACTCGGTTGATCCGCTCGAGATCCTCTTCGTACGCGAGGTCATGGCGACGGACATCGTTGCTCTGCCGGAGGGATTGAGTCCGTTGGAGCTGCGCCAGCGGTTCGATGAGGGCGAACGCTTCCTGCAAGGCCTCTATCCGGTCGTCGACAAGGATGGGAACCTGAAAGGCGTGCTCACGTCATCACAGCTGCATGAGCTGATGATCCACAGTTCGGATCAGACGGACCCGATCACCGAGCATGAAGAGGTTATGTCGCCGGCCATCGCCTACCCGGACGAACCGTTGCGCGTGGCGGTGCACCGGATGGCGGCGACCGGTCTGACGCGCTTCCCGGTGGTGAGCCACGACAGCCCGCCGCGGCTGGTCGGCATGCTCTCGCTTTCTTCGGTGCTGCGTGCCCGCGCCCGTAATCTTGAAGCGGAACGCCGTCGTGAGCAGATCCTGCCGATGCGCATGTTCATTCCGTTTGGCTCACGCCAGGTGGAACGCTCAGAGATAACGCACAAGAACTGAGTGGCACGCGACTGGAGCGTCGTGTTCAGGCGCTCCAGAGACCATCGACGTAGTGGGCGATGACGGCGTTACATTTAAGGCAGCGCGCTTCGTAATCCTGACCCGTTCGACGGATGCGTACGTTGGATGTATCGGGATGCTCTTTCCCACACTCGGGACAGAAGATCGACTCCCACTCGGCACGTACATCGCTGAGACGTGGTGGGCCGTCCTTTTTCCACTTGTCCGGCATGCGAGGTTCGCGCTCGACGTCGAAGTCGACATCCCGGCGCGGTCCGCGCCTTTCCCGCATGATATCCTCCACGGCCGTGTTCGACGGCTGACCTGAAGACGGTACACGTATTAACTGGCGTCGCGCGGCCGCCGTTATTTCTCCACCAGCGACCCGCCAGCATCGCCCAGCACTTGCCGGGCCATTCTAGGCGTTCTATATACCTTTTCGAGCCGGAAATCAAGATGGAAGCGGTGGGACCGGGCGGGGGATGAGGTCCCGCCCGTCCGCCTGCCTCCGCGACCCCCTACGATAGAATCGGGTTGGAGGGTTGTTGTGGCAGAGGACCAAGCAGCGGCGATTGTGAAGCGCATTTTGAAGGATGAGGAGCCGTTGTCGCCGGAGCTGGCGGGCGACGTGGCGGCCTGGGGTACAACCGCGCGTGCGAAGCTGGTGCACCGCTTGCTGGCGGAAGCGCATGGCCGGCGTTGGCTACGCGGTGCCTTGCTGTCGGAGCTGGCGCCCGCGGACGCGATGGTACTCGCGGAGCAATTGCGGCCGTTCAACGAGGATTTTGCGGTGAACCGGCGCGATTCGACGACGGGAAACCTAGTTGGCGTGCTGCCGCCGGCCGATTTGCTCAGGGAAGCGGCGTTCTGGGCAGGTAGCAACGCCGCTGGGGCGTTCTGGCGGCGGTTGTGGGATGAAGCTCCAAACGATTTGCCGGAGGTCGCGCAACGGGTGTTGCGCGAGGGCGAGCCGGCCGCGCGCGAGACGACGCTGGCGCTGCTGCTGGTCGATCCGTATAGCCCAGTACGGCTGGATGGTGCCGGACGCCTCGTCGTGTTGCGCCATGCGCTTGACGATCGTGATGACGAGGTGCGTGGTCTGGCGGCCGACGTGCTCGCCGAGGAGGCGCCGGAGGAACTGGCGACGCGGCTGTCGAGTCTGATGCTCGATACGAGCGAGCGTGTGCGTGTGGCGTCCTGGGACGCGGCTATGGCGATCGACTTCGAAGCCGCCCGTGAGACGGCGCTGGCGTTGTTGACGGATGATGACGCGCCGCTTGATGCGCGCCGTACGGCGCTGCTGGCGTTGTCGGGAGCGATGAGCACGCCGGAGATCGCGCCGATTCTGGAAGTGCTCGTCGTCCATCCCGAGCGTGCACTGGCCGAGGTCGCGACCGACGTGCTCTGGACCTATCATCGTTCACCGTCGGTCGCCATGGCGGCGGCCCAAAGCCCGCATGAAGCGGTGCGCGCGGCCGCCGCGCGGCTGCTCAATCCACAAACCGGATCACCGGCAGCCGGCGGCTCGCGTCCCGGCGCGCCGGACCGCGGCCATGATATTTATCAGGAGATGCTGAAAGGCTACGAACGGCCGGCGAAGGGAGAATAACGAGATGGAAGAACCGCATCCGATGACCTGTGCGCGTTGCAATCTGGAATTACAGTATGCCGGGACGAAACGCTTTCATGAGGGGAGCCGTGGCTGGGGCTTCTTCCTTGGTGACATGGGCGAGCTGTTCACGAACCGCGAGAGCTTCGACGTCTACGTCTGCCCACGCTGCGGCCGTGTTGAGCTCTTCCTCGACGGCATCGGTGAGGAGTTCCGGCCAAGATAGCGGTTTGGATTCCTCTCGCAGCGGCGCCGAGGACGCCGCATGAAAAAGCCTACGCCCTCGGCGCCGCTGCGAGAGGTTTTCGTTTCTACCGCGCGACGGCCGTAGCGTAGATGAAGTAGCGGTCAGTGAAGTGCACGTCGGCGTCGAAGCCCGCCTTGTCGAGCAGACGTCGGAGTTGCTCGGTTTCGTAATAGATCTTGACGATCCGATACTCGTTGCCGTCGTTGAGGATGCGCGTGCGATAGGTTTGCTCTTCTTCGAAGAGTGGATTGTTCCTGGCCGCGCCGGTCTGTTCGAAGCGTGAATCGATGATGAAGAGGCGCCCGCCGGGACGGATCGCCCGGCGTACCATCGCCATGAAGGCGTCAAGTCGCTCGGGCGGAACGTGCGAGAGCCAGAAAGAGAAGAAGACGAGATCGTAGGCGCGATCCGGCTCCCACTCAAAGAGATTCGCCTGAATATACCGTACCGGTGCGCTGGGGAGCTTGCCGCGATTGATCTCGATCATCTCCGGGGACGCGTCGATGACCGTGAGCTGCTTGGCGATCGTCACCAGCTTCTCGGTCCAGATGCCGGTACCGGCCGCGAGTTCCAGCGCATCGTTGACCGGCTCGAGCTTCGCGAAGGCCGCTTCAAGTTGCGCCACGTCATCGAACCAGAGCTGATTAATTTCCGGGCCGTGATCGTACCGATTGTGCCGGTAGAACCATTCGTCATATTCGGCCGCACGGGCGCGATAATAGGCGATCATCTCATCGATGACATTGGCTGGTCCCACCGGCATCCCCTTTGGCTTAGTTCAATACGGCCGCCATCAGTTCGGCGACCTGGTTCGGTCGCTCGGCCACCTGCACTCCAGCGGCGGCGAGCGCCGCCATCTTTTCATCGGCGGTACCGCGACCGCCCGAGATGATGGCTCCGGCGTGGCCCATCTGCTTGCCTGGCGGTGCGGTGCGTCCGGCGATGAATCCGACGACCGGCTTGGTGACGTGCTCGGCGATGTACTGCGCGGCGACCTCTTCGTCGGTGCCGCCGATCTCACCGATCATGACGATCGCCTCGGTCGCGTCGTCGTTCTGGAAAAGTTCGAGTACATCGACGAACGACGTGCCGATGATCGGGTCGCCGCCGATACCGACGGCTGTCGTCTGGCCGAGACCGGCTTCGGTGAGCGCGTTGACGACCTCGTAGGTGAGCGTGCCGCTGCGTGAGACGAGTCCGACCGGTCCGCCTGGCTTATGAATGAAGCCTGGCATGATGCCGACCTTGGCTTCGCCCGGCGTAATCAGGCCGGGGCAGTTCGGGCCGATCAGGCGCGAGCCGCTCTGCTTGACGTGGGCGTAGACCTTGGTCATCTCCAGCACCGGAATATTCTCGGTGATGCAGATGACGAGCGGGATGCCGGCGTCCACCGCCTCAAAAATCGCGTCGGGCGCGAAGGGCGCCGGAACGTAGATGATCGAGGTGTTCGCCTGTGTCGCTGCCACGGCGTCGCGCACCGTGTTGAAGACCGGCACACCGTGCACTTCTTTGCCCGCGCCGCCCGGCGTGACACCGCCGACGACGTTTGTGCCGTATTCGACCATTTGTCCGGCGTGAAATGAACCTTCGCGACCGGTAATGCCCTGGACGATGAGGCGGGTC
>ERZ778018.2181-NODE-2181-length-13095-cov-6.535890_pt1 | contig 13095 bp, 18 predicted proteins | sample MGYA00375748_ERZ778018 | MGnify/ENA primary metagenome ERZ778018 (study PRJEB29350, sample SAMN05509839) | bioreactor metagenome | biome: bioreactor; material: wastewater | place: South Africa: University of Cape Town | collected 2014-04-22 ... | reverse complement strand
AGCGTCGCGTTCGCAATGCGAAGGTCGGGAGTTCGATCCTCCTCGTCTCCACCATTTCACTGTTCCACCGAGTCCCAAGAAGTCCCAAAAGCCCGCTAAATGCGGGCTTTTTCATTGGCTTATCATCCTATCCTATCCCACCGCGTTCTATTGAAGCCAGCAGCTAAAGGGGGCATAATTTCTTCATAAATGCCCCCAATCGGAACTTGATGCCCCCAATAAGGTATTTTCATGAAATTAAATGATGTAGCGGTGCGTAAGGCCAAGCCCGAGCCCAAGCCTTACAAAATGGCTGATGGTGGGGGCATGTATCTCGAAGTGATGCCGAACGGTTCAAAATATTGGCGGTTCAAATATCGGTTCGGCGGAAAGGAAAAACGTCTTGCGTGCGGAGTTTATCCGGACGTGTCTCTAAGCCTTGCACGCAGCCGGCGAGATGATGCCCGCAAGCTACTGGCGCAAGGAATTGACCCTGGGGCGAATCGTAAGGCACAGAAGGCAGTAAAACAGGGGCAGGAAGCAAACAGCTTTGAGGTGATAGCGCGAGAGTGGTTTGCCAAGTTTTCCAGTGAATGGGCGCCCAGCCACGCAGACAAGATTATCAAGCGACTTGAGAAAGATGTTTTCCCCTGGATGGGAAGCAGGCCGATTTCAGAAATTAAACCTCCTGAACTACTGGCAGTCATTCGCCGTACCGAAAGCCGCGGGGCCTTGGATACAGCCCATCGCGTCAAGCAAAATTGCGGGCAAGTCTTTCGTTATGCCGTGGCCACCGGCAGGGCCGAGCGGGATCCGTCTCAGGATTTGAAAGACGCCATCCCATCCGCAAAGAAAAATCACTTTGCAGCGATAACAGATCCTCAGCAGGTCGGAGAGCTTTTACGCGCAATAGAGGCTTTCAGGGGAACCTTTGCGGTTCAGTGTGCCTTGCGTCTTGCTCCCTTGCTGTTCGTGCGTCCTGGGGAGCTACGGCGTGCGGAATGGAAGGATATTGATTTTGATAAATCAGAATGGCGCTATTTTGTTACCAAGACGAAGACAGAGCATTCCGTCCCATTGGCTACCCAAGCGGTAACCGTCTTACGGGAACTGCAAGCCTTGACCGGCGATGGGCGGTATGTGTTTCCCGGGCGTGATCCCAGAAAACCGATGAGTGATGCTGCCGTGAACGCCGCATTACGGCGTATGGGGTATGACACCAAAACCGAGATAACCGGACATGGCTTTAGAGCAATGGCCCGGACCATCCTGGCAGAAGAGCTTCATCAGAAACCGGAGGTCATCGAGCACCAGCTGGCGCATAAAGTCCCTGACATCCTGGGCGCAGCCTACAACCGAACCAAGTTTCTTAAGGAACGGCGCCTGATGATGCAGGCCTGGGCAGACTATCTGGATGGCCTGAAATCCGGGGCAAAAATCCTTACCTTTAAATCGAACTGATCAAGCCATCCCTAGCCCGGCCAGGCGAAGAGCGGACACCTTCACCGCCTGGGATGGCCCCTTATTGAAGGATGCACCTGGAAGGGGTTGCACATGAGCAAACCAAACGTCCCAGCCTGGTTGCCAGACTGGAAAAACGCATCGGCCTATCAAAAAACACACATCGAATACACCTGGCCACCAGAGCCATCACTCGCTCAGCCGTGGGTGCCCGCTGAGGAAATCATCATTTTGCCGATAGAAGAATGGCCGTGGCAGGTTTGGGTATGGGAATTCCTGCGAAGAAATACGGAGTATCAGGCAGATTACGAGCGTTTTGTGAGCCTGCCAGATTTTCACCCTAGAGGAGGAAAAACGCCAAAATGGTCGGCGCGCAGCATGCGGGCCGAGGATGACATGAAGTTCAGATATTGTGACCCACCAGCACTACCAGATGAAACATCAAAGCAGTATTGGACACGGCTTGATGGACAAGTTCTGGACGAGATGCCTCTTGAAAACCATCTGATGGAAAAGTGGTGCATTACAACTCCAACAGATCCAGCAAAAGATGATGGTTATCGCATCTTTGGCCCTGAGATTGAGATGCCCCCTTATCATCTTCAGATAGAAAAGTATATGGGTGGTAATGGCCGGTATATCTCCATTATGCCGCCTCCTGACGAGCCAGAGCACGTGACATTGAGGTTCGACTTGCGATATGGCATCGATGCGCAGTTGAAGAGAGCGAAAGAAACGCTCTTATATAGGAGGGATCATTTAAAGAACAGTGCTGTGCCCTACACGCTCGATAAAATTCAGTCGAAGGACCACCTATATAAGCTTCCTGCGTATTTACGTGCATATGATGCATCGCTGGCAGGAACTACCTTTAGTGAAATAGGTGAAACGTTATTTCCGACGGATGTTGACGACCGCTCGCGACGCGGAAAGGCGGAGCGAGCGGTTGAATCAGGCAGGGAGTACGTCAACGGTGGATACAAAGACCTCATCATATTCAGATTAGATGGATATAAATCGGAGGATTAATTACCCCCCCTAATTTTCGACCTTCACATAGATATACCCACTAATTCATAGTGCCATCACGTCCCGAAGTATCGGGACGAATTCCAACAACCACGGAAGGATGGCCGAATGAAACTTATCAGATTGTCCCCAGTACTGGGGCTCACCGCGAAATCTCGCACTTCTCACTACAGCGATATCAAGAACGGATTAATGACTCAGCCGGTAAGGCTGGGTGAGAACTCCGTAGCGTGGCCAGAGCATGAAATCCTGGCAATAAATACGGCTCGTATCGCTGGAAAGAGCGATAGCGAGATCCGGGAACTCGTGTCTCAATTGATGACCAGGCGGAAACAGCTTCGCCAGGTAATCGAGCAGGTGGCGCAATGAGCGGCCGTGAGATCGACTTCGAGCAATTGAAGCGTGAAGAGCAGGCGGCATTTCTTGGGGTAGCTGAGACATTGAAAGTTACCATCTCGGTTGTGGCGGCATTGGTAGATACCTTGAATGCTGAGGATCGCCAAATCCTAAGAGAATATCCTGGCTTGATTGTAGAAATCCTAAGACAGCATTCTGGTGCAGTTTATACGGCCCGTAGCGTTATGGCCGCAGCAAAGGATGTCAGTGCGGATGGTTCCCAATGAGCGCCCCTGAGATCGACTTCAATAAGTTGAAGGATGATGGCCTTATTTATGCTGAAGATCAGCTTCTGCTGGCCGCGCAGGTCTTGATCGGCATCCTCTACTCGCAGGAGCTTCCAGAAGAAATAATCAAAAAGCACCCTGTACTTGTTGTCGGGGCAGCCTTGCTGGCTCATTTGGATGAGCGAGCTGAAGAGCGGCGCATCATGAGGGAGGCCGAGCTGGAGATTCTTCGGAAAATCGAGCAAAGCCTCACCACTCTTGCGATTGTCGGCAGCGAGATGCTCATTTGCAGCCTCAAGGAAAACTGGCTAAAGGTCCATCCAAACTGCAATCCGAAAGAACTGGCAGAGGCTATGGAGCGCTTCGACTCGATGGCATTCGGAAGTTGCAGGGCTAGGAATAATGATAAATAGCTCTTCCCAGCCCTTGACAGTCGCATTCCCTGGAGCTTATCCTTGCTTTGTCACTGGGGTTCCAGTGGCCGGAATTGGCGTTCCGGAGAAAAGGCGGACAACCGCCTCTGAGCGGTTTTTTTGTGTCCGTCATACATCGCACCCTTTTTATGGGTGGCTCGTGTGGGGAGCCGAAAGGCTCGCCGGTTCCTTTTCCCGGTACGCCAACCTGCATGAGTCCGCCCACCCGATTGGCGTCGGGGAAGCGGAAACCCTCAACCGCTTGAAAAGGAGCTTTGCCATGAAACGCACCTCCAAAGGCACGTCCGTGCCTGTCGCCTCACCCACCCTGAAATTAGTCCCTGTAACCCCACTTCGCAAACCAGACTTACCTGTAGCCACAGTCCGTCAAGATTGTGTTGACCATCTACGCGCCATGCTGAAAAAGGCAGAACGTGGAGAGCTTGTTGGCCTTGTTTTTATCTCCATGTGCGGTAGCAATACACCCGGATATGTGTTTGACATTGACATGGATTGCGTGGGGGCAGCTCAGGACAACAAGATATTTACTCTTGGAATGGTGGCCGCACTGAACCATCAGTTAGCGGAGGAAATATGAGCGCCTCTACCCTTTTGAATCGCTGTGAGGGCGTTAAGCAGACCAGACGGGGGCACTGGATCGCGAAATGTCCCTCGCATGATGATCGCCATCCGTCGCTTGCTATCCGCCAGCTGGATAACGGCAAAATCTTGATTCATTGCTTCGGGGGTTGCACTGCCAGCGAAGTGCTCTCAGCGGTAGGACTCTCCCTCGAAGACTTGTTTCCAGAGCGTCAGGAAGGCTATACCAGCGCGAGAGAGCGCAGGCCGTTTTTTGCTGCGGATATCCTTCGGTGTATTTCCCACGAAGCGCTAATTGTGTCCATAGCGGCATTGAATGTAGCCAAAGGCGTGGAGCTTTCAGAGGAAGACAGAAAGCGCCTCCTGGTGGCTGCTTCGCGGTTGCAAGGGGCGACGGAGGTGTGCAATGGCGACTCGTGACGATACCCAGAGCATAAAACGAGCTGAGGATTATCTCGACAAGGTGGCAACTGCCAGAAATGGCGCTGCCAATTCCCACGCTCAAACGCCCCGGCTGGTCGAAAAGCATACTCCACTGGCGCCGCCGCGCATGCATGAGGATGGTTTCCCCCCTCTTGTTCATAAGTTCGTCGAAGCAGCATGCTCCAACAGCGAAGCTCATCCGGTGGCCGTAGCGTCGAACGTTCTGGCCTTCTTCTGCGCGATGACTGGCCGCGCCCTTTTCCAGAAAATTGGAGATGCTTCCATTCATTGTCGCCCCTTTCAAATCATTGTCGGTAAGAGTGGCAAAGCCAGAAAAGGGACAGCAGAAACGACTGTACGCGAGATATTCCGCCGCTCCGACGAAATCCTTCGAAAACGCCAAGGCAACAATGACCGCTTGCGGATTCACGCCGGCGGTCTTTCTACTGGCGAAGGGGTTGCATGGGCGATACGGGATCCACGCGAGGCTGACGATAACGGGAAGGGCGCAGATGCTGGCGTTGAGGATAAGCGGCTGCTGGTCATTGAGAGCGAAATGGATAACACGCTATCGCAGCTGCGCCGCGACAACAACACGCTATCGGCCACCATACGCAATCTCTTTGATGGTCGTGACATGGAACCGCTTACCAAGACCAATCAGACCAAGGCCACGCGGCCACACGTCGTCATCCTGGGACATATCACCAGCCACGAATTGCGCGAGAAGTCGACCGATAACGAGGTGGCAAATGGGCTGCTGAATCGCTTCATGATGCTGTATGTGTACCGTCCTAAATTGGTTCCGCTGCCAGAGCCAACGCCGGAGGAGACATTGAACCACCTGGCAGCGCGTGTAGCGGATGCTGTGCTGGTAGCAACGGGCGGCGATCTCCATGGCAACAATACTCGCGAGGTTCGTCTCAGCGAGGCCGCACGCGAGTTATGGATAGAGCAGTACCCACGCCTTACCCGTGATAGAGATGGCAAGGGCGGGAGCCTTCTGGCTCGGTCTGAGATGTATGCGCGAATGCTCGCAATGATCTTTGCTGCAATGGATGGACGACTGGAGATCGAGCCATGCGATCTTTGGGCGGCGATTGCCTGGGTGGAGTACTGGCACGCCAGCGTGACCTACATCTTCAACTGTCAGGATGATGAAGGCGGCATGGACCCTTTTGTTGCCGAGGTACTTTCCTTAATCACTGCCAATCCTGGCATTACCCTCAGTGCCTTGCAGGACCACTGGAATCGCAAGCGTATCAAGCAGGTGAAGCATGCGCTTGAGGTGCTGCTCAACCTTGCGCCTCCACTGGCGGAGGAACGCAAGGATAGCGCCTCAGGCGGACGGCCTGCATTGAGATATTACGCTTATACAAAAGGGTGAGATAAGTGAAGAAAGCCTATTCATGCGGTATTCAAAGGAATATTAACCGTGAGAAAACAGTGAGAAAAGGTGAGATAACTATAAATAATATAAATCACTTTATATATAAATCACCCTTTTCTCACACTTACCAATCGGGCTCAAACCCAATAACCACGCCATTTCTCACTTATTTCACTTATCTCACGCTATGTATGTATATGTGTGGGGTGGGCAGGACTGAACAGGGTTGCCAGCCAGAATTCACGGGTCCTTCCAGGAGGTCTCTTAGATGCGGCACGAACGACCGCGAAAAAGCGCTAGTGACTTTGAACTGGTGGGGTGGTCGGTTCGGGGTGGTCTATATGCTTAATAGGGTGGTCATTGGGGGGATTTCCCAATGAGTGCATCACACATCACAGCAAATCAGTGGGGGCAATTGGCAGCGGGAGGTGAAACCCCAGCAGGTAGACAGTGTGGACTCCCACCCGATATCGAGGCGCACATCCGTGCGCTTACCGCACCTGATAGCGAATCCGTTCCTGCGGAAACTCTCCTGTGGGTTAGAGCCAAATTCCGTGAATACGTGAATGGGAAGCGCGCGCTCGATGAAGTGATGAATCTTGCGCCTTCAGCGGCTCAACGTAATTGGCGAACTGTCGATAGATTCGAAGCACGGAATACCTGGATCGTGCGTGCCTTCGAACTTATCGATGGAAAGAAAGAATACAGCCGCTGCGTGGAACTGGGTAAGCACATTGACATCTTCCAGGAGGTTTTCTGGCCTGACTGGGAGGATCGCGCACTTCCTCCTGGAGATACGACACCTTTGCGCTGTGCACTATTCTTTGCCTTCAAGTTTGGAAATGGCGTAGTGCCTCGTGACTGGCGACAGCTGAAAAAGATAGTGCAGAAACATACCGCAGCTTCATGCACCTCTTCTATCTTGTTGCATGTCCATGCCGATACGTACGATTAACCTCGATCGACTACTGCGATCAATCCCTCAACTCACACAGGAAAATCGTACATGGATATTTTGGAAAAACTGGCTGTTCTCACGCTTCACGCTTGGGGCAGCTCAGAAGAGCTCCAGGCAAGACATGATCATGATCTTAGAGACTATCATGGCCGCATCCTTCGCCAGGCCATGGATTGCGATGATGAAAAAGGTGAACTGCCGCCTTTGATTACTGACGTGCTCAGCCAGGAGCAGATCGAAAATGCACTCAAATCAGCCGGAATGAAGATTGACCATCTGCGTATGCCTGCGGAGGCGAAAAGCTTATGAGTCTCCATACTGAACTCTACGGCCGTCCCTGGGCACTACACAAGGAAACATTTGAAAGCGTGGTCCGAAACGAGAACGCTGCAGGTCCAGGCCTCAAGTTTCCGGCGCCCCAACGCAAAAGTGTTTCGCAGAACGGCGTGGCAGTTATCGATATCACGGGCCCTATCACGCCACGTGCAAGCTTCCTCAGCATGCTCTTTGGCGGCACGGACGTGGAAACCATCCAGCAGGATCTGAGCGCTGCCCTGGCTGACTCATCCGTTAACAAGATCGTGTTGAACATCGATTCGCCCGGGGGATCTACCTCCGGAATATCAGAGATGGCGGATCGAATATTCTCAGCTCGATCCATCAAGCCAATAGAGTCTTTTATTTCCGGAATGGGAGCGTCCGCTGCTTACTGGCTGGCGGCCGCTACCAGCCGCATCACAATTTCCGATACAGCTATGGTAGGTAGCATCGGAGTGGTTGGCACAGCCATTGATGACAAGGAGCGACAGAAAATGCAGGGGGTCATTTTTCATCAGATCGTTTCTTCCAATGCACCAAAGAAAAGGCCTGATCCGGCCACCCCGGAGGGACTCCAGGTCCTGCAGAAAGAGATCGACAGCCTTGCCAGTGTCTTTACCGCGAAGGTTGCACGGTATCGCGGAGTTAGTGAAATGAAGGTCAACTCCGACTTCGGGCAAGGGGGTGTATTGGTGGGCGCTGAGGCAGTAAGGGCGGGATTGGCTGATGCCATTGGCACGTTTGAAAGTACCCTGGTTTCGTCTGGAGCAATGCCCAGCGCAGCCAGGGCAACAAAAAAGGAGGAGCAAATACTTATGTCCCTGGAAGAATCCTGCGCTGCCCAGTGGCGCAATGATCCGCAGATTCGTGAGGAATTCATGACACTCGAGAGCTTCACGGCCTATACGCGGGCAGCTGCGGCAGGCAGCGTCAAGGTGGCCGCCAATCGGGTAGTAAGGGCCAATCCGCCTGATGCCACCGGTACGGCCAAAGCGGTTCCGGCTGCACCTGGTGCGACAAGACAGGCACCAGCCCCTATGTCCCTGGAGGAGTCTTGCGCTGCCCAGTGGCACAGCGATCCGCAGATTCGTGAGGAATTCCTGACGCTGGAGAGCTTCACAGCCTACTCGCGCGCAGCTGAGGCAGGAAGTTTCAAGATATTACGTCGCAATGCAAGCGGCGGTTAAACAAACCTGAAAAGATAAAGGAATATTGATTATGTTTGATTGGTTAAAAGTAAAAAGCACTTTGGAAGGCGCTCTTAACGAGTGCAAAAAGATGCAAGCGACAATAGAGAAGAATAAGCTCCGGATAGAGGAACTCAAAAAACTCCCTCCGCCTCGTGAGGAACTGGCGGACCTGCTTGTCGCCCGTGTGGATCGATTTGCGGGCCTCTATCCGCAAAAGCTGGCGGAGGCGGTGAAGCTTGTCACTAACAATCCTTGTCATGGCAAAGACGCGGGTTGCAACTATACCGGAGGCAGAGGGAAGATAGGTGGGCTTAAAATCTTAACAGCATGTGAGCACGACCATCATGAAGCTACTGTATATGACCTCGAAATAGCATTATTTTGGATGCTGGGCGACCAGCTAAAGGCAGGCATCAGGAAAGCGGTCCAAGAAATGGAATACTCGACCATTGTTGGACCTACGCTGCCGAAACGGATGGCAGAAATAAATAATCTTATGGCCGAAAATACCAGCCTCCAGGCACAAATTGACCAGATCGAGAACGGATTAACTGGTGCTGGATCAGTGCACGCCGCAGTACAACTTCAAAAGGAATCTCGAAAAAAGCCTATAAACCCATCGACGCCTGTTTAGCTGAAGCAGCTTAAACGCACCAGGTATAAGTAACCCCCTCATCTAAAAAATGAGGGGGTTTTTGTTTGTCCAGGGAAAAGTGCAGACGTCTGCACTTTCTTGTGCATGTGTACGCAGTAACATCAGAAAAATGCGCCTGAGAGTGCAGACGTCTGCAAATTCTTGAATAGATTTAAAGTTGTTGGGGGCATAATTGGGGGCATATTTCTTGTCCCGTTCAATAATGCCTTTTATTACAATGTATTAAATTTTAATTCGAGAGTCCTCGTCCCACCAAGAATTAATCATTCCATCAAGGGCTTATCATTAGATAAGCCCTTTTCTTTTGCCATTTCCTTGATTAACTCCGGTTTTTGGGCCAGTATTGGGCCAGTATTGGGCCAGTTCAGCATACGGGAGAGAGAGAATTGGCAACCATTAGTCGGCGTGGTGAATACCAGTGGCGAGCAAAAATTCGCCGTTCCGGTTATCCCGAGCAATCAAAAACCTTCAACACAAAAGCAGAAGCTGAGACATGGGTTCGTGAAATAGAAGGGAAGATGGATCGAGGCATTTTTATCGACCGAAATGCCTTAGAAAAAACGACCCTTTTTGACATTCTTGATCGTTACGAAAAAGAGATTACCCCAACGAAAAAAGGCGAAGTTCAAGAGAGAAGCAAGTTAAAAATTCTTAAGAAATCCAGACTTTCAGGAATGTCACTTGCGGTAATTCAGCCAAAAGACATTGTTGCTTACCGTAACGAAAGGATTAAGGAAGTTAAAGCGGCAACTGTTGGAAGAGAGATAAACCTCCTATCTAATGCTTTCAATGTAGCGCGGACTGAATGGGGCTTGCCGGGTTTGTTGAATCCCGCACAAGGCATACGAAGGCCGAAGCTTCCACAAGGCAGGAATCGGCGGGCTTCAATAGATGAGTTAAACAGAATAATCTCGGAAACCCAGTCACCTATCTTAAAGACCTTGATTCCCCTTGCTGTTGAAACCGCTATGCGTCGCGGGGAGATGACACTTTTTGAATGGAAGGATGTGGACTTTGATAAAAGGACAATCTATCTTCGAATGACAAAAAATGGAACGGCGCGGGCAGTGCCGCTATCAACTACCGCAATGGCCTTGCTAGAAGCGCTTCCAAGAACCGATGGAAGGGTTTTTAGTGTGAGAGCAGATTCAATAACTCAGGCTTTTTCAAGGTCTGTGCAACGAGCAAGAAAGGAATATGAGAAGGAGTGCGCGGAACAGGGCATACCCGCTGATCCTGAGTTTCTAACTGGACTTCGCCTTCATGATATGAGGCACGAGGCAACTTCCAGACTCTTTGAAGATAAGGAACTGCAAATGGCTGAGGTTATGGCTGTAACTGGGCATAAAGACACTCGGTCGATGCTGCGCTACACGCACTTACAAGCCCATCAGTTAGCTAAGAAGCTTGGCTAGCTAAATTTGTTAACTAGTCGTCCCTTCTTTCGCGTGGAAAGATATTTTAAAGCGCACATCCGAAATATAACGTTCTGTCCCATCAAATCTCACGCGAAACCATTCAGAATACCATTCGACAAAATCAGTCATCCAGTCATTTAAATCAGCTAAATCTATACGTTCTGTCCCCGCTTGGAACAATACTCTTTCCACAAACTTGTGATGAAAACGATCATAGGTGCAACTATGAATTCCTACTCCATCAAAAAATGTTCCGGGCGCTATTGAGTATTGCTGCGACCGACCAGTTTCCCTGTCAGTGTATACCCATGATAAGGTGCCCCATAGTGGGAGACCGAGTTCGGTAAAAGTGTCAATTTCATTGCGGAAGTGCTGAAAAAAGTTTCTTAAGTCTTCAACTTTAGAAGTGCGCTTCAAGAATAATTGCAAAGCTGGTTCTTTTTTCTTCAAACCTGGCAGTTGTTCGAGAAGCTCCCGTAATCTGTGTGTCGAGTCAATCATTGTCCAGGCATCGGCTATAGCACTTGAAATGCCGTCAGCAAGTTCAGGAGAATTTTCCTTAATTTGGCTTAACTGGTGTAGCGTGCCACCGAGTCGTGATGACGCCAGATCAAATATCTGAATTGCATATCGTATTCCATCAAGGAACAGAACACTTCTTCGATCAAGAGATTCAGGAAGTGTGCGCAGAGGGGAGTCGTGAGGAATGAGCATACTTTTCAGGTGACGCAAAATTCCTTATTATAAAGCGTGAGGCCTTTACGATTTATTCAGTCGTTGTAATATTCTCTGCAACTGAACGCATCCTTTAAAAAATTGCATTGTCAGCCACACACTTTTAAATCCGACGTAGGATAGGACTCCATCATTAATAATAGGAACTCATTATGGGGTCTTTGAAGATCATGCTAACTAATCATCCATCTGTCTTAATCAAGGAGGATGAATGGCCCGTTATTGCACAGGGTAATCACACGATTGACACTAGAGAATTAATGCGGGGAGGAGGCAGGGCCTCAATCATTAACTTTTATGTCCGTCAACACAGTGATGGCAGAGTCATTGTCAACTCTACTTACCATACGATGACGAAGTGGCAAGAGGAGAGACTAAATCCAATGCCAATTTACTATGGTGGGAAACTTCTGCAAGAAGATGAAGATATCTTATCTGCAATCCGAGAAACGGAATCTCATATGATTCAAAGTGGAGGGGTAGACGAATATATTCATCTGGCAGTCGGGAAATGCCTTGAGAATTTTTCACCTATCGAACTATAAGTAACTCCTCAGTAGTGATCGACTAAGCTAGCTCTACGCGCTTCATAACTCGCTGCAACTGAATCAGTGACCATTCGCCGCCTTTTGCTGTCCTTATTCCTAACTGATTCAGTTGCGCTACCATTGCTCTTTGTGACAGTCCACTCGTCTTAAATCCCTGAATTACTCCCGCCAGCTTTACCGCAAAAGCGTGAGCAGCATTCTTACGCTCATCAATATTCGGTTTCAGGTTTGCTTTACCCGATTTGCCAAGCTTCACGCCGCGAGCTTTAGCGGCAGCAAGAGCAGCTTTCGTGCGCGTGCTGATCTGATCACGCTCCCACTCTGACATAACCGCATGCATTTGAATCATGACTTTGTTTGCTTGCGGCATATCGCAGCAACAAAGTCACAGCCGGTTTCAAGTAATCCAGAGACGAAATGGACATTGCGAGCTAGACGGTCCAGCTTCGCAATAATGAGAGTAGCGCTATTCTTCCGGCAAGCTTCAAGAGCTGCACGCAACTGAGGGCGTTTATCAAGCGCGTTTGCTCCTTTGCCTGTTTCAACCTCAACAAATTCCCCTATCAGTTCCCACTTACCGCCATTCAGATAAGAAGCAACCGAAGCTTTTTGCGCCTCAAGACCTAAACCGCTTTGCCCTTGCTTTTGAGTGCTGACCCGGTAGTAAGCAACAAACTTGCCATTTGCCATTATTTTCCCTCTGACTACATGAAAGGACGAAGGCTTTACATGTTGTCGGTTCCTGTTTGTCCGCTTGAAGTGTACCCACTTGTCTGATGTTGCCAACGCCAAGTCTGATAATGAGACCTATGACGAGTTTCTCGACGGCTCTGGGGGTGTGCGACGCCGTTTCGCGAAGTTGGATAAGCTGATACGCACGCGAGACAGCGACCGTTATCTTCGCCTGAGCATCGCCTTGTACAATCCTTATGCATAGGCGCGTGGTATCCCCCGCGATTCCAGTCGCTCATCGATTTTCGATTGGCACGGGCAGCCAATTTTCGGATTTCGTCTGGAATCACATCGACGAATATCTGGCGCTGTCGGGGCTGCCCGGTCGCACAGTGCCGGTTGCTGCCGAGCGCGAGCAGGCGGCTGAATATGAACGGAAGCAACGAGAGACCGAACAGCATGCGGCACTCGAACGGTGGAGGGCCAAGCAGGAGGCGCCGAAGTGGGGCCCCCCCGAGGCCAGGCAGCGTGAGATTGAGCGGATTCGAGCCGAAATCAAAGTGAGGCAAAAGAGCTAGTGCAAAATTAGATATTAGACGATTGACCATCACACTATCGAGCAGCGGACTCGACCGGCCGGCGCAGGCTACATATTGGATGAGTTGTTAAAAACCGCCGAAGCG
>ERZ778018.2180-NODE-2180-length-13098-cov-4.708656_pt1 | contig 13098 bp, 8 predicted proteins | sample MGYA00375748_ERZ778018 | MGnify/ENA primary metagenome ERZ778018 (study PRJEB29350, sample SAMN05509839) | bioreactor metagenome | biome: bioreactor; material: wastewater | place: South Africa: University of Cape Town | collected 2014-04-22 ... | reverse complement strand
CTGGTGCGGCTCGACGCCTCGTTCATGCAAGCTGAGGGCCAGCTTGCCGACATGTTCGGCTGCTTCTTCCGTGACGCTCTCGCGTGTGACGGTCGGGCGCAGGCTTTCGGGATCGGTGAAAAGCGCGCGCAGCAACCGCAGGTTGTCCGGCGTATCGAGTTCGCTCAAATCGAAGGCATAGACGCGCGCCACCGTATTGGTGAAGTTGGTGTGAATCTCGAAGCGGTTGAGATCGCAGACGACGAGCAGCGGCGGGTTCTCCAGCGCCTCGCGATATTGCAGAAGCTGCTGGTAGGCCGCGTTCAGATCGGCCCGGTTCCCTTTGTACTCCCAGGCAAAATGCCCGCGTAGCCAAACATCAGCGAAGCCGGAACCGCCGGAAATCTTATCGACGCCCTTCTCGAAGGTGTACCAACTGCCATCGGGGTCCGCCTCGGCCGGCGTCTTCTCGCCGAGCATCTGGCAGAGATTGATGAAATGCTCCTGCGCTGCCGAGCGCTCCTTCAGACTGGCGTTCGACCATTTGGCGATGAACGCCTGAGGATTCATGTTCGTCTGCATTACCGTATTTCAATTCATGAAGAACGGATGGCCGCGTACGTATCATACGCGGAACGAGAGATGGTTGTCAGAGGGTATGGGTGGCGGTGGTGATCCTGAACGTGGTCGGCGCCCGATCATCGCCCGAGGATAAATCCGTCGGGCTACGTAGACGAAGTCCCTTCGGGGACTAAGAAGGATTCCCCCAATCCTGGAGGGATTTCGTCTGATAACCTGATGTTTCAACCTCAGGCGTCGTTCGGGCGCCGATCCTGTCCATCGGCACCCCACCCGATCACCCTCCCCTCTCGACATCTCCCGAATCCGTGCGAGGATACCGTCATCCAACATTTGGGCCGGTGGTGGTGGGCGACGCGCGGGGCGTCGGACTCGAAGCCATGCGTCGATCAATGAGAACAGGGAGGAACCGGATGCGTGATCTCAGCGAGGTAGCGCGGGGGAAATATACGAACTTGACGGCCATTCGGGAGGCGATCGAGAACGGGCCGTATGACGCGGTGATCGTCACATCGCCGGAGAACACACCGTATTACACCGGCTTCTGGAGCTACGATATACGCGGCATCCCGGAACGCGCGCATTTCGCCGTCTGGCCGAAGGGAGCTGAGCCGGTCTGGGTTATCTACGAGCGGCGCAAGGCGAACCTGCGGCCCGAAGATACGTTTCTGACCGATGTACGGAGCTATGAGGGTGAAGGACCCGATTCGATGCGGGTCGTTGCCGAGGTGCTGCGCGAGTGCGGCGCGGGGAGCGGACGCATCGGCATCGAGGGACGTAATTTCTCCAGTGGGCATTTCATGGCGCTCCAGAAGCATCTGACGGAGGCGACGTTCGAGGACGCGCTGACGTTTCTGGAGCGGCCGCGCCTGATCAAGACGCCGGCCGAGATCGAACTGCTGGAGCGCATGGCCGGCTGGACATCCGCCGCGATCGACACCGCCTTCGCGTCGGCCAAACCGGGCGATAGCGAGCGGCTCATTTCGGCGCGCATGCAGTACGAGTTGCTGGCACGCGGAGCCGATCTCATCGCCTTTCCGATTCTCGGCGTCGGTGAACATAGCGGAGCGTTTCACGCCATCGCGGGTGACAAGATCATCGAAGCGGGCATGGCGATGGCGACCGATTTCGGCGGTTTCCGCGACGGCTATTTCTCCGATCTGGCACGGACGGTGGTGGTCGGCAAGGCGAACGATCAGCAGCGCGATCTGCACGCCAAGCTCACCGAGATCAAGCATCGGATCGTGCAGGCGATCCAGCCCGGCATGCTCGCCTCCGAGGCGGCTGAAATCGGTCGACGCGGCTACGACGAACTCGGACTCGAGTATAAGTCGGCCGTCCTTGGTCACAGCATCGGTCTCGGTATTCACGAGTCACCGCAGCTCTACCCGTGGATCCACGAGCCGATCCTGCCCGGCATGGTCATGATGATTGAAGTTGGCACAACCAGCCCGGCCGGTGAGGGCTTTCACGTCGAAGATATGATCCTGATCACCGAACGCGGCGCCGAATACCGCAGCGATTACCAGAGCCACGAGAAGCTGTGGGAGGTCGGAGCGTAGACGAGAACGCTCGCGCAGAGGCGCTCACTTCTTGTCATCCTGACGCCGCCCTCCTGTCATTCCGAGCCGCAGCGAGGAATCTCCTCCCCGTTTACCTGCCGCGTCGTGCTCAGGGGGAGATCCTTCGGCCTCGGCCTTAGGATGACAATGGCACGGAATGGCGAAAGGACCGCCCGAGGATTGAACAGCTGTCAGATCTGGAGCAAATCTGCGGGTGGTTGCGCGAATAGCCCAGCGCAGGGTTATATTTCTCACAAACGTATGCTATGCTAGCGCTGTTCGAGGACAAACGAACGCTGTAGCTGGTCACCGATGAGCCGTATCTCGACGCATCCAGGCTGGGTGTATCCGCAGTTCGTACGCTCCGAGCAGCGTTCTTCATAAATGAGGCGGCGTGGCGCGACGCCATGCTTCGTCGGAAACGTCCCATCCCAAGAGCAGCGTCAGATGTATCGTTGCCAACCCCGACGAGCCGCTCGCCGCAATTTGGTGATCCCCGCGCAGTCGCGACTCCGATCCTGCGCACCGGGATCTACACCGCGAGGAAGATCGGAGTGACGCTGACGTATCGCGTTCCGTGAGAGGGAGAGACTGCATGATGGATGGCTTTCACCCGTCGGACCTGGGCGATCGGCTCACGAGCAGCCGTCTGAGCCGTCGTCGTTTTCTGCGCTATACGGCCGTTGCCGGCATCGGCGTTCCGGCCGCGTCGGCGCTGCTGGCCGCCTGCGGTGGCGGGAGCGACAAGACCCCGACCTCGGCGTCGTCGGCTTCCACCAGCAGCAGCGGTGGGGCCGCGACGACGCCAACCTCGGTGATCACGATCGATCAGAACGCCTCACCAGTCGCCGGATCGGCCACACCGAGTGCGACAACCGCCAGCGCCGGCAAGGCGGGCGGCAGCATCACCTTCACGCGTTCGGTCGATTCGCTCAATGCCGACCCGACGATGTGGCACAACCCGGATATCTGGGTCTTTCTGAGCATTTACCAGCAACTGGTCGGTGTCAAAGAGAACGGGCTCGAGCTGATCCCCAGCCTCGCTGAGAAGTGGGACGTGTCGCAGGACGGCCTCACCTATACCTTCGCGGTGCGCCAGGGCGTGAAGTTCTCCGATGGCACCGACATGACCGTGGACGATATCAAGTGGTCGCTCGATCGCGCGAAAGCGGACGAGAAGGGCGGCTGGAACTTCACCTTGATGCAGGTGAAGGATATCGCCGCGACCGATGACAAGACGCTTACCATCACCATGACGGGTGTCTGGGCGCCGTTCCTCTCCGACATCTCGATGTTCAATTCAGCCATTATCTCCAAGGCGTTTGTCGACAAGAACGGCGTCGATTACCTGGCCGAGCATGCGATGGGCACCGGCCCCTTCTTCCTGAAAGAGTGGAAGAAAGGGGTCAATATCACGCTCGGCAAGAACACCTCCTACTGGGAGAAGGACCGACCGTTTCTGGACGAGGTTGTGCTCAAGCAGGTTCCCGATACCAACAGCCAGATCCTGCAACTGCAGGGCGGTGAGTCGCTCGGCATCATCGGCCAGAACGATGTGCCGCTCAATCGGGTGCCCGACCTGGAGAAAGACGCGAAACTGAAAGTCTATAAGTTCGCCTCGACGTACAACAACTTCGTCGTCCTCAACTGTCGCAACGCGCCGCTCAACGATGTGAAGCTCCGCCAGGCGCTCAACTACGCGACCGACAAGGACGCGCTCATCAAGACGCTCCTCTTCGGCAACGCCGAGGTGTCCAACAGCTTCATGCCGAACGGGATGCTCTTCTGGAATCCCGATCAGAAGCCGTACGATTTCGACCTCGATATGGCCAACAAGCTGATGGGCGAGTCGCAGTCGCCGGATGGCGCCAAGATCGAGATGCTGGTTAACTCCGGCAACGAGCAGCAGATGCAGATCGCGACCGCGCTCAAGTCGATGTGGTCGAAGATCAAAGTCGACATCTCGATCCAGCAGATGGATGCCGCGGTGGCGCGCGATAATTACAACCACAACCAGTTCGTCACCAACCTCAGTGGCTGGACCAACGACATCATCGATCCGGATGAACTGGTCTCCTATGCCATCCTGCCGGAATCGAACGAGAACTATCACACCGGCTGGACCGATCAGAAGGCGATCGATCTCGCCCATCAGGCGCAGACGACGCTTGATCCGGACGAACGGCGCCAGCTCTACTATCAGATCCAGCAGATCCACAAGGATGCCGCGCCGTTCGTCTATCTCTATGTGATCCCGTACGTCGATGTGCTCTCCACCAAGGTGAAGGACTTCTTCCATCATCCGATGGGGCAGTACGTCTTTACCAATACGTATCTGGAAAGCTAGGAGGTCTTGTTAGGCGTAAATGTTGGTGTTTGACCAAGTAACGAGCCCTCGCAGGCATAGTGTGGGTCGGACGGATGCACGTATCGATTCACCGGACTTCGCTTGACGTCCGCCCTGGATGCAAAACCCAGGGCTTCAAAGACGACGTCCACTGAAGGGACGAGGTAGGCATACGCAATATTCAACCCCTTCAGTGGGTTTTGTCTCTGTAGCCCGGCGGTTTAGCGCCGGGCGGATGCCGGGCGCGGCATGGGCCAGCGGAGCACGTCAACGGTCGGGCAGCGATGATTGCCCGAACGGCCGGTTATTTCGTCAAACACCATAATCGCGCGCCTACATTCCTTAACCCAAGGGGGAACGGTGTCTCGCGGTCAGTACATTTCGCGCCGGCTCATTCAGATGGTGCCGGTGCTCATTGGCATTACGATCATCGTCTTTCTGATGATCCGTGCGATCCCCGGTGATCCGGCGCAATTGATGCTCGGCGAGCATGCGCCGCTCTCGGAGCTTGCCGGTATTCGCCGATCGATGGGGCTGGATAAACCGTTAGTCGTACAGTACGGCTATTTTGTGCGCAATCTGGCAGAGCTTGATCTGGGTAAATCACTGCACTATGGCGTTCCGGTCTCATCACTTCTCTTCTCCCGGCTGCAGGTTTCACTCTCGGTTGTCCTCGTTACGCTGATCATCACGATTCTCGTCTCGCTGCCGCTCGGGGTGCTGGCCGCGCTGAAGAAAGACAGCATGCTTGACAACATCGTGCGCAGCGCGCTGATGGTCACGATGGTGATGCCCTCCTTCTGGCTCGGCATCATGTTCATCATCTTCTTCAGCGTGAAGCTGGGGATCTTTCCGGTTTCCGGCTACGGCGAGGGCCCCTGGGGCCACCTGAAGCACCTCTTCCTCCCCTCGCTGACGATCTCACTCAGCCTCTCGCCGATCCTGATTCGCACGTTACGCACGAGCATTCTCGAAGCGATGCAGGCCGATTTCACGCGCACAGCACGCTCGAAGGGGATCGCTGAGCGGACCGTCGTCATGGCGCATGTGCTGCGCAACGCGCTCATCCCGACGATTACGCTGCTCGGCATCAGCATCGGTCGGTTGATGGGCGGCACGGTGATCACCGAAAAGGTCTTCGCGCTACCGGGCGCCGGGGCACTGCTGATCGATTCGATTACCGCGCGTGATTACCCGGTCGTGCAGGCCTCCACGCTCATCTTCGCCTTCATGGTGATCGTCGTGAACCTGCTCACCGACCTGGTTTATTCATTTCTCGATCCGCGCGTGGAGTTGGAATAAATGCAAGAACTTGAAGCACGGGGGAACGAACAGACGGCCGCACTCGCGCCGTCCGGCCGGATGCAGCTTGCCGGTGAGGGCGTCCGGCGACGCCGCTGGCGACGCATTCTGCGCAATCGCAATCTGGTTATCGGGCTATCGATGTTCACGGTGATCCTGCTGATCGCGCTCTTCGCCCCACTCATCGCCCCCTACGACCCGATCGACCAGGATTACAGCGCGACGCAGCTGCCGCCGAGCATGTCGCACCTGTTCGGCACGGATAACTTCGGCCGCGACATCTTCTCGCGTGTGCTCTACGGCACGCGCATCGATCTGCGTGTCGGCATTATCAGTACGATCCCGCCGTTCATCATCGGCATTCTGCTTGGCACGATCGCTGCCTACTACGCCGGCTGGATCGACGCGCTCGTGATGCGCCTGGTCGATATCGTGCAGGCGTTTCCCTTCATCGTCCTGATCATCGCCATCGTGGCCGTACTTGGGCCGGGCCTGACGAATATGTATTTCGCCGTCGCGCTCATTGCCTGGATCGTCTACGCGCGGTTGATACGCAGCGAGATTCTGGTCGAGAAGAACAAGGAGTACGTGATCGCGGCCAGGGCGATGGGCGGCAACGACCTGCGCATCATGCTGCGCCACCTGCTGCCGAATGTCATCACCTCATCAATAGTCTTCTCAATGGCCGACATCGCGCTCTACATCGTGCTGGCCGCCTCGCTGAGCTTTCTCGGCCTGGGCGCGCAGCCGCCAACCCCCGAATGGGGCGCGATGATCACCGAGGGCAAAAGCTTCATAACCACCGCCTGGTGGATGAGCGCCATCCCCGGCATCGCTATCGTCATCACCGGCGTCGCCTTCAGCTTCATCGGCGATGGCCTGTCGGATGTGCTGCGTCCGGGTGGACGGTAGTACGTTGCCGGCAGAGGGCAATGCGTGCCGCTGGAACGGCCCTCACCTCAAGACCCCCCTCTCCCAATCGTTGGGAGAGGGGGGTCTTGAGGTGAACTGGGGCGTGTTCCTGCTGGGTGACGCGGGCGACATTCATGGCGCCCGTGCGACTTTAGTCGCGCGTTTTCTCCCCTCTCCTGGGGCACCCGCGAGCGGGTCGGGGAGAGGGGTCGGGGGTGAGGGGCGTTTCTTACCGCCCGGCCGGTCGCAGCAAATCCGACAATCCGTCGCCGATGAGGCTCAGGCCGATGCCAGTGATGACGATAGCGACGCCGGGGAGCGTACTCATCCACCAGGCGGTCGTCATGTACGCCTGCCCTTCGGTGATGAGGGCACCCCATTCGGGTGTCGGCGGTTTGGCACCGAGGCCGAGGAAACTGAGCGAGGCGGCCAGCAGGATGTAGAGTGCGATATCGGCCATCGAATAGACGATCGACGACGTGATCGTGTTCGGCATCAGATGCCGGAGCATCACGCGCCAGTTGGACGCCCCCATCGCCTGCGCGGCGATGACGTATTCCTGCTCTTTCTGGACCAGTATCTCGCTGCGTATTAACCGGGCGTAGACGACCCAGGCGGTGAGCGCCACCGCGATGTACATGTTGTTCAGGCCCGGCCCCAGAATCGCGACAATGGCGATGATCAGGACGATGAAGGGGAACGCCTGCACGATATCGAGAATACGCATGATGATCGTTTCGACCGCACCGCCGAAATAGGCAGCCAGTGACCCGAGAATGATGCCGATGATGAAGGGGGAGATCACGGCGGTGATGCCGACGCGCAGGTCGATGCGTGCGCCGTACATGACGCGCGTGAGCACATCGCGCCCGAACGCGTCGGTGCCGAAGGGATGTGACAGGCTGGGCGCCTGGATGATGACGCTGTAATCCGGTTTTTGCGGATCGTACGACGAGAGAACCGGTGCCAGCAGGCCGATCGCCAGGATCAGCAGGATGATCACGAGGCCGATCATCAGGTTTCGGCTTCTCAGTACCCGGTGCCACCAGGGTGGCCGCGTCCGCGCGCTCGCGACGGCGAGCGTCGACGCGGATGCCTGCGCTTCAACGGTGGTCATGCGGTGCCTTCCTCGATTTTCGCGCTATCCATACCGGACTCGTGGATCGATGAACGAATAGATGATGTCGGTCGCCAGATTCACCAGAATGACCAGCAGCGCGAAGATGAGCGTCGCCGCTTGCACCACCGGATAGTCGCGCGCCGAAACCGAGTCGATGAGCAGCAACCCGGCGCCCGGCAGCGAGAAGACCTTTTCGATGATGACCGTGCCGCCCATCAGGAATCCGACCGAGATTCCAAGCAGGGTGACGGTCGGGATGAGCGCGTTGCGCAGCACATGAATCGTCATGACCGAGCGCTCTTCCAACCCCTTGGCGCGCGCTGTTTTGATGTAATCCGAGCGGAGCGTATCGAGAATGCTGGTGCGTAGCGAGCGAATCAGGATCGGCGCCAGGCCGAGCGAGATGGTGAGCGCCGGCAAGATGAGATGCACCACATGTTGCACCGGGTTCGAGCCGTAGCCGGAGACGGGCAAGATCCGGAAATGGATACTGAATAACAGAATCAGAATGATGCCGGTCCAGAAGGATGGCATTACCATCGTCACCATCAGCGTCGAACGCACAATGTTGTCGAGCAAACTGTCCTTTTTGATTGCCGCCAGGATGCCGAGCGGCATCGAGATGATGATCGTCAGCAGGATCGTGATGGCAACGAGCAACAGCGAGACTTGCAGTCGTTCAAAGATGATCGAAGAGACCGGTACTCGGAACTTGATCGAGTCGCCTAGTTTCAATTCGGCCAAATTGCGCATGAAATAGAAGTACTGTTCGTAGAGCGGCTTGTCGAGCCCCAGTTCCTTATGCACTCGCGCGACCGACACATCGGTCGCCTGATCGCCGAGCATGGCGGAAGCCGGATCGCCGGGGATGAGATGCACCATCAAGAAGACGATGATCGTGACGCCGATGAGCACCGGGATCATCTGCACAAGGCGGCGCAGGATGTAACGACCACGAGACACGGTTCGCTCCCACCAGCGAGACGAGCAAGCAGCGCTGCTTGCTCGTCTCGCGATCCGACTAACTCTTGACGGACATTTCGGCGAAGACCCACTGCCCCATCGGATGGTGGAAGAACCCTTCCACCTTCGTGTTCAGCGCATCGATATACGGGAGCACATACAGATAGACGAACGGTGCGTCGTCCATGTGGATCTGCTGGATCTGGTAGTAGATTTCTTTGCGCTTGCTCTCGTCGAGCGTCGTGCGGCCCTCGTTGGCGAGGTCAATTGCCTTCTGGTTGGTCCAACCGGTGTGATAGTTCTGAGTTGATTCCGGCAGGATGGCGTACGAAACCAGTTCGTCCGGGTCGTTGATGTCGTTCGTCCAGCCGGTCAGGCGTGCCTGGAACTTGTTGTTGCGATAGTTGTCGGTCATGACGCCCTGCTCAAGTTGCAGGATGTCGAGCTCGACGTTGATCGCCTGCCACATGTCCTTGAGTGCCGTCGCCGTCTGCAGCTGCAACTGGTTGCCGGAAAGCACCTGGAACTCGAGCTTGAAGCCGTTTGGCGACTGCGACTCGCCTATCAGTTTCTTCGCCTGATCGACATCGAACGGGTAACCCTTCTGATCGGGATTCCAGAAGAGCGCGCCGTTCGGCATGAAGCTGTTGGAGACCTCGGCATTGCCGAAGAGGAGCGACTTGATGATTTCATTCTTGTCGGTCGCGTAGTTGAGCGCCTGACGCACCTTCACATCGTTCAGTGGCGCGTTACGCGTGTTCAGCACGATGAAGTTGTTGTAGGTCGAGGTGAATTTGTAGACCTTGGTATTTGGCGTATTACCGAGATCGGTGACGGCGCTGAGCGGAATATCGTTCTGCCCGATGATACCGTCGACCTGGCCGCCCTTGAGTTGCAGAATGCGACTGTTGCTGTCGGTTACGACCGGGATGGTGATCTGGTCGAGCTTCGGCAAGCCGGGCTTCCAGTAATTGGGGTTCTTGACGAGGGTCATCGACTGAGCCTTCTTCCACTCCTTGAGTTGGAAGGGCCCGGTGCCCATCGTCTGATCGACGAGCTTATCTTCACCGATCTTGGTGCCGAAGGCTTTCGAGATGATGCTCGAATTGAACATCGAGATGTCGGCCAGGAAGGGAGCCCAGGCCTCCTTGAGCGTAATGACCACCGTCGAATCGTCGGGCGAATCGATCGTGTCAACCTGCTCCAGGGTGAAAAGCCAGGGGCTCGATTCGGTCTTCTGGGCACGCTCGAGCGACCACTTGATGTCGTCCACCGTCATGTCGGAGCCGTCGAAGAACTTCACGCCGCTCCGAATATGGAAGGTGAATGTCTTGCCGTCCGTCGACGTATCCCACTTCTCGGCGATATCCGGCGTAAGTGAGAGCCCATCGTTCGCGACGGTAATCAGCTGGTCGTAGATGTTCATAAAGAGCCAGATGTTGACGTTGCCGTCGTTGGTGACCGGATCGAGGTTATCCGAATCGGTGCCGCGTGCCAGGATGACCGAGCCACCGGACGGACCGGAACTGGTCGAACTCGTTGGCGTGGCACCGCCCGACGCGACCGGGGAGGCGTTCTGGTTGACGGTAATGGATGTCGTCGGTGTGGTCGACGCGCCACCACTGCTGCTCGTCGAGCCTGAGGACGCGGACGTCGCGGTCTTGTCGCTGCTGCCGCCACAGGCGGCCAGGGCGGCGCTAATCGTCGCCATGCTGAAACCCATGACCGAAGCGCGTTTGATGAAATCGCGACGGTTCAGGTGACCAGCCATGAAATGGTGCTGCAGCAGTTGAAGCTGGGCATCAAAACCCATTTCTTCACTCACTTTCATTGGGGCCGGCGCAGCCCGCGCCGGTTGACTCATCTACTTCCTCGTACGTACGAAAGCTGGGGATTTGATCGGTGCATACGCGAGCACTCACGTTGGTATACACGCGTACGACATGGCCGGACCCAACGCCGGCAACTCACCTCCGTTTCACCGCTCGGACAGATCGCGCGAAAACGCAGTATCTGTCCCATCTGGCGAACGCTCCGGCATGATCGAGCGTCAGATCCGCGCTCACGGTACATCGTCCACAACCCCACGTCGTGGCATTCCCGTTCTGCCTTAAGTACGTCGTCCCGACGGTATAAGGATGTATCGTTGCAGCATTGCTCTGAGAGCCAGTTGCATCCGGACGCCATTGACCGGGCACGTAGCAGGGTGACAACGTAACAGATTCCGGCGCCAACGTCAACCATACGGGCCACAATTGGATGGCTTCATGCGCACCACGACGACGTCATTAATGAACGGCGCACATTCTACCCGCGATTTGCCAGATTCACAGCCAGTTGTCCCAGTGGCGTGAGGCTCGTTGAAGGAACATCAGCATACTAATCAGCCCGGGCGTTAACGCCCGGGCTGATTAGAATCGAGAGACTGGATGCGGCGGTTCAGGAGATGGCGGACGAGAGGTGAGGGCCGAGCAGCACCAGCGCAAGCGTCAGCAGCATCGTCGCCGCCACAAAGACCTGCAACACGTGTTCCGCGACCACCCACTTGGTTTTCTGCATCTTCTCCTCCCCTCGAGTCTGCGAGCGATAGATGAATGGATGATGAATCGCGCAAAATAGCGGCGCACATTCAGTCTAGCGAGGAACACGTGCCGTCGTAAATCACCCAGGCGTCACGTTTTTTCTAGGAGAATTGCACCGAGGACGATGCGCTTCCGGCGTGGGTACGCGAGGGACGCCGAGATGTACGTATGAGGAACGGTGCGTCTCTGCCGGGTTGCCCGCGCGGACGCCGTCTTAGTGCCACAGGACGCGCATCTGGGTCGTCACGTCGAAGGGGTCGTCACCGCGCTGGGCGGCGAGGATTGCCTGGGCTGCCGGGTCTTTCCAGTAGAGTGGTTGTCCGGCGCTGACGTAGCGGTTCCAGGCGCGAGCGAAGGCTCCGGCGCGCTCGCGGTTAGCGGCGAGCCAGTTCGGCACGGCGTGGTAAACGACGGTGGAACCGCGTTTCGTGCCGGTCGACAAGCGCAGCGCCAGCCGGGCTGCCGCGAACAACGATGTTGGTTGTGCGACGACGTACCGCGGGATGATATAGCGCGGCGCCGCCAGCGGTGACAGGAGTTGATCGAGCGCTTCGGCAAAGCGGGCGCTCTCTTCGGTCGTCGCGCCGGCCAGAAAGCAGCGATACCGGCCGTCCGCCTGGGTAACGATCCGCACATTGTCCGGGCCGAGATCCGGCGCGATGCCGCCAGTCGCGGCCAGCGCCTCGGCGACGGCCGCCGCGAAGTCCTCCAGCGCATCGGAGGGCTGCGACCGCGCGACCGCCGCATCGAACGAACGGCTGAGCCAGGCGCCACCGCCCCCAAGGACGGCCAGACCCCCGGCCAGCCCGAGCAGGTCGGGTCCAGCCGCCGCGAGCGCGATGCCGGCTGCCCCGGCCGAACCGACCAGCGCCAGCGCCCGGTGCCGAACCGAGACTTCGCCGCCGGTCTGGTGTTGCAATTGCCGGTGCGGCAGCCCGAGTGGCCGGCCGAGATGGACGCGTACGGTATGCGTTTCGGCGTTCTCATACGGCTCGCCGATGCACCAGCGCGCGTAGGCGGCCGCACGCGATCCGGCCCGGTGCAGCATTGCGACGTTGATCGGCGCAAAGTCGGCGGCCGGCGGTGGGCCGTACGGCGAGAGCGCGGGGTGGACATGCGAGACGCCCGATTCGATATCGCCTTCGAGCGCCGGCGCGTAGTAATCGCGGTGCTTGCGCACGAAGCGTGCGTAATCGGCGGTGCCTTTGGGATGGGTGGGGTCGACGCAGACAACATCCCAGTTATTGGCGACCTTGTGCGGCAGCGCCGGGTCGAGCCGCAGCGAGCGCCCGCGCATCTGATGCACCGAGGTGCTGGTGCTGGCGGTCGTCAGATCGATCAGCACGTTGATCCGCTTCGCATCCCAGCCTTCGCCGAGCAGTCCACGGGTACCGATAAGACAGGCAGAGCGCCCTTCTTCGAAGTAGGCGGTCAGCAGCGGCACATAGTTGCGTGGCCGCCACCAGGCATGTGCGGGATCGATGGTCACCAGATCATCCCAGGCACCGGCAGCGTCGTCATCGGACGGCTGAAAAAGCGCAGCGGTCGCCAGCAGCCCGCGCAGTTCCGGCACTCGCTGCTCAATCCAGGGAAGCACGCGACTGGCGGTCGACCGCGCGCAGGCGACGGTGCGACCGGTGACGAGCAACGGATCGAGCCGAGCGACCGAGGGAGTGGTTGTGAGTTGATGGAGCAGGAGCGCGGCGCTGCCCGCCTGCGGATCGAGCACGCCGCGCAGTTTGGCGAGCATAT
>ERZ778018.2179-NODE-2179-length-13107-cov-192.504827_pt1 | contig 13107 bp, 8 predicted proteins | sample MGYA00375748_ERZ778018 | MGnify/ENA primary metagenome ERZ778018 (study PRJEB29350, sample SAMN05509839) | bioreactor metagenome | biome: bioreactor; material: wastewater | place: South Africa: University of Cape Town | collected 2014-04-22 ... | reverse complement strand
CCAGCACGTCGTGGCAGGCGCCCATGGTGTGGTAGTCGGTCTTGCCGGCCGGGCTTTTCTCGTCGCTGAGCTTGCGGTTGTCGCGGCTGAGGATGCGGTACCACGCGCCGTGACGGTGATCGACGAAATGCTGCCACGCGTAGGCCCACAGTTTCCCGTACCAGTCGTCATAGGCGGCTTCGCCGGTGCGCGCGTGCAGCCGCGCGGCGGCGGCCAGCGACTCGGCTTGCACCCAGAAGTACTTGTCGTCGTCGCAGACGCTGCCGTCCGGGGCGAAGCCGTAGCAGATGCCGCCGTGCTCGCTGTCCCAGGCGCGCGCCAGCGCGGTGTCGAACAGCTGCCGCGCGGTGGGCAGCAGCCAGCTCTCGTCGTGGCCGCGTGCGCGCAGCAGCGGTTCCATGGTCAGCAGCAGCTTGGCCCATTCGATCTGGTGACCGCTCTGGAAGCCCCAGGGGCGGAACAGGTGCTTGGGGTCGTCCTTGTGGTAGTCCCAGTCGATACGCCACTGCGCGTCGTAGTGCTCCCACACCAGCCCGCCCGCCAGCGCCGCTTGGCGGCGCGTCATGCGGTCGGCGAGGGTGTAGGCGCGATCGAGGTAGCGCGGCTCGTGGCTGGCCTGCCAGGCGGCCAGCAGCGCCTCGCACAGGTGCATGTTCGCGTTCTGGCCGCGGTAGTCGCTGAAGTGCCAGTTCGCATCGGCCTCGTCGCGGTACAGCCCGGCGTCGGCGTCCCAGTAGTGCTGCTCCAGCAGCTGCCAGGTTTCGTCCATCCACGCGGCGGCCTCGCCGAGGCCGGCCTTCACTGCGCTGGCGCAGGCGAGCAGCACGAAGGCGGCGCCGTAGGCATGGTTGGTGCGGTCCTCCGGTTGATGGTCGCGGATCGTCCAGGCGTAGCCGCCGGTATGCGGATCGCGGTGCACCTCGCGCAGGTAACGCAGGCCGTGGCGGGCGGCGTCGAGGTACTCGCGCTGCAACGCCGCGTCGTCGGCGAACTCGATCGCCGCCATCGCGTAGTTGAAGACGAAGCGGGTGCTGCTGACCAGGTGCCGGTGGCTGCGCTCGTAGACCGTGCCGTCGTCGCGGTAGTAGTGGAAGAAGCCGCCTTGCGGGTCGATCGCCTGCGGGTGGTAGAACGCCATGGTCTGCGCGATGTGCGCGCGCAGGAATTCGGCGGAACGGAAATCCGGAGTGGCGCTCATGCCTGGCCTGCCATGAAGGCCAGCACTTCGTCGCCGCGCGGCATGGCGGCGAACGAGCCGCGGCGGGTGACGGTGAGCGCGCCGCAGGCGGCGGCGAACCGCAGCATCGCGTGCAGCCGCGGCAGCGCGGCGACCAGGCGGTCGAGCCGGTCGGGCACGGCTTCCAGTTCGGCCAGGCAGCACAGCAGGCCACCCATGAAGGCGTCGCCGGCGGCGGTGGCGTCGACCGTATCGACCGCGTAGCCGGGCAGCTCGCCCTCGGCCTCGGGGTGGAACCAGCGCAGCGGCCGTGCGCCGTCGGTCACCACCACCAGCCGGGCGCGGCCCCGCCACAGCCGGTCCAGCGCGGCCTGCTCGCCGTCGACCGCCAGCCAGGCGAATTCCTCGGCGCTCAGCTTCACCACGTCGGCCAGGTGCAGCGCGGGCCACAGCAGCGGGTGCGGATCGACATCGGTCGGCCACAGCGCGGGGCGCAGGTTGAGGTCGAAGCTCACCAATGCACCGACGCCGTGCGCGCGCTGCATGCCTTCGCGGGTGGTGGCGGCAAGCGCCGGCTCGGTCATGCTGTTCGAGCAGACGTGGAACACGGCGAGGTCGCGGAAAGTGTCCGCGCGAAAGTCGGCCGGCCGGAACAGCAGGTCGGCGGTGTTGTCGCGATGGAAACCGAAGCTGCGTTCGCCGTGCGCGTCCAGGGTGACGAAGGCCAGCGCGCTGTTCGCCGCGTCGGTGCGCGCCACGTCGTCGGTGCCGACGCCGGCCTGCCGCAGGCTGTCGAGCAGGAAGTCGCCGAAGCGATCATGCGAGAGCATGCCGGCGAAGCGCGCAGCGCCGCCCAGCCGCGCCGCGGCCACCGCCACGTTGGCCGGCGCGCCGCCGGCGAACGGCACGAAGCGCGCCGCGAAGCCGCGCGCGTCGAGGCCGTCGGCGTGCAGGTCGATCAGTGCCTCGCCGAAGCACAGGATGGGCCGTGGCGGCATATCAATGCGTTCCGCTGGCGTCCGGCGCCGGGATGCCGCGGATGCGCGAGCCGCGCAGGCCGTAGAACACGATGTACAGGTAGCACAGCAGCGGCAGGAAGAACGCGTGCTGCAGGCCGATGTGGTCGGCCAGCACGCCCTGCAGTTGCGGGATCACCGCGCCGCCGACGATGGCCATGATCAGCAGGCTCGACGCCTTGCTGGTCATAGGCCCCAGCCGCTCGATGCCGAGCGCGAAGATGGTCGGGAACATGATCGAGTTGAACAGGCCGATCGCGATGATGCTGAACATCGCCGTGGTGCCGGTGCTCGACATGGTGGTCAGCACGAGCAGCGCGTTGATCGCGGCGAAGGCGGCCAGCAGCTTGCGCGGCGAGATCCACGCCATCAGCGCCGAACCGGCAAAGCGGCCCAGCATCGCGCCGCCCCAGTACCAGGACACGTACTTGGCGGCCTCCTGCTCGCTCATGTGGCCGATGTCGGGCATCGAAAGATAGTTGACCATGAAGCTGCCGATCGACACCTCGGCGCCGACGTAGAAGAAGATGCCCAGCACGCCGAGCCGCACGTGCGGGTGGCGCAGCACGTCGGCGAAAGTGTGGCGGTCGTGGTCGCCCTTGTCGGTGGCTTCGGTCAGGGCCGGCAGGCGAAACAGCCAGACGAACAGCGCCAGCAGGAACAGCACGATGGCCAGGCCGATGTAGGGACCCTGCACGGCCTGCGCCTGCTGCGTCTGGTAGGCCAGTTGCTCGGCCGGGGCCAGCGCCGCCAGTTCGGCCGGGTTCTTGACCACGTTGGAAAGAATCAGCAGGCCACCGAACCACGGCGCCAGGAAGGTGCCGAACGAGTTCAGCGCCTGCGCCAGGGTCAGCCGGCTGGAGCTGGTCTTCTCCGGGCCGAGCAGGGCCACGTAGGGATTGGCCGCCACCTGCAGCACGGTGATGCCGGTGGCCAGCACGAACAGTGCGCCGAGGAAGGCCGGGTACAGATGCAGTCCGGCGGCCGGCCAGAAGCCGAGCGCGCCGAACCCGGCGATCGCCAGCCCGGCCACGATGCCCTTCTTGTAGCCCAGCGCGGCGACCAGCCGGCCGGCCGGCAGTGCCATCAGGAAGTACGCGCCGAAGAAGGTGAACTGCACCAGCATCACCTGCGCGTAATTGAGCTGGAAGATCGACTTCAGGTGCGGAATCAGGATGTCGTTGAGGCAGGTCAGGAAGCCCCACATGAAGAAGATGGTGGTGAGCACGCCCAGCGCCATCGGGTGGCTGGTGTAAGGCTCATGGCCGCCGCGGTGGTCCGGCGTGGATGCAGGCGTGGAGGACGGTGCAGCGGCAAAGGCCATGGCGGTATTCCGGTACGGAGGGTGGTCGAGGGTGGGGCGGGATCGGGGGCGGGACACGCCGCGGCGTCAATGTAACCGTTTTCACCGGCCTGCCGATCGCGCGCCGCAACATGCCCTCCGCGGTGCTATTTTCAGCGCCTTGCCCACGGCCGATCGAGGTAGCCCATGCCCCGCACCATCAAGATGATGCTCGCCTTGCTGGGGTTCATGGCCAGTGCGCCGACGCTGGCGTCGAGCGGACACGCCGCCGACGTCGATCCGCGCATCGGCACCGGCGGCGACGGCCACACCTTCCCCGGCGCCACCGTGCCGTTCGGCATGATCCAGCTCTCGCCGGACACCGCGATGCCGGACTTCAGGCAAGCCTACCAGTGGGCCGCCGGCTACCAGTACGGCGACCGCAGCATCCTGGGTTTCTCGCACACGCACTTCTCCGGCTCCGGCCATTCGGACTTGGGCGACGTGCTGGTGATGCCGATTGCCGGTGAGGTGCGGCTGGAGCCGGGCGACCCGGCCCGGCCCGGCAGCGGCTACCGCTCGCGTTTTTCGCACGCCAGCGAGGTGGTGCAGGCCGGCTACTACGCGGTGACGCTGAGCGACTACGGCGTGCGCGCCGAGCTCACCGCCGGGCGGCGGGTCGGCTGGCACCGCTATGCCTTCCCGGTCGACAAGCCGGCGCACGTGCTGCTGGACCTGCGCCCGAGCATCTACGACTACCCCGGCAAGGTGCTGTGGGCCAGTCTGCGCGTGCGCGCCGACGGCACCGTGACCGGCTGTCGCACCACTCGCGGCTGGGCGCCGGGGCGTGAGCTGTGCTTCGCCATGCGCTTCAACCAGCCGATGACCTCGCGCGAGCTGTACAACCGCGAAACCGCTGTCATCTACAAGGGCTTCCAGGGGCCGGGCAATCAGGCTGAGGATCGCGACGCGCAGGACGGCCGCGCGCTGGTCGGCGTGTTCGACTTCGGTGCGCTGAAGCAGCCGCTGGAGGTGAAGGTGGCGATCTCGCCGGTGAGCGAGGCCAATGCGGTCGCCAACCTGGAGCAGGACGGCGCCGGCTGGGATTTCGACGCGCGCCGCGCCCAGGCGAAAGCCGCCTGGGATCAGGCGCTGGCGGTGGTCGACGTGGATGCGCCGCCGATCGCGAGGACGCAGTTCTACACCGCGCTGTACCACGCCATGCTGGCGCCCACGCTGAGCATGGACGCCAACGGCGAGTACCGCGGCCCGGACCACGCGGTGCACAAGGCGGACGGCTTCGAGTTCCATTCCACCTGGTCACTGTGGGACGTGTACCGCGCGCAGCAGCCGCTGATGGTGCTGCTGCATCCCGCGCGCAGCACGGATTTCATCCGCTCGCTGATCGCCGCGCGCGAGGCCAGCCCGTTCGGCATCCTGCCGGTGTGGGCGTACCAGGGGCTGGAGACCTGGTGCATGATCGGCTACCACGCGGTGCCGGTGATCGCCGACGCGTACGTCAAGGGTGTGCGCGGCTTCGATGCGGACAAGGCATTGCAGGCAATGGTGGCCAGCGCGACCTATGCGCCGTACGGCGACCTGGCCGACTACATGAAACTCGGCTACGTGCCGATCGACAGGGAGCCCGAAGGCGCCTCCAAGACACTGGAATACGCCTACGACGACTGGTCGCTGGCGCAGATGGCCAAGGCGATGGGCAAGACCGCCGTCGCCGCCACCTTCGAAAAGCGCGCCGGCAACTGGCGCCACGCATGGGACGCGAAGAGCGGCTTCATGCGCGCCCGGCTCGCCGACGGCAAGTTCCGCGAGCCGTTCGACCCCGAGGCCGCCGGCTACGGCAGCGACTACACCGAGGGCAACGCCTGGCAGTACTCGTGGTACGTGCCGCAGGACGTGGCCGGGCTGATCGCCGCGATGGGTGGCGACGCGAGGTTCGTGGCCAGGCTCGACGCGCTGTTCGACGCCAAGGTCGAGCCGTCGCACTTCAAGCACGTCGAGGACATCACCGGCCTGATCGGCTGGTACGCGCACGGCAACGAGCCCAGCCATCACATCGCCTATCTCTACGACTACGCCGGCGCGCCATGGAAGACGCAAGCCAGGCTGAAGCAGATCATGGACAGCCAGTACGCACCGCGTCCCGAGGGCCTGAGCGGCAACGACGACCTCGGCCAGATGTCGGCCTGGTACGTGTTCACCGCACTGGGCTTCTACCCGGTGGCGCCGGGCAGCGACGAGTACGCGATCGGCCGGCCATTCGTGGCGAAGGCGGCGATCCATCTCGCCGACGGCCGTACCTTCACGGTCAGCGCCGCGCCGCTGGACGATGCCCACCCCTACGTCGGCGCGGTGAGCCTGAACGGCCAGCCGCTGCAGCGCAGCTACCTGCGCCATGGCGAAATCGTGGCCGGCGGCGAGCTGCACTTCACCATGCAGGCGCAGCCGAACCGGGCCTGGGGCGACGCGGCGGCGGCCCGGCCGGGGCGGTAGGCCGCCGCCGGCGATGACCGGCGCGCGCAGCGGCGATGCACCGGCGAAACATGCCAGAATGCGGCGGAAACCCTCCATCGCGGGTCTGCCGATGCAACGAGCGGCATGAAAATCCGGGGCATCATGCGCTGGCGTACCGTCGGCCTGCTGCTGGCGATGCTGATCATCGTCGGCCTGCCGTACGTGGTCACCCTGCAGGGCGCCCGCGACACCGAGCAGGCCACCGAATGGGTGGTGCGCTCGACCGAGGTGAAGTCGCTGGCCTACCGGATCGCCTACGTCGTGCACGACAGCGAGGCGGCCACTTACCGGCTGCTGGCGGGCGACGCGAACGACGCCACGCGCGCGCGCGCGGCGCGGGTCGGCCAGGAAGTGCCGCCGCTGCTGCGGCAGCTGCGCCGGATGACGCGCGACAACCCCGACCAGCAGGCCCTGATGGGCTCGCTGGCCAGCGGCGCCAACGGCCGCGTCACCCTGATGAAGCAGGCGCTGGAGCGGTTGCGGCAGGGCAACCCGGACGGTGCCCGGCAGTCGCTGCGCGATGCCGACGACCTGTTCGAAATGAATGCGCAGATCGCCAGCTTCGTGCAGATCGAGGACGGCTTGCTGCAGCAGCGCCAGGCCGCGGCGGCGCAGCAGTCCCGCAACGGGCGCATCGTGCTCTCGATCACCGCGCTGGCACAGCTCCTGTTGCTGACCATCATCGTGATCGCCTCCGAGCGGCAGATCGGCCGGCGCCAGCTGGCCGAGACCCGCGAGGGCCGGGCGGTGCTGCGTTCGCAGCTGATCCTCCAGGCGGTACGCGAGCCGATCGCGCTGTTCGACGAAAACCTGAACAGCCTGCTGGTGAACAACGCCTTCAGCGAGCTGTACGGCATGGATCCGCGGCAGCGTTCGATGCCGCTGGTGCAGATCGGCGCAGGCGCCTGGAGCGACGGCGTGCTGCTGCAGCGCCTGAACGACGTGCTGTTGCGCGACCGCGAGCTGTGGGACCACGAACTGGTCCAGCGCACCGTCGACGGCGTCGACCGGCACGTGGTGATCAACGCGCGCCGGCTGCAGCAGCAGGACGGCGGCGCGCCGGCGCTGCTGCTGACGGTCAGCGACGTCACCACGCGCGCGCTGGCCGAGCAGCAGGTGAACGAGCTCAACCGGCAGCTGGAAGGCAAGGTGGCGCAGATTTCCGACGTCAACCGCGAGCTGGAGGCGTTCAGTTATTCGGTGTCGCATGACCTGCGCGCGCCGCTGCGCCACATCGCCGGCTTCGCGCGCAAGCTGGAACAGCACCTGGGCGAGCAGCTCGACGAAAAGGCCGGCCATTACCTCGAGGTGATCGCCGGTTCGGCGCAGCGCATGGCCGTGCTGATCGACGATCTGCTGGTGTTCTCGCGGCTTGGCCGCGGCGCGCTGCGGCTGCAGGCGGTGGACATGCAGTCGCTGGCCGACGAAGCCCGCGCACTGGCCGAATCGGGCGTGTCGGAGCGGCGTATCGTGTGGAGCATCGCGCCGTTGCCGATGGTGATCGGCGACGAGAACATGCTGCGCACGGTGTGGCAGAACCTGCTCGGCAATGCGGTGAAGTACACCGGGCATTGCGAAGTGGCGCGCATCGCGGTGAGCGTGAAGCAAGGCCGCAACGGCGACTACGAGTTCACGGTGAGCGACAACGGCGCGGGGTTCGACATGCAGTATGCGGACAAGCTGTTCGGCGTGTTCCAGCGCCTGCACCGCGCCTCGGAATTCCCCGGCAACGGCATCGGCCTGGCCAACGTGCGGCGGATCGTGGCGCGCCACGGCGGTCGCGTCTGGGCCGAAGCCGAACCGGGCCGGGGCGCCCATTTCCACTTCTCGCTGCCGGCCACCGATGCGGCCGGCGCACGCACCTGAGAGCGAAGCATGAACAAGAAGGACCTGCGCACCATCCTGCTGGCCGAAGACAGCCTGGCCGACGCCGAGATGGCGATGGACGCGCTCGGCGAGGCGCACCTGGCCAACCCGGTGGTGCATGTGGAGGATGGCGTGGAATGCATGGACTACCTGTACGGCCGCGGCGCGTGGACCGCGCGCGAGCCGGGCGACCCGGCGGTGGTGCTGCTGGACATCAAGATGCCGCGCATGAGCGGGCTGGACGTGCTGACCGCGATGCGCGGCGACGACAGGCTGCGGCGCATCCCGGTGGTGATCCTGTCCTCCTCGCGCGAGGAGAGCGACCTGGCGCGCAGCTGGGACCTGGGCGCCAACGCCTATGTGATCAAGCCGGTCGACGTGGACCAGTTCTTCGACGCGGTGCGCACGCTGGGGCAGTTCTGGGCGGTGCTGAACCAGGCGCCCGAGCCGGAGTGAACGAATGGAACGCGGCGACCCGCCCCGAAACACACGCGGCAGGCGGGCAACGCAAACGCACAGCGCAGCAGGGAACCCTATGCCAAACGGACAAACACGGGCGATGCCGACCATCCGGGTGCTGCAGGTCGAGGACAGCCGGCTCGATGCCGAGCTGGTGCTGACCGAGCTCGAAGCCGACCATATCGCCTACGAGGTGCGCCTGGTCGACGACGAGCCGGGTTTCCTCGCCGCACTGGACGACTTCAAGCCGGACATCGTGCTGTCCGACCTCAGCGTCCCGGGGTTTTCCGGCCAGCACGCGCTTGACCTGCTGCGCCAGCGCGACGAGGACCTGCCTTTCATCTTCGTCTCCGCCACGCTGGGCGAGGAGGCGGCGATCGAGGCGCTGCGCAACGGCGCCACCGACTACATCCTGAAGCAGAACCCGGCCCGGCTGGCCAGCGCGGTGCGCCGCGCGCTGAGCGAGGCCGAGGCACGCCGGGCCAGCCGCCGCGCCGAGGCGGAACTGGTCCGCGCGCAGCGCTTCGAGAGCCTGGCGATGCTCGCCGGCGGCCTCAGCCACGACCTGCGCAACCTGCTGCAGCCGCTGCTGCTGGCCGGCGACAGCCTGCAGGATTACCAGGACGACCCGCGCCTGGCGCGGCTCGGCAAGCTGGTGCGCGATTGCGGCAAGCGCGGCCTGGACATGGTGCATTCGATGCTGTCCTTCGCCGGCGGCGCGCGCCGCGCGGAACAGGTGCAGTTGGGTGCGCTGTTCAGCGCGTTCGACCTGCTGATGCAAGGCAGCGTGCCGCACACGATGACGATGGAGCTGGCGATCGACGACCCGGAACTGTCGTTCGAGGGCAACCACACCGAGCTGCAGCAGTGCCTGCTGAACCTGTGCCTGAACGCGATCCAGGCGATGTCGGACGGCGGCCACCTGCGCGTCGAGGCTGCGCAGACGGCGTTGCCGGCGGACTTCTTCCTGCCGGGCGAGCAGCCGCGGCCGGGCCGTTACCTGTGCATCAGCGTGGTCGACGACGGTCCCGGCATGGAGCAGGCGGTGCTCGACCAGATATTCCAGCCGTTCTTCACCACCAAGGAAAACGGCACCGGGCTCGGCCTGCTGTCGTGCAAGCGGATCGTCGGCAGCCATGGCGGCGTGATGCGGGTGGACAGCCATCCGGGCCGCGGCACCCGCTTCGAGCTGTATTTCCCGCTGGAGGAGCGGGCCGCCGAGGGCGGCCAGGCGGACAGCCAGGACAATCTGGAAGGCGCCGCCGAGCGCGTGCTGGTGGTGGTGGAGGAGGCCGGCCAGCTGTCGCTGCTGGCCGACATGCTGGACGCCTGGGGCTACCAGGCCCACGCCAGCCAGAGCGGCACCGCCGCGTTGCAGTGGATCGAGGCCGCCGGCCTGCCCGACCTGGTGGTGCTGGATGCGGACATGAACCTGTTCACCGGCGCGCGCACGCTGGCGGCGCTGATCGAGCAGGGCTACGGCAATGCGGTGATCCTGCTGGCGCGCCCCGGTGCCACGCCGGATCTGCACGAGCTGCCGCCGCTGGAGCATCTCTACGTGATCGACAAGCCGGTGACCACCCAGCTGCTGCTGCGCACCTTGCGCAAGGCCCGGCAGGCCAACGGCCGCGGCAGTTGAGCCGGGCATTTCGCGCGGCCGCACGGGGGGCGAGCTTGTTGACGTATTACTTCGATCTGGCCTGGCGCAGTTGCCGGCGCAGCAAGGCACTGACGGCGCTGGTGGTGCTGCTGATGGGCTGTGGCGCGGCCACCTGCATGGTCAGCTTCGCGGTGTTCCGCGCCGCCGCGGCCGACCCGATCCCGTGGAAGTCGCAGCAGCTGTTCGTGCCGCAGATCGACAACTTCGGGCCGGCGCACAACTGGAAGGGCGAGCCGCCGATCATGCTCAGCTACACCGATGCGCAGGCGCTGCTGCACGCGCGGCAGGCGAAGCGGCAGGCGCTGATCTACGGCAGCAGGTGGACGCTGTTGCCGGACGACGCGCGGCAGCAGCCGTTGCCGCAGGAAGGCGATGCGGTCAGCAGCGATTTCTTCGCGATGTTCGATGCGCGGTTCCGCTACGGCGGCGGCTGGTCGGCCGGCGACGACGAGCAGCGCGCGGCGGTGGTGGTAATCAGCAGCGCGCTCAACCAGAAGCTGTTCGGCGGCGCAAACAGCGTGGGCCGCGAGATCAACCTGGATGCGCACGTCTACCGTATCGTCGGCGTGCTGGACGACTGGGAGCCGCACCCACGCTACTTCGACGTGGCCAGCACGTTCTATGCCTTCAGCCATCCCCGACAACTCTATCTGCCGTTCAGTCGCGCCATCGAGGTGCAGAAAGCCACTACCGGGCAGTTCTACTGCAGCGCGAATACCGTCGGTCCCGACCTGCCGGACTGGAGCAGCATCCTGCGCAGCGAATGCGCGTGGATCGCCGCGTGGGTGGAGCTGCCCACGCGCGCCGAGGTGGCGCGTTACCAGGACTGGCTGCACAACTACGCGGCCGAACAGCAGCGCCTCGGCCGCTTTGCCTGGTCGCCGAACGTGGGCTTGTCCAACGTCGGGCAGTGGTTGCAGGTGATGAAAGTGGTACCGAAGTCGTCGGCGCTGTCGCTGATCGTCTCGGTGAGCTTCCTGCTGATCTGCCTCGTCAACGTGGTCGGCCTGATGCTGGCGCGCTTCATGCGCCGCGCGCCGGAGATCGGCGTGCGCCGCGCGCTGGGTGCGTCGCGCGGAGCGATCTATCGCCAGTTCCTGACCGAGGCGGCGGCGATCGGGCTGGCCGGCGGCGTGCTGGGCCTGCTGCTGACGGCGTTGGGCATGGTCGGCATCGGCAAGGTGTTCGAGCCGGAAATCGCCCGGCTGGCGACGCTGGATGCATCGCTGTTGCTGCTGACCGTGCTGGTCGCGGTGACGGCCAGCCTGGTCGCCGCGCTGTATCCCACCTGGCGCGCCGCCCAGGTGCAGCCGGCATGGCAGCTGAAGTCGAACGGATGAGCACGGCCATGCAGATACGTCCGATCCTCGCCGCACTGCGCCGGCACAAGATGGCCACGCTGCTGATCGTGCTGCAGATCGCGCTGACCCTGGCGGCGGTCAGCAACGCGCTGTTCATCGTCAAGACGCGGGTGCTGCATCTGTCGCGCCCGAGCGGCACCGACGAGGCTCACCTGGTCGCGATCAGGAACGAGTGGATCGGCCAGCCGGACGCGCGGCACATCGATGCGCAGATGCGCGCCGACCTGGCGACCTTGCGCAACCTGCCCGGCGTGCGCGACGCGTTCGCCAGCCAGGCCTATCCGCTGCAGGAAGGCGGCGGCGGGCTGGTGCGCATCAAGCATCGGGTCGAGCAGACCACGAAGGCCCAACTGGCGCTTTCCTATTTGGCCGACGAGCACGCAATCGACACGTTCGGCATCACGCTGGTGGCGGGCCGCAATTTCCGCGCCGACGAGATCGGCAGTCTCGGTCCGTACGACAAGGTAGCGCCGGCGGTGATCATCATTACGCGCGACCTGGCCCACAAGCTTTTTCCGGACGACGTGGCGGTGGGCCAGCGCGTCTACCTGAGCGATGACGGCCCGAGCACGATCATCGGCGTTGTCGATCGTCTGCAAGGCAGTTACGCGGGCAGCAGCACGCGTTCGATCGACGAAGACACCGTCCTGGTGCCGGCGCGTTACGCCAGTTCCGACGACGGGGCGAGCTATGCCGGCGGTACGGTCTATCTGGTGCGCGCGCAACCGGGCCAGCTCGCGGCGGTGCTGCGCGCGGCGCCGGCTGCACTGGTCGCGCAGAACCGCATGCGCGTGATCAACCCGGAAGACGGCATGGTCACGTTGGCACAGGCACGCACGAAGGCTTACGCCACCGATCGCGGCGTGGCGATCATGATGGGCGCGATGTGCCTGTTGCTGCTGCTGGCGACGGCCGGCGGCATCGTGGGCCTGAGCAGCTTCTGGGTCGGCCAGCGGCGTCGGTCGATCGGCGTGCGCCGTGCGCTGGGCGCGACGCGCGGCGACATCCTGCGCTATTTCCAGGCCGAGAACGCGCTGATCGTCGGTGCGGGCGTGGTGCTGGGCGCGGCGCTCGGCATCGCCGCGAACCTGTCGCTGATGGCGCACTACGAGCTGCCGCGGATGCCGTTGTGGCTGCTCGGCGTCGGCGCGCTGCTGCTGTGGCTGCTCGGCCAGCTGGCCGTACTCGGTCCGGCACGGCGCGCCGCCGCGGTGCCGCCGGTGGAGGCGACGCGCTCGGTGTGAGCGTGCCGCGTCAGTCGATGCCGAGCTTCTTCAGCTTGTAGCGCAGTGCGCGAAAGGTGATGCCGAGTTTGCGCGCGGCGGCGGTCTTGTTGTAGCGCGACTCCTCCAGCGCCTTGACGATGGCGGTGCGCTCGAGGTTGCTGATGTAGTCGTCGAGGCCGCCGTTGGCGCTGGCGGCAGCCGGTGGTTGCGGTTGCTGGCCCGGTGCCGCCGCTTCCTGGCCGGATCGCGCGCTGCGCTGCGGCAGCATCAGGTCGGCGGCCTCGATGGTGCTGCCGTCGCACATCGCCATCGCGCGTTCGAGGATGTTCTCCAGCTCGCGCACGTTGCCGGGAAAATCGTAGGCCTCCAGTGCCTCGCGCGCCGACGGCGACAGCTGGCCGACGCTGTCGCCGCTCTTGCCGGCCAGCGCCTTGAGGATGAACGCGGACAGCTGCGGCACGTCGCCGCGACGCTCGCGCAGCGGCGGCACGCGCAGCTCGATCACGTTGATGCGGTAGAACAGGTCCT